>Ga0209344_10001767_pt1 | contig 26738 bp, 26 predicted proteins | sample Cruoilmetagenom6_FD_187293 | JGI IMG/M metagenome (GOLD analysis project Ga0209344, IMG submission 187293) | Oil polluted marine microbial communities from Coal Oil Point, Santa Barbara, California, USA - Santa Barbara Oil Seep Sample 6 (SPAdes)... | ecosystem: Environmental > Aquatic > Marine... | reverse complement strand
TTTAAAAGCTGAACCCGGCTGGCGCTTAGCTTGCACCGCACGGTTAAACTCACTCAAATTAAAGTCAAAGCCGCCGACCATTGCCAAAACGCGGCCAGTGTGTGGGTCCATGGCGACCAGCGCGCCCTCAATCGCGGGGATTTGGCGTAGCTTATACTGCGCAAAGGTTGTGAGCGGATCACCCATATCATCCACGAAACCATCAAGGCTGACCAACTGTGCGCCGCTGAGTGTTTCGGTGGCGATCAGGTCACCGATGGTCAAAACTTCAGATACATCGCTAACAGCAGGACCTACGCGCTCTCCAGTGCGCCAGGGCTTAGCCCAAGCAAGCTCAGCCATCGTGATAAAGCCGAAGCTTCCATCGCTCAATCCAATGATTGCGCCTTCTTTGCGGAGCTCAATAACCAAGCCGAGTTGCCATCTTGGATCACCAAGCGGGCGTTTATCTTCAATAAGACGCGCTGACCAGTTGCCTTGTACGCTCATGCGCCCAAGTGGGCCGCGCCAACCATGACGACGGTCATAGGCTACCAAACCATCACGCAGCGCGCGCTCAGCGAAAGCCTGTAAACGTGGCTCTAGTGTGGTACGGACAGACAGACCGCCCGCATAGAGGGTTTCTTCGCCGTACTGGTTCAGCAGTTGGCGACGAACTGATTCTTCAAAATAGTCAGCTTTAAAACGCGCATCGCCAGAGCGCGGAATCATCACCAAATCTTCTTTGAGGGCCTCAGCGTATTCAGCGTCCGTGATATAGCCGAGGATATGCATACGAGACAAAACCCAGTTACGCCGTGCCACAGCCCGCGCTTTTTTGCGCACTGGGTGATAGTTATGCGGAGCTTTAGGTAACGCCGCTAAAAAAGCCATCTCGGCGTTGGTAAGTTCGTCTAGGGACTTGTTAAAATAGTTGAGGGCCGCTGCTGCAACACCAAACGAGCGGTTACCTAGGTTAATTTCATTGAGATATAGCTCAAGAATTTGTTCTTTAGTGAAGGTCCGTTCCATCCGCACCGTCAGGATCATCTCTTTGATCTTACGGTCAAGGCGGCGATCTAGCGTTAGTAAAAAGTTCCTCGCTACCTGCTGTGTAATCGTGGAAGCCCCAATGAGGCGCTGGCCTTTGACCGCTTTACCGACATTCAGGATCATCGCTTTGCCAATACCCACCATATCGAGGCCAAAATGCTCATAAAAGTTTTTATCTTCAGCAGAGATAAAGGCTTGCTTCAAACGGTCAGGCACTGCGTTGATAGGCACGAACAAGCGCGGTGTTCGTGCATATTCACGCAGCAAGCTACCATCGCCTGCATGAATGCGGGTCATGACAGGTGGTTCATAGGCTGATAGCTGACGATAATCAGGAAGGCCGCGACCGTAATGCATAATCGCCCAAAATATAAGGCCTGCGGTGACCAAAATGCCAACGAGCGATAGTACGCCCGCCCACTTCAACAGCCGCACCCAAAGTGGACGCTTTGGCTTTATCGCCGCCTCCGTCTCAACGGATAGCTCATCAAGCTCGATCTGTGGTTCACTCTCGGTCATTAAAACTCATTTATTTGTTTTGTTTTTGTCTGGCTGCCTTTTAGGCGCTGATCCCAAGCAGTGCAAGCATTAGCTTAGCGTCCATTTTCAGCCAATTTTGCAAAATACTTAACCACACCACGGTGCACTGCCCGTGCGATCTTACGCTGTCCGTCCTTAGATTTGATAAACCGCTCATCACGCTTATTGCTAATGAAGCCTGTCTCTAGCAGTACAGCGGGAACTATCGGATCTTTCAACACGATCCACGGACCATAACGATGACCCGTTTTGCGCATATTGACGGTTTTGCGCATCTCAGGCAGCAATATCTCAGCAAACTGTGCTGAAGCATTCATTTTCTCGCGCATAGCAAGGTCTAATAAGATCGGCAGAACCTCTTTTGATTCAACTTCAACGTCAATACCACCCAGCACGTCCACTGCATTCTCGCGGCGCACAAGGTTTGCTGTTTCCCTATCCGAGGTCTTTTCAGACAGCGAATATATGGTGCCACCGCTTGGCTTTGGGTTATCAATAGAATCCGCATGTACCGATATAAACAGATCTGCATCTTTGGCGCGCGCAATTTTAAAGCGCTGACGTAGTTCTATAAAGCGGTCACTATTGCGAGTGAGATACACAATAAACTGTCCGCTCTTCTCAAGTTCACGTTTCATTTCACGCGCTATTTGCAGCGTAACGGTCTCTTCATTCACACCCTTGGACCCAAGAGAGCCCGGATCATGCCCGCCGTGACCTGGGTCGATAACCACTACGCGTTTGCCCTTTGGCTTATTGGAGCGTTTTTTCTGAATGCGTGGTGCTGATGTGGTCTGAGCCATCTTAGGCTGACGAGCAGCCGCCTCTTTCTTACTTTTTAAGACCGCCGCATTAAATTTTGAATAGGCCACAGTCTTCATATCAATAACTGTTCTATAACCGTAGCCTTTACTAGGTGGCAGATGAAAAACCTTATCTACCACCGCAGTATCGTTAAGGTCCAGTACAAGACGGAAAGTGCCAGGCTTAAACTGACCATGGCGATATTTGCTAACAACACCCATCACAGGGGCGTTTTTCTTAACCATCCAGCGACCGTCTGGGACATCAACTACCAAACGATTTGGATTTCCGAGTAATATAATATTGGGAGTAATTTTTTCTTTTGTATCAATAACAAATCGGGTTTTTGAGCCATTAAGACCAAAACGAACCGCATTAACACCCACAGCATCTTGCGCCGCCACCTTTGGTGAAGCGATACTCGCAAACAGCACACATAGCAGAAAAAGCCTAGAAACTAGCCATTTCATATAGATATTCGGATGAATTACGTCTGTTTTCACGGTGTTTCTCAGCTCCCAAATCAATAGTTAAACCTATTTTCCCGATAAATCCTTGTATGACAACAATTATTAACCATATATGAATCCATTCATACCTATAAGGTAAGGATGGCAGAAAGTTGGCAATTTGCATCTATTTTGATTGTCTTTAGCTGTTCGACAGTCTAGATTGCCTTCATCAGTTTACAGGTCGTGCCGAATTATGTCGGCGCCACCGCCCATATTGATCCGACCGGAGCGCCCGATATAAGAGGCGCTAACCATCAGACAATATACCATTTAGGACGAATTAATTATGTGCAGCATTGCACTGGGAACGACGCAAATAACGACTCATACTGTTCAGAATATACCTGATGCAGCAATGACTTATGCGCGGAACCCTTCTACGATATTTGTCCTCGAGACTGAAAATCAACTTAAAAATCAATTAAAGCAAACCAGCGCCCCCCAACATGATTTGGGCAAGGCAGCGCGGAATTTGCTTTGGAGTAAAATATCATGTCAACACGCATGCTTATCGATGCGCGCCACCAAGAGGAAACGCGCGTTGCCGTAGTTAAAGGTAGCCGAGTAGAGGAATTTGATTACGAATCAGCCGCCAAGAAACAACTTAAGGGCAATATCTATCTAGCCCGAGTTACCCGCGTAGAGCCCTCATTGCAGGCCGCTTTCGTGGAATATGGTGGTAACCGTCACGGTTTCCTAGCGTTTAGCGAAATTCATCCTGACTATTATCAAATCCCTAAAGAGGACCGTGAAGAGCTTCTGCGCGCCGAAAAGGCCGCCGACTTAAGCGATACAGAAGCGGAACTTGAAGGCAAAGCGCCTAAAGCAGACGCTGAAGCTGATAAAAAATCAGACAAAAAAGCAGATAAATCAGATAAGACATCCGATAAATCCGATAAAAAGTCTGATAAATCAGATAAAAAATCGGACATATCTGGAAAGTCAGATAGCAAGTCAGACGCTAGTTCTGATAGCAAGTCGGACGACAAAAACACCGACGCGAAAGAGGCTGACACCCCTGACGCTGAAAAAGACGAAGCAATTGCCGCTGCTGAAAAGCGCCGCAACGCCCGCACAATGCATCGCCGCTATAGCATTCAAGAAGTGATCAAGCGCCGCCAAGTGCTGCTTGTTCAAGTGGTTAAAGAAGAGCGCGGCAACAAAGGCGCTGCACTGACTACATACCTATCACTAGCTGGTCGTTACTGCGTGCTTATGCCTAACTCCACCCACTCGGGTGGTATTAGCCGTAAAATCTCAAACGTAACGGACCGTAAGCGTCTGAAAACCATTATGTCTTCATTGAAGCTGCCTGAAAACACGGGCTGTATCATTAGAACTGCTGGTTTACAGCGGACAAAAACTGACATCAAACGTGATTTGGATTATCTACTGCGTTTATGGAATGGTATCCGCGAACTTACTCTTAAATCCATGGCTCCTTCCCTTATATATGCGGAAGCTGACCTGATTAAGCGTTCTATTCGTGACCTATATAACCGCGATATCGATGAAATTTTGGTCGAAGGTGACATAGGCTTTAAGCGCGCTAAAGACTTTATGGCGATGCTAATGCCTAACCACGCCAAAAAAGTAGTGAACTACAAAAACCGCATTCCTTTGTTGCAGCGCTACCAAGTGGAAACCCAGTTGGAGAGCATGTATAACCCCGAAGTACAGTTGAAATCTGGTGGTTATATCGTGATCAACCCTACGGAAGCTCTCATCTCTATTGATGTGAACTCCGGTCGTGCAACCAAAGAAAAAAGCATTGAAGCAACTGCGGTTAAAACCAACCTAGAAGCCGCAGAAGAAATTGGGCGTCAACTTCGCCTGCGCGATATGGCTGGCCTTGTGGTTATCGATTATATCGATATGGAAGATCGCAGCAACAACCGCTCGGTTGAGCGCCGCATGAAAGAGGTCCTTAAACACGACCGTGCGCGTATCCAAGTTGGTCGTATTTCTAGCTTTGGCTTGATGGAAATGTCACGTCAGCGCCTGCGCCCTAACCTACTTGAAGCCAGCATGAAAACATGTGGTCACTGTCGTGGCTCTGGTGTTGTACGCTCGGTTGAATCAGCCGCGCTGCATGTGTTGCGTGAGCTTGAAGAGGAAGGTGTTCGTAATCGTGCACAGCTGTTGAGCGTATCACTTAACGAAGAAGTTGCCATCTACGTGCTTAACAAAAAACGCGCAAGCTTAACCGACCTTGAAAAACGCTATGGCATCATGATTGATATCATCGCGCGCCGCGACATGGGCCCATCTGATGTTGAGGTTGAACGTGAAAATCTAGCTGTTGAAGCTGTTCAAAATAATGATGCCTTGTTGATGGTCGATGATTACATCGTTGAAGGCGACGACATTGAAGTAGAAGAAGGCGATAACGAGCCACTTCTACCAGCTAGAACTGATGACAGTGAGAGCAGTGATAACGCTGACAACAAGCCTAAGCGCCGCCGCCGCCGTCGTGGTGGTCGCCGTAACAAGCGCACAGAGGGCAGCGAAGCGACTGAAAATACTGGAACTGTAAACAAAGTCGACACTGATGGCGAAACTACTGACGGTGATAAAGCTGCAGATAGTCCCGCTGATGGTGATAACGCCAGTGAAGAAGATAAGCCAAAGCGCAGCCGTCGTCGTCGTGGACGTCGTGGTGGCCGTCGTAGACGCGGTGGCAGAGACGTTGAAAATACTGAAGCAGCCGACAATGCTAACGCAAACGCTGACGCTCCAAAAGATGGTTCATCAGACTCTGACGCTAAAGCTGATGCAAAAGCAGACGCACCAGCTAAGGATGATAAAGCTACAAACAAAACTGATAGCCAAGACAAACCTAAGCCTCGTCGTCGTCGCACTACCAAGAAAGTAGATGCCGGTGCTGATAACAAGGCAGATGTGAAAGCCGACGAACCGGCTAAAGACGATAAGGTGGCTGAAAAAGCTACTGTAAAAGCTGATGGTGAAGAAAAGCCTAAGCCTCGTCGTCGTCGCACAACTAAAAAGGCCGTGGTTGATACTGCTGATAAAGCTAAAGATGACAAAGCAGCCAAACCTAGCGACGCTAAGGAAAAGCCTTCGACACGCGCAACAGGCAAAGTAGTTGCTAAAAAAGCACCCGCTAAAAAAGCCGCCAAGGCGGCTGATGCGAAAGCTGATGAAAAGCCTGCTAAGAAGCCTGCTACAGCTCGTGCTAAAAAGGCCGACACCGTGAAAGCTGAAGAGGCAAAATCAGCTACGACCAAAGCGGCACCAAAAAAGCCAGCGGCGTCAAAAGCTGCACCCAAAACTGCACAGAAGACAGCAAGTGATGCTGCACCTGAGAGTGACGGCGACGGTGATGGGCCTAAACGCAACGGATGGTGGAACCGCACCTTCGGATAAGGTTCACTCTAAGGAATTTAAAAATGGCGGCTTTTTAGTCGCCATTTTTTTGTCCATACGTCATATCATGCCCTATTTTCACCTTATCTTTCACTAAAGTTAACAGTGTTTGTTCATTGACGGTTCAGGCTTCCTCGCCTAGCGTGGAATCTCAATTTAGGAGTGTTCGTTATTTTGAAAAACCTTAAGCTTGTTCTGGCTATTACTCTTGCCGCTTTATTGCTCGTGGCTCGACCCGTTGCCGCCCAGTCAATGTTGCGCGACGCTGAGACTGAAAGGTTTTTACGAGACATAACAACACCTATCCTTGAAGCAGCTGGCCTCACACCCGAAAATGTTAATATCTATTTAGTCTATGACAATAGCCTCAATGCATTTGTCACCGGTGGTCAAAATATCTTTATCCACACTGGGCTACTACTGCGCACTGAGACTGTGGAACAATTGCAGGGCGTGATTGCCCACGAAACAGGCCATATCGCAGCTGGACACCTACGCAGACGCGATGAAGGTGCACGCGGCGCTAGTCGTATGTCTATTTTGTCTATGGTGCTAGGAGTAGCCGCTATTGCAGCTGGTAGCGGTGACGCAGGTATGGGTATTCTTGCCGCCGGTCAAGGCATGGCGCAGCGCACTTACCTCAAATATAATCGCGGTCAAGAATCCGCAGCTGACCAAGCAGGCGCGAGTTACCTTGAAGCTTCGGAAATATCTGGTCGTGGCCTCATCGAGTTTTTTGAAATTTTACGCTATGAAGAGCTTAACCGCGGCATCAAGCAAGATGAATATGTGCGCTCTCACCCTTTGAATGCTGATCGTATGAACGCACTTCAATATACAGTAGACGCTTCACCTTATGTAGACACCCCAACAAACCCTGATTGGGCCGCTCGCCTTAAAAAAGTGCAAGGCAAGCTCATTGGCTATGTAAGAACGCCGCAAGAAACTTTTACGACCTATCCGCTAAGCGACACAAGCATAGAAGCGCGTTATGCCCGCGCATATGCCTATCACCGTTCGCTAGACTGGGACAAGGCACTAGCTGAGATCGATGCGATGATTAGTGAAGACCCACTAAGCCCCTATTACTATGAAATTAAAGGGCAAATTCTAGTCGAAAATCATAAGGTAGAGCAGTCTATCCCTGTGCTTAAAAAAGCAGTTGAAATGGCCCCTAAAGAGCCACTTATTTTAACCGCGTATGGCCAGGCGCTTGTCGCCTCAGAAAACCCAAAGCATCTAGCAGAAGCCCGCAAAGTATTAGAATTTGCGACAGCGGTGGACCGCGAAAATACATTCGGCTTTTATAATTTAGCGATTGTTTATACAAACATAGGGAAACAGTCCCTCGCCTCGCTGGCGACTGCTGAGCGCTATAATGTAATGGGTAATGCACGTTTCGCCGTGATGCATGCCAACATCGCACTAAACGGCCTTAAAGAATATACACCTCAGTGGTTGCGTGCGCAGGATATTCTCTATATCAATCAAGCGGTAGCAGAGAAACAAGAGCGCGAGGAAAAGAAGAAACGTCGGCGTGATGAGCGCGGGCTAACATTTTCCTCCAGCTAAACTGGGGTATTATCCATGATTAAACGTAGTATCATTAGCGCCGTTCTATTGGTGGGGCTAACCTTCTTCTTGATCAACACCACTCAAGTCAGCGAAACTATAGAAGACAAATCTTCTAGCGGAGTTTCTCGCGATGATATCTACAAGGCACTAGACAGCGACCCCGAGCTTATGACTGAAGTTATTATGACGCTATTACACAACCAGCAGCGTGACGCCAACGTGCAACTGCTTGCGGATTTCGATGCTTATTTAACTGGTGACACCAAAGCTGGATACCTTGGCAACCCTAACGGCGATGTAGTGATTGTTGAATTTTTTGATTATCGCTGCGGATACTGCCGCCGCGACCATGCCATGGTAAAAGAGCTTTTGGCAAAAGATACTAACATCAAGCTGCTGGTTAAGCAGTATCCGATTCTTGACAAAGAAGGCAGCGATCCTTTATCAGCCCTCTCCGCTATCGTTGCGCTTTATGTGACGGATCAAGGCAAATTTGAAGCTTACCATGAAACAATGATAGCAAGTCCGCAGCCAGAAAGCCGCGATGATATTTTTGCTGTTGTTGAAGCTATTGGCCTAAAGCGCGAAGACGCTGAAAAAGCCATCGCTGATCGCTACGGCATGGACCGCATTCAAATGAACTGGGCGCTAGGTGAACAACTGGCCATATCAGGCACACCCTATTACATCATAGGAAATGACTTCGCAGAGGGCGCACAAAAGCCTGGAAAACTTGAAGTTCTAGTGAAAGCTGCCAGAGCAGGAAAGTAGTGCTAAATAAGGCCGCTTAGCGGTGAGCTTGGATCTGCATAACGCTTCTTAGGCATGCGACCTGCCAAATACGCATCACGACCCGCCATAACCGCACGGCGCATCGCACCAGCCATCAACACAGGGTTTTTAGCATCAGCAATAGCCGTATTCATCAACACGCCGTCACAGCCAAGCTCCATCGCCACAGCCGCGTCAGATGCCGTACCCACACCCGCATCAACTAGCACTGGCACGTTTGCCTGTTCTATAATCAAACGTATTTGAACAGGGTTTTGGATGCCAAGGCCCGAGCCAATGGGAGCACCAAGTGGCATGATCGCCACACAGCCCATATCCTCAAGACGCTTGGCAGCAATTGGGTCATCAGAACAATAAACCATAACCTTGAACCCTTCTTTTATAAGGGTTTGGGCGGCTGGTAGTGTCTCTTCCATGTTTGGGTAGAGTGTTTTCTGGTCACCGAGTACTTCAAGCTTCACCAAGTCCCAGCCGCCTGCTTCGCGGGCAAGCCGCAAGGTGCGTATAGCATCATCAGCTGTAAAACAGCCGGCGGTGTTGGGCAGATAGGTATATTTTTTAGGATCAACAAAATCCATTAACATTGGCTCGTTCGGATTGGAAATGTTCACGCGGCGCACAGCAACAGTAACAATCTCGGCTCCTGAAGCCTCAATCGCAGCAGCAGTTTCAGGAAAATCCTTATATTTGCCTGTACCTACGATCAAACGTGAATTGTATGTTTCACCTGCTAGTTGCCAGCTATCTTGCTTATTATTGCTCACTTCGTGTTTCCTCCGCCAATAAAATGGACTATCTCGAGCCTGTCACCGTTTTTGATCTCTACCACGTCATAGGTAGATTTGGGTGCAATTTCTAAATTATGCTCCACTGCGACGCGTTTTGGGTCAATCTCAAGCGAGATCAGCAAGGTAGCAAGGCTCTCTGGCTGTTTTAACGTTTTGGTATCCCCGTTGATTGTGATGGTGATCATGCTTATTTTACTCTTAATTTGTCAGGCATAATAAAATAATATGCCACAACGCTTTCCACTGCATGCATATTTGATTATACATTATTGATCAAGAACAGCTTTTAAGGATTCATAGAAATATGGATAAAGACATCCAAATCGTCGTCCTCAACGGTCCTAACCTAAACTTACTTGGCACACGTGCACCCAAAATTTACGGCACGGACACCTTGGCAGATGTGGAACAGTTGATGATGGGCACTGCAGAAGAGCTTGGCATCACCCTCGCCTTCGCCCAGAGCAACCATGAAGGCGACCTTATTGATCTGGTTCAGCAAGCAAAAGACTACGCTGACGGTATTGTCATTAATGCAGGCGGTTACACCCACACATCTATTGCACTAAGAGACGCAATAGAAGCGGTTGAGCTACCAACATACGAGGTTCATGTATCTGACATCAAAGCGCGGGAAGATTTTCGTCAAAAAAGTTATATCTCTGATGTGGCTATTGGCATGATATGTGGTAAAGGAATAGAAGGCTATGCGTTGGCGCTTAAAGAGCTTGTGGCTCATATCCAACGTGCGTAACAGTTTTAAGGGGTTTTAACACTATGTCCAAACTTAAGGATAGCAGAGACTTAATCAACGAACTTGCTGAGTTACTTGATAAGTCCACATTGAGTGAAATTGAAGTTGAAGACGAAGGCATGCGCATCCGCGTTGCTCGCACAGTAACAGCAACAAACGTTAGCTATGCGGCACCAGCGGCCCCTGCGGCAGCGGCACCAGCGGCAGCACCTGCCGCCGCAGTAGAAGCCCCAGCAGATAGCGGCACGGTTGATGCATCGCACCCAGGCGCGGTAACATCTCCAATGGTCGGCACCGCATACACTAAACCATCCCCAGATGCAGATGATTTCATCAGCGTGGGCGACACAGTGAAAGAGGGCCAAACGCTCCTTATCATTGAAGCCATGAAAGTTATGAACCAAATTCCAGCACCGAAAAGCGGTGTGGTTAAGAAAATCTGTTATGCAGATGCTCAGCCAGTGGAATTCGGCGAAGTGTTGTGTATCATCGAATAGAAAGTCGCTAGCCTTATGTTCGAAAAAGTTCTCATTGCAAATCGCGGCGAAATCGCTCTTCGTATCCACCGTGCCTGTCACGAGCTAGGAATCAAGACGGTCGCTGTCCACTCTACCGCCGACGAACATGCCATGCATGTTCGCCTAGCTGATGAAGCCGTCTGTATTGGGCCGCCTTCGTCTACTGATAGTTATCTAAACATCGCGAATATCATTGCCGCCGCCGAAATCACTGGCGCTGATGCTATTCATCCGGGCTATGGATTCCTATCTGAAAATGCCAAGTTCGCTGACATTGTCGAAGAGCACGGCATGGCCTTTATTGGACCGTCAGGTGACCATATCCGTATGATGGGCGACAAAATTACCGCTAAACGCACGGTTAAAAAGCTAGGCATTCCAGTGGTTCCAGGCTCTGAAGGCGGGGTTAGTGACCCTAAGGAAGCTATTGAAATCTGTAAGGAAATCGGCCTTCCTGTTATCATTAAAGCCTCCGCTGGTGGCGGCGGACGCGGCATGCAAATTGTCACAGAAATTGATAACTTGGAAATGCAATTGCAAACCTGCCAGACCGAGGCAAAAACCTCATTCGGTGATGAAACGGTTTACATTGAAAAGTTTTTGACGACCCCGCGTCATATTGAAATTCAGGTATTGGGTGATAAGCACGGCAATGCAGTGCATTTGGGCGAACGTGATTGCTCCTTGCAGCGTCGTCACCAAAAAGTTTTAGAGGAAGCCCCTTCCCCAGTGATTGACGAAGAAACCCGTCAGCGCATTGGTAATATCTGCGCAAAAGCTATTGCGGATATGGGGTATGTTGGTGCTGGAACGATTGAGTTTCTTTATGAGAACGATGAGTTTTATTTCATTGAAATGAATACCCGCTTGCAAGTAGAGCATCCTGTCACCGAAATGATCACTGGCATTGATCTTGTGCGTAAGCAACTTTCTGTAGCAGCCGGTAACAAGCTCAGCATGAAACAAGAAGATATCACCTTCACGGGTCATGCTATTGAGTGTCGGATCAACGCTGAGCATCCTTTTAACTTTATGCCTAGTCCCGGCAAAGTAACTGAATATCACACGCCCGGCGGCTTGTCAGTGCGGGTTGATAGCGCAGTATATGCTGGCTATAGCATCCCACCATACTATGACAGCATGGTCGCAAAGTTAATTGTTGCTGGTAACTCTCGAGGGGGTTGCTTGATGCGCCTACGCCGCGCGCTAGAGGAATATGTAGTTATGGGCGTTACAACCAATCTAGAGCTACACCAAGTTCTGGTCGAAAATAAAGAGTTTCAAGCGGGTGACTATGATATCCACTGGCTCGAGAAGTTTTTAGAGAACTACGAAGAAGAATAAAGGGTCGGGGTGATGACTGATCAAGAGGTAGACATTACCCCAGAACTTCTGCTCAATGCCTATGCAGCTGGCATTTTCCCCATGTCAGAGGACCGTGATGATGATACCCTCTTTTGGGTAGAGCCAGACGAGCGCTGCATTATTCCTCTCAACCAATTTCATGTCTCAAAGCGCCTAGCCCGCACGGTGAAGCGCGACCACTTTGATGTTTATATTAACAAAGATTTTCGCGGCGTAATGCAAGGTTGCGCCGAAGCCGCCGCTGGACGCGAAACCACATGGATCAGTAAGCGCATTGAAGATCTATACTGTACCTTAAATGAAATGGGCTATGCCCACTCGGTAGAGTGCTACAGCTACGGCGAACTCGTGGGTGGCCTGTACGGCGTGTGTATTGCTGGTGCCTTTTTCGGTGAGAGCATGTTTCACCGCGAGAGCGATGCCAGCAAGGTGGCGCTCGTGCACTTAGTAGGACGTATGAAAGCTGGTGGTTATACGTTATTAGACGCGCAATTTAAAACCGACCACTTGGGTCAATTTGGCGCGATCGAAGTTCCAAAAAAAGAATATAAGGCACGACTTGAAGACGCCATGCACACAGAGGCAGATTTTCACGTATTTCCGACTGTAACCTCTGGTAAAACAGTCTTACAGCCAACCACCCAAACATCATAGACCGCGTGCTCTAGCGCTGTAATCGATGGGCTTGATGCCACCATCCAGCCTTCAAAGACCTTTTCTGTCGTACCGTCTACTCTGTTATCAACAATGCTCAAAAAAGCATAACTCTCAGGTGCTTCTTCTGGTGGGGTCGAACGACAATAGCGCGCAGTGATGGCAAGCGTGCCAAAGCGGTTTTCCTCGCCCAATTTAAACTCAACCTCACTAATACGTGCTGTGATCTTATCTAGAGCGCGTAGGCGCACATAAGTTACCGCATCAGGGACCACTTGTACGTCAGGGATTTCTTGAATAGGCATAGCGAGCGCAGACACAGAAAGACTGATCCCTAACGCAAGTAATAAAGTTTTAAGAGGCTTATTCTTTAGCGCTGTCATCATCGTCACTGCCGTACATGAAACGGCCAAGTATGCCGACAAGGTCAATTGCGTCTTGGGTTTCGCTAATCTCGCCGCCGTCCTTAAGCATATCATCCATGCCGCCTGGCTCTAATGATAAATAATTACCGCCAAGTAAGCCTTCAGAGGTGATAGAAGCGGCTGTGTCAGATGGTAACCTCACACTGTTATCAATGCTAATCATAACAACGGCTTCATAGGTTTCAACGTCAAGTGTCTGACTGGTAACTGTGCCGATTTTAATGCCTGACATGCGCACGTCACTGCCAATATTGAGGCCGTCAATGCGGTCAAAACGCGCCACAAGTTCATAGCCACTTCCGGCTGAAGATTCAGTACGTTCATATGCAAAGTTTAAGAACCAAGCTGCCACAAGCAAGACAACAGCACCAATGATGGATTCAACCAGATTACCTGACATATAAACTCCTAATCGTTGGTCTTTAAGGGCGCCAAGCCTCGTACTCGGCACTACGATCACCTGTTACACCAGATGGCTTATACGCATCGGGCGTGCCAGTCATGGTTGGGATATGTTCGATTTCCCAGTCTTGTTTTGGCAAAGTTTCATCGCTTGGTAGTTCATCAAATGTATAATGCAGCCAACCGTGCCATTCAGCAGGTACGCGGGTTGCTTCAACTGGTCCGTTCTTATAGATAACCCAGCGGCGATCGGTTTTCTTATCACGATAATAGATATTACCCTGATCGTCCTCGCCTACTTTTTTGCCGCGCAGCATCGTATCAAGGCGCGTACCAAATGTTGCAGAGTTCCACCATGTAAAAATTGGTGAGCCGAAAAAACTTTTGATTGGGTTAGCCATGTCGATATCCATATCTATTTATTGCTAATAAGTGGTGCGTTATCCGCACTACCTAATCTATATCACATCAAAGAGCAATTACAACTAACTGCGAAAAATAAAATCACACATAATTGCAACTACTTAATCGCACTTAAATGTGAAGAAAATAAGGTAGCTTGTTGTTCTATCGCGAGTCTCCAGAAATGGAGTTTTATACTCCAGTTTTAGTCAAATAAATTATCTTAATATTTCATAAAGATATAGCTTGTAGACAGCCCCTTTTTTAATACACTTAGTGGGTGCTGACAAAACAGCCCCTATATATAGGGGGTCGGCCAAAGGGAGCGTAAACGCAAAAATAGCAAGAAACGCGCGGCTTTTCTAGGTAAGCCGCTAGGGTAATTTGGGCCCAATTAGCACCCACAAATCTGTTTAAAGCGGACGAATCATAATTTAGATTATAGGGGGCACTAACAATGCGCATAGAACGACTATTTACCACCGAAGACCAATGTCCATACGACGCCATGGATTTTACAAAAGCTGTAAGCGAAATTCGCAATCCTGATGGCTCAACTGTTTTTCATATGGATAATGTGGAGGTGCCTAGTCATTTCTCGCAAGTTGCTACTGACATTATTGCACAAAAATATTTCAGGAAAGCTGGCGTACCGTCGGCTCTTAAAGTGGTCGAAGAAGCTGACGTCCCTAGCTTCTTATGGCGCAAAGAGCCGGACACAGTAACCCTAGCGACAATGCCTGAAGATCAACGCTACGGCGCTGAAAACAGTGCTAAGCAGGTTTATGACCGCCTAGCGGGTACATGGACCTATTGGGGTTGGAAAGGTGGCTACTACGAAGATGAAGCCGCTGCTCGCACCTATTTTGATGAGATGCGCTATATGCTCGCCATGCAAATGGCTGCCCCAAACTCACCACAGTGGTTTAACACTGGCTTGCACTGGGCTTACGGTATCGACGGCCCTGCCCAAGGTCACCATTATGTTGACTACGAATCTGGTAAACTTACAGCATCTAAGTCTTCTTATGAGCATCCACAACCACACGCATGTTTCATACAAAGCGTGTCGGATGATTTGGTCAACGAAGGCGGCATCATGGATCTTTGGACGCGGGAAGCCCGTTTGTTCAAATATGGATCTGGCACTGGTTCCAACTTCTCGCATATCCGCGGATCTAGCGAGCCACTATCCGGTGGTGGACAGTCTAGCGGCCTTATGAGCTTCCTTAAAATTGGTGACCGCGCTGCTGGTGCTATCAAATCTGGCGGCACTACACGCCGTGCGGCTAAGATGGTTGTGGTCGACATTGACCACCCAGATGTTAAAGAATTTATTAACTGGAAAGTTCTTGAAGAACAAAAGGTTGCGGCCTTAGTTTCAGGCTCAAAACTAAACGAAATTCACTTGAATTTGGTGATTAAAGCCTGCCATGACGCGCTCGGTGAGCTTAGCGATGATGCTTTTGATCCTAAGAAAAACAAGCAATTGAAAAAAGAAATTATCGCGGCTCGCAAGGTGATGATTCCTGAAAACTATATCATGCGGGTTATCCAGTTTGCCAAGCAAGGTTACACCTCGATTGATTTCCAAACCTATAATACGGACTGGGATAGCGAAGCCTATGCGACCGTTTCTGGTCAAAACTCCAACAACACCATCCGCGTAAACGATGACTTTATGAAAAAAGCCATGTCGGGTGGTGAATGGCAGTTTAAAAGCCGTACAGACGGTAGTGTTATCAAATCAGTAAACGCTGAAGAGCTATGGGCCGATATTGGTCACGCAGCTTGGGCTTGCGCTGATCCTGGCATTCAGTTCCACACCACCATCAATGATTGGCACACCTGCCCTGAAGGCGGTGATATCAGAGCGTCTAACCCATGTTCGGAATATATGTTCCTTGATGACACGGCCTGTAACCTTGCTTCCATGAACCTCATGCAGTTCCGCAGTAGCGACGGTACTTTCATGATCAAAGAGTTTGAACATGCGGTTCGCCTTTGGACCATGGTGCTTGAGATTTCAGTATTGATGGCGCAGTTCCCATCCAAGGAAATTGCACAGCTTTCTTATGATTACCGCACACTTGGTCTTGGTTATGCCAACATCGGCGGCTTGCTAATGAGCCTTGGCCTGCCATATGACAGCGATGAAGGTCGTGCACTATGTGGTGCCATCACGGCTATAATGACGGGTCGCTCTTATGCAACATCTGCTGAAATGGCATCGGAGCTAGGCGCGTTTCCTAGTTACAAGAAAAACGCCAAACACATGCTACGGGTTATTCGCAATCACCGCCGCGCGGCCCACGGTGAAGACGAAGGCTATGAAAACCTACACACCTCTCCTGTTCCGCTTGACACTGACAACTGCCCAGAGCAAGTGCTCGTTAAGGCAGCAGCAAAGGCATGGGACGATGCCCTCACCCTTGGTGAGAAACATGGTTTTCGTAACGCGCAGGTTTCTGTGATTGCACCAACAGGCACTATTGGCCTTGTAATGGACTGTGACACAACTGGTATTGAGCCTGATTTTGCTTTGGTGAAATTTAAAAAGCTAGCCGGTGGCGGTTACTTTAAAATTATTAACCGCATCGTGCCGCAAGCCTTGGATGTTATGGGCTACAACGCAACGCAGGTTGAAGAAATAATTGATTATGCCGTGGGTAAATGTACGCTTAAGGGCGCGCCTGGTATCAATCATGAAGCGCTAAAAGCTAAAGGTTTCAAGAAAGAGCAAATCAAAGCGGTGGAAGCACAACTCCCTAACGCATTTGATATCAAGTTTGTGTTCAACCAGTGGACACTAGGCGCTGAGTTCTGCCGCGAAACTTTCGACCTAAGCCAAGAACAGTTGGATGATTATAACTTCAACCTTCTCTCAGCTATCGGCTTTAGCGACGACGATATCGATGCAGCCAACGCTTTCTGCTGTGGCTCCATGACATTGGAGCAAGCACCGCACATTCAAGATGATCACCTCGCGGTGTTTGACTGTGCCAACCCATGCGGAAAAATCGGCACGCGCGCACTGAGCTGGGAAAGCCACATCCGCTTTATGGCGGCGGCACAGCCCTTTATCTCTGGTGCTATCAGTAAAACCATCAATATGCCGAACTCCGCCAATGTGGAAGAATGTACCCGCGCTTATGAACTTAGCTGGTCTCTCGCTCTTAAAGCCAACGCGCTTTACAGAGATGGCTCTAAACTCAGCCAACCTCTAAACGGGGCGCTGCTTGATGATGTCGACCTAGAAGAAGATGCTAGCACGCAAGAGAAAACAGTGCATGTGGCGGAACGTATCGTTGAGCGGATCATGGAAGTGGAAAGAGAAAAAGGTAAACGCGAGCGTCTACCTGAACGCCGTAAAGGCTACACCCAAAAAGCTGTGGTCGGCGGACACAAGGTTTATCTGCGTACTGGCGAATATGATGATGGTACAATCGGTGAAATCTTCTTGGATATGCACAAAGAAGGCGCGGCGTTTAGAAGCTTGATGAATAACTTCGCGATCGCCATTTCCATTGGCTTGCAATACGGTGTTCCGCTGGAAGAGTTCGTGGATGCCTACACCTTCACTCGCTTCGAGCCATTTGGCCGCGTGGAAGGCAACGACACCATCAAAATGGCAACCAGCTTGCTCGATTATATCTTCCGTGAGCTTGCTATTTCATATCTTGGTCGTGATGATTTGGCCCACGCAACGCCAGCTGATCTGATGCATGACAGCCTCGGTAGCGGCAAAGGCGATGACCTGCCAGAGCTTGATAAGGGCGTTGAAGACGCGCTTAACCGTGTACAAAAAATGGCATCACAAGGTTATATCCGTGGCACTAACTTGGTTGTGCTCAACACAGAAGCAAATGCAAATGCTGCAGCTGAGACACCAGAAGAGCAAGAGCTTGAAACCGTTGCGTCCACCGGTACGCACGGTAGCACAGCAACCATGTCTATGGGCAATGCGGTCACGAACGGTGCAACCGACGCAACCGCCAATGCGCGCAACGAAGCCCGCATGAAAGGCTATGAGGGCGATGCTTGCGGCGAATGCGGCAACTTCACGCTTGTTCGTAATGGAACTTGCATGAAATGCGACACCTGCGGCGGCACCAGCGGCTGTTCTTAAAATAATCAAAGCGCAGGGGTTCGACTCCTGCGCTTTTCTATGCAGTATTCACGACTATTTCACCCAAACGCGTTCAAAATGACACAGATTGAAAATGAAACACGTCCTTAGGTTCGTTTTTCACCACATCTCTCTTGAAATTTGCACTGCTCCGCCCCACATTCATGGAAAGCAACCACAAAAGACTTAGGTGAACCATGACAGATGAAACTGAAAACAATACTGAAACAGCAAAAGATGAAACTCTTGCGACCAAACAACCGTCGCGCACGCGCCCTGTGATTCGTCCACGCGCCAAACCACGCGCTGAAGAAACACCCCCCAAGAAACAAGAACCTACACTCTCAGCTGAGCCAGAAGTGGCAGCAGAGAGCGAAACCGTGGACGAAAAGCCTGAAACCGATAGCTTTAGCGCGACGCGCGAGCCAAAAGATGATGTTGCCGCAGCTGACAGTAATAACAGTGACCGTGATTGGCCTGCCTTTGGCATCCGTATCGCATTTATGATAATCGCAGGATTTTTATGCGCATTAGCATTTCACGTGGCAGGCGTCTTAGTCGTTTTGCAAGCACTCGTCGTACTTATCAATGATGAACCGAACGAAACCATTAAGGAATGGATTGCCCAGCTAAGCACCTATGTTAAGGATGTGTTTGAATACTTAAGCTGGCAGAGCGATGAAAAGCCATACCCGCTAAACGGTAATGACTAATTAATCTACAATCGTTACAGCGCTAAAGATAAGGCGGGCCAGATAACCACTCTGGTCCGCTAATTTTTTGTAGAATGCTTTATCAAACTGTAGGTCAATGAGCACATGCCCATTTAATGTAAGGTCCGCATCGTGAAGGGTATCAATGATATCCTGCGCATAATTTCTAATGGCTAACCCGTCCATGTCAGCAGCACCGTATAGCTCAATTTCAAAGCGATGATGGTCGCCGTCAAACGTAACGCTGCGCCACAATCGTACTTGCCCTTCTCCAAATATAAAAAAGGGCCGCATGCGACCCTCTTTGTAACCTCCCCCAATTTGATCAGATCGCCACCGCGTGCCATCTTTACACAGTTGACGTATCAGTAAGTTAAACATTTCACTCAGTAACGTTGCATTTGATTTCATAGTTTACTCTCCATTTTCCATAAAAAACCAGCCCGAACGGAGCTGGTTGCTAAACTGATAGTATTTTTTGCCATGGCCTATTTTGCCAATTAACCTATTTGGTACATAACAGCGGTCTTTGTCAACCCTTTCCTTCGATAAAAAGCGATGACCAGAGCTTTAAACCTTCTACAAGCCGCATCCTCGCCCACCCATTAGTCTTGCGAAAGCGCCTATCCACGTCACAAAGAGACTTTCTCTCTATGAGTAAATCCAATATTGCGCCTGCTGGTATAGATTTTTGATAAAGCTGCTTAAGCCACACTTCTAATTGATCCGTCAGAATCAAACGTGATTGTTGCTTATGTCCAGGTTCAAACTTAACAGCACCAACTCTGCTTCGATGAAGTGATTTATTTTGAAGTCCATCATTCTCTATAAGTGTAATTGCATGTTCTATTTGATGCGCCGCACTCAGGTCGTCGCTCGATATATACCCACGCCGATATACCAACACAACTGGCTTAGAATAATGATCTAATGAGATAGAAGGACATGACCAGACCTCACTACTATTTCTTTTTACAACCGCATTCATTCCAACTCGCCCTATAAGAGTAATATTACAAACAGACTCTTCATATAGTAGTTAAACCCTAATAGGTTTTTTCCTATTTGCAACCTATTTCTCCTATTAATTTGACATAAATTGGTAATACTGTAATAAATACTGAAAGCAAAACAAATTTAAGGCTAGGCACATGAACAGCAGTATACGTGAAAAACTAGACCACTTGATACACGAAGATGTTAATGAAGATTACAATTCCATTTCTGCGCTGATAGGTAAAAATCATGCTTATATACAACAGTTTATAAAGCGTGGCATTCCAAAAACTCTTCGCGATGATGACCTTAAAATCATTGCAGCGCACTTTAGTGTGCCGCTTGTATACTTTAATGACCCCAGCGGATTTAACGAAAGTTCCCCTCAATATCGCGGCGAAGATAAAATCCTATCGATTCCCTATTATGATATTGGTGCTAGTGCTGGAGCTGGCTCCTATATAGACGGCGAAAACCCTATTGGCACCCTGCCCTTTAGCGTTGATCAGCTTAATGTGCTTGGAATTAAAAACTTTGATAGGCTTGCTGTCCTAAAAGTTCGCGGCGATTCTATGTTGCCATCGCTTAATGACGGGGATGATATTTTAGTGAGCTCTGAGCTGCCGCGATCGGTCAAAGATGGGATATATGTTATTCGCCTTGATGATAGCCTGATGGTGAAGCGTATTAGCGTGAACCCTGTAAACAAGTTGTTCACCATTAGAAGTGACAACACTATCTACGAATCATGGGAAAATTGCCCCCCAGAAAGCGTGAGCATCATCGGGCGCGTCGTGTGGGCTGGGCGCAGATTATAAAGCCTAAACAGCTATCGCTTGACGCCGCGTTGTTTCTCCGCTGAACTACAAAAATGATCGATCAACTTATACAGCTTTCGCTCTCACTCATCGGCATATATTTGCTGGGTGTTTTGGCTGCACGGCTTTGGCCGCAGGAGCAAATACTAGATAGCACCAGGATAGACCGTGCCCTAGCACGCGCGACAGAGCCCAAGACAGCAACTAAAAGCCTGATCGCTAGTGACAACAAGTCTGCACTAGCCTTAACAGACAAAGCTGACCTTACTCTCCTGCATATTATGGGCGACCGTGTGACAGTAAGCCCGCTGCAAAACGGTAGCATTAAAGGCTGTGAACGCGACGGACATATACTTAAACTAACACTAGATAACTTCACAAACTCTGACGCCACAATTTGCTTCTCAAGCGAACACGACAGCGCTGCTGCTGAAACATGGATCATTGACTTAAACGTGGAGGATCCGACATGAGCGAAGCTCTCTCCTTACCAAACCCAACAGATTTTGCCGTCGCTGGCTTCATTTTATTAATCGTAATTGAGATGATTTACGGCTGGAAAACTGGGCGTGCGCGCTTTGAAGGCAAAGACACAGTGACCAGTATGATCATGGGGTTAGGCAGCACGATTTCTGGTGCATTATTTGGCGGTATCTTTTACCTAATCGCTTATTTTATCTGGGAAAATTATCGTATATTTGATTTTGGCCACGGTATTGAAATCTTTGCCCTTGCCTTTGCGTTAGATGATTTCCGCTATTACTGGGCGCACCGTTTTGGCCATCGTATCCGTTGGATGTGGGCAGCCCACGTTGTGCACCACTCCAGCCAACATTATAACCTGTCGACCGCTCTGCGCCAAACTTGGACCAGCTTCGCGACCCCGGGATTTTTACTGGCTTGGCCAATCTTTTTCCTCGGCATAGAGCCGGCACTGGTGTTTTTTGCCTATGGTTTTAATCTTATCTATCAATTTTGGATCCATACTGAGGCTATCAACAAGATGCCTCGCTGGTTTGAAGCGGTGATGAACACACCAAGCCACCACAGGGTGCACCACGCCAACAATCCTAAATATTTGGATTCTAATTACGCAGGTGTTTTCATCATTTGGGACAAAATGTTCGGCACCTTCATTCCTGAAGACGAGGAAAAACCAATTTACGGGCTGGTCTATAACCTATCCAGCTTCAACCCCTTAAAGGTTGCGGTGCATGAATGGGTTGGCATTGGCCGTGATTGGATGGCGGCTAGCAGTTGGTCACATAGGATACAGTATCTGCTCAAGCCACCAGGCTGGACACCCGATGGATCGCGTAAAACATCTGATATGCTGAAAGAAGAGTGGCGCGTTCGCCGCGACGCTGATTAGCTCTTAGACTTGCGCTCAAGCAGAAAACCAATCGCAATAGCAATAATAGCGCCGCCAACAGCTTCATAGCTGGCTGGATACGGTAGCTGCGTGCCAATAGCAACCCCACCGAGCAGTCCAATACACACTAAAAATCCAATTTTCGTCGCCATATCCGCCATCCTTTTTATTGGCAACACACAAGCGCACTGCCAGCGCATATATCCTTACGAGTTCACTGCACTGGGGTCAACGGTGAAAACACGCGTTTTCCCTTGATTTTATACGTAAAATACCACATGACCATGCATGGTAGTGGCTCCAAAATTAGTCGCAGCAACGCTTAACAAAAGGATATTTCCATGAGTTCAGATCCCGTCGTAATCGTAGGCATAGCCCGGACCCCAATGGGTGGTCTTCTCGGCGAGCTTAGCCCTCTTCCGGCAACTAAGCTTGGCTCAGTCGCGATCAGTGCTGCACTTGCACGCGCTGGTGTTGACGGCGAAGCTGTGGACGAAGTTTTAATGGGTAACGTCTTGGCTGCAGGCCTCGGCCAAGCACCCGCCCGCCAAGCCATGCGCGGCGCAGGCATGCCAGATAGCACGACCGCAACAACGGTTAGTAAGGTTTGTGGCTCTGGTATGAAAGCTATCATGCAAGGTCATGACGCAATTGCAGCTGGCAGCGCCAACATCGTTGTAGCCGGCGGCATGGAAAGTATGACCAATGCACCGCACTTACTCCCAACAGGGCGTACAGGGATCAAATATGGCGACGGCAAAATCCTTGACCACATGGCAAAAGACGGCTTGTCCAATGCTGATGACGGCCAATCTATGGGCACATTCGCTGAAATGTGCGCCGAGCATTATCAGTTCACTCGCGAAGCACAAGATGCATTCGCCATTACGTCTACTGAGCGAGCACAAGCAGCCATCACAAATGGTGCTTTCAACGACGAGATTGTCCCTGTGACCATTAAAAGCCGTCGCGGTGACGTAGAAGTGACAACCGATGAGCAACCACCCAAAGCGCGTTTGGATAAAGTAGCAAGCCTGCGCCCTGCTTTCAAAAAAGACGGTACGGTAACAGCGGCGACCTCTAGCTCTATCTCTGACGGGGCAGCGGCGCTTGTTTTGATGCGTGCATCTGAAGCTAAAACGCGCGGTATTACTCCGCTTGCCACCATCAAAGCGCAAGCCAGCCACGCACAAGCACCAGAGTGGTTCACCACTGCGCCCGTAGATGCCATGCGCAAACTACTGGATAAAGCTGGTTGGAGCGTGGCGGACGTTGACCTATTTGAAATTAACGAAGCTTTCGCCTGTGTGACGATGGCAGCGATGCATGAGCTTAACCTCGACCACGCAAAAGTAAATGTAAACGGCGGCGCCTGTGCGCTGGGTCACCCTATTGGCGCCTCTGGCTCTCGTATTGTTGTGACGCTTTTGAATGCGCTTAAAACGCGCGGATTAAAAAAGGGCGTTGCCTCGCTTTGCATTGGCGGCGGTGAAGCAACTGCACTGGCGGTTGAGCTTACTTAAGCAGCTAATATAATTAGAATTAACGGGCTCAAAGTTTAAGTGCTTTGGGCCCTTTTTTTATTTAGGTTTTCTAAAATTTCTGGCATGGCAGCCAAAGCCGCCTTACGACCAAGTTCAATCAACACGGCAGCTTGCGTAAAATCTGCCATCTCAATATGGCCGATAGCTGGTGTAATCAATGTGTCAGGCGGGCAACGCTTTAAGGTTTCTTTGCCAAGATTGGTAAGCGCCATCAGCATTCCAGCCCGTGCAATCCGCATCGCAGCACCGCGCTTCATGTCTTTACCAACTTCAAGCCCCATGCGTCGCGCACGGCCGCCGTAGTCGCCTTGCAAATCAACCGCAATGATCATCTCAGCGCCCATAACCTGAACAGCCTCAACGGGAATTGGGTCAACTGTGCCGCCATCAGCCAGCAGCTGCGCACCTTTCAGGATTGGAGGAAAGACACCCGGCACAGCAGATGAAGCCCGCGCGGCCTCAATCAACGATCCGCTATCCAAAACCACGCGCTCACCCGTATAAAGATCAGCGGCAACCGCCGCAAATGGCATTGCTAGCTCTTCAATCAGGTCATCACCCAAATGTTCTTTAAAAATCGATGTGATTTTACGCGCGCCTAGAACAGACCCCTTTTTGAAACTAGGGTCAGAAAATAAAAGCATCTCTTTTAAAGTGATGCTGCGGGCTAAGTCTTCAAGATGATCAAGCTTATCCGCCGCTACACAGGCACCAACAATGGCACCAATGGAGCATCCTGCAATCATATCAATGGGGATGTTATTTTCTTGCAAGACACGGATTACACCAATATGCGCCCAACCTAGGCCTGCGCCGCCACCAAGCGCTAATCCTACTTTTGGTCTCAAAGGGTCATCAATCACTGCATTTCCTTTATCTTTGATAACTTTAAAATAGGCATCCACAAGAACAATAACAAGATTACACTCTATAAAAAAAGGCACCGTATAGTACGATGCCTTTTATAAATTCACATATGTAGTTTACTAGAACGGGATTTCGTCGTCTAAATCGCCGACACCGCCAGATGGTGCGCCGCCTTGGCTTCCGCCACCTTGATTGCCGCCACCACTTTGTCCGCCACCTTGGCCACCGCCGTATGAACCACCGCCGCCACCGCCGCCTTGGTTATCGTTACGACCATCAAGCATAGTGAGTGTGCCGTTGAAGTTTTGTAACACCACTTCAGTAGTATATTTTTCAACACCACTATTATCGGTCCATTTGCGTGTTTGCAAAGCGCCCTCAACATAGATTTTTGAACCCTTACGTAAGTAGTTTTCAGCGATTTTTGCAAGGTTTTCATTGAAGATAACCACACGGTGCCACTCAGTTTTCTCGCGGCGTTCACCAGTTGAACGGTCTTTCCATGTTTCAGAGGTCGCCATGTTTAGTGTAACAACCTTGCCGCCATTACCCATCGTACGTACTTCTGGGTCGCGGCCCAAGTTACCCACTAAAATTACTTTATTTACGCTACCAGTCATTATGGCCCCCTTTATAATTCTTATCGATTAAAATCTTGTATTCAGAGCGTCCCAGCGCTCTTATCTGGGAAATACCCTAATGGGAAAAATCCCACCTGTCACCTACCAAACACCGTCATTTTCAATTAAATTGTTGGGCTGTGGAAAACAAACACACCATCTAAAAAATACCACCCTCATCAAATTGTTTTGCACCTTCCACTGGCAGCACGCCTTCCAGTCGCGAACGGGTATAAATTTCATAGCTAGCCATTAACCCTGACGGGTCATCAAGCGTAGCGGTAGTGAAGGAAACGCTGTCAACCTCGCCCTCAGAGCGAAAAGATATCGGTGAGCCACAGTCCTTACAAAACATGCGCCATGACTTCTTGCTACTATCAACGCGGCCATTCGGCTCAGTCAGCCATTTGAAATTTTCAACAGGAACGTCTGTAAAGGTTTGATACGGCGCACCACCATGTTTTTGGCACATAGTGCAGTGACAATTGCCAGTTTCATGACCCTCAAGGTTTACCTCATAACGTGTGGCACCACACAGACAGCCACCTTTACGTATGTTTTTCATTACACCCTCCTATTTTGTTCTTTATTTGTTCTTATTTTCAGCGTAATGTCAAGCCTTGACTTTATGAGTGCATGGCTTAGGTCATGAAGTGGTAATTTGTACAGCGAGTGAAGAAGATATGTTGACCTCAATTTCAGTGCGCGGGGCGCGTGAACATAATTTAAAATCCGTGGATGTTGATATTCCGCGTGACAAACTCGTGGTGATCACTGGGCTTTCAGGCTCTGGCAAGTCGTCGCTAGCGTTTGATACTATCTATGCGGAGGGTCAGCGCCGCTATGTGGAGAGCTTATCTGCCTATGCGCGCCAGTTTCTAGAGATGATGCAAAAGCCTGATGTGGACCATATTGAGGGCTTGTCTCCTGCAATCTCGATTGAGCAAAAAACCACCAGCAAAAACCCACGCTCTACTGTGGGGACTGTTACCGAGATTTATGACTATATGCGGCTACTTTGGGCTCGTGTTGGTATACCCTACTCACCAACCACTGGCCTGCCAATTGAACAACAAACCGTTAGCCAAATGGTTGACCGCACGATGGCGCTGGGCCTTGGCACAAGGCTATACTTGTTGGCTCCTATCGTGCGAGGGCGAAAAGGGGAATACCGCAAAGAGTTTCAAGACTTGCAGCACAAGGGCTTTCAGCGCGTAAAGGTAGATGGCGAGTTTCATGAGATTGATGCCGTGCCGCCGCTCAATAAAAAAATTAAGCACGACATCGACGTGGTTGTAGACCGCTTGGTGCTGAAAGAAGGGCTAGAACAACGCCTTGCGGACAGCATAGAGACGGCGCTAGAGCTATCAGACGGGCTTTTAGTGGCCGAGATAGCCTATAAGAACGGCGAAGAGCCTGAAGACGGACCCGTGCGCCACCTGATGTCGGCAAAGTTCGCCTGCCCTGTTTCTGGTTTCATGATCGAAGAGATTGAGCCACGGCTGTTTTCATTCAATAACCCGTTCGGGGCCTGCCCCACCTGTGACGGCCTAGGCAAAGAGCTGCATTTTGATCCTGAACTTGTGGTACCAGACAAAAGCAAATGTATCCGAGACGGTGCACTCGCCCCTTGGGCCAATAAACTACAGAATCCCTCACCCTTTTATTTTCAGGCTTTAGCGGCTGTTGCACAACACGCAGGTGTCTCGCTTGATGTACCGTGGTCCAA
>Ga0209344_10001765_pt1 | contig 26752 bp, 26 predicted proteins | sample Cruoilmetagenom6_FD_187293 | JGI IMG/M metagenome (GOLD analysis project Ga0209344, IMG submission 187293) | Oil polluted marine microbial communities from Coal Oil Point, Santa Barbara, California, USA - Santa Barbara Oil Seep Sample 6 (SPAdes)... | ecosystem: Environmental > Aquatic > Marine... | reverse complement strand
TAGGTCAAGAATTTCTATATCATTTCCCTTTACATCTTCAATCCCTCTAATTATTTGAGCAATAAGTTGATCTGTTCCTGCTTGTTTTTTCTGCATTAATTATTTTTCTTTTCTTTTTCGCAAAGTTATTACTTTTTTGTTTCTTGAAGCGCTTTAAAAGCGTAATACTAAACATAATTATCGTTTTGAACTTAATCAAACTTAATGCCATCGATTCCACAAATAACTACTTGAAGGGGTTGGTAAAAGAAACCCAGCTGCTGGACGAAACTGTTGTGATTACAAACAAGCAACTTTCAGGGCGAGGACAAATGGGCAATGGTTGGCTATCAAAAGAAGGGCAAAGCCTTACATTCAGTATCTTTAAAGAGTTTAAGGGATTAACCATAGAAAGTCAATTTGTGATTTCAATGGCTGTTTCTTTAGCTATTAACAAAGCAATTAAAAGTATGGATATTCCTAAAACTTCAATTAAATGGCCAAACGACATATTGTCAGCCAATAAAAAAATTGGAGGTATTTTGATTGAAAATGTGCTTGAAGGAAAATGTGTAAAATATTCAATTATTGGAATTGGTTTAAATGTAAACGAAACAGCTTTTCCGAATCTACCACAAGCAGGCTCCATGAAACTTGCAACTGGCAAAAATTTTGAGTTGGAAGAAGTGCTTGATACAATTCTGAAAAACGTTTTTAAAAATTTAAAAAATCTTTCAACAGAGGACTATTCAGAAATGAAACAACTTTATGAAAAGAATTTATTTCGAAAAGAAATGATTTCGGTTTTTGAAACTCCCGAATTTACCCGCTTCAACGGAATAATAAAAGGAGTTTCACATATTGGCGAAATTTTAGTGCAAACGGAAAATGACGATTTGCAGAAATTTCAACTGAAAGAAGTGAAACTTATTTATTGAAAAAACTAATTTTTCCGGTCGAGCGCAGTCGAGACCTTTTTCTATATTTGTGTATAATAGTTCCCGACTGCGCTCGAACAGACATTTTTAAAATTTTAAACCTGTTCCAAATTAGAAGCCAGCGTATCGATAAATTTTGAAATTGGCCCTTTTACCATCATCGCCATCATCGCGTTGAATTCACCTTCAAAAAGCAGTTCCACGGTTGAGGAATTTTCAGAAACTTCTTCAATATTTCCAGTTAAAGAGAATGGAATTTTATCGCTAATCGCTCCCAAAACCACTTTGTTTGGTTTTTCAACTTCCTTTACTTCCAGTGCAATTTCTGGCATTCCTTTTAATGCAAAAACAAATGCATTTTCTCTGATAACCTCAAATTTACTGATGTTTTCAGGCATCAAAGTTTCAAAATTCTTTACATCGGTCAAAAAATCACAAAGGTCTGTTGCAGATTTTTGTGTTGTTACTTTTTTGCTGTTTAATTTCATTGCGTGATTTTTAATTTTTTATTGTCCCCAAGTGTCAGGACTCTTCCGCCATTCAGAAAGCAAAATTGCTTCTTCTGCATTTATATATTTTGATTTTTCAGCCTCTTCCAGCAACATTTCATAATTGCTTAAAGTGTTTAAAGTAATATTGGCATTCTTGAAATTTTCTTCTGCAGTGTTAAAACCGTAGCTAAAAATTGCCAACATTCCTTTCACATTCGCATTTGCTTCCTTTAAAGCTTCAACGGCCAATAAACTGCTTTTTCCTGTACTTATTAGGTCTTCAACAACAATTACGCTAGTGTTTGGTTCCAAATGGCCTTCAATTTTATTTTGGCGTCCGTGGCCTTTTGCTTCGGGGCGAACATAACAAAATGGAACGTTCAGATAATCGGCAACAAGAGCGCCCATTCCGATGGCTCCAGTAGCTACACCAGCAATCATTTCGGGCTTTCCGTAGAGTTCCTCAATTTGTTTTGCAAGGTTTTCGCGGATGTAATTTCGTATCATTGGGTAGGAAAGTGTGATGCGGTTGTCACAATAAATTGGAGATTTCCATCCCGATGCCCATGTAAAAGGGTTTTGCGGTTGCAATTTAATTGCATTAATTTGCAATAGTAAGGCAGCGGTTTTTTGCGCCGTTTCTTTATTTAATATCATTGTGCAAATGTATAAAGTTTTTGTAAAAGATATTCCCATTATTCTTTCAACAGAAGAAAATATTGGGGAACATTATACAACCATTCCTTTAAAACAGGCGCGTTTTAAAAAGTTGGTTAAAAAAATAAACAATGGCGAACTGCTCTATGTGAACCTTTATCACAAAAATGCGGAGAAACTTGAACGCTATCTTCGGAAAAAAATAAAAGTGGTGGAAGCTGCTGGGGGACTTGTCTATAACAGTAAAAAGGAAATTCTTTTTATTCGAAGAAATAAAAAATGGGACCTTCCCAAGGGCAAAATTGAAAAGGGCGAAACCCATCGTGAGGCTGCCGTTCGGGAAGTTATTGAGGAAACAGGAGTACAGGATCTTGAGATTCGTAATTTTTTAATGACTACTTATCATGTTTTCACAAGAAACAATAAATTCCGACTGAAAATAACCTATTGGTACGAAATGTTCAGCGATTATGACGGTCCGCTGATTCCTGAACCTCAGGAAGGAATCAAAAAAGTGAAATGGAAAAATTTTGAAAAATCACAAAAAGCATTGCTGGATTCCTACGAAAATATAAAACTGCTCTTTCCGAAGGAATATTTAACCACCCACCCGAACGATAGGATAACAGAGGTGTGATTTTTCGTAATAGGGCGATTGTTTGTGAATCCAATCTAATTGTGCATACCAGTTATTTGCAAAGGCTGGTTCGTTCTTTTTTTTGTTTTCAAACGCATTTTTAATTTCAGGATTTTCAATTAGGATTTTTTCAGCCATATCTTCCCAAACGTAGGGCGAAAAACCTTCTTTTTGCTGAAGGATTGCATCGAAAAAATTCCAGTTAAAAAAGGAATCCGGAGCCGATGGTTCCAACGTTTCCAAAAGATAACGAACGCCAGACTGTTGCGTGTCTACTAAAATATCACCCGCTTTTACTGAAACATATTCAGTAGTTTGTATTACTTCCGTTTTGTAATGTAAATAGTGCCCTTCAAATGGATTTTTTACCGTTTCGAAACTATTTATTCTGTAAACTTCCGCAGAAATAATTGAGTCTTTTTTTATCTCAGAGAATTCAATTCCGTTCAATTTTAAAAGTTCAATAATATTCCAATATCCTTTTGGAACAATATATGCCGAAGGAATTTTAATAGAATCCATCGCCTTAAAATAATTGTAATAGGGTACATCTTTAGTAAAAGGCTTGTCACGGAAATACTTTAAGCGTTGGGCGCCTGTAATATTGCTCGGCACCATTTTTCCTTCAAAACCTTTAAAATTTAAGGTTGAAGTCCTAGAGGAATCCACTATCCAGGAAATAGGGTAGTAGCTTCCAACTTTATATTTTCCGAAGGAATTTTTCCGTAGCGTATTAATTTTTTCTGCATCCGTATCTGCAATATTTATGAAACTTTTCATCAATTCATATGTGCCTTCAACTCTTTGTTTATAGGGTTTCAGCATATGGGTTTCCACAATTAGGCCTAGTGAATTGAATAATGTGGTGTAACCAGAAGAATAACGCGGCGAATCCATAAACTGCGTAAAACCCATTTCGGGCACTTGATTGAAAACGTTTACGTAGGGCGTGATGTCCCATTTTTTTTGTTGTAGCGAATCTTCCAGTTGCGGCATTAAAGTAGTATGCAAATAATTCCCCAATTCACCGCCCAATTTATTGTGCTGTGTAAAAAGATGTGTTAAAGTGTATTGGTAATCTGCGCCATTGCTAACGTGGTTATCAATAAACAAATCTGGGTTTAACCAATGAAAAATTTCAGCGAAAGCGCGAGTATTTTTAGTGTCACTTTTTATAAAATCACGGTTCAAATCATAATTTCTTGCATTGCCTCGAAATCCGTATTCCTCGGGTCCGTTTTGATTGGTACGGCTTGTGCTGTTTCTATTCAAAGCGCCGCCAATATTGTAAATTGGAATGGCGGCTATGATTGTATTCTCTGGAGCCGCAATTTTATTTTCAGCATAATCCCGAAAAAGCAGCATCGTTGCATCAATTCCGTCCGGTTCTCCAGGATGGATTCCGTTGTTTATAAGTAATACATTTTTGCCATTTTTTGAAAATGTTTCTTTGGTATTATTTGGATTTGTGTTTTGTGGATCAAAAACCACCAAATACAATGGAAGGCCGCTGTCAGTAAGTCCCATTTCATAAACCTTGATAGCTGGAAATTTCTTTTCCAGAGCAAAATAATAAGCGATGACTTCTTCATAAGTTCCCGTTTTTAAGCCGTTTGAAGATTCGTATGTTATGTTTAATGTTTGAGCTGAAATGTTTTGAGGAAAGAACCAAAAGACAGAAAATAGCAGGGAAAAAAGGTATGGTATTTTTTTCATTGAAATATTATATTGAACAAATATAGTAAAGCAATAAAGACATTTTTTGAAAGCTGCTGCAATTATTATTCATAAAAAAAGCCCCGAAAAATTATTACGGGGCTGCATTTGTATGTTTAAAATCCTTATCCATTCATCGAAATCAAAAACTCTTCGTTATTTCGAGTCTGTTTTACACGGTCGTTGATGAATTCCATCGCTTCAACTGGATTCATATCCGCAAGATATTTGCGCAATACCCACATCCTTTGGATTGTATTTTCGTCAAGTAATAAGTCATCACGACGTGTGCTTGAAGAGGTAAGATCAATGGCAGGGAAAATTCTTCGGTTGGAAATTTTTCTATCTAACTGAAGTTCCATGTTACCGGTTCCTTTAAATTCCTCAAAGATAACCTCGTCCATTTTTGATCCGGTTTCTGTAAGTGCGGTAGCAATGATAGTCAATGAACCACCATTTTCAATATTACGGGCAGCTCCAAAGAAACGTTTCGGTTTATGAAGTGCATTTGCATCCACACCACCACTCAAAATTTTACCACTCGCTGGCTGAACCGTGTTATAAGCTCTCGCCAAACGTGTAATGGAATCCAAAAGAATCACGACATCGTGGCCACATTCTACCAATCTTTTTGCTTTATCGATAACAAGGTTTGCTACACGAACGTGCTCGCTAGCCTCCTTGTCAAAGGTTGAAGCAACCACTTCGCCACGAACATTTCGTTGCATGTCAGTAACTTCTTCAGGGCGTTCGTCTATTAATAGTACTATTTGGTAAACTTCTGGATGGTTTGCTGCTATTGCGTTTGCAATATCTTTCAAAAGCATTGTCTTACCAGTTTTAGGTTGTGACACAATCATACCACGTTGTCCTTTTCCGATTGGAGTAAAAAGATCCATGATTCTCGTAGAAATAGTACTCTGCTTATCAGCAAGGTTGAATTTTTCTTGTGGGAAAAGCGGCGTTAAGTGTTCAAATGAAATACGGTCGCGAACCACATTTGGGTTTAAACCATTTATTTTGTTCACCTTAATTAAAGGGAAATATTTTTCGCCTTCTTTCGGTGGGCGCACTTCACCCAAAACAGTATCTCCGGTTTTTAGACCGAAAAGACGAATCTGTGATTGTGAAACGTAAATATCATCAGGAGATGAAAGATAGTTGTAGTCACTAGAACGCAAAAAGCCGTAGCCATCCTGCATAATGTCCAGTACACCTTCACTTTCAATTATACCATCAAACTCATAGTCTGGCTCGCGGTAACGGTTGCGGGAATCTTTGTTTCCGTTGCTTTTGTTATCGTGCACATTGCCGTCTTTCTGTTTGTGGCCCTGATGTTTTTGGCGATTGTCAGAATTGTTATTATCGTTGCGTTGGTTTTTCTGACGGTTGTCGTTATCGTTAGAGGCTGCCCGAGGGTTTGGTTTTTTATGTTGCGGTTTTCTGTCGCTTTCCTTTTTGTCGCTACTATCATTGCTAGAGCGCTTATCGTCTGCAGGTTTTTTATCATCATCACTCTTTTTATCGTGATGTTGCTTTTGCGGCTGAGGTTTCTTGTTTCTATTCTCGTTTTTCTGCGGGCGAGGCTTTTGATCCTTGTCGCGATTGTCATTAGCAGGAGGAGTTTTTTCTTCCTTTTTTGGTTCCGAAGTAGCCTCTTCAGCTTTAATGACTGCTTTTACCGCTTTAGGATTTGCGGCTTGGTAATCGAGGATTTGATATACCAAGTCTAATTTTTTTTGGGTGCGATATTTTGGCACATTAAGCTCTTTTGCTATATCCTGAAGCTCAGGCAGCTTTTTTTCTTTTAATTCTGAAATTTCAAACATGTAGAATATACTGTTGTTAATGTTGATACAAATGTGTTCCTTTTGAGAAGGTAAGTACGTTGAAAATTTTTTCGAAGACTAAGTAACCTTGATTGAGTTGGTTACGAATTGTTACTGCAATAATACAACAATAAATTAAAAATCACCGTTATTTTTATTAAAAAGAAACAGTATTTTTGCTGCGTAATTGAGTTTTTATAAAATGATCCAACGTATTCAAACCATTTATTTAGTCGTTTCCGCCATCATTATGGGAGCATTGTTTATGTGGTTTCCTGCGGTTCTGGGCAAGGATGGTTCCATAATTATGGAACGCAATGAGCCCTTGCTATTCGGGTTAATATTTATTTCTATCGCTTTGGCGATTATTTCAATTTTGAGTTTTAAAAAACGGCAGCTACAGTTTGTGCTCAACCGTTTAAACATCATATCAAACTTTGTATTACTGGGAGTTTTCGTTTACAGGTTGCTAACTTTATCCGGAGAAACAATTGTTTCAGAGAAGGGTATTGGGGTGCTTTTTCCCATCATTTCTATCGTATTTTTAGTGCTGGCCAACAAGGCCATAAAAAGGGATGAGGACCTCGTAAAATCTGTTGATCGTTTACGATAAACCGATCTTAGTATATTAGTGCAAGACCCCTAAAGTATGCCAACTTTAGGGGTTTTTTGTTTTTAAAGTCTAAAGTTTAAAGTTGATTTTCGCTAATTCCTAAATCATTTCTCAAATTCAATAACCTCTAAATTTTGGATTTTTTCGCCATCAATTTCAAACCGTAACATCGTTCTCACTTTTTGAAAACCGTGTTTTCCAACGGCGCCTGGATTCATATGAAGTAATTTAGTGGTTTTATCTGGCATCACTTTCAGAATATGTGAGTGCCCACAGATAAAGATTTTTGGAGGATTGGAATAAATTTCCTGACGGATTGAAGGATTATATCTTCCGGGATATCCGCCAATGTGCGTAATCCAAACATCAACCCCTTCACACATAAAACGATTGTGAAGCGGGAATTCCATACGTGCTTCGGTGCTGTCAATATTTCCGTAAACCGCCCGCAACGGTTTCAGCTTTTTTATGGCGTCTGTAACCGAAAGATTTCCAATATCGCCGGCGTGCCAAACTTCATCAGCCTGTTTTACATATTTCAGAATTTTTTCGTCTATATAACTGTGGGTGTCACTTAAGAGCAGGATTTTTTTCAATTTTGGATTATTGGATTATTGGATTATTGGATTATTGGAATGTTAGATTATTTTTCTAAACATCTAAACATCTAAACATCTAAACATCTAAACATCTAAACATCTAAACATCTAAACATCTAAACTCATCTATGGCGAAGGTATTAAGTTTTTCAAAGTTATAACATTAATGCTGACTTGTAAATTGTAATTTTGTCAATTCCGAAAAAAAAGATTTGCGATATTTTATAGAAATAGCCTACAACGGGAAAAACTATTTTGGATGGCAGCGCCAACCCAAGCAGATTAGCGTGCAGCAGGTTTTGGAGGAAACGCTTTCTACATTGTTTCGGAAGGAAATAAAGCTTACCGGAGCTGGTAGAACTGATGCAGGCGTGCACGCCAAACAGCTTTTTGCGCATTTTGATTTTGATGAAATTGAAGGCTTTGAAGAACTTATTTTCAGAATGAATTCCTTTCTTCCGAAGGATATTTCTGTAAAAAATATTATTGAGGTAAAAGAAGACGCGCACGCACGTTTTGATGCAGTTGAAAGGGAATATGAATATATTATTTCGCTTGAAAAAGATCCGTTTTTACAGGATTTTGCATTTCAGATAAATAATAAACCAAATCTGGATTTGATGAACCAAGCCGCCGAATTGCTATTGCACCATAAAGATTTTCAATGCTTTTCACGTTCCAAAACAGATGTAAAAACGTACAATTGCACTATAGCAAAAGCACATTGGGAAGCTAAAAATAATAGGCTTATTTTTACAATCGCCGCTGATCGTTTTCTGCGAAATATGGTCCGCGCCATCGTTGGGACGCTTCTAGATGTGGGTTACGGAAAGACTACTTTGGAAGATTTTAAAGCAATATTGAACAGCAAAAGTAGGGAAGAAGCGGGTGCTTCGGCTCCAGCGCACGGATTGTATTTGACTAAAGTTGTTTATCCGGGAACAATTTTATAAATGAAAAAAGAGAATAGATTAAAGAAAAAAGATAAAAAATATAATTCACGATTTACGATTCACGAACTCACAAATTAACTAATAATAGTGTCAGAAACCACAGGAAACGCGTTTGATTTTAAGCTTTTTAAGCGATTGTTAGCTTTTACCAAGCCTTATAGACTCGTGTTTTATTTTGTTGCCTTAGCAGCAATTATAATGTCGGGACTTGCTGTCTTGCGTCCCTATCTTTTGCAATTGGCAATAGACAATTCTATGGTTCCCAAAGATGGCGAAGGATTTATGGAGTTCATCATTTTGATGGTAATTGTGCTTTTTTTGGAGGTGATTTTTCAGTTCGCTTTTATATTTTATACCAACTATCTTGGCCAAAGCGTAATCCGAGATATGCGCCAAAAACTCTTCAGGTTGATGATGAGTTTCAAGATGAAATATTTTGATAAAAGTGCAGTCGGAAGGCTAACGACCCGCGCTGTAAACGATGTGGAAACCATCTCAAGTATTTTCAGCGAAGGATTATTTATGATTATTAGTGATCTATTGAAAATGTTGGTCATTGCTGGTTTTATGCTTTATCAAAGCTGGCGATTGTCATTGATAGTTTTTATAGTTTTACCTTTTATTTTGTATGCAACCCGCGTTTTCCAAAAAGCAATGAAAGTAGCTTTTGAAGATGTACGAAACCAAGTTGCCAATTTAAATACCTTCGTTCAGGAACGCATTACAGGAATGAAAATTGTTCAAATTTTCACTCGCGAAAAAACTGAATACGATCGTTTTCAAGAAATAAACAAAGACCACAGAAAAGCTTGGATAAAAACCGTTTGGTACAACTCAATTTTCTTTCCCATTGCAGAAACAGCGGGAGCTGTAGCCACGGGGTTGGTAGTTTGGTATGGTGGTTTGAATGTGATTGGCGGAGGTTTTGTAACCTTGGGTATTATCACAGCTTTTATACAATATGCTGAAATGCTTTTTAGACCCCTTAGGCAGATTGCCGATAAGTTTAACACCTTGCAAATGGGTATGGTTGCCGCAAACCGAGTCTTCGGTATTCTAGATACTAAATCACACATTGCTGATACGGGAACGGTTGATTACACAAGCACCAAAGGTGAAATTGAATTCAGGAACGTCCATTTTGGCTATAACGAAGACGAAGAGGTGATTAAAGGAATTTCTTTTAAAGCAAAACCAGGAGAAACAGTTGCGATTGTTGGCGCTACGGGTGCTGGAAAAAGTACAATCATTAATCTCTTGAACCGTTTTTATGAAATTAATAGCGGCGATATTTTAATTGATAACATTTCTTTAAAAGATTACAAGTTGGCTTCAATTAGAAGCCAAATAGCAGTGGTTTTGCAGGATGTTTTCCTTTTTGCAGATTCAATTTTGAATAACATCACCCTTGGCAATCCAAATATTTTGGAAGAAGAAGTAATTGATGCAGCGAAAGAAATTGGGGTCCATAAATTTATTGATTCCTTGCCTGAAGGGTATCATTATAACGTAAAGGAACGAGGCAGTATGCTTTCTTCTGGGCAGCGACAGCTCATCTCATTTTTGCGGGCTTATGTTAGCAAACCCAGTATTTTGATTTTGGATGAGGCCACTTCTTCAGTAGATACCTATTCCGAAGAATTAATACAGACAGCTACCGATAAGATAACCGAGGGCCGAACTTCAATTGTAATTGCACACCGTTTAGCAACGATTAAAAAAGCTGATAAAATTATCGTTATGGATGCTGGAAAAATCGTGGAAGAAGGTACTCACAAAGAATTGCTAAAACTTGAAAATGGGTTTTATAGAAATCTTTACGAAGTACAGTTTATGGCGGAAGAAGCTATTTAGTGTTAGCTTAAATCCTTTTTCAAAATTTTAAACAATTCTTCTGTGTTTTCAAAAAGCACCCAATCTCCATCCCTTAAATAGGAGATTTGTCCGTTTTCTTCGGAAACTACCAAACATACAGCATCCGTTTTTTCTGTGATGCCAACGGCGGCACGATGTCTAAGTCCAAAGCGCAGCGGTATTTTTTTGTCGTTGGAAACTGGAAGGATAACGCGGGTTGCCGTAATTCTATTTTCCTCAATAATCATTGCGCCATCGTGTAACGGACTATTTTTAAAGAAGATACTTTCAATAATGGGTTGGTTTACCTCAAGGTTCATTTTGTCTCCAGTGTTTTTAACAAAATCAAGGCTATTGTTCCGCTGAAGCACAATTAATGCTCCTGTGTGTAATGCGGACATCTTTTTGCAGGCCGCTATTATTCCTTCTAAATTGGTGTTAAGTACAGAATCATTTCCTGAAAATTTAAACTGTTTCAAAAACCTTCGCCGCGCGTTGAAATTTGTAGATCCTAACATTAAAAGAAACTTCCTAATTTCAGGCTGGAAAACTACCACCAAGGCAAACATCCCAACGCCCAAAAAGCCGCCGAGAATCTTGCTCAAAAGTTCCATTTCCAAAAGTTGGGTAACAACGTAAATAGCGTAAACAATTATAATACCCACCAAAATATTGATGGCCACGGTGCCTTTCACCAAGTTATAGAGATAGTACAGCAGGAATGCCACCAGCACAATATCCACAATATCTATAATCCGAATGTCGAGAAAATCCAAGCGTGTGCGTTTTTTTGTAAAAGTACTTTAAAATTTTTAATGGATTGCGGTCAAGATTTCAGGTTTTGAAACAATTTCACACATTCCACGGCTTCTTTCACATCGTGTACTCTTAAGATTGAAGCTCCTTTTAAAAGTGCGATTGTGTTTAGCGAAGTGGTTCCGTTTAAGGCGTTTTCTGCGGAAGTTTGCAAGGTTTTGTAAATCATCGATTTTCGTGAAACACCCACTAAAATTGGAGCTCCCAAATTTTGAAAAAGTTCCAGATTATTCAAAAGCTGAAAACTTTGCTCGCGGGTTTTTGCGAAGCCAAAACCAGGATCTGTAATAATATCGTCGATTCCTTCAGCTCGAGCGAGCGCGATTTTTTCTGATAAATCCTTTAAAACTTCAACGGTTACATTTTTATAATCGATGTGTTTCGTCATGGTTTTTGGGTTGCCACGCATGTGCATTAATACATAAGGTACTTTTAATTGTGCAACGGTTTTGTACATTTCGGCATCCAGAGTACCGCCCGAAACATCATTCACGATTGCAGCACCAGCTTCCACAGCTTTTTTTGCAACTCCGCTTCGGAAAGTGTCTACGGAAATCAATGTTTCGGGAAATTTTTTCAGAATACTTTCAACCGCTTCAACAACTCTTCGTGTTTCTTCGTTTTCAGAAATTTCATCCGCTCCCGGGCGTGTGCTATAACCGCCAACGTCCAAAAATGTAGCTCCTTCCGAAAGCATTTTTTCGGCTTGTTTCAGAATTTCCTTTTCATTAAAAGTTTTTCCGCCGTCATAAAATGAATCGGGCGTAACGTTTAGGATGCCCATCACTTTGGGCACAGAGAGGTCTATGAGTTTGCCGTGGCAATTAAGGGTCTGCAATTTTTTAAATTGATATATTTAAGCGAAATTTACGCAAAATCTTACAAACCACTCATGGCGGATACTTCAAATCAATACAACGATCAAATTGAAAAATGTAGGGAGCTGTTTATCAATAAAATGCGAGATTACGGAAGCGCATGGCGTATTCTGCGGCTTCCATCGTTGACCGACCAAATTTTTATAAAAGCGCAACGCATACGCGGTTTGCAAAAAAATAAAGAACAAAAAATTGCTGAAGGTGAAACCAGTGAGTTTATTGGCATTGTAAATTATTCAATAATGGCGCTTATTCAACTTGAGAAAGGAGTGGTGGAGCAACCAGACCTTTCTTTGGAAGAAGCAACCCAACTTTACGATGAGGAAGTGGCCAAAACCAAACAATTGATGATGGATAAAAACCACGATTATGGTGAAGCTTGGCGTGATATGCGGGTAAGTTCTTTGACGGATTTAATACTTCAGAAATTATTACGCGTAAAACAAATTGAAAATAACAGCGGAAAAACATTGGTTTCTGAAGGAATAGATGCCAATTATCAGGATATAATTAATTATGCGGTTTTTGCATTAATTCATTTGGAAGAAGGAAAATAAAATAAAGATTAAATAAAAAAGGAATGAAAATATTAGTTGGGATATCAAGAATAATTGTTGGCGTATTATTTATAATAAGTGGATTGATAAAAGTTAACGATCCCGTTGGCTTTTCATTTAAACTGAAAGATTACTTCGCTCCCGAGGTTTTGGACCTTGGGTTTTTGGTTCCTTATGCCTTGTTGATTGCGATATTTGTTGTGATTTTTGAGGTGTTGGTAGGGGTAGCCTTACTATTGGGTTATCTAAAAAAATTCACATTATGGGCATTGTTGCTCATGATTGTGTTTTTCACATTTCTCACATTTTATTCAGCATATTTCAATAAAGTGACTGATTGTGGGTGTTTTGGAGATGCCATTCCGCTTACACCTTGGGAATCTTTCATCAAAGACATTATTTTACTTGTCTTGATATTGATTCTTTTTATCGGAAGAAAATACATTCAGCCATTTTTCACAAAAGGAACGCGAAGCATCCTCATTTTTGCGTCATTTGTAGCCTGTCTCGGAATCACTTATTATGTTTTGCTCCATCTTCCAATTATAGATTTTCGTCCGTATAAAATTGGTGCTAATATAAAAGAAGGAATGACCGTTCCTGAAGATGCTCCCGGACCTATTTATGAATACAGGTGGAAATTTAAAATTAATGGTGAGGAAAAAATTATCACTACAAACGGCGACTATCCACAAGTTGACGGAGAGTTGATAGATACCGAAACCGAAATGATCCAAGAAGGCTACACGCCACCAATCCACGATTTCACAATGGAGCGTGATGGTGAAGATTATACAACTCAATTTTTAGAAGAAGAAAATCTTGTGGTTATTATTGCGTATAGCCTAGGAAATACTGAGAAAGACGGATACATTCCTGTTAAAGAAGTTACAGACAAAGCCTTGAAAAATGGTTATAATGTAATTGGTCTCTCGGCTTCTTCACAAGAAATGACCGAGGCGTTGGTTGAAGAATATAAATTGAATTTCAAGTTTTATTTCTGCGATGAAACTACTTTGAAAACTATTGTTCGTAGTAATCCAGGGATTTTAGAAATTGATAAAGGAACCATCAAACAAAAGCTTCATTGGAATGATGCTCAAAAATTACAACTTCCTATTGTGGAAAATGCAAAACCGAAGTTGGACCTTTCTTTGAAACAACGTTTAGATAGCATCGCCGTGCTCGATCAAAAATACCGCCTTTTAATGCAGGCCAGATCTTTAGAAGAAAGAAAGAAATTGGGTGAAAAAATGGGCCTTTCCGAAGCAGAGTATAGTGGGGACCTGGCACATATTCAAAGCGTTCTGGACAGTGTAAATATGGTTTTTGTAGAAAAATATTTTATAGAGAAAGGATACCCAGGAAAATCTGTGGTGGGTGAAGAATCAAGTCTTGTGGCGTGGAACGTTCTTCAGCATAATCCTGATAAAATTCCGCTTTATTTACCTTTGGTGAACAAGGCTGCTGAAGCTGGGGAAATCCCAAAAACATCAGCCGCAATAATGGAAGATCGCTATTTGATGATGGAAGGGAAACCACAAATTTACGGCACACAGGGGATGAGCTATGATGATGCAAGAGGTTCATTTATTTGGCCTATAGAAAATCCTGAAACCGTTAACGAACGAAGAAAGGAAGCCGGTTTTGATGAAACTATTGAATCTTACTCCAAAATACTTTTTGGAGAAGATTTTAAATATGAATCACGAACTATGGAACAAATAAATCAATAATAAGTGGCGGTATACATACTTCAAAAATTGGGTTATGCTTTGCTTACGCTTTTTGGGGTTGTAACCGTGATTTTCTTCCTTTTCACAGTGCTTCCCGGTGATCCCGCACGAATGATGCTCGGTCAAAACGAAACCGCAGAACAACTTGCTGTTGTAAAAAAGAAATATGGGTTTGATCAACCGGTTTCTGTACAATATGTGAGGTATTTGAATGATTTGTCGCCTATTTCCTTTCACAGTAAAAATTCTGAAGATTATACCTTTCTTTCCGAAGGAAAATACAATACGGCAAAATTATTTTCTGTGGCCAACACAGACGTAGTTTTAAAAACGCCGTATTTACGCGAATCATTTCAAAAGAACGGAAAAGAAGTGAGCCAAGTGATTTCTGAAACACTTCCGAATACTTTTATTTTGGCAGTTTCAGCGATTATTATTGCAATGCTGATAGGTGTTTTTCTCGGAATAATTTCCGTGCTTTTTAAAGATGGTTTTATTGATAAAGCAATTCAGTTGGTAAGCACTTTAGGGATGAGCGTTCCCTCATTTTTCAGCGCAATTATTTTTGCGTGGATTTTCGGCTTTTTGCTTCACGAATACACAAATTTGAATATGACGGGAAGCCTTTACGCCGTGGATGATTTGGGAAATGGAAAGTACATTCAATGGAAAAATTTAATACTTCCTGCAATTGTTTTGGGAATACGTCCATTGGCTGTTGTGAGCCAATTGATGCGCAATTCGTTGCTCGAGGTTTTGAACCAAGATTACATTCGCACTGCAAAAGCAAAAGGACTTTCGTTTTATCAAATTATAAAAAAACACGCCCTTAAAAATTCATTAAATCCTGTAGTTACAGCAATTTCAGGCTGGTTCGCGTCGATGCTTGCGGGAGCAGTTTTTGTGGAATATATTTTCGGGTGGAATGGTTTGGGAAAAGAAATCGTAAATGCACTGAACACGCTCGATTTACCTGTTATTATGGGGGCGGTAATAGTGATTGCCACATTGTTCATTATAATCAATATTTTTGTAGATATAATTTACGGATGGCTGGACCCGAAAATCAGTCGTCAGTGATCAGTCGTCAATATTTAAAAATAAACAGTATCAATAAACTTCGTAATATGAAATTACTAATCACACTTTTTCTATTCGTTTCTTTTGCACAAGCACAACATAAAACGTTCACTGAAGCTGCATTGAATGAGAAATTTCTTTCGGAAGATAACTTAGAAATTACCTTTTCAGAAATACTTCAACAATACAAAGGCAAAACTGTATTTATTGACATTTGGGCTAGTTGGTGCAAGGATTGTATTGTAGGGATGCCGAAAGTTCAAAAACTTCGTGAAGAAAAACCTGAAATTGTATTTTTGTTCCTTTCCTTGGATAAGGAAACGAAAAGTTGGAAACACGGTATTGAAAAATATGGAGTTGTTGGTGAAAATTATTTTATACCAGCTGGTTGGGAAGGTGCTTTTTGTTCTTCCATAGATTTAGACTGGGTCCCGAGATATATGATTGTGAATCCTGAAGGCGAGATTAGTTTGTATAAAGCCATTGAAACGAACGATGAGAATCTTTTAAAAGCATTGAAATGAGAAAAAAAATAGTAGCAGGAAACTGGAAAATGAACAATGATTTGGCAGAAACCGAAATGTTCTTGGTTGAACTGAAAAAGCAAGTATTTCCAGAAGATGTAGTGGTAATGATAGCGCCACCTTTTACCAATTTGAACCATGCGTTCAGATCTTTACGCGAACATCCGGTGATGATTGTTGCACAGAATATGCACCAAAGCAACGATGGCGCTTTTACAGGAGAAATCTCTGCGAAAATGCTAAAAAGTGTAGGCGCAAACACAGTTATTTTGGGTCACAGCGAGCGACGCGCTTATTTTAACGAAGACAGTGCCATACTTGCGGAAAAAGTTAATACGGCCCTTGAAAATGAAATGACAGTTATTTTCTGTATTGGTGAAGAATTGGAGGATAGAAAAAAGGGAAATCATTTTGAATTGATTAAAACTCAACTTTCCGAAGGACTTTTCCATATTTCAAACGAGGTTTGGGAAAATATCGTTATCGCCTACGAACCAGTTTGGGCAATAGGAACGGGAGAAACCGCCAGCCCAGAGCAAGCGCAGGAAATACACAAATTCATAAGAAAAACTATTGCTGAAAATTATTCAAAAGCAATAGCCGATAAAGTTTCAATTCTCTATGGCGGAAGTGTGAAGCCTGACAATGCCAGTGAAATTTTTGGGCAGGATGATGTTGACGGAGGCCTAATTGGCGGTGCTTCGCTGAAAGTTGAGAGTTTTATGGAAATCGTAAATTCTTTCTAATGTCGCAGATTTATATAGGATATGATTTTAAAGTAAGTCCGCTCCAGCCAGGAACTGAAATTTTAATAGCAGAACTGGGTTATGTGGGTTTTGAAAGTTTTGTAGAGACGGAGGAAGGCGTTACAGCCTATATTCAGAAGGATGAATGGAATACAGCTATATTGGAAGATATAAATATTCTCGATTCTGAAGAATTCAAAATTGAGTTTACTTTTTCAGAAATCGAACAAGTCAATTGGAATTCCGAATGGGAAAAAAACTTCGACCCTATTGAAGTGGATGGAAGATGTACTGTTCGTGCGCCATTTCACCCCAATAAGAATTTTGAATACGAAATAGTAATCGAACCGAAAATGTCTTTCGGCACGGGCCATCATGAAACCACTTTTATGATGCTCCAATTTATTTTGGAAAACGATTTTGAAGGAAAGTCTGTGCTCGATATGGGCTGTGGAACGGCAGTTTTGGCAATTTTAGCCGAAATGCGTGGCGCTTCAAAGCTCGATGCTATTGACATTGACGAGTGGTGTTTTGAAAATTCGTTGGAAAATATTGAAAGAAACCATTGTGAAAATATTTCTGTTTTTTTGGGTGATGCTTCGTTGCTTGCAGGCAAAAAGTATGATGTAATCATTGCCAACATCAACAGAAACATTCTTTTAAACGATATGGATACCTATAGAAAATGTTTGGATAAAGGCGGAGTGCTTTATTTAAGTGGATTTTATAAAGAAGATTTGCCAATTATTACAGAGGTTTGCAATAATCTAGGTTTCAATTTCGTTGAAAATAAAGAAAAAAATAAATGGGTTGCCGCAAAATTTGTAATTTAGTGAAAACCAATTAACGAATTAATATTTTAAGCGTTTTGAGTACCAGAGAAAAGATCCAGGAAGATGTATCAGTTGCTGAAAAGGAGAGCAACCTTAATGAAATTGTGCTTTACAATGATGATGTAAACACTTTTGACCACGTAATAAACAGTTTGATCTTTGCTTGCGATCACACTCCAGAACAGGCTGAACAGTGTTCCATTATAGTTCATTATAAAGGAAAATGTACGGTAAAGACAGGTGAATTTAATGAATTAAAGCCACGCTGCTCGATGTTATTGGAAGCAGGATTGAGTGCTGAGATTGTTTAAAACCACTCAAAATAGAATCCAGAAATAATCACGGCTATTATTAGAATTATCAGTACAGTAATAATAAAACCTGCTCCAAAGCGGGTTTTTTTATTGTCTTGGAGAATATAATCTTTTTCTTGTTTGTTGTCGGAATCTTTTACGATTTTGGTCATTTTAGATGATTTTAATGAGTCCAAAATACTTAAAAAATCTGAAATTTATGTGAAAATTAAGCCATAAAAAAACCACGTTTATTAAAACGTGGTTTTTGTTTGTGACCTTGCCAGTATTCCTAATCAAAAGTTAACAGGTTAATTTTCAGTATGTTTAATTTTTTTATGTGTCACAATTGTGTCACATATGATTTTAGATTGAGTTATTTTAGGTAATATTATTGATATATTTCTTATGATTCTCAACTTTTCTACATTTAGAACTCAATACACTTTAATATTATAAATATTCCTCGAAAGTAACGAATATCTATTTACGCGCTAGGTACTTATGCATACGCATATAAATAAATTAATAAGATTTTTACTTACCTTTCCTTCCGTAAATCTGAACATTAAAAATGAATTCGAAACAAAGAAATGTTTTATTGTTAACAATATTTATTTTATCATTCATATCAATTTTATTGATAAAATTTATCTTTCAAGAAGTTCCTGAAATATTTAGACTAGGAAGTGAAGTGGGAGAATTTATATATGATTTAAGTTTAGCATATATTGCAGCCTACCTATTTTATCAAATAGTTGTGGCCTCACCTAAGAGAGCTGATTTGAAAAATATTTATGCAAATTCTAAATGGCTGTCATATGATATTGCTTATAAAGGAAGTAGTATTATTCATCCAAAATCAGGAATTGAAAAACCAAACTACAATCCAGTATTAATTAGAAATTTATCAGAAAAAGATTTTACAAAATTTTGCAAGGAACATAAAATTACAGATACATATACGGTTTATTGGACTAAAGATGTTTTTGATCTAATTAGCTATGGCCAGCATTTTAAAAAAACTCAAGATAGAGTTCTTGATAAAATTGAAGAATCATTTCGATTTCATTCTCATTTAGAAACTGAACATATAAAGCTACTAAATGATATTAAGAATTGTCCCTTTATGACATATGGAAGACATTATTTAGAGGACTTTGATTTAAGTAAGAACAAGCCAGATTTATCGCATTTAGATTTTGTTCTTTTTGATTTTTACCAAAAAACTATCAAACTCTATAATTATATAAAAAAACTTAATGTGTAAGAGCTTTAACGCCCGGCCCCCCATCACAAAACCATTGCTACATTATGGGGTATTTATTTAAAATATTTGTTGGTTTTACGAATATTAATTTCAGCACCTATTTGAAAAATAGAAAAAAATGAAAAGGCTTATTATAATTGGAAATGGGTTTGATTTAGCCCACAAACGGAAAACTTCATATTCGGATTTTCTTTGTTATTATTGGAACAATATTAAATCAAATTATGATGATGATCTCTTTTCAATTAAAACCAATTATGGTGTAATAAATTCTTGTAATTCATTTGGTGATTTACAAAAAGAAGCACAAAGAATAAACCTGCAATGGTTAAGTAATGATATGGTTGAATTCAACTTTAAAAATAAATTTTTCCATTTGCTTAATAATTTATCCACTAAAAATCCAAGATGGGTAGATATTGAAATGCACTATTATGATCAGCTTTCAATACTATTCAAAAGAAAGGAATTTGGCGGAATTGCGGAACTCAATAAAGAGTTTGAAATCGTGAAAAATACTTTCGAAAAGTATATAATACAAATTGTTACCGGTGAATATAAAAAACCTATCTATAATCCAGATATTGGGGCATTATTTGAACCTTATGCTCCAAAAACTGAAAGATTACGGAAACTTGAAGATCAATTGGAAAAGGAGGGACTAGATTCTATAAAACAAATGACCGACAGCTCCACAAGAAGCATTTCACATTTACATATCATTAACTTTAATTATACCGATACATTAGAACTTTATTATGAAGATATTAAAAAAAATAAAAGATTTACTATTAATCACATTCATGGCGTAGCAGGAGATATAGAAAATCCAATTGTATTTGGATTCGGAGATGAAAGGGATTCGCTGTATAATGAATTAGAAAATGCTAATGACAATGAATACTTACGTTTTATGAAGTCTTCGTTTTATTTAAAGACAAGAAATTATTTTGATTTACAAAATTTTATAAGCAGTGGTGCATTTATAGTTGAAATAATAGGACATTCTTGCGCGCTCTCAGATAGAACACTTTTAAAATCAATATTCGAGCATCCAAATTGTAAGTATATTCAAATGCATTTTCATCAAAGAGAAGAGTCGGATAATTTTCATGATCTTTCCTTAAATATTTCACGCCATTTCGACAATAAAATACAATTAAGGCAGAAAGTTGCAAATAAAAAATTCTGTGATCCATTACCACAAAATATCAATTAAAAAAAACCGAGGGCAGGCACCCCCGGTTAATCTTACTTCCAATTTTCGATCCAGTTGTAAAAGGCTATAAGAGCCACCGAAACTTCCACTGTACAATAATATAGCACAACAATTAAGATCAAAAGCGCTACTAACCGGAGCGCCGTACTATATGCCGTGCATTTTTCCCTTTGGTTAGATTTCTGATTACTACTCATTATCTTAAAAAAGGAGGGCTTATTACAGCCCTCCTAAAAATCCTCTTCAAAAATGATTGATTCATCATCAACAATGAGAGGTTTTTTCTGTGGGCATAATGCTCACAGCATTAATTCATTTTTCAAAAAAATTTGAATAATTAAATTAATGTTCGCCAAAAACTTTTAAATCCAATACCTGTTGGATGATGGAGATTTTGGCTTTCACCACATGAGTAGTAGTCAGTGGTAAGTCAAAGGTACACTAAAAATATCCTGATTTTGCAAAATTTACCTTTTGATAAATTTTCAATCTTGAATATTTAGTTATTTTTCTTATAATTAATTAGGTAATATTTTTTGTGTCATAATTGTGTCAAAAGGCACTTATTTTTCTATGCTCCATTTTTTAATAGTCTCAAAACCAGTTATTTGAAATTTTGTACAAAAAAAAGCTGAACCCAGTAGGGTTCAGCTATGTATTTGATTATCAAACCATTAATAGGTTTAAAAAACGCCTAGTGACCTTGCCAGGATTCAAACCTGGAACCTCCTGAGCCGTAATCAGGTGCGCTATTCAGTTGCGCCACAAGGCCAAATTAATTTCGCTTTAAGCGGGTGCAAATATATTTCTTTTTAAATTGCAAGGCAAATTAATGATTGTAAAAATATGGATTTATCTAAATATATTCGAAATATTGAACATTTTCCAAAAGCAGGAATCCAATTTAAGGATATTACTCCCTTGCTTGCTAATAGTGGTGCAATGGAAAATTGTGTTCAGCAACTTATGGCTCTTGTGGGCGCTCAAAAAATAGACAAAGTTGCTGCTATAGAATCTCGCGGGTTTTTCTTCGGAACTCTCTTGGCGCAAAAACTCAATGCGGGATTTGTGCCTATTAGAAAACCCGGAAAGCTTCCTTACAATACTTTAAAAGAACCATACCAATTAGAGTATGGAATGGATGCGCTCGAAATTCATGAAGATGCAATTAAAAAAGGAGAGCGTGTTTTATTGCACGACGACGTTTTGGCTACTGGTGGTACTGCGAGAGCAGCCTGTAATTTAATAGAAAGTTTAGGAGGAGAGATTGTACAATGTAATTTTTTGCTTGAACTTGAGTTTTTAAACGGAATTAAAAAATTGCAGAATCAGTCAGTCAAATCACTGTTGAAATATTAATCCAAAGCATTCTTGGTAACCCATAATCTATATGCGAATAGTGCCATTTGAAGTTTTGAGGCCTCTTCAAGATTCACGCCCTTTTTTGTAAAGCTAGGAAGCACCTTGCTATTTACTTTTGAAAGGAATTTAAAAAACTTCTTCTTCATCTCAATTTAAGTTTCCATTGAAATTAAGTATTTTGAAATAGTATTTATTTAAAATGATGTTAAAACCTATTCTGTGCTTTTCATAATTGTATGCTGTTTATCTACAGCTATTGTAATATTTTTTATGGACTGATTCCCATTTCCAAATTTTGAAGTAGAGACCGATCCATTTCTATTGTCTATAGTAATGGAAATATGTGTTATTTCGTTGTTATCATTTCGCTCTAAATTCTTATAATAAAATGAAATATTTTTTGCGTCAAAGCTATTTTGAAATTCAATTAGTTCTAAATTTGTGGTGTTCTTTGTAATAAGGTGCGAGGTTCCATTAAAGTCTGTGGCGCTTGTTACTTGAGGCGGCTTTGTCATAGTCTTGCTATCTCTGTTTTTTTTCATCTGCACCTCCATTTCAGCTTGTTTTTCTTTCATTGCTTTCATTTGTTCTTCCATTTCCTTTTCCATTTGGTCGCTTCTTTGTTTCATGGCCTCGCTACGGTCAGTATAAGATTTTTCCGTGTTATTAGAAACTTGCGCTCCATTTCCTTGGCTTATAAAGGCTTGATTTGAATTGCCTGCGCTTTTAACTGAAATTCTACTGCCTTCGGAAACAATTACAATATCATTTATTGGGCTCTTACTGCTCACGCTATAGTTTCCAGAGTTATTGTTTGCATCCTTATAACGAATGGAGATTGAAATGATCTCATTTTTTTCATTGTAAACTACGTCTGAGTAGTGAAAACCCAGTCCTTCATCATTCATTTGTTTTTTGATCTTTTGAAGTTCCTCAAGAGTGGTTTTTTTAGTAATCACTACGGTAATTTGTTTTTCCGTAATCAAACTGCTTTCCAAAGTTGATGTGGTTGTACTTTTTGTACTGAATGAAAGGAGTGAAAGGGTGAAAAAAATCAAAATAGAAAAAAATAAAAAATTTTGAATTCCTCTCTTAATATTTGTTTTCATAATATTTTAAATTAAAAAATTAGCCCACAAGATAGCTTTGGGGACATTTAAAAAAATTAAAATTTTGGGGATAGTAACAAATATACAAATAATTCTTTTTTGCATTTAGTATCTTCGCAAGCATTTATATTTCTATGGATTATCTATTAGTTTTTTTTGGGTTGGTATTACTCGTAGTGGGTGGCGAGTTTTTGGTTCGGTCGTCTGTGGCGCTCTCCTTTAAGCTTCATCTTTCAAAAATGGTCATCGGTCTTACCGTGGTTTCCTTTGCTACTTCTGCTCCTGAGCTTTTGGTAAGTTTGCAAGCAGCGCTCAACGGCTTTTCTGATATTTCCTTGGGAAATGTTATAGGTTCAAATATCGCAAATATTGGATTGGTGCTTGGTATTACGGCGGTAATATCACCATTAGCCATCGATAAAGATTTTTATAAGCTGAATTGGCCTGTGATGATGGTTCTTTCCATTGCGCTCTATTTTATTTTGAAAAGTGGTATGCAAATTTCGCGTTCTGAAGGTATAGCACTACTTCTGATGCTCTTTGTTTATCTCTGGATTTTAATAAAAAAAGCAAAAAAAGAAAGAGGCTCTGAACCTCAGGACGATAGTATTGATGAAGGTTTGTCTAAGGCTTCCAATTTTAAAATAGCAATTTGGTTATTAATAGGAGGAGTGGCATTGTATGCAGGGAGTGAATTTTTGGTTAGTGGGGCGGTTTCGTTAGCAGAAGGCTTTGGTATTAGCGAACGCGTAATTGCAGTAACAATGATAGCCGTCGGCACCAGCATTCCAGAACTTGCAGCTTCTGTAATTGCAGCGCTTAAAAAGGAAAAGGCTATTTCACTCGGAAATCTTATAGGCTCAAACATTTTTAATATTTCATCAGTTTTGGGAATTACGGCTATCATACAACCGATAGCTGTTAAAAGCAAAGAGGTGCTTACCAATGATATTTTTTGGATGATTGGTTTCGCTATGGTTTTACTTCCTTTAGCATTTCTTCCGAAATCATTTCAACTTGGCAGAAAAAGAGGTGTTGTATTAGTTGTAGCCTATGCCATCTTTATAGGAATAACAATTTTGAAATAATAATAAATATATATTACCCCTATTTTTATAGGGGTGTTCATAAGTTTTTTTATATCTACTGCAAATTATCTAATAAAATTTAGGGGGTGTATCTGTGTTTTTTCTATTTTTGCGCTGTCAAACCATAAAAAACAAAAAAATGTCCACATTGCGATTTCACGCTATTAAAGAAACCTTTAACAGGGTTCCTGTGCCAGTTACCGAACCAGAAAGACGTTCCGAAATCTTCGGGAAAAACGTTTTTAATGAGGCTGCCATGCGGCAGTATCTTACCAAAGATTCCTTTAAAAGCGTTATGGACGCCATAGAAAACGGTTCCAAAATTGAACGCCATATTGCAGACCATATTTCAACTGGAATGAAAGAATGGGCTATAGCAAAGGGTGCAACGCATTACACTCACTGGTTTCAACCCTTAACTGGTGCTACAGCTGAAAAACATGATGCCTTTTTTGAAACAATGGAAAATGGCCACGCTATTGAAAAATTTGGTGGCGGACAGTTGGTTCAGCAAGAACCAGATGCCTCTAGCTTTCCAAATGGTGGAATTAGAAACACTTTTGAAGCCCGTGGTTATACAGCTTGGGATCCAACTTCACCAGCATTTATTTATGGAACGACTTTATGTATTCCAACTGTTTTTGTCTCCTATACGGGCGAAGCATTGGATTATAAAACACCGTTGCTACGTGCGCTGCAATCGGTTGATAACGCAGCAACTGCAGTAGCAAAATATTTTGATAAAAATGTGACCAAGGTAAATGCTACTTTAGGTTGGGAGCAGGAGTATTTTTTGGTTGATAGTGCTTTGGCATTAAGTCGTCCAGATATTTCTTTGGCAGGAAGAACCTTGTTGGGTCATTCCTCTGCAAAAGGACAACAGTTGGATGACCATTACTTTGGGTCTATTCCCGTACGTGTATTAAATTTTATGCGCCATCTGGAAACAGAATGCATGCTTTTGGGTATTCCCGTTAAAACACGCCACAATGAAGTTGCGCCAAATCAATTTGAATTGGCCCCCATTTTTGAAGAAACTAATTTGGCGGTGGACCACAACTCCTTATTAATGGATTTAATGCACAAGATTGCAGATAAACATAATTTTAAGGTTTTGTTTCACGAAAAGCCTTTTGCCAATGTAAACGGAAGTGGAAAACACAACAACTGGTCTTTGGCAACCAATACTGGTGTGAACCTTCTAGGTCCTGGAAGCACGCCAATGAAAAACCTTCAGTTTCTCACTTTTTTCATTAACACACTTAAAGCTGTTAACGAACATGAGGAATTGATTAGAGCGTCTATAGCCAGTGCCGGAAACGATCACCGCTTGGGCGCCAATGAGGCACCACCAGCAATCATTTCAGCATTTATTGGCTCACAATTAACCGAAGTCTTGGATGAGCTGGAAAAAGTGACCAGCGGCAAACTTTCTCCACAAGAAAAAACCGATCTTAAGTTAAACGTTGTTGGAAAAATCCCAGAAATATTATTGGATAACACCGATAGAAACAGAACTTCCCCTTTTGCTTTTACGGGCAACAAATTTGAATTTCGTGCCGTTGGTTCAACTGCAAACTGCGCCAACCCAATGACCGTACTTAATGCAATTGTGGCAAAACAGTTGATAGACTTTAAAGTAGAGGTGGATTTGCTTATTAAGGAAAAGAAGATGAAGAAGGACGATGCCATCTTCAATGTTTTGAAGGAATATATAAAAGATTCAAAAAGAATTCGTTTTGAAGGAGATGGATATGGAGATGCTTGGGAGAAAGAAGCAAAAAAACGTGGGTTGAGCAATCACAAAACGACTCCTCAAGCTTTAAAGGCGAAAGTTTCCAAAAAAACTATTTCACTGTTTGAGGAACTTGGTATTATGAGTAAGATAGAGGTGGAAGCCCGTTATGAAATTGAACTGGAGGATTATACCAAACGAATCCAGATAGAAGGACGTATTTTGGGAGATATAGCACGAAACCATGTAATTCCAACGGCAATACGCTACCAAAACGTTTTGATTGAAAACGTACAGGGCCTAAAAAATATCTATGGGTCTGATTTCAAAAAGTTAGCGGGGGAGCAAATGCAGCTCATTGAACAAATAAGCGAACATATTGCAAAAATCAATAAGGGTATAACCGATATGATTAATGCCCGTAAAAAAGCAAATAAAATTGAGAATGCTGAAAAAAGTGCGGATGCTTATTGCGATGATGTAAAGCCGTATTTTGAAGTAATTCGATATCATTGTGATAAACTTGAGCTACTTGTTGATGATGAACTTTGGCCGTTAACGAAATATAGAGAACTCTTGTTTACAAAATAATTAGTATTCTTTTTATTATAAAGCCGTTCAAATTTTTGGGCGGCTTTTATAATTTATATAGATATCAAATATTGTAAAGGATTTTTGTTCTTTAAATCAATTTCTCCCACTTATTAGTAATTCCTTTCAAAAATTATTTAAGCATTTTAGGAATAAAAAATATTTATAATTTTCTAGTTTACAAATATATTTATTGAAGGGGATATTGAATATTAACATAAATTTAACATTTTTTGTTAAAATCAAATTTTATGTAGTTTATCGGCAATTTTTGGGTTTTTATCGCAAAACTATTTAGGTGGTGTCGGAAAATACGCTAATTCCAAAAAAATTTTCCCCCTATTTAAAAGTGGTTTCGGGCATAAAGTTGTTCGTTAATATTTTTTTGTCCATCTTTGGTATGTGGTTGATCGATAGTTATATCAGAATCACATCTCCTCAAAATTGTTAAAATACAAACCTATCCCCTGGTAATTGAATCCTTTGGTCGCTGATCAAATGATTTAGCAACTTTATAAATTTCCTCTTCAATTCTAAGATGTATTTTTAATACATTTTAAATCCAATCCCCCTCAATAACGACACATTGTGTAAATCATTTTGCATTTGCAATGGTTTATTGTTTACCCAAGGAATCAATTCCTTGCCG
>Ga0209344_10001764_pt1 | contig 26782 bp, 27 predicted proteins | sample Cruoilmetagenom6_FD_187293 | JGI IMG/M metagenome (GOLD analysis project Ga0209344, IMG submission 187293) | Oil polluted marine microbial communities from Coal Oil Point, Santa Barbara, California, USA - Santa Barbara Oil Seep Sample 6 (SPAdes)... | ecosystem: Environmental > Aquatic > Marine... | reverse complement strand
GCACGCTGTGCAGCAGCAGGAGTAGCCGCGATGATCAACTCAACCAATTGGGCAGACGTTGTCAGCGGCTGCTGCTCACGGAACTGAACGATCTTGCTCGCAAATCGAGGAGCGAGCTTCTCGTCGCCATACGCATAGAAGATGCGGCGCAATTCAAGTTCGCTGTAGGTCGCAAGGATGTGCTCGGCCGTTACCGGCGTCGAGGCATCCATTCGCATGTCTAGCGGAGCGTCTTGAGAATAAGAGAAGCCCCGCTCAACGCGATCGAGCTGGAGGGATGAGACGCCGAGGTCGAAGAAGATGCCTTCGACTGACGCGATTCCCAATGAATCGAGTGCCTGCGGAATCTCGTCGTAGACAGCATGAACAAAGTGCGTGCGGCCAGCGAAAGGCTCAAGCCGGCGTCGAGCGATAGCAAGAGCATCCTCATCTCTGTCGACTCCCACGAGCGTGAGGTCGGGGAATCGCTGGAGGAATGCCTCCGCGTGACCGGCCATGCCGAGGGTGCCGTCAACGAGGACTGCTCCCGGAGCGTTCAGCGCCGGCGCGAGCAACTCAATCGAGCGCTCAAGGAGTACTGGGGTGTGGATGGTGTTGTCAGCCATGGCGTAAGGGCCTAGTTCTTGGATGCTGATCCCCATCCGATTCGACCTGATATCGGGGAAGAAAATCAGGGCGTTCGGCTGGGAGTCAGCGTCGAAGAGCTAGAAGAGTCCCGGGATCACCTCCTCGGTGGTGTTGGCGAAGTCGGCCTCGGTGGCCTCGTAGTAGTTGTTCCAGGCCTCGGTGTCCCAGATCTCAGCGCGATTACCCGCACCAATGACAGTCAGGTCTCGCCCCAACCCGGCGTACTCGCGAAGCGAGGCAGGGATGGTGACGCGGTGTTGCTTGTCCGGCGTCTCTTGGTTTGCTCCGGAAAGAAACAGACGCAAGAAGTCGCGACCCTGCTTGCTCGTTACGGGAGCTTTGCGGATCGCTTCGTGCATCACTTCGAATTCGCGCTGACTAAAGACGTACAGGCACCGTTCCTGGCCACGAGTGACCACAACACCGGAGGCGAGTTCTTCACGAAACTTCGCCGGCAGGATGATGCGGCCCTTGTCGTCGAGCTTGGGGGCGTAGGTGCCTAGAAACACGGCGCCCTCCCCTCAATCTCCGGCCCGGATTCTGGTTGCCTCCACTTTACTCCACTTTCAACCACATATCTAAGGTTTTCGGGAAATAAGTATCCACAGCAGCCAAAGTAGCCAGTATTTTATTGGGATTCACGAGTGGAGGAGAATGGAGCGGTTTACCCTAAACGGGCGCAAGACGTCCCGAAAACGAGCGCAAAAAAAGGACCAGCCCGAAGGCTGGTCCTGAAAGTGGGAGGAAGTGGTGTTAGCCGCGACCGTCCTGGCGGCGGTCCCAACGGTCGTTGAGAGAGTCCATGAACGACGTACTGCGCTTGCTACTACGGCCCGAAGCTGGGGCCGGGGCACCTTCTGTGCCGGACGTTGACGACGAGCGCGGTGGAGCCACAAACAGCAGGACTCCGGCGAACATGACGACAAAACCAAGAAGGCCTACGAGGGGCTGCTGGATGATGACTCCGGTCAGCAAAGCGATGATGCCGACGGCACCGACGAGCACACCAATGACCATCATGCGATAGTTGGGCTTGCCCTTGCGCTGACTGACTGCGCTGACGAAATCAGCGTCGTTTTGATAGAGACTGCGCTCCATCTCATCGAGGGCCCGCTGCTCTTGCTCTGAAAGCGGCATTCCGTTCCCCTCTCTTTGGGATCCACGGCTACGCCTCCATAGTACGCCCCGAAAGTGTCGGTAGGCTATACAGGTGCCTGAGAGTAACCGGTTAGTTGACCTAATTCAGCTACGAGTCGATGAGTTCCTTGCCGAAAAGCGAGCTGAATTCGAGCAAATCGCGCCTGAATTGACCACGCTTACCGACGTGGGCGGCCAGCTGCTCGCCGGGGGAAAGCGTTTTCGCGCGCTTTTTTGCTATTGGGGCTGGCAAGCTGTCGCCGATGCGCCCACCGCCGGAGATCCCTTGGGGGACGATTCGTCGACCGATCTGCCTGGCGTGCTCCTCTCCGCCTCCGCGCTCGAGCTATTTCACGCCGCAGCTCTCGTGCACGACGACATCATGGATCGCTCAGACACTCGCCGTGGCGCCCCCGCAGCACACCGACGCTTCGAGCAAATGCATATCGACGGCGGCTGGAGCGGAAACGCCCAGCTCTACGGAGAGTCCTCCGCGCTATTGCTCGGTGACCTCCTCCTGGGGTGGAGCGACGAACTTCTCGGTCGCGGAATCGCGATGCTCCCCCGCACTTCGGCGCTTGCAGCGCGTCGCGAATTCATGACGATGCGCACCGAAGTAATGGCCGGCCAGTTTCTTGACATTCACGACGAAAGCGCGTGGGCCAGTTACCCCGAAAAAGAAGCGCTTGCTCGAGCTCAACGCGTCCTCATCTACAAGTCAGCGAAGTACAGCGTTGAGGCGCCCCTCGCGGTCGGCGCAAGCCTCGGGGCCGGAAACGATGCGCAGATCGCAGCGTTGCGCGCCTTCGGACTGCCGCTCGGGGTCGCGTTTCAGCTTCGTGATGACATTCTCGGAGTATTCGGTGACCCAGAGCTGACGGGCAAACCGGCTGGCGACGACCTGAGAGAAGGTAAGCGCACGGCAATTATCGCGCTTGCTCGCCAAAAGCTTTCGGCGAGTACAAACGCAATTCTTGACGAGCTCCTTGGCGACCCCGACCTGAGCGCTGAACAGGTCAATATGATCCGTTCAACGCTTCAAGACTCTGGGGCCGTAGATCAGATCGAACGATTTATTTCCCGCAATCTCGAACGCGCGTGCGAAGCGATCGATAACGCCGAAATTGCCCCTGGAGCACGCGCCAAACTGCTTGAGCTTGCTGAAGCCGCAACCACGCGAACGTCGTAGCGCTTAACTCGAAGGTTTCACTGCTCTGAAACGCATGGGCGCCTTACGGTGGCGCCACTTGAAACGTCTGTTAAACGATCGAGCGGGCCCCGTCAATCGCAGGCCACGCTGCGGACGACTCGGGACGCTTAGAACCCGAGAGCTTGCGCGACGCGGCGAACTTCTGCTTTCCGCCCGGCACGCAGCGCGTGTACCGGCTCAACACCAAGACTCGGCTCTACCGTCAGTAGCCAATTCATCGACTCCTCGGCACTGAACCCTGCATCGGTCAGCACTACTACCGTGCCCTTGAGTTCACGTAGCGGAGCATCGTCCACGATGAATACATCGGGAACTTGCCAGACGCCATCAATACGGCTCGCAAGAAGGGCACCCTCTTCGATAAGTCGACGTACTTGACTTACCTTCATGCCGAGCTTGTCGGTGAGGTCCGGAATGGTGAGCCAGTTGGTGGTGGGTGTATCAGTCACTCTCCAAGAATGACACGGGCGATCGCCGAATTCTGGGAGTTAGCACCGCATACCCAGAATATTCATGAGTGAACTCAAGTCACATTGGTCACATTAGTCTCACTAGTTGACAGAAGATTGCTTCTGTGACAGCGTTGCCACGGTGATCTAGGTGATCACACACATACCTTCTCGGGGCCGGGAGCAGGACAAAGTAATGACAAACTTCACTATCGACGACACCGACAGCGTCGCGAGCACAGTATTCGCTGGACTCGTTCCTACCGTCGCAGCCGACAACGACGAACGGATTCGACGCGCAGCTCAACAGCGTGCGCGCCTCAACCGAAGCGTCATGAACACCGTTCCAGTAATACTGGTTGGATCACTTGCCGCCGCGACTTTCAACCTCACAGGCCCCGTCGAACCCGTCAACGCGAAAACTCCGGACGACCCGCGTCTCTCCGGCGAGCGAACCGAACGACCAACCGCCGCTCCCACTCACGCCGTCAATGAAGCACGCGTCGCAAATGTGGGTCCTGCCCCCGCCGCATACACCGTGGCTGAAGGGGACACCGTTAGCGACATTGCGGCCAAGTATGGGCTTTCTACGGCATCCGTTCTGGCGCTCAATGGCTTGAGCTGGTCATCGCTGATCTTTCCCGGGCAGACCCTCACGCTCACTAAGGGCGCGACGGAGACTCTACCGACCGTGAACCACGTGAAAACCACTAACGGCGAATACACGATCGTTGCTGGCGACACCGTTAGCGGCATCGCCGCCAAGTTCGGGGTCTCTACGCTTTCGGTCATGTCAGCTAATGGCCTCGGCTGGTCGAGCATCATCTACCCCGGTCAAGTCCTCATCATCCCTGGTAACCTCAGCGCTCCCTCCGAAGCGAGCGACGAGGATGCCGCGGCGGCCGGCTCGACCCAGAATGACCCAGTCGACCCCGCGGAATCCGCTGCTGACGACACTGCGCCAGACTCAGCGGCCGAGGCCGCTACGTCGGATACTCAAAAAGAACCAGAGGCTGCCGAAGAAACTGCGCCAGAACCCGCGCCGGCACCCGTCACCCCAGCACCGGCCCCAGCCCCTGTGGCCGGAAGCAGCTACCTCGTGGTTTCGGGCGATACCATCTCGTCAATCGCGCAGCGTTTCGGTCTGAGCACGCAGGCATTACTCGACGCCAATGGTTTGACCCATTCGAGCGTGATCTACATCGGAGATAAGCTCACGGTCCCAGGTTCGAGCTCAGCTCCCGCGAGCAGCGGCGGAAACGTCACATACTTGAACCCAGAAATGCGGGCCAACGCGCAAGTGATCGTTCAAGTTGGCCGCGAACTAGGGGTGTCCGATTACGGAATCACTATCGCTCTGGCAACAGCAATGCAGGAATCAAGTTTGCGGAACTTGAACTGGGGCGACAGAGACTCGGTGGGGCTCTTCCAGCAACGTCCGAGCTCAGGCTGGGGCACCGTGTCACAACTCACCACCCCTGCGCACGCCGCACGCCTGTTTTACGGCGGACCGAGTAACCCCAACAAGGGAAAAACCCGCGGGCTGCTCGACATTTCGGGTTGGCAGAGCATGAGCCTCACGCGCGCCGCCCAGGCCGTTCAGATCTCTGCCTACCCCGATGCCTACGCTAAGTGGGAAACTTCCGCACGGGCATGGCTACAAGAACTTGGGTAACCAGCAGAACTGCCGTGTCTAGCGGCACTCTTCAAGCCGAAAACTTTAGACTCGCAGGGTGAGTGCCAACAATACTGATCCGATGATCGGCCGTCTGCTTGACGGTCGGTATCAGATCCGTTCCCGCATCGCTCGCGGAGGCATGGCGACGGTCTACCTCGCGACTGATCTGCGCCTCGAGCGCAAAGTCGCGATCAAGGTCATGCACGGTCATTTGGCGGACGACAGCAAATTCAAAGAACGCTTCGTCCAAGAAGCGCGTTCATCTGCGCGGTTAGCCCACCCCAACGTTGTCAACGTCTTCGACCAAGGCCAAGACAGCGACATGGCATACCTCGTGATGGAGTACCTGCCGGGCATCACTCTGCGCGATCTTCTGCACGAGCACCGCATCCTCACCACAGAGCAGACGCTCGACATCATGGAAGCTGTACTTGCTGGCCTTGCTGCCGCCCACAAAGCCGGCATTGTTCACCGTGACCTGAAACCCGAAAACGTTCTTCTCGCGGATGATGGTCGCATCAAGATCGGCGACTTTGGTCTTGCCCGTGCTGCCAGCGCAAACACTGCGACCGGTGCGGCATTGCTGGGCACAATCGCGTACCTCTCCCCCGAACTCGTCACTCGCGGCGTCGCGGACACGCGAAGTGACATCTACGCAGTCGGAATCATGATGTACGAGATGCTCGTCGGTGAGCAGCCCTTCAAGGGCGAGCAGCCGATGCAGATCGCGTACCAACACGCGAACGACGCAGTACCGAGCCCTAGTTCTGCCAATGATCTAGTTCCCGCCGAACTTGACGATCTAGTGCTGTGGGCGACCGCTCGTGAACCGGATGACCGTCCACGAGACGCGCGTGCGCTTCTTGACCAGCTTTACCAAACCCACAGTTCTTTGATGACGGCGCTCCCGCCAACAGCGTCGACTGCCGTTCAGCGCACGATGATATTGCCGACCGCAACCGCTGCCGAAGCGATGAGCTCCACGGCTGAAACCCAAGTGTTTGGCTCAGAGCTACAGAGCGTGGCTCCTGCTGCGCCATCTCAGGTTTCTGAAAACACGACAACGCTCGCCAGCCGCGCCACAAAACGCAAATCCCGAGGCTGGTGGTTGCTTGCTCTCATCGTGCTCTTAGTGAGCGGCGCAGCGGGAGCAGGCTGGTATTTCGGCGCTGGACCTGGTTCACAAGTAACGATTCCCGAAAGCATTCAGGGCACTAGCGCTGAAGATGCTCGGGTCATTCTTGAGGAACTCGGGCTCGTCGTAGATGACGAGCTAGGCGAGGCGTTCGACCCGGTCGTCGAAGCCGGGCTTGTTGCCGATGCCAACCCCGCTATCGGCACTGGTGTTCCGCACGGGTCGCCTGTGCAGATTCTCATTTCTCAAGGCCCCCAGCCCATTGCCGTTCCCCCATTTGCGGGAATGACCGAGCAAGAGGCTCGTGCTGCGATCGAAGCCGCACCATTTACGCTCGTCGAGCCGACGATCAAACAGTTCGACAGTGACATCGCAGCGGGCCTTGTTGTCGATGTGCTTGGTGCGGATGGAGCATCCATCCTGGGCCAGGAAACGTACGGCGAACTTCAGAATGTCACGCTCATCATTTCTGCCGGGGCTCTTCCCAATCTTGAGTGTTCTACTCTCAACGAGGCAGAGCAGATTTTGGGCGGCATTCAACTGAACACCGAGCTCGGTGCTGAAGTCTTCAGCGATTGCCCCGAAGGCACCGTGGTCGGTATTGACCTAGAACGCGATGGCGACGGAAACCCGCGGACGATTCGCGAGGGCGACACCGTTACACTCATCCTCTCTCGCGGTCCTGACCTCGTTCAGGTTCCCGACGTCGTCGGTGACCGCATCTCGGCAGCGATCGACGAACTCGAAGCACTCGACTTCGTCGTGATCGTACTAACCGATCTGCCTCAAGGGCTATGGGGCTCGTTCGCCGCCGAAGTGCTTGACCAAGACCCTGAAGGCGGTCAGATGCTCAAGCGCGGCTCAGAAGTCACCATCTACGGACTGCAAAGCTAGAAAGCATCAGAGAGCAGACACCCCGTCAGTTGTTGCCTTGGGCGGCAACTGACGGGGTGAACTTGCTTAGAAAGCGCGAAGCTCCTCAGCAACCAAGAATGCCAGCTCAAGAGACTGCATGTGGTTGAGTCGCGGGTCGCACAGTGACTCGTAGCGAGTCGCAAGCGTTGCTTCATCAATCTGTTCTGATCCGCCTAAGCACTCAGTGACGTCGTCACCCGTGAGCTCGATGTGGATACCGCCAGGGTAGGTTCCTGCAGCGCGGTGCGCTTCAAAGAATCCCTTGACTTCGTCGACGACGTCGTCAAAACGACGTGTCTTGTAACCGGTGGGCGTGGTGAGACCATTTCCATGCATGGGATCAGTAACCCACAGCGGCGTCGCATCCATGCGCTTGATGGCCTCAAGAAGGGGCGGAAGCGCGTCACGAATCTTGCCAGCACCCATGCGAGTGATGAAGGTGAGTCGGCCGGGCTCGCGTTCGGGGTCGAGCTTATCGATGAGTTGCTTCATCGTTTCGGGCGTGGTCGTCGGGCCGAGCTTGACGCCGATCGGATTGCGCAGTCGAGAGAAGTAATCGATGTGCGCGCCGTCGAGGTCACGCGTGCGCTCACCGATCCACAAGAAGTGTGCGCTGGTGTTGTACGGCGTACCGGTACGCGAGTCGATACGAGTCATTGGGCGCTCGTAGTCCATCAGCAAGCCTTCGTGGCTGGCGTAGAACTCGGTGCGCTTGAGTTCGTCGAAATCGGCGCCAGCGGCCTCCATGAAGCGCACGGCCTTGTCGATCTCTTTTGCGAGGCTCTCGTACTGGCGGTTCGCGGGATTAGCTGCGAATCCCTTGTTCCAAGAATGAACCTGACGGAGATCAGCGAACCCACCCTGCGTGAATGCGCGAATGAGATTCAACGTGGACGCTGCCGTGTGGTAGCCCTCAACGAGTCGCGCAGGATCCGCTGTGCGCGATTCGGGCGTGAAATCGTATCCGTTGACGATATCGCCGCGGTAGGCGGGGAGCGTGACGTCACCGCGAGTTTCGGAGTTGCTGGAGCGCGGCTTGGCAAACTGGCCGGCCATGCGACCCATTTTGACGATGGGCTTCGACGCGCCGTAAGTAAGAACAACGGCCATCTGCAGGATCGTCTTGACGCGGTCGCTGATCTGTTGCGCAGTTGCGCCGGCGAACGTCTCTGCGCAGTCGCCGCCCTGAAGCAAAAATGCATCACCACGAGCTGCGCGAGCCAGGCGCTCACGAAGACGATCGACCTCGCCGGCGAACACCAGCGGCGGCAAGGAGGCAATCTTTCCGGATGCTTCGCCAACGGCGTCGGCATCTGGCCATTCCGGCTGCTGCTTGATCGGAAGCGTGCGCCAGTGGTCGAGACCAGCAATCACGGCGGGATCAGCGAGCACGACGGGTTCTGACGGGTCGACCACGGGGAATTCCTTCATACTTTTACTGCGAAATTGACTGGGTTTGTGACCCAACTACGAGCCTACCTGCACAAACACAGGGGCGATGTCACTGTTACTGCCCTCGTGCGTCAACGCAGTTGGGCGAGGTGGACGGGCAGAGTGCGCGGTGGCCGCGTTCTTAGCGTCGGGCTTTAACGGCGCGGTCTTTTACCGAAGTCGCATAGACGTCAACATACTCTTGGCCACTAATGCGATTGAGTTCATACATAATTTCGTCCGTAATGGAACGAAGAATGAACCGGTCGCCTTCCATTCCCTCGAAGCGGCTGAACTCGAGTGGCTCACCGAACACGATACCGATTCGACCCATGCGAGGGATTTTGGTGCCGATCGGCATCACTTTCTCGGTGTCGATCATGGCGACGGGGACAACCGGTACTTGCCCCTCGAGGATCATGCGGGCAACGCCGGTGCGACCGCGATACATTTTGCCGTCGGGACTTCGAGTACCTTCAGGATAGATACCGAGAACTTCGCCACGCGCGAGTACGGCGAGTCCGGTGTTGAGCGACGCTTCGGATGCCTTGCCGCCCGAGCGGTCGATGGGAAGCATCCCTGTTCCGTTGAAGAATGCCCGAGAAAGCCAGCCTTTGAGACCGCGCCCGGTGAAATAGTCACTCTTGGCTAGGAAGAAGATTCGGCGATCCATGACGAGCGGTAAGAACACGGAATCGATGAACGACAAGTGATTGCTGGCGAGAATCACACCTCCCTTGCGGGGAATATTCTCAAGCCCTGACACCCACGGGCGAAACACCGTTTTTAGGATCGGTCCGGCGACCAAATTCTTCATGAACCAATAGAACATGGCGGCCTTTCTCCTAGTGTGCGGAACTCCCTACTCTACCGCCCGCCGCAACCTACCCCCACAAATGGGTGAAAGTTTTCTCCGGCTCGGCTGCGCACGTAGCTGGACAGCCTAGACCTAGCTAGAGTGGGGTGGACCACCCAACCGGTGCCAAAGGAGTTGCCGTGAAACAGTTTGATGTCCCCGCCTTAGTCGAGGCCGACCCCGAAGCGAATGCTACTGATCTCCTCGTGGATCGTGTTGCCGCTACGCCCAATAACGCGTTGTTCTCGCTTCCTACAGCCAATGGCGGCTGGAGCGACGTCACGTCGTCTGAGTTCCTCGCGCAAGTAAAGGCGCTTGCCAAGGGCCTTGTTGCGTCTGGCGTTCAGCCCGGCGACAAAATCGGCCTGATGTGCAAGACCCGCTATGAGTGGACGCTGATCGACTTTGCGACCTGGTTCGCAGGCGCGGTTCTCGTCCCGATTTACGAAACAAGCTCTCCCAGTCAGATCCTCTGGAACCTCACCGATTCAGGTGCGACCGCCATCATCACCGAAACGCCCGATCATTTCGCACGTTTCGATGAGATCCGTGCAGATGTTCCCGAAGTCAGCAACGTCTGGCAGGTCGACCTCGGAGACTTGGACAAGCTCAACGCCGCTGGCACCGACGTTCCCGACGAGGAGATTGAGCGTCGCCGCAACCTTGCTAAGGGTGCAGACCTCGCAACTCTGATTTACACATCAGGTACGACAGGAAAGCCCAAGGGTTGTGTTATCACCCACTCGAACTTCGTTGAGTTGTGCCGCAACTCGCAAAAAGCGATCCCCGAGGTGGTCAACCCCGACTCGAGCACGCTGCTGTTCATCACCACGGCACACATTTTCGCTCGCTTCATTTCGATTCTGTGCATCCACGGGGGCGTGAAGGTCGGACACCAGCCCGACACGAAGCTCCTGCTGCCCTCGATGGCGTCGTTCAAGCCCACCTTCTTGCTTGCAGTCCCCCGGGTTTTCGAAAAGGTCTACAACTCCTCTGAGCAGAAAGCAGAAGCTGGCGGAAAGGGCAAGATCTTCCGCAAGGCAGCGGAGGTGGCAATCGCTCATTCGAAGGCGGTGGATGCCGGCAAGGTCCCTCTGGGGCTAAAACTGCAGTTCGCGCTCTTCGACCGTCTCGTACTCTCGAAGATCCGTACTGCGCTCGGAGGACGAGTTTCGTACGCAGTCTCCGGCTCAGCGCCCCTCGGATTGCGCCTCGGTCACTTCTACCGCAGTCTCGGTCTCACAATTCTTGAGGGCTACGGCCTGACCGAGACGACGGCGCCTATTTCTGTGAACAAGCCGTCTAATTTCAAAATAGGCAAGGTCGGGCCACCGCTGCCCGGTGTGTCCGTGCGCATTGCGGAAGACGGCGAGATTCAGGCCAAGGGTGTGTGCGTGTTCGACGGCTACTGGAACAACCAGGCGGCTACCGACGAAGTCTTTGACGGCGAGTGGTTTAAGACCGGAGACATCGGCCAGTTCGATGACGAGGGCTACCTTGAGATCACCGGCCGCAAGAAGGAGATCATTGTCACGGCCGGAGGCAAGAACGTTGCTCCCGCCGCTCTCGAGGACCCCATCCGCGCGAATCCGATCATCGGCCAGGTTGTCGTCGTTGGAGAGCAGCGCCCGTTCATTTCTGCGCTTGTCACCCTTGACGAAGAAATGCTGCCAGTGTGGCTCAACAACAATGGCCTCGACGCAACGTGGACGCTCGAGCAGGCCGCTAAGCACCCGTCGGTTCTCGCCGAAGTCCAGCGAGCAATCGATGTCGGAAATGCTCGAGTGTCGCGCGCGGAATCCATCCGCAAGTTCCACATCCTCGATGCGGATCTAACCGAAGCCAGCGGGCACCTCACGCCGAAGCTGAGTATCAAACGCAACGTGATCCTCGCTGACTTTGCCGATGTCATCGAGACGATGTACTCGAACTCGCCGGCAACCGAAGGAATTTCGCTCAAGCACTAGTGAGCAACGCTAAAAGGCCCTCGTCGTGATTCAACACGGCGAGGGCCTATTAGCGTTAGCGGAGGGACACGTGGTTCCCCTTGCGCAGCACTCCTTAGTACCAGGGAGCCTGGCGAATCGCCCGCATCGCTTCTCGTTTGGTTTCGGGTTCCAGCCCCTCAATGTAGAGATGGCCATCAAGATGGTCAGTCTCATGCTGAAGCGCCTGAGCCATGAGGCCGTCGCCGCTGAGCTCCACCGGATTGCCGTCAAGGTCTACGCCGGTCACTCTCGCAAAGGGGTAGCGACGACGCAGAAAATAGAACCCGGGTACAGAAAGACAACCTTCGTCGACGAGCTCTGGCTCCCCCGACACTTCAGCAAGCACCGGGTTGATGATGTACCCAATATCACCGTCAATGTTGTAGCTAAAAGCGCGAAGCCCGACACCGATCTGGTTAGCGGCGAGGCCAGCACGACCGGGAAGCTTCACCGTCTCGAGGAGGTCGTCGACGAGCGCTGATGCCCTGGGGTCGCCGACCACGACTGGATCGCAGGCAGAACGGAGGACGGGATCGCCAAACAGGCGAATCTCACGAACAGTCATGGGGTCAGTCGGTCCGAACCTCGGGAAGGCCGTCCATCACGACAGCAGCAAGCTCTCGAGCTGCGTCCTTCGTGAGCTTATTAAGATCGCGGTAGTGCACTACGGACCCTGTCGCCAAGCTCGGGTCGTAAGGCACTCGAACGATTTCGCGAACACGAGACTTGAAGTGCGCCTCGATCTCTTCAAGCTTCACCAGATTCGTGCCCTGAGTGGCCGTGTTGATCGCTACGACGGCGTTCTTGACGAGATCGGCGTGCCCGTTCGACTCAAGCCACGTCAGAGTCTCGGATGCGAGGCGAGCCTCGTCGACGCTACCCCCGGAGACAATCACGATCGAGTCTGCGCGCTGAAGAGTAGCTCGCATTACAGAGTGGACAATGCCCGTTCCGCAGTCGGTGATTGCCACTGAGTAGAATCGTTCAGCCATATCGGCGACGACGTTGTAGTCATTCTCGTCAAAAGCTTCAGAAACGTGAGGGTCAGTATCTGAGGCAAGAACGTCGAGTCGTGTTTCGTCTCGGGACACGACTGTTTGAAATTCACTGAACGTGTGGAGCGATTCGGAACGCATGACAACATCGCGAACCGTCGCGCGGGTCTGCTTGTCGATGCGCTCCGCAAGAGTGCCACGGTCGGGATTAGCATCGATCGCGATAATGCGATCCTCACGAGTGTCAGCCAAAGCCATACCCAAGAGCGCGGTGATCGTGGTCTTACCGACGCCGCCCTTGCGAGTGAGAACGGGCACGAAGCGAGTGCCGCCGACGAATGTCTTGGTGATGCGAGCTTCGAGAGCCTTGCGCTCGCGCACGCGATATGAATCTCCCAGATTGACCAGGTGGAACGTCACGGCATAGACGAGTTCTTGCAAGAATCCTTCTGGAGCCTGACGACGGTTCTTTTTGCCAGTGTTGATGAGACGCTCGGCGGTGAGCATTGTTGCGGTCTCAGGCGCCACCCGCACTTCGGCTCGCTGACGTCCCCGACGCGTCGTGGGACGGTCTGCCGGCGGAAGCTCGGGGATCGCGGCGGGAGCAGGCGCGGTGCTCGCGGGAACGGAGACAACTTTCTCGGGCGTGAATGCAACGGAAGTCGTTGCCATCGCGGCCGGGTCAACGTGATGCGGGTCAACCGCCACGTCTTCGATTGACACCGCAGTTTCGTGTTCGGGTTTTTCGTGCACTTGAACGGGGAGCGACAACGTGAATGTCACGCTCTCCGTGCTGGGCGATTCCTCAGACGTCGAATCGTCCGCGTCGTGACTGGTGGACGATGTTGCGTCGCTATCAGCCGACTCCACACCTGCTGTCTTGCGCTTAGTAGCCACTTGTCGATTCCCTCCAGAAAGCAAACACACCACTTTACCGCGAAAACGCTTAGGGCGTGACCGTCAAGCGATCGACGGCCACGCCCTAAGCGTACTCACAACGGAACTAACTGGGGTCGATCTCCACCAAGAGATCGCCTGCATCTACCTGTTGGGTTGCTGGAATAGCGAGACGCTTGACAGTTCCCGCGACCGAAGCGGTGATAGCAGCTTCCATCTTCATGGCTTCGATCGACGCGACCGACTGGCCCGCTTCAACCTTTTCGCCCTCTTCGACCTGAAGGGTGACGACACCGGAGAACGGAGCCGCGACGTGTCCCGGCTTCGTCGAGTCAGCCTTTTCCGTCGCGGTCGAATCAACCTTGATGCTATTGTCGCGAACGAACACTGGTCGGAGCTGGCCGTTGAGCGTCGCCATTACCGTGCGCATTCCCTTCTCGTCAGCCTCTCCGATTGCTTCGAGACCGACAAAGAGCTGCACACCCTTATCGATCTGGATGACGTGTTCACGACCCTGCTGCAAGCCATAGAGGTAGTCAGTGCTATCGATCGGCGACAAATCACCGTAGGTTTCGCGCGCCTTCTCAAAGATTTGCGTGGGGGCAGCGAAGAGCAAGCGATTGAGCGCCGCGCGGCGGTCGAGCGATTCACCGTCAAGAGCCGCTTGATCCTCGGCACTAATAGGCTCTACGCCAATCTTGACGTTGCGGCCTTTGAGTACCTTCGTGCGGAAAGGCTCGGGCCATCCACCGGGAAGCTCACCTAGTTCGCCGGCCATGAAGCCGATCACGGAGTCGGGGATGTCGTACTTATCCGGATTCTCTTCAAAGTCCGCTGGGTCAGCGTTTGCCGCAGCCAGCGACAGCGCCAAGTCGCCAACAACCTTGGATGACGGGGTCACCTTCGGTGGTCGGCCGAGCATCTTGTTCGCTGCGGCGTAGAGGTTTTCGATCGTTTCGAACTGGTCTGCCAGACCCAGCGCGATCGCCTGCTGGCGCAGGTTTGATAGTTGGCCACCAGGGATTTCGTGGTGGTACACGCGGCCCGTGGGGCCGGGCAGTCCGGACTCGAACGGAGCGTACGTGTGACGGACCGCTTCCCAGTACGGCTCAAGATCGGAGACCGAATCTAGCGAGATTCCGGTGTCGCGTTCGGTGTGAGCCAGTGATGCGATGAGGGCGGACATTGACGGCTGACTCGTTGTCCCCGCCATGGGTGCGCTTGCCACGTCGACAGCATCGGCGCCAGCGCGAGCAGCAGCGAGGAGCGTTGCCAGTTGCCCCCCTGCCGTGTCGTGAGTGTGCACATGCACAGGCGCATCAAAACGCTCGCGTAGAGCCGTGACAAGGGTCTCTGCGGCTTCTGCGCGCAACAAACCAGCCATGTCCTTGATCGCCAGTACATGGGCACCGCTCTCCATGATCTGGTCGGCGAGCTTGAGGTAGTAATCCAGCGTGTAGAGATCCTCTTGGGGATCCAGCAAGTCGCCGGTGTAGCAGAGCGCAACTTCGGCGACAGCGGTGCCCGTTTCTAGCACCGCGTCAATGGCTGGGCGCATTTGCGAAACATCGTTGAGCGCGTCGAAAATGCGGAAGATGTCGACACCGGTCGCTGCTGCTTCTCGAACGAAGGCATCTGTCACCTCGGTCGGGTACGGCGTGTAGCCCACGGTGTTACGACCGCGAAGCAGCATCTGGATTGCCACGTTCGGTAGAGCTTCACGCATTGCTGCGAGTCGCTCCCACGGGTCTTCAGCAAGGAAGCGGAGAGCAACGTCATACGTTGCCCCGCCCCACGCCTCTACGGAAAGTAATTGCGGAGTCATGCGCGCAACGTGAGGCATGACCGCGACGAGATCGCGCGTGCGCACTCGTGTAGCTAAGAGAGACTGGTGAGCGTCACGGAACGTTGTGTCTGTGACGGCAAGAGCCTTTTGCTCACGCAGAGCCGAAGCGAATCCGGCAGGGCCAAGTTCGAGCAATCGTTGGCGCGAGCCCGCCGGGGCGTCGGCGGTGAGGTCGACCACCGGCAGCTTGAGCTGCGGACTAATAATGCCAGCGCCATCGCCGTTCGGCTGGTTGACAGTGACTTCTGCCAGCCACGTCACGATCTTTGTGCCGCGGTCTTTCGAGCGGTGCGAGTTTACGAGTTCTGGACGTTCGTCAATGAACGAGGTGCTCAAGTCACCAGCGATGAACTCGGGATCGTCGAGCACCCCCTGCAAGAACGGGATGTTCGTCGTCACACCGCGAAGCCGGAACTCAGCGAGTCCACGACGCGCGCGGCGTACAGCCGACGCGAAGTCGCGGCCGCGGCACGTCATCTTGACGAGCATGGAATCGAAGTGGGGCGAGATCTGCGATCCTGCAGAAACCGTTCCGCCATCCAAACGGATGCCCGCTCCGCCGGGCGAACGGTACGTCGTGATCTTTCCCGTGTCAGGCCGGAACCCGCTCGCGGGGTCTTCGGTGGTGATGCGGCATTGCAGTGCCGCGCCCCGCAACTTGAGTTCATCTTGACGGAGGCCAAGCTCATCGAGCGACTCACCAAACGCAATACGCATTTGGGACTGCACGAGGTCGACGTCGGTTACCTCTTCGGTAACGGTGTGCTCAACCTGGATGCGCGGGTTCATCTCGATGAACACGTGCTCGCCCTTGCGTTCCCCTGCCGTGTCTAGCAGGAACTCCACCGTGCCAGCGTTGACGTAGTCGATCGACTTCGCGAAGGCGATCGCATCGCGATACATCGCTTGACGGGTTTCTTCGTCGAGGTTGGGCGCTGGGGCGATCTCGACGACTTTTTGGTGGCGGCGCTGCACAGAGCAATCGCGCTCGAAAAGGTGGATCGTATTGCCGTGCGAATCTGCCAAAATCTGGACTTCAATGTGGCGCGGGCGAACAACCGCCTGCTCCAAGAACATCGTGGGGTCACCAAAAGCGCTGTCGGCTTCACGCATCGCTTCTTCTAGCGCACCGCGAAGGTCTTCTTTATTCTCTACCCGGCGCATACCGCGGCCACCGCCGCCGGCAACAGCCTTCGCGAAGATGGGGAAACCGATTTCCTCGGCGCCGGTCAGGAGCGCTTCGATATCGGTGCTGGCCGGGGTCGACTTGAGCACAGGAACCCCGGCAGCAATCGCGTGCTCCTTAGCCGTGACCTTGTTTCCGGCCATCTCTAGAACCTTCGTGGGCGGACCAATGAACGCGATGCCCGCATCCGCAGCAGCATGAGCGAGGTCAGGATTCTCAGAGAGGAAGCCATAACCAGGGTAGATCGCATCAGCGCCAGACTCTTTGGCCACGCGAATAATCTCGGCAACATCGAGGTAAGCCCGAACGGGATGTCCCTCTTCACCAATCAAGTACGCCTCATCAGCCTTCAGCCGATGAACTGAGTTTCGGTCCTCGTAAGGAAAAACGGCAACAGTTCGTGCTCCGAGTTCGACAGCCGCGCGCATTGCACGGATAGCGATTTCGCCTCGGTTGGCTACGAGAATCTTTTTGAACATTCGATCCTTCCTGACAAAAACAAAGCCTAGAGTCATTGAACTCTGGCAGTTTCCTCAAGGGTGCGCAAAAGTTGGTGGAGTTTTAGGTTTCTTAACTGTAGTGAAGGTATCGTCGTTACTCGTGCACGTACTTAGCGTTAGCTCCCTCAAGGGGGGCGTAGGAAAGACGACCGTGACGCTTGGGCTCGCTTCGGCAGCTTTTGCTCGCGGTCTTCGAACCCTCGTCGTCGACCTTGATCCCCAGTCTGATGTCTCCACCGGAATGGACATCGACGTCTCTGGCCATCTCAATGTGGCTGACGTGCTCGCTTCCCCTAAAGAGAAAATCGTGCGTGCCGCGATCGCTCCGAGCGGCTGGACCAAGGGCCGTCCAGGAAAAGTGGATGTGCTGATCGGTTCGCCGTCCGCTATCAACTTCGATGGGCCGCACCCCAGCATCCGCGACATTTGGAAGCTCGAAGAAGCGTTGGCCAACGTCGAGGCTGACTATGACCTCGTTCTCATCGACTGCGCTCCTTCGCTCAACGCATTGACGCGCACCGCCTGGGCCGCCAGCGACCGCGTATCGATCGTGACCGAACCCGGACTTTTTTCCGTTGCCGCTGCCGATCGTGCGCTGCGAGCCATCGAAGAGATCCGCCGCGGCCTCTCCCCTCGACTTCAACCCCTCGGCATTATTGTGAACCGCTTGCGGTCGCAATCGCTCGAACATCAGTTCCGCATCAAGGAGCTTCGCGATATGTTCGGGCCCCTTGTGCTCTCCCCCCAGCTGCCCGAGCGCACATCGCTTCAGCAGGCTCAGGGCGCCGCGAAGCCGCTGCACGTCTGGCCGGGAGAAAGTGCCCAAGAGATGGCACGTTATTTTGATCAATTGCTTGACCGCGTTATGCGTGCCGCGCGAATGGGCGAATACAACCAGTAGTCGACTGCACGTGCTGAGCGCGCACTGGCGTATTTTCCACGCCGAAAGCAATCCCCCGGTGCGGTTAGCCGAGTACCTGCGTCAGAACTAAATACTGAGCCTAGGAAGCGCGGGATGCGCGGCGCTTAGCCAGTTCATCCATCGGGTCTTCGCCCTTGACCGTATCGAGGTCAATCAAACTCGTCTCGACCTCACGCAGAACCTTGCCGACAGCGATACCGAATACTCCTTGGCCACGGCTCACGAGGTCGATAACTTCATCGTTTGACGTGCAAAGGTACACACTGGCGCCATCGCTCATGAGGGTTATTTGCGCAAGGTCGTGGATGCCGGACTCACGAAGCTGGTTGACGGCAACACGAATTTGCTGCAGCGAAATACCGGTGTCAAGGAGTCGCTTGACGAGCTTAAGAACGAGGATGTCGCGGAAGCCATAGAGGCGCTGAGAACCCGAGCCCGCCGCACCACGAACCGTGGGCTCAACGAGCTGCGTGCGAGCCCAGTAGTCGAGTTGGCGGTAGCTGATGCCTGCTGCGCGCGCAGCGACGGCACCACGATAGCCGGTGTTGTCGTCGAGGTCGGGCATGCCGTCGGTAAAGAGGAGACCAAGGTCGTAGCGTGATTCTTCGCTACGGTTCACTTCAGTCATGGCTTTGCCCCTTTTAGTTCCGATTGGCCATCACGAAAACAACGAACCTTCATGTTGAAGTTGACGCTTAGTGTTTCGTGTTACCCCACGGTAGTCACGCACACCGCCTCGATCAATGACATTCGCAAAAACTCGGCGGCGTGTCGCAATCAGTCGAGAGAAAGTGTGACAACCTCACCACACCACATGCGGCTCGAAGCACAATCGGTCAACAAATCGACCGTACTACGAATCCAGCCGGCTGAGGGCAGATCGAATAATACTGCTGCGAACAATCTCTAACTGCCCTGCGATTTCGCGGGCCATTTCTGCTGCGCGGGCACGGCTCGACGCATCTTTGCGTCGAGCAACCGGCATCAAAGCGCTCTCAATTAGCCCGAGCTCGCGCTCAGCGGCCGCGCGGAAGCCGCGCAAGTGGCGAGGCTCAATTCCACTTCGTTGAAGCTCCACCAAAGACTTGAGCACGGCAAGCGAGTCATCGCCGAAAACATCAGACGCCACAATGAGGGACGACGAAATAGCGTCCCCGAGCAGCATCGGGCTTGCGCCAGCTTCACGGATCAACTCATCGCGAGTCAGCTTCCGCTCAGCAGACAGCATGGACGCTGCCGCAACAGCACCGCTGGGAAGCTCAGGCGTGCGCCCCGCATCCATCTCTTCGAGGTAGCCCCGAATCACCTTCAGCGGAAGGTAGTGATCTCGCTGCATCGTGAGGACGAAACGGAGTCGTTCCATGTCGGCAGGAGAAAATTTGCGATAGCCCGACGCTGTGCGCGCGGGAGCAACCAACTTACGTTCCTCAAGAAATCGCAACTTCGACGGCGTGAGATCAGGAAACTCAGGACTGAGCTTCGCTAATACCTGGCCGATGCTGAGCAATGCTGGGCCAGCGGCCGGACGCGCTTGACGCGCGACGCCAGCCACTAAGCGCCTGCCGCCGACGTGAGGTCGCGGCGAGACGCGTAAAACGTGAGTTTGTACTTGCCGACTTGAACTTCTGCACGATCGCGCAGCTTTGCTGTCGACTCAATGCGGTCACCACCGAAATATGTGCCGTTGAGCGACCCAAGATCTTTGACCTCGAACGTTGTGCCGTTACGCAAGAATTCGACGTGACGCCGGGAAACCGTAACGTCGTCGAGAAAAATATCTGCCTCAGGATGACGACCGACGGTCGTGACATCGGCATCCAAAAGAAAGCGCGCACCCACGTTGGGACCGCGACGAACAATCAGTAATGCTGAACCCGACGGCAGAGCGGTAATCGCCTCTTGCTCGTCTAGCGAGACATCTGCACCCATCGCGGCAACCTGCGCAGCAAACTCGTGACTATACGTCGCCGTGGTGTCGATGCGCTCGACAGTAGGCTGCGCGGACGTCTCGTTTGCCGACTGTACGTCGGCGCCGTGACCATTATTCATTGACTCAACCATCGCAAACCTCCCTGACTAACCAGCGTATCGGATTAGTGCCCTGCTCAACCCCTCGGAATGCGAGAAATTCGGACAGATTGCGCCACATAAATGAAGCCAGCCCACCAATAGAGGAACGCACCCCACAACACGAAGGCCCAACCGACCGGATCAGTGACCCCTGCAATGTAAGGAAAGGCCTGACCAAGCATCAGAATAGGCAACGCGTAGAAGAGTGCTGCCGTCGCCACCTTGCCCAAATGATGAACAGGTAGCGGGCCAAATCCATAGTTCGCAGAAATAATTCCCAAAATGGCAAGCATCACTTCGCGCGCGACGATGACGAAGAACAGCCACCACGGGATGACATCCCGCGCAGCCAGCCCGACAAGAGCAGCAAAAATAAAGAGCCTGTCCGCCGCCGGATCAAGCAGCTGCCCCAGACGGGTGATTTGGTTAAACTTTCGCGCAATCAGCCCATCGAGGTAGTCGCTCACGCTCGAGGCCACCAGAACAATCAGCGCGAGGGCGTCTTGGGCTGTGATGATCAGATACAGAAACAGCGGAACAAGCGCCAGTCGCAAGAAACTCAGCACATTGGGCACAGTCCAGATGCGATTGCTGATCTCTTGAGGACTACGGGTTGCCACGCTTTGAGTCTAGCCAGCATCTGGTCGCGAAATGCCGTGACGACAGAATGAAGTTTGCCCAGCGCGGGCGTAGCCTTGACCCATGTCCTGCATCCGTTTCAACACTCCTGCCCAACGGGCTCAGATGCGCGCCATGGCACCCTCGATGCTCACGGCTGAGGAAGCAGCAGCGCTCCACCCCGCACCGGAAGTCACCGAGAGCAAAATTGCGCGACTTCGTTTACTTGCGAGCGACCCTAATCCTAAGATTCGCGAAAGCGCCGCCAGTAACCACCACACACCTCTCGATGTTTTCGAACAGTTGGCGCACGACCCTGATGAAGGTGTTCGCGCCTGCGTCGCCCGAAACGAGTACGCGCCTTGTGACGTGTTAGGGATGCTCGCCGACGACCCCTCTGAAACGGTGCGCGGTTTTCTTGCCACCAACTTCTACGTTCCCGCCGAAGCAATGAGCGTTCTCGCCGAAGACAGCAGCGCGATCGTTCAGCGACTTGTGCACTGGAAGACCGAACTCGCGACCGCCTAATGGGAGCGGGAACAGTTCGAGTCGATAGCTGGTTGTGGGCCGTTCGGGTCTACAAGACTCGATCTCAAGCGACTGCCGCATGCCGGGCTGGCCACGTCAAGATTGCAGATTCCAGCGTAAAAGCGGCCCAGCCCGTGCGCGTCGGTGATCGGGTTCGGATCAGAATTGCCGGATTCGATCGCATTCTTGTCGTGAGACAAACAATCGTCAAGCGTGTGTCAGCGGCAACCGCGGCAGAGAGCTACATCGATGAGACGCCGCCACCCCCCTCACGAGAAGAGCAAGCCCTCGCACCGATGAGGGACCGCGGCGCCGGCAGACCGACGAAGCGAGAGCGTCGCGAACTCGAAAAACTCCGAGGCCGCGACTAACTCTCTGCTCGACGGCCGCTGTGTGCCGTGTGCCGTGGGTCACGTGCCGGATTGCCGTGGCTCGACCGACTACCGTGGCATCGTCGCCACACCATCAAGCCAGAGCGTGCTGCTGTCGTCACGATGGCTTCCCGTGGTTCCCACGTGCTTGGCGTCGATCTGAGCACCCCTCTTGATCACGTGCACGATTGCCATTCCGTGGCCGCGACCAAGCCCATACTCCGTCGCAAGCCATGCGAGTATCTCGGTTGCTTTGACGGATTCATCGCTGAACCCTCGCGCTTCGGCTTGCTCGAGGAGCTGACGCGGGGTCAGTCCTGTCTTTCGCTCTACCGCATCCAAATATGCCTGGAACGACATGGCCTCGCCTGCCCCTCTAGTCTTCCGAGAGGATGGCGGAGATTTGCGCGACTGCTGTGCGCATTCCCTCTTCCATGCCCATCTCGGCCATAGCTTCAAGCTGCTCCGTCGACTCGAATCCGGATACGATCGTCAACAAAATTCCATCGCCCTGTGGTTCGAAACTGAATCGCGCGCTGATGGCACCCAGTTCACCGGCGGGCTCACCATTTTCGTCTCCGAAGCCGTCTTCAATCGAGAGCTCGATGGGCGCGTTGATTCTCACAAATCTCCACCATCCATGCATCTTCTCGCCATCGGGGCCCTGCATAAAGTAATGAGCGCGCCCGCCCACCTCGAACTCGTAGCGCAGGAAGGTTGCTGGCCACTCTGGCGGCCCCCACCAGCGCTCGAGTTGGCGCCGGTCACTCACGAGCTGCCAGGCGCGCTCCGCGTTTGCTGGCAATTGTGCTGTCGTGGTGAGAGTGAGTGCCTCAACATCAGTGTGGGTCGTTACGTTCATTGCTTCACCTTTTTCTCTTCGCATCGTTGGAGTTGCGTAATCCTTCGCCCTGACTCGTCGTGAACGCCGCTCGCGCCGCTTCGCTTGTCGACACACCTGCGGGATTGTCGTCATTGAGCAAGTCGATCATTCGATTAGCTCGCTGTTTCCACATCCCCTCGAACTGCGACAACAGTTCTTGGATTCGATGGATCGAATCCAGCTTTCCGCTCACGATCTGTTCGCGACCGCTTCGCAATTTTGTGACGAGGCCCGCCGCCTGGAGCACAGCGACGTGTTTCTGCACGGCAGCAAAGCTCATCTCATAGTTGGCAGCAAGTTGGGAGACAGAGCTGCCGTTTCGCAGAACGCGGGCCACGATGTCGCGGCGCGTCGCATCTGCCAGAGCGCGAAACATTGCGTCGACGTCGGAGTCAGTAAGTTCATCTACAACCATTTGGTTGTACGTTACGACGTTCGACGCGACAGCGCAAGGGGCAGCGAAGAACTTTTTGCAGCAGCGCGCTAAAGCTTGCGAAGCGTGAGAATTTGCTCCGCGCGCCCGAATGGCCCCTGGAGATCGTGGAGAACGGTCGATGTTAGACCGACGCCGTCAGCGCCAAAGCTCACCGCGTTCTCCAGCCCCAGCCACTCCCCCACCGGAACCCGATAAAGGTGCACCTGCAAGTCGACATTGGGAAACGCATAGCCACCGGCCCCAGGAGCCACTCGCGTCGCAATTCCGTTGCTCGTATCCACCAGCCCCATGAGCCGCACAAAGTCGCTCACCGGCTCATCGGCCAACAGCGCAATTGGAGTGCGCAACCATGCACGCCCACGCCCCGGAAAATGATCCGGCAATGGCCGCACCTCAATCGAACGGATATAGCCTCCGCGCCACTTCTCGAGATCCATTACTGGGCCCGCCTGCTCGACGCCGGGCATCCGTGCATCCTCGACGCCCTCAACCTCGCTTGTGTCCGAGGTATGAAGCCGCCATGCAGTAGCACGCACCGCCACGCGGCCACCTGCAATCAGCTCAGCTTGCACCAACTCAATGGTGCGCCCCGGCCGCAGCATCGTCGACACAATCTCGAACTCACCCTCAGGAATCACACCCAAGATCTCATAACTGACTCGTGCAATCCGCAGGCCGTCTCGCGCCTCAAACGACTCAAGTGCATGACTAAGAATGCCCGCCACTGGGGCCATATGTTGTTCGTGCGGGTTCCACGCCCCCTGCGCATTCAGAGTCGACTCGAAATGAGTAGCGTCGCGCCGGCGGTAATAGGACTGGGCGTTAGAGGTCACGACTCCACCCTATGCGCGCCGAGCGCTACTAGGCCGGATAGTGCCAGTACAGCGCGCTGCAACGAACAGTGCGCGGAGGCGCTGATAATCTCTTACTCGTGTTTTCTAAAGTGACTGTGCCGACGACTCTCCACACGCGTGACGGCGAGGTGACGCTTCGATACTCTGAATTGGGAGACATCGACACGATTTTGCAATTGCTGGCGGACGACCCCGTGAGCGCTCTGCGGGGAGACACCGCCCGTCCCGAGGACCGGCCAGCATACGAGAAAGCATTCCACGCGATTGCCACCACACCGGCGAACGCGCTACTCGTCGTGGTGCTCCCCTCTGGGGAAGTTGTCGCAACGATGCAGCTGACGGCAATCCCGGGGATGGCGCGGAGAGGCTCTCACCGACTTCAGGTCGAAGCCGTGCGGGTTGCGGCAAGCCAACGCTCCTCCGGAATAGGCGGAGCAATGATGCGCTGGGTCGTCGACGTCGCCGCTCCAACGCTGGGAGCATCCCTCGTGCAACTCACATCCGATGAAGCCCGCACAGACGCGCACCGCTTCTATACCAAGCTGGGCTTCGAAGCTTCGCACGTTGGATTCAAATACTCCGTCACGCTCTGATGCACTAAGCGCCCAGCTTGCTGAGCCAGCAGCAGCTCGAGAGTTGCTAACTCGTTTCAGGCGCGGCTTCGGCAATCTGGCCAGCGCCGTGACCCGCCGCGTCGTCCTCGGGCGTCGGAGCGTCATCCCAAGTCTCCACGAGAGTGATCCGGCCGCGCGCGTCTCGCACAGCGAGAACCAGGCCGATGATCGCGGTTGAGATTCCGACGACTCCAAGCGGATTCGCGATGCCGATTGCGATTCCGAGCGCGGGCTCTTGGGGTCCGCTGATGATGGTCTGCAAGCCACTAGGCGTTGTATCGGGGATCGTCAGTCCCAACAAAAATGCGCAAACCCCCGTCGCGATGACCATAACCGTGGTCAGCGCACGTGTCTCAAACCCTCGACGAGCAGTGCGCCGAAGCACCACCCCGACGATCACAAGAAGGATCGCAAACATCGCACCGAGAGTAGAGGCGTAGACCAGAGTGAAGTCGCCACCGATTCCAAAGAGGTGGCGGCCAAATGAAATCCAACCCGCCACGGCGAGACCTGCGACGATTGTGACGATTCCGGCAGTTCCCGCGCGCGGGTCTCCGGGCGTCGCTCGCACCCGAATCGCTGAATAAGTCATGTTTTTCCCCGCGCCTTCACCGTAGTCACGTCATCGTAGCGATGGCAGCTGCCGTGAATGCAGAAGCGCGCCAGAGAAATCCGCAACCGCAGTTAAGCCAGCAGTTGCTCCGCGAGCAACTCAAGCGCGGCGATGCGCGCAGGAGATGTGCGCGCGTTGTCCGCCGCGTGAGCCGAGAGACTAGGAGAAACCATCACTTCATCCACTCCGAAGCGATCCGCGAGGGCGCGAATGCGACTCGCAGCGGCAACGGGCTCATCGATGACCCAGCGCTCGGCCATGTCATCCACCATTTGTTGTTGCGGTGCTGCGATTTCTGCGGCCGCTGCTTCTTCGATTGTTGCGAGAGAACCCAAGGGCATACCGCTCAGCAATCGAGCCATCTGCTGCAGTTGGGGAAGCGCGGCAGCGTACGCCTCACGAGCTGTCAACGCGACAGAGATATTGAGAGTGAGAAACGTGTGCGGTTTCGACAACCGTTCCGAGGGAACAAAGTTGTCACGGTACAGGCGCAGAGTGTGCTCAGTGCCCTGGCCAGAAAAATGATGCGCGAAGACATAGGGCAAACCTTGAGCCGCTGCCAATCTCGCTGAATACTCACTAGAACCCAGCAGCCAAAGCTCCGCGACTGACGCTGCTCGAGGGGTCGCCGTTAGTTCGTAAATCTGACCTGATTGAAGCTGCAGCGCTGCGCCCTCGGGGTCCATAAGGCTGCGGATGTCGGAGATATTCTGCGGGAAGGCGTCCACGTCACTCGTAGTGCCTGTCATTCGCAGATAGGACGTGATCACAGGGTCGCTGCCGGGGGCGCGCCCGATGCCCAGATCGATGCGACCGGGGAACGCGGCTTCGAGAATCGCGAATTGCTCCGCGATGACGAGCGGGGCGTGGTTAGGGAGCATCACTCCCCCAGATCCCACACGGATGCGTTGCGTCTGCGCCGCCAGAATTCCGATCAGTACCGCAGGGTTTGTTGACGCTACCGCTTTCATGTTGTGGTGCTCCGCTACCCAGTATCGCAAGAAGCCCAGTTCGTCTGCCCGCTGCGCGAGCGCCGTGGTTGCCGCCAGCGCATCGCTTGAGGTCTGGTTGGTGCGAACGGGAATCAGATCGAGAATGGAAAGCTGTAGTGGTGTAGTCATCAATGAAGTGCAACCGATGTCGCGGGGTTTTATTCCAGCACATGTCGCCGGTGCCCAGCCTCGTGCCGCATTACCCGGTACAGATAGCTAAGGTGTCCGATATGAAGATTTCGGAGTTGAGCCTCGAGACTGGCGCGCCGCTGGCCACGATCAAGTACTACTTACGCGAGGGCATGCTTCCCGCGGGTGAGCGCTCGGCGCCCAACCAAGCTCGCTATGACGAATCTCACGTACGTCGCATTCATCTCATTCGAGCGTTGACGGATATCGGTGGGCTTCCTGTCGCTGAGGCCAAGAAAGTTCTTGCCGCAATCGATGCGCAGCGTCCGTTAACTGAAACGCTGGAAATCGCGCAAAATACCGTCTCTGAGCACATCGAGGCCAGCAGTATCGACAGCGAAGCGCTGGCGATTGTTGATGAATTGATTGCTGACTGGTCGTGCGATCTAGACGATCCCGGTCGCTCGGCTGCAGCCCGAGTTGTCATGAACTGGAAGCGCTCGGGCCAAGACATCAATGGTGAATGGATGTCCGCCTATGCGGCAGCGGCTCAGGCCGTGGCAGAAGCTGACCTCGACCTCGTGGAGAGTCGTATGGGTCTAGATGCTCAAGCAGAAACTGTTGTCGTGGGCACGGTGCTCGGCGATGCTCTCTTCGCCGCGCTCCGACGGAGTGCTCAAGCGGCGGCAACAGTTCGTCGATATGGCGATCCGCGATCGCCGAGGGATTAGATTTCCACCGCACTAGTGGATAGTTGCACTATCCGATAGTATCGCTATCGGATAAGGAGCTCCCATGACAACTCGTGCCGATAGCAGTCAACAGATCACGCCGCCTGACGACCACACAACGGTCGTCGACTCGACCTCGACACACAGCGTCTCGCCGCCTGCCCCGTCAAC
>Ga0209344_10001763_pt1 | contig 26795 bp, 26 predicted proteins | sample Cruoilmetagenom6_FD_187293 | JGI IMG/M metagenome (GOLD analysis project Ga0209344, IMG submission 187293) | Oil polluted marine microbial communities from Coal Oil Point, Santa Barbara, California, USA - Santa Barbara Oil Seep Sample 6 (SPAdes)... | ecosystem: Environmental > Aquatic > Marine... | reverse complement strand
TAAAAGCTATTGGCCCAAAAGTGCCAGCGGCCATTCCTCCAATAGATTTCTTTTTGTCGGAATTTGAGCCATCATAAATAGTAATCTTATCTCCTGAGTTCTTTATGATAAAACCGACTTCGGTTTGAGAATAAAATGATGCACTTAAAAATAATGTAATGAGAAGTGTGATGTTTTTCATGGTATGAGTTTTTTATTTGCAATATAACTTTTTTTGATACAATCGAATAAATCATTTTTTTAAAAATATTATATTGCTTGGTAACATATTGTATATCTGTTAGTCTTCACTTTATTAAAACTTTAAAATTCATTTAAACATTTACAATCTTTTTTTAACTGAGATAAATACGGTATCTGTAAAAACTGCCGATGAAATAATCAATAACTATTTTGAAATACTGGCGGCTAAACTGCTTGAGAAAAGCTTGAAGACTTGAAAATGAACGGAACTGCAATCGCGGATGCAAATTTTGAATTCAATTTTCAAAAGCAAAAAAACGCTATGAAAGTATAATGGAAAAGGAATGGGAAAAGTTCAATTCGTTTTTGGAAAAGAACAATATCACAAAACCTGAAATTCAAAGCAAAGAAGAATTTTTAAAAAAAGGACAGTCAAAATTTTGACCGCGAGTACACGAATGTCGGTATAAAATTATTCGTGTATTCGTGGTTTTTTTATGTTTTAATGAATAACAATGCTTTTCCCTCCTAAAGATTAATTGAAGTATTTGTGAAATCCTTATTACTTAAAGAGTATTGAAAACAGTGGGGAAATTGCTTTCCATCAACACAATTTTAAAACAAAGATTGTTGAAAATAAACCCATAAAACAATCGTTAACTTCTACCTATTGTAATACATTTGCGAAAATCTTTTATACAATGAAAAACACTGCACTCACACACATACACGAACAATTGGGCGCCAAGATGGTCCCATTTGCCGGTTATAATATGCCTGTTTCTTATGAAGGGGTAAACGCCGAACACGAAACCGTCCGAAAAGCAGTTGGCGTTTTTGACGTTTCGCATATGGGCGAATTTTTGATAACCGGTCCAAAGGCGTTGGACTTGATCCAGAAAGTATGTAGCAACGATGTTTCAAAACTTGTGGACGGGCAAGCGCAATACAACTGTTTACCAAACGAAACAGGTGGAATTGTGGACGATTTGATTGTTTATAAACTGAAAGACGAAGAATACTTGCTGGTTGTAAACGCTTCAAACATTGATAAAGATTGGGATTGGATTTCAAAACATAATTCCGTTGGTGCAACTATGCGTAATCTTTCCGGAGATTATTCCCTATTGGCCATTCAAGGCCCAAAAGCAATCGAAGCAATGCAATCATTGACTTCGGAAGATTTGAGCGCCATAAAATTCTATAATTTTAAAGTTTCTGATTTTGCAGGAATTGAACACGTAATCATTAGCGCAACCGGTTACACCGGAAGTGGCGGTTTCGAGATTTACTGTAAAAACAGTGAAGTTGAGCAGGTATGGAAAAAGGTATTTGAAGCTGGAAAAAGCTTCGGTATTAAACCAATTGGTTTAGCGGCACGCGATACGCTTCGGCTTGAAATGGGCTTCTGTCTTTATGGAAACGATATAAACGATACTACTTCACCTTTGGAAGCTGGTTTGGGATGGATTACAAAATTCACAAAGGATTTTGTAAATTCAGAGAATTTGAAAAAACAAAAGGAAGAAGGAGTAAAAAGAAAACTGATCGGTTTTGAACTGACCGAACGCGGTATTCCGCGCCATGATTATGAAATTACCGATAAAGATGGAAGCATTATTGGTATTGTAACAAGTGGAACGATGGCACCTTCATTAAACAAGGGCATCGGAATGGGTTATGTAACTGTTGAAAATAGTGCTCCGGATACTGAAATATTTATTCAAATAAGAAATAAACCAGTTGCAGCAACTGTCGTGAAAACTCCATTTTACAAAGGCTAATGTTGGATTATCAAGCCATTTTAGAAGAAATTCACCATTCCCTCAAAAAAATTGAAAACACGGGAGAAGTTGCTAGTTATATTCCTGAATTGGCTAATGTTCCTAAAGATAAATTCGGAATTCATCTTCAATTGATTACTGGTGAAAATTATGCTGTTGGCGATGCTTCAGAAAAGTTTTCAATCCAAAGTATTTCAAAAGTATTATCACTTGCCAAAGCATTTCAGTTGGTGGGAAATGATTTGTGGAAACGCGTTGATGTGGAACCATCGGGCAACCCTTTTAACCATCTTTCACTTTTGGAACTTGAGAATGGCATTCCCAGAAATCCGTTGATTAATTCGGGAGCCATTGTAGTTGCTGATATTCTACTTTCACATTTAAAAAACCCAAAAGAAGATTTTTTAAACTTTGTGAGGGAATTGACTCAGGATGACAGCATTCAATACAGCGAAAAAATCGCCGAATCTGAACGAGTTACTGGTTTCAACAATTACGCTGCAGCCAATCTTTTAAAAGCCTATGGAAATTTAAATAACAAAGTTGAGGACGTATTGGATTTTTATTTCCACCAATGCTCCATAATGATGGACTGTAGGCAACTTACCAATGCTTTTTTCGTTTTCGCCAACAAAGGCAAGTGTTTGAAAAACGTACAGCATTTAACTTCCAGCCAAGTAAAACGTATAAACGCAATAATGCTTACCTGCGGATTTTATGATGAAGCTGGCGAGTTTGCTTTTGAAGTGGGTTTGCCGGGAAAGAGTGGCGTTGGCGGTGGAATTGTGGCGTTATTGCCACATTGTTTTACCATTGCAACTTGGGCGCCAGCATTGAATCCTAAAGGAAATTCCTATTTGGGAATGCAAGCTTTGGAACAATTCACCACAAAAACAAAACTGTCCATTTTTTAAAAATTTCTGAAAGGAATTTAATGAGGAAGAAAGTAGAAAAACAGCGTATTTTAATTTTGGGAGGCAGTGGCTTTATAGGCAATGGGCTCTACAAAGAGCTTCTACCCTATTTTGAAATTCATTGTACATACTGCCAACAGCACGGCGCTTTTTCTGAAAACCAAATTTTCCATAATTTTTGCGTGGAAGAAGATTCCATGTTTTTATTGCTAAATAAAATTCAGCCTACGGTCATAATTTCGGCAATGAATGGAGATTATAAAAGTCAGTTTCAAGCACATCAGCAAATCTCGAATTATGCGCTGATAAATGCCGATTGTTCTGTGCTCTACATTTCCTCATCCGAAGTATTTGATGGGAAATATAGACATCCTTCCTACGAGAATGATGTAACATTTTCGGAAAGGGCTTTGGGGAAATTCAAGATTTCAGTTGAAAAATTATTTTTGGAAACAATTCCATCGCAAACTGCAGTTTTAAGATTGCCAATGGTGCTTGGCATCAACTCTCCCGAAATACTGCATTTGCGACAATGCATTCGTCATCAAGCGGCATTTGAAGTGTTTCCAAATTTGGTAATAACAACTACGACCATAAACAAGGTTTGCCAACAAGTTCATTTTATAATCAATCAATCACTTCATGGGATTTTCCATTTGGCGAGCAGTGATATGGTGCACCACGAAGATCTTTTTAGGGAAATTACTTCAAAAATGGGTGATAAAATGCCTATATTTAAAAGTGTATTTAGCAGTAATGAAGATAGCTATAATGCAATTCTCCCAAAGGAAAACAAATTACCGAGTCCAAACCAAATAACTGTTTCACAGGTTATTGAAGAATGTAGCCTAAACGAGGAGATTATGTCAATTAAATAAAAAATAAAAATATGAAAGCATTAACAGACAAACAGATTATTGAAAAATTAAAGGAATTTGAAGGGTGGGAATATCAAGAAGGTGCCTTGCACACCATTTTCGAATTTGAGGATTTTAAGGAAGCATTTTCCGCAATGACGCGAATTGCTTTTGAAGCTGAAAAAATGCAACATCACCCGGAGTGGAGCAATGTTTACAATTCCTTGGAAATCTATCTTTCCACCCACGATGCTGACGGTGTAACCGAAAAGGATTTTGAACTGGCGAAGATCATTGATGAGCTAATTGGGTAGAAAACCCAAATGAAAAGAACCAAATTCCAAATAAGTTACAAATCTCATATTTCAAATCATAAAAAGGTATATTTTGGAATTTGGCACTTTATTTTTGAAATTTCGCTTTTAGAATTTTTTATATTTGACGCATCTTTCAAAAAATAATTAATAAAGAATAATATTAAATAATAGTGTATGGGAAGAGCTTTTGAATTCAGAAAAGCAAGAAAAATGAAGCGTTGGTCCGCAATGTCCAAAGCTTTTACACGTATTGGTAAGGATATTGTAATGGCGGTAAAAGAAGGCGGTCCAGATCCGGACGCTAACTCTAGGCTTCGTGCAGTGATCCAAAACGCGAAGGCTGTAAATATGCCCAAAGAAAACGTAGAACGTGCTATAAAGCGTGCTAGCGACAAAAGTCTTGGCGATTTTAAAGAAGTGCTTTTTGAAGGCTACGCACCCCATGGAATTGCTATTTTGATTGAAACCGCAACCGACAATAATACTAGAACAGTTGCTAATATTCGCAGTTATTTTAACAAATGTGATGGTAGTATGGGAACTTCAGGCTCTGTTTCATTTATGTTTGACCATACTTGTAATTTCAGAATAAACCCAGAGGGTTTAGATATTGAAGAACTAGAATTGGAATTAATTGACCATGGCGTTGACGAAATTTTTGAGGATGAAGACGGAATAATGATCTATGCTCCTTTTGAAAGTTTTGGCTCAATTCAATCATATTTGGAGGAGAACAAAATTGAAATACTTTCTTCAGGGTTTGAACAAATCCCGCAGGTAACCAAAAAATTGACTGAGGAAGAAGCTGCTGACGTTGAAAAGCTATTAGAAAAGATAGAAGAAGATGATGACGTTCAGAACGTATATCATACTATGGAGGAGTCTTCGGAAGAATAAAATTTATTAAAAATTAAAAAAAATGCCATCTGAAATAAATCAGGTGGCATTTTTTTATTGATTATTAGCCTATTTTATTTATCATCAAAATAAAGCGAAGATGCACCTGGAAAATCTGAGCTTAGAGTAGGATTTATGTTTCCTCCTGCTCCTATTTGGTCAAAAAACAAAACTTTTCCACCACCATTGGCGCGTTCGGAAATAAAGATTGTTTGGCTGGGGCTGTCGTATTCAACCGCCACAGGGTTTCCCATTTCTGTCATAGAGCCTGATACCCTTAATTGGTTTCCTGCGATTGGTAAAGTTCCCCCATCAGGAATAGCATTGAATCTATTCACAAAATCTCCGATAAGATGAAACCCTCCATCCGTATCGTTTTGGGCGTCACCAATATCGGTAAGAATTACAGTTCCACCATCTTGGGCAATCCCGTGGGTTCGCGTAATACCTTCTATCGTAATCTGCTTGTCTGGCGTGGCAGTAACATCTGTAGTGTACGTTGTAATGAAATTTTTAAGTACAGCCACATTGGAAGTTTTATCAACCACAGTGTAAAGATCATTTCCTATTAGCTCAATGCCCCAAACAGCATAATTTACTTTTACTCTATTACGCAGGGTATAAGCATTGGTATCTTTTGTAAAAATTAAAAACGTTCCATCATTTGTATTAGGGTCTCCATCTGTGTCGGCATTGTCTGAAACGATGTAGAAATTATCCTTTACAGCAAGGTCGCGCGGGCTATTAAGAACAACACCGCTGGATGACAACAAATTTAAATCTCCGTTTGCAGGTGTATCATTAATATCGCGATAGGTATTTATTACTTTTTGTTCCCTGGAAAGTACAATTAATTCGTCCTCAACATCATCATAAAAAATTCCTTCATTGTCATTTGAACTATTGTTCATTGGGCGTATAAAAACACCATTTGTTGTAATATCATATGAAATAATGGAATTGGTTGAATTGCTCGTTGCATAGAGGTTTGCCAATATGGTTGGAGGAATTTGAGATCCACCAGAGTCATCATCAGTGTTGCAGGAAATAAAAAATGGTGCCAAGACCAAAAAGGATATTAAAAAACTTATATTTTTCATAGCTGTTATTTTTTTTATTAAACTTAAATATCCTAAATATATTATTAGAAAATTTAATGCTTAACTAACATTTAACAACCATTTTCGAAGAAAAGTAAGTTTCTGAAAAAAGAAACTTTTATTAAATTTTTAGGAATATTCAGGCTTTTTACCAATAACCCCTTTAAAATAAGTCCGAAGTTTTTCGGTATCAAGGTCTATATCTCCCGTTGGATAGAATGGTTCATTTATGGTTATGGTTTTTTTACTGTAATCAAAAGGAACACAGATTATAGGAACATTTGCTGCTAAGGCAATATAATAGAAACCCGTTTTCCACTCTGTTACCTTCTTTCTAGTACCTTCAGGCGCCATTGCCAAACGGAACTCTTCTTTTTTCTTAAAAATTTCAGCAATTGCTTCTACTTTGTTTTGACCGGACGTTCGGTCTAGCTTTTCGCCCCCTGTCCATCGGAAATACCATCCAAAAGGCCATACAAACAATTCTTTTTTAGCGATATAATTAATTTGGGTTTTTGTGATTCTACGCGTAAATAATCCAAGATAGAAATCATGCCAACTGGTATGCGGAACTACAATTATCACGGCTTTTTTTACAGCTGGATCAAAAGACCCTACTATTTTCCAGCCCATCATTTTTTCAAAAATAAATTTTGCGATTCCCATAAACGGATTTTATCCTGAAACTACATTTTCAGATACAATTGTTTCAGTTTTTCACGGGTAATAAGAGTTTCCCAATTATCACCAAAGGCATTTTCCCAAAGCGGTACCATTCCCATTGCAACCGTAATCATAGTTTCCATCTGCTCTTCAGAAAGGTTTTTACAAATTCCCTGCGGAATTTCAACTCCATGTTTTTTAACCATTTGTTTGAATAGCGCAACATCCTTTGGATAAAATTCTTCCAAAAATTGGAAAACGATACAGTTGCCCACACCGTGTTTAGTGCCCAAAACATAACCAAGTCCGTAACTCAAAGCGTGCGCTACACCCACTTGCGAATATGCTATACTCATCCCGCCATGCCAAGATGCCATCATTAACTTAGCGCGTGATTCTTCTTCGGAAAGGGAATCGCCCAAGAATATTTCCATACAAAGGTCGTAAGCCTTTTCGCCATAACTCTGGCTAAAGGCATTTAGAAAAGTACCATTCAAAGATTCCACACAATGAATGAAACAATCCATCCCAGTAAAGAACCATTGGTTTTTGGAAACGCCTTTAGTGAGTTCTGGATCAAGAATAACCTGATCAAATGGCGTGAAGTCACTATTAATACCCAATTTGCGATGAGGCCCAGTTAACACGGTTGTGCGTGAAACTTCAGCGCCCGTTCCAGAAATTGTAGGAATACCCACGTGATAAACCGCTTTGTGTTTCACCAAATCCCATCCTTGATATTCAGCAGCACTTCCTTGGTTTATCAACATTATGGATACGGCTTTTGCCAAATCCATCACGGTACCGCCGCCAATGCCTATAATTCCTGAAGGTGTATGGGTAAATTCACTTTTTATGTCTTTCACCAAATCATCAACTTGTGAAGTTTTTGGTTCTTCCTCGGTTGAAATGAAAATCAGTTTATCATTAAAACGAAGGTTTATTCTATCTAAAAATTCGGTATTTCCTTCAAAAATATTATCCACCAAAAATATGAAAGGGGCTTTTTCCTTTTTATGCGAAGCAAGAATTGAGGAAAGCTGATCAAAGCATCCTTCGCCAAAAACTACTTTTGGCACCATTGGAAAGTTTCTGAATTTATTATTGACGGTATCCGGTTTACTCTCTTTCAATATTTTATTTGCTCGTGCAAGATCTTCCGGGGTATCAATTTCTACACTGTTAGTGTTTGAAATGGCCATCTTTATATTTTTCCCGTATTCCAGATAACGGATACACTCTATTTTTTCCACAGCTTCCAAAGAACGCATAGGCAGACGGTAAAAATCCATTATTGCCTGCTTTCTGAAAGCGTAGATACCTTTGTGCTTATAATACTGCATCGCCACGTTTTTATCTCGTGGGTATGGAATGGGCGAGCGTGAAAAGTAGAGCGCAAAATAATCTTTATCAACAATTACCTTTACACAATTGGGGTCGCTTATTTCTTTCCAATCATGGATTTCAGTCATCAGCGAAGCTAAATCAATTTTGTCAGCATCGGGTTCGTTAAAAACTGCCAAGACCTTTTCCAAACCTTCACGGTTCGTGAAAGGTTCATCGCCTTGCACATTCACAACAATATCCACATCCATATTCTCAACAGCCTCTGCAATTCGGTCACTACCGCAATCGTGTTCTTTTATGCTCATTATCGCTTTTCCGCCATTCATTTCAATTTCTTGAAAGATCACGTCGCTATCTGTTACCACATACACTTCATCAAAAAGATTTGTCGCTTTTGCGGCTTCATAAGTTCTCACTATCACGGGTTTTCCACCCAAATCCTGCATTAGTTTTCCAGGAAATCGAGACGCACCATAACGCGCGGGAATCATTGCTATTATTTTCAAGACGAAGTTTTTAAAATGATTTCAAAAATAAGAAGATTAAGTTCTTGGCGCGCTTTTTTTCCGAAGCTTTTTATAAAACCTAAAAATTACAAAGAAAAGAAACAGAACCAAAACAAACGCAATGATAGGTACAAAGATGGATGCAACTGCCATAACTATTGAAGTGCCTGTTTCCATTGTGGTCAAAACTGGATTTGCCAGACCTCCAGTTGTAGTGCTTGATGTTAGACGGGCTGCCGAAGTATTACCTTTAATTGCTGCCGCAGTTCCCCCACCTGCAATTATGGCTAAAGTCCAGGTTACCACAGGGCTTAAATCTGTTACGGTTGCCACCATTACAGCTGTTCCTGCTAAGGTTGCCAAAGGCAAGGCAATTGTATCAAGTAAATTATCAAACCACGGAATATAGTAACCAAAAATTTCTATTAAAGTAGCAACTCCCATAGTTATAACCGCAGTAAGGCTCCCGACCCACTGCCAACTTTCATTTAAGGGAATAACCTCATAAAAGCCTGCCAAACTTAAAATAAGTAAAGGCAAGAAAACTCGAAAACCAACCGCTGCCGCAAGGCCGATACCCAGAAAGATACTTATTATTATATCGAAAGTTTGCATGTTTAGTCAATGAGTTTATGTGTTTAGAAGTATAGAAAAACTATAATCAAACCTACTACTGAATACTGTTTACTTATTACTGAAGAACTAATCTACAAAAAATTCATCCTTAAAACCTATTAAGTATAATTTTTGTTGAGCACGTGTAACAGCCGTGTAAAGCCAGCGCAAGTATTCTTTGTCAATTCCGTTGGGTAGATAAGGTTGTTCCACAAAAACGGTATTCCATTGCCCACCCTGACTTTTATGGCACGTGATGGCGTAGCTAAACTTCACTTGCAATGCATTAAAATATTTGTTATTCTTTACTGCCAAAAACTTTTTGTATTTTGATTTTTCGGAAGCGTAATCTTTCATTACTTCCTGATAAAGTTTGTTTGATTCATCATATGTTAAAGAAGGGCTTTCAGAGGTTAAAGTGTCTAAAAGAAGTACGGTTTCCAAGGGTTTCATATTTGGATAATCCACCATCCTGATTTTCACTTCGGCAAAACGGAAACCGTATAACTCCTTAAAAGCGAAAATTTCCAAAACCTCTACAATATCGCCATTAGCTATAAAACCGGCCTCACTTGTATTGTCCACCCAAAAATAATTGTTTTTCACAACCATTAAATAATCGCCAGCTGAAAGTTCAGATTCCTGAAACAATATCCGCTCTCGAATACTCTGATTGTATAGGTTTGCACGCTTGTTTGATCGCACGATTATAACCGTATCTTCATTTCCCAAGGAGGAATAACTATCATTAATGGCATCCATTATTTCCTGTCCATCTGTTGGGCGGATAATATCGGGGAAGTTGGCTCCAGAAAACTTGAAAGCTTCATATAGCTCATCATCCAGTCGCTCCCTAATTCTGGTTGCATTCTCCAAAATACCGCTGTCCTTCTGCTGGCGAACCACTTCGTCCAGCTCAAGTAGGATTACTTCACGGTTATATTGGTTTTCCAAAACTCTGGCATCCAGCGCTGGACTAATGGAGAGATGCACTGGCGGTAACTGTGCCGAATCACCTATTAATAGTAATTTGCAGTTATTACCGCTGTAAACGTACTGCATCAAATCGTCCAATAGAGAGCCATTTCCAAAAAGCTTGGATTCTTGGTTAATATCTGGAATCATCGAGGCTTCATCAACTATAAAAATAGTATCGCGATGTTTATTTTCCTGTAAAGTGAAGGAAACTGATCCTTTTTCAACCTTCGGGAAATATATTTTTTTATGAATGGTAAATGCTTGCTTGTTTGAGTAGTTGCTAATAACCTTTGCAGCCCTTCCCGTAGGGGCCAATAGGATGGAACGTTTTTTTACTTTTCCCAAATTTTTCACCAAAGAACCAACAATTGTGGTCTTACCCGTTCCGGCATATCCTTTCAGTAAAAAAGTTTCATTTTTGCTTGTGCTCAAGACAAATTTCGCCAACAATTGAAGTGCAATATCCTGTTTGGTGGTGGTGTTATGTGGGAAATCATTTTTTAAAAAACCGTAAAATTCTGATACATTCATCATTCACTACTATCAATGTGGGTTTAAAGATAGGTATGATTTTTTCGGAATATACTTTTACGAACAAAAAAAAATTGTAGATTTGCGATAGACCTTTTAGTAAATCAACACTTAAATAAATTCAATAATGAAATTAGTAATTCAGATTGTTCTTTGGATTGTCATCATCTTTTTGGGCTGGAAATTATGGAATTCGGTTATGGGCCCGGTGGAATTCAACAAAATTAAAGAAGCACGCTACGTCAAAGTAATTCAGAATTTAAAAGACATACAAGCTGCGGAACTTGCACACAAAGAGATAACAGGAAGTTTTACTGGTGATTGGGATAGCTTGGTAAGTTTCATAGACACTGCAAAATTTGCAATTACGCAAAGACGTGATACAAGTTATGCAGATGTTGCAAAGAACAAGGCTTTCGGAATCACCGATGGTTATTTTATTGAAGAATCACTAATTGACACCTTAGGTTTCACACCCGTTAAAGATTCTCTTTATGGAAGTACAGACCGATACAAAACAATGATGAATGTACCGGTAGAAGGCGTCAATGCAAAGTTTGACCTTAAAGCTGGAAAAATTGTGAAAAACGATGCCACCTACTCCGTTTTTGAAGCAAAGATTTCGAAAAAAGTAGTTTTGGGAGATCTTGATAAAGATCTTATAATACAAGAAATGCAAGTGCAATCTGTAGATGGTGTTAATGGGCCAGATATTAAAGTAGGTTCATTAGAAGAAGTGAACACTTCTGGAAACTGGCCAAAAATTTATGATACTGCAAAAGACAAATAACATACAAAATACATTAAACAACAGACTGTCCGTTCAAGTTTCTTTGAACGGGCTTTCTTTTTTGGTAACAAACCCTGAAAGTGTAGCGCCTGTTTTTTTTATTGAAAAAATACTGGATCACAGCACCACACCAGAGGAATTGTTAATGGACATTGAGGCTATTATGTTTAAAAACGATATTCTTAACGAAGCCTTTTCAGTAGTATCTGTTATTTACTCCACTCCTGTTTATAGTTTGGTCCCCACTTCACTTTTTGATGAAACTAAGGCCAGTGAATATTTAAAGTTCAATTCAAAGATCTTGGCCAATGATTATATGGCAAACGATGTAATTGAAAACCAAAACATTGTTGTAGTCTATGTTCCTTTTATGAACATCAACAACTTTTTCTTTGATAAATATGGCTCTTTCAGCTATTATCATTCCACAACCATTATGCTAAAAGCAATTCTGGAAATGGAAAAATATACACTCCCTAAAATGTATTTGCATTTTCAGAAAAACAGCTTTGATTGCATTGTGTTGAAAAATGGCGAACTTCAGCTTTGTAATAGCTATTCCTATAAAACTCCTGAAGATTTTATCTATTACACACTTTTCTGTATGGAACAGTTAAATCTTAATCCTGAAAACCTACCGGTAATTCTTTGTGGTGAAATTGAAAAAAAAGACGAAAACTTTAAAATTGCTTACACGTATATCCGCAACCTTGAATTTTTAGATTCAAATTTGTCAAATATAAAAAGTCTGAGCGATGACCGACCTCACAATCATTTCATTTTAAAAAACACGCTTTAATGCGAATAATTTCAGGCATTTATAAAGGAAGAAGGCTAACAGCACCAAAAAATCTGCCCGTGCGGCCCACGACTGATTTTGCTAAAGAAGCACTTTTCAACATTTTGCGGGTTCGGTATTATTTTGATGAACTAACCGTGCTGGATCTTTTCAGTGGCACTGGAAACATTAGCTTTGAATTTGCTTCACGTGGCGTGCCAAACATAATAGCCGTAGATGGCCACATTGGTTGTGTGCAGTACATTAACAAAGTCTCAGAAGAATTTTCCTTTCCTATTACTACTATAAAGTCTGATGTAAAAAAATATCTGGAAAACGCTTCAGGAAAATACGATGTTATTTTTGCCGATCCACCGTATGACTTCACTTCGGAAACTTTAAAAGATTTAATAGAAAAAATTTTCGAAAATTCTTTGTTGAACCCCGAAGGATTGCTTATTATTGAACACGCAAAACAAAATGATCTTACCTCACTTCCACATTTTGTAGAAGCTCGAAAATACGGAAGTTCCGTATTTAGTTTTTTTAATTAAATTAAAATACTTTGTCATTTCCAAACAAAACTATTGATTTAGATTTCGTCCGTATGGACCTTTCTGAACATTGTGTAGTTGCCACAGTGAAAGAGGGTATTTTGATTGAACTCGAGCATATTGCAGCGCTTCACGAGGTTTTTGCGGAATATTATTCTGAAAGAAAATTTGGATATATTGACAATCGCATAAACCAATACGCCATAAATCTAAATCCTGAACTCTACAATACCCGATATCCAAAAATGATTGGAATTGCTATAGTTTGTTATACAGAAAACGCCTGTAAAAGTGCCAACTTTGAAAAAACTTTCTACAACTGGCCCTTTGAGGTTTTCAGAAGTTTGGAAGAAGCACAATTATGGATTTCCAAATTGATGCCAGAAAATAGTGGAAGTTTTTAGAATAGCTTGATAATTGGGTTTACCCTAAAAAGATTCCCGCCTTCGCGGGAATAAAAAAAGCAGGCCTATAAGCCGGGTTCTGTTACCGAAATTAATTCAGTACCTTATCATTTATCTAGACGTTCCGTTACCGAAACGCTCAATCTGCCTACCCTCCTGCATCGGGCGGGTACCCTCAAGCACAGGTTTACGTGGCATTTCACCGCATAGAGTTTACCTGGTTTCACTACAGCATTACCTGTACATACTTTCTGCTGCACTTGTCCTATCCTACTTCGCCAAGGCTATGGAGGACGACGGCCGTTAGCCGCTATGCTTCCCTATGGTGTCCGGACTTTCCTTCCCGAAACAAGTTCGGGACGATAAGGCGGCCTGCTGTGCAAAAGTACTCCAATGTTAATAAATATGGGAAAATACGAACAGCTATTTTTTTAAAACCCGTTGTACATCTCTATATTTGTTTCCGCACTATGGAACACTTCATTGTATCAGCCCGAAAGTACCGCCCCGCCGTTTTTAAAGACGTTGTTGGGCAACAAGCCATTACCAATACCTTGGAAAACGCCATAGCAAACAATCATCTTGCACAAGCTTTGCTTTTCACGGGCCCTCGTGGCGTTGGGAAAACAACTTGCGCGCGTATTCTTGCCAAAAAAATAAACCAGGACGGTACTGAAAAGGAAGATGAGGATTTCGCTTTCAATATTTTTGAACTTGACGCAGCATCAAACAACTCGGTTGATGATATTCGAAATTTGATTGATCAAGTTCGAATTCCCCCACAAGTTGGAAAGTACAAGGTTTATATTATTGACGAGGTACATATGCTATCCTCAGCGGCTTTCAACGCTTTTTTGAAAACCTTGGAAGAACCGCCAAAACATGCTATTTTCATTTTAGCGACTACGGAAAAACATAAAATAATACCAACCATACTTTCGCGCTGCCAAATTTTTGATTTTAGACGTATTGGCGTTCGTGATATAAAGGAACACTTAGCTGAAGTTGCCAAGGCAGAAAACATTGAAGCCGAAGACGACGCACTGCACATAATTGCCCAAAAAGCTGACGGCGCCTTGCGTGATGCCCTTTCAATTTTTGACCGTGTAGTTAGTTTTGCCGGAAAAAATCTTACCCGTGAAGCCGTTACCGAAAACCTAAACGTTCTTGATTATACCTGGTATTTTCAGATAACGGATTTGCTTTTGGAAAACAATATTCCGCAGGTTTTGGTAACTTATAATGATATCCTTTCCAAAGGTTTTGACGGACACCATTTTGTAATGGGTCTTGCATCACACTTCCGTGATTTGCTGGTCTGCAAAAACCAGGAAACCATAGATTTACTTGAAGTTGGAGAACAAGTTAAAACCATGTACTTTGAACAATCCCAGAAAACAAATCAACAGTTTTTGATTGACGGCATTGACATTGCAAACACTTGTGACCTGAAATATAAAAACAGCCAAAACCAACGACTTTTAGTTGAACTTTGCCTGATGCAACTTGCTTCCCTGACTTTTCAGGGCGAAAAAAAAAACTCCAATAGCGGCCTACGTTTCGTAATACCTCCCTCCTATTTTAAAAGTGAAAAATTTACAATAGAAAAGATAACTTCTGCAGGAAGTGTTGTGCCAAAACCTTCAAAGAAAGATGAGGTTGAAGAAAACAAAGTCAGTGAACCTTCCGAAGAACTTGGCACTGAAAACGCAAATCAGAAAACAGAAAACCCAGAACCTCAAAAAGTAATTGAACGTCCACAAATCTTAGCGGAACGAAACGCCAAAAAAGTTTCGGCACTTTCACTGAAGAGTATTCAAAAAAAGCAAGAAATAAAGCAGGAAATGGTTGCGAACCAACCCGATGCTGAAAATCTTCCCGTAAATAATTTTTCTGAAGAAGAAATGCAGGCCGCTTGGAAGGAATATACCACAAACGTTGAGAGTGATGGAAAATTTAACCTGCTTTCACATTTAACGATGGGCGTTCCAAAATTGGACGGTTCAATCATTCATCTTGAATTTCCAAACCAAACAATAAAAACTGAAGTAGAGCGTGCAAAGTATGAATTGCTTGGTTTTTTGCGTGAAAAACTTCAAAATTACGACATAGACCTGGACATAACCGTAAACGAAACCGCTGAAAAGCGTTATGCTTACACTACTCGTGAAAAATTTGAAAAAATGAAGGAAATGAACCCAATGATTGAAAAACTTCGGAAGGAATTTGATTTGGATATTTAATTAAGCTGTAAGCTTTTAACTTTAAACTCTAACTAAAAATGCTTGGCCTTAAACTTCCCACAGACCCACGTTGGGTAAACATTGTTGAAAAAAACATAGAAGACATTCTTACAGACCATGCTTGGTGTGAACAAAAAGCGGCTTCTACAGCGGTTTCGCTAATTGTGAGTTTTCCGGAATATACAGATTTGATACAGGAAATGATCGCTTTGGTAAAGGAAGAAATAAGCCATTTTAAAATGGTTCACGACAAAATCCTTGAAAATGGCTGGGTTTTGGGCCGCGATAGAAAAGATGATTATGTAATGCAGATTATTCAATTCTTCCCCAAAGGCGGAAGCCGAACAACTCAATTAGTTCATAGATTGCTGTATGCAGCCTTAATTGAAGCCAGAAGTTGTGAGCGTTTCCGATTGTTAAGCGAGGAACTGGAAGACAAAGAACTGGCAGAATTCTATAGAAAATTGATGGTCAGCGAAGCAAACCATTACACTATGTTCCTCGGCTTTGCCCGCCAATACGGCGACAGAAAAGAAGTTGATCAAAAATGGAACGACCTGCTTGTCTTTGAAGCTGAAGTAATGAAAGATCTTGGCAAGCATCAATCCATTCATGGATAAAACTTGCAAGGCATACAATAAACTTAGAAATCCATGAGCACCTTTTCCATCATTGTCATCGTTGTAATTATACTGCACTTAGTTGTTGGTTTCGGCTGGCTAATGTACAAGCTGTCCCCTCGAAAAGAAGATGAAAACCCCGACGATAAATCACAGGAAAATTAATAGTTGTATTAAACCCACCGTTCCCATTAAATACGCTTTATGAAAAACCTCATCGCTCTATTAATTATCTTCAGTATTACATGCAGCTACAGTCAAACCACTAAAGTAGATAACACCTTTCAGCTCGAAATTAAAAAGGTTGACCAACGTTCTAGGCTCTTCCAAATGCATTTCAAAGGATATTATATAAGAATCCCCGAAGACAGCAAGAAAATCCAGTTTAAGATAAAAGCCACTTCCCTAACCAACGAAAAGGAAACCTTCAACCCCAATAATTTATACGTAGTATTGAGAGATCTAAAATTAAGACTACGTCCGTTTGATGGTGATTTCATCCAGTTGGTAGATGTAAAACCAGATGATAAAACCCCGTATTATGGCTACCAATACAAACCAGAAGTTCCCGATACTTTTAAAGACTATCCAATAGAGGGCTATAAGGATATTGAAACCTGCCTTAATTATGGAACAGAAAGAAAACCCCACGAAAAACCAATTTACTTTAATACCAGAGAACTCAAATCGGAAACCTTCAATATCTATTTTGCAATGCCCAAACACCAAACCTATGGCGAGTTGTATTACGGCAATCTGAAGTTGATGGATTTTGAGTTAGACTAAGTCTATAGCTAACGTTGACAACTCCGTTTATAACTCCTTCTCTTTAGTTTTCTGAAAACAAGTAGTTTGGGATATCTTTGAAAGCAAGAAACTAATAAAGGGTTAAACATATAAAGGGAATAAATACTATAATGGTGTTTATTCACATGTTAGTCATAATTAGAACACAGACTCAATAACCTATGTTAGCGCGGTCGTCCCGCCCGTGTTCCTCAAAAACCAAAAAAAACACGCAACTTCCCACTTCTCATAACTCGCTGATATTGTGTATATTTAACGGTAATTAATCAGGTTGCTACCATGAAAAAATACACAGTAAAAAGCGGCGATTCCTTAGGTTCAATAGCCTTCAAACAATTAGGGGCCACAGCCAAGTGGCGCGAAATTGCAGAATTGAACAATATTGTAAACCCAAGCAAAATTGAAGTGGGCCAAGTATTGCAACTACCCATAGAAAGCGAACCCACACCCAGCACCGAACGTGCAGACGTGGTTATTATCGAGGAAGATCCACGTATATATTATCAGTATCAAACCGATACTACCCGTAAATATTTAGGCAAAAAGTTCCGGAAAGGAATTTTTAGACCCGGCAGTCAAATTACCGAAACATTTATTCAGCAAAATCCAAACCTACTTGCAGACTTAAAAATCAGCAAATCTGAAGTGAACGCTTTATTGGCAACCTCAGAAAACGAAGGTAATCTAGACGCTGTAAACACTTGGGACAATTCCTATATGAGTTTCGGTATGTTTCAATGGACCTTGGGTGCAGGAACTGGCGAAGGAGAATTACCTGCTCTTATTAAATTAGTAAAAGAAAAATACCCAGATGCCTTTCAGCAGTTTTGTGGGCAGTTTGGTGTAGATATATCACCAGATACAAATGCAACTTATGGTTATTTAATTCATAATAACAACAAAGTAGATACTGCAACAGAAAAGCAATTCTTCCGAAGCAACATTGTGGCGTATCGTTTTGTAGCAGCAGGAATGGATCAACGGGTTTGCGCCGTTCAAATTTTGCACGCCATCAATAGGTTCAATCTTTTCTATTTCAACAAAACAGATAAATTGGATGGCAATGCACTCTTTGATTTGCTCTCTTCTGAATATGCAGCAGCACTGTTTTTAGACAACCACGTAAACAGACCAGGTTATCTTTGGCCCAGTGTGGCGAAAGCTATTAGCAATTCCGGTCTTTCCTATGAACAACTTAAAGATGGTGGAGATAGAGAAGAAATGAAGGTAATTAATCAATACCTTAATGTGCGCGAAACCTATGGGAATTCCCCAATGACTGATGCCAGAAACAGAGCCGCAGTAACCAAACGTTATCTGGATGCAGGCAAGATATCTGCTTCAAAAGGGAGTTTTAAATCGAATCGGGCGTTACGATAATTTTTGAAAATCACTATTCATTAATCATTAGCGAACTTCCAGTTCCGCAGCAATCTTTTCATTATAAAGGCTCCGTACAATGCCATCACTAAGTCCTATCTTAGGAACAAAAACATTTTTCGCCTTGCTCCATTTCATTGCAGAAAGGTAGATGCGCGTGGCTGGAATAACCACATCTGCACGGTCTGGGTTCATATCCAGCTCAGTGATGCGCTCTTCATAGGTGAGCGATTTAATTAATTCATAATAGGAAGAAAGATAAAAATAGCTAAGAGGCTTCCCCAATTTCTTACCACTCTTTTTGAAGATGGTATTTATGTTTCCACCACTTCCAATCAAGGAAACTTTTTTAAAATCCTTGGTTTCATTTTTAATCCAAGTCTCCATTTCTTCCCAAATGCTATCATCAACAAGACCTTCAAGCATACGCACCGTTCCCAATTTAAAACTTTTGGAACTTACATTTGATCCATTGGCAAAAACGGTAAATTCAGTACTTCCACCGCCCACATCAACATATAAAAACACCTTGTCGTCCTCAATCAAATTCTTTAAATCTGTAGAAGCAATAATAGCGGCTTCATCGTTTCCATCAATAATGTTTATGGAAATCCCAGTTTTAGCTTCAATTATTTTAGCAAGTTCCAGCCCATTGGAAGCTTCCCGCATCGCTGAAGTGGCACATGCTCTAAAACGACTAATGTTATGGGTTTTCATCAATAGCCTAAAAGCATGCATGGCATCAATCATTCTATTGGCACTGGTGTCAGAAATTTTTCCTTCAAGAAAAACTTCCGCGCCCAAGCGAATGGGAACACGAACCAAAGAGGTTTTCTTAAAAATAGTATCCTTTCCTTCTTGCTCAATCACAGTAACCACAAGCAAGCGTATTGCATTACTGCCAATATCTACGGCGCCGTATTTTTCTATATTCAACAAATCAGTTTACTTCAAGTTTTTTTAAATAATAATCATACATTTTAAATTGGGAACGTACGGGCGGTTTAGTGTTCTTTAAATAAGCATTGTCATTCTTAATACTTATAACACGTGCCTTTACATTATCGCTCCAACCAATTTCAAAATTTTCAAGTATTTCCTTCTTTATATCCTTATCATAAATAGGGCAGGAAATCTCCACTCTATTGTCCAGATTTCTTCCCATAAAATCTGCGGAAGAAATATACACCTTGGTGTCGCCACCATTTTCAAAAATAAACAACCGCGGATGCTCCAAAAACTTTCCAACAATACTGATGGCCTCAATATTCTCGCTCATCCCCTTCACTCCGGGAATCAAACAGCAAATACCGCGGACAATCATTTTTATCTTCACGCCCGCCCGACTCGCTTCATATAGCTTATCAATCATCTTATAATCTGAAAGGCTATTCAGTTTTAATTTAATGCCACTGGGCAATCCTGCCTTTTTGTTCTTTATTTCAATATCAATCAAATGATTTAAAGCCTTACGTGTATAATGTGGCGATACAATCAAATGGTTGTATTTACGCACTTGATAATTAACTTCAAAAAATTCAAAGACCCTGTTTATTTCTTTGCAGATTCTTTGGTCTGCCGTAAAAAGGGTATAATCCGTATAAAGTCGCGCCGTGGATTCATTGAAATTACCAGTGCTAATAATACCATAACGCACCATTTTTTGGTTCTCCAGTCTTTCAACAACACAAACTTTAGTGTGCACTTTTAGTCCTTTAACCCCAAAAATCAAACGAATGTCTTCACTCTGCAACAACTCGGCATATTCAATATTCGCTTCTTCGTCAAAGCGCGCCTGTAGCTCTATCTGTACAGTTACGTCCTTGCCGTTCTTTTTCGCATTGATAAGCGAACTGGCAATGTGGGATACTTCCGCAAGACGATAAATAGTTATTTTAATGGATTTCACTTTTGGATCCAGTGCAGCTTCCCGCAAAAACTTCACCACATACATAAAAGTTTGGTATGGCGTGTGCAGCAGATAATCCTTTTCAACAATTTTATCAAAAAGACTTCCCTGAAGACTCAAACCGGGAATTGGCAAAGGTTCTTTAGGCTCGTATTGCAAATCTGGTCTTCCCAAACGTGGAAAATTCATATAATCCCGACGGTTGTGGTAACGGCCGCCAGGAATGATACTGTCCGTCTTATCAATCCCCATTTTTTTCAATAAAAACTGAAGTGTTCTTTCATGGATACTGCTATCATACACAAAACGAACTGGATCTCCGGTACTTCGGTTTTTTACACTTTTTGAAATTTTATCAATAAAACTCTTACTCAAGTCACTATCTATATCCAACTCCGCATCGCGTGTAATTTTAATCATATGCGCCGAAATAGTTTCATACTTAAAAATGCTGAAAATATTGTGCAAACAATGGCGGATAAGGTCATCCAGAATGATAACATATTGTTTGTTCCCTTCCTGAGGAAGTACCACAAACCGATTTATGGTACGTGGAATTTCTATTAGTGCGTAATTATGTTTTGCTTCAAAAGTGTTATCCTCTTTACTCATCACCATAGTTACGGCTAGATAAGCAGCACTATCCCTCAAACTGGGAAATTCATCCAGTTCCCCAATCATAATTGTCATCATAGCAGGGCTTACCTGCCTAACAAAGTATTCTGAAATGAATTTGCTCTGTGCGGGCGTGATTTCAGTTTCATCGATGATGAAAATATTTTCCTTTTGAAGTTCTTTTTCAATACCGCTCAGAATTTTTAAGCTATGCGCCTGCTGGTCTATAACTGTATGTGTAATTTGTTCCAAAAGATCTTTTGCAGAAATACCACCCAAAAAGCTACGTCCCGTTTTTCCAGCTTCAACAATCCTTCTAATGGTGGCATAGCGCACTTTGAAGAATTCATCCAGATTATTTGAAAAAATCCCCAAAAAACGAAGCCTTTCCAATAAGGGAATTTTCTTGTCGTTTGCTTCCTGCAACACCCGTGCATTAAACTGGAGCCAGCTTAACTCCCTGTTATTGTATTGATTGCGAACAATTGTACTTGTATCAACTTTTTCAGTCATTATTTAAGGTCCCGAGGGAAAATTGTTTTTACGGTTTTGCCCGTGGTTATGTTGCTCCATTTTTTTTCATCAAACTGCAACATCACGAAGCCACAGGTTGGAACATTGTCAATATAACGGTTTCCAAGCATATTTACAACGGAAGTAAAGGCGTGGTTATGGCCTACAATCATTACGCTATCTAAATTATCGCTTAGTGATTTTATTATCCGCATCACGTTTTGTCCACTAAAATCATAAAGATCGTGATTGGTTTCAAAGTTTGCATCGGAAATATTTAGAGCTTCCTTAAAGAATTGAGCCGTTAAAAATGCCCTTGTAGCATCACTGCTAATTATTTTCTGGGGCGGATCAATTTCAGTTGAAACTTTCTTTGAAACCAGTTGCCCATCACGCTCTCCCCTTCCTTTTAAAGGACGCTTGTGATCGTCAACATCGTGTTTCCAAGATGATTTTGCGTGTCTGACTAAGTATAATGTTTTCATAAAAAAAAGTTTCTAGTTTCAGGTTGCAGGTTTTAGATTTTGGGATTTGGGATTTTTTAAGTTTATGGCGCCAACCTCTCAATCAACCAATCATCATTTTTTAAAGTATAACGTATCCTATCGTGAAGTCTGTTTGGACGTCCCTGCCAAAATTCAATAGAAATAGGTTTCACAAGAAACCCACCCCAATTGGCAGGCTTGGGCACTTCTTTTTTTTCGTATTTTTTTTCAAGATCAGCCAAGTTTTTCTCCAAAACCTCTCGTGATTCCACTACAGCACTTTGATGCGAAACCGCTGCGCCCAATTGGCTTCCTTTAGGTCTTGAATGAAAATAGTTGGTTGAATCAGCTTCCGAAGTTTTTTCAACAATTCCTTTTATAATTATTTGACGCTCCATATTTGGCCAAAAGAACGAAAGTGAAACTTTGTTATTATTGGCTATGGATTTGCCTTTTTCACTATCGTAATTGGTATAAAAATAAAAACCATATTCATCATATTTTTTAAGAAGAACCACTCTCCCTTTTGGGAAACCATCTGTACCAATTGTGGTTAACGTCATTGCATTCACTTCATCCACACCATCACTATCTTTCACTTCAAAAAACCAAGTACGGAATTGCTGCATCGGGTTTTCATCAACAGATGTTTTGGAAAGTTCCCCTTTTTCGTATGATTTTCGGTAATGGTGAAGTTTTTCTGACATTCTTTGAAATTAAATTGCAAGTTAACTGTTTTGCAGAAGTTTTGAAATATGCCGGTATTAAATATGTATTAAAATTTAGAATGAAAAGATCTTTCCGTCTTCAGCTAATTCCACGTTTTCAAAAACTTCATGTGCTTCTTTTCTGAAAAGCTCTAAATTGCCATAACGACCGGAATAATGCCCAAGTATTAAAGTTCCAACCTTTGCCTTTCTCGCAATAACCGCAGCTTCTTTTGCTGTGCTGTGCTTGGTTTTATCGCAAAGATGATGGTGTTCCTCCAAAAAAGTAGATTCGTGATACAAAACGGTTGCATTTTCAATCTGCGGAACCATTTCAGGATTGTATGCCGTATCACTACAATAAGCATAGCTTTTTGGCGGAGGCGGATCAAAAGTAATTTCTTTGTTGGCAATCAGCTTTCCAGCTTTGTTTTCAACATCAAAACCTTGTTTAATTTTGTTGTAATAACTTAAATCAATATTAAGTTTTCGCGCTTCTTCCACATTTAATTTACGATCATCTGGCTTTTCTCTGAAAAGAAAACCGTTAGTATAAACTCTGTGATCTAGCGGAATGGTTTCTACAGAAACCTTATCATCCTCAAAGATGAGTTGAGACGAATTTTCTTCAAGTTCGTGAAAATAAAGCGGATAATTTGTATATGTTTTCCCAAGTTTAAGAAGTAGAAGAATCGCTTCCTTAATGCCTTTAGGTCCATAAATATGAAGTTCAGCTTCTCTTCCCAATAAAAGAAATGTAGATATTAATCCAGGCAGTCCAAAAAAATGATCACCGTGCAAATGTGAAATAAATATATGTTTGATTCTGGAAAATTTGATTTTATATTTTCGCAGCTGAGTCTGTGTTCCCTCGCCACAATCAATCAAAAATAAATGCCCCTTTATTTCCAAAACCTGCGCCGTTGGATGTGCAGAGGCTGTTGGTGTTGCTGAATGGCATCCTAGAATTGTTATATTCATTTTAAGTTTTCAGTGGCATTTGCAGTTTGCAGTTGCATTCCATTTTCAAAATAAAAACTGTCACTATATACTAAGGCTGCGAACTTTTTTAAAATCCCAAATCTCTTTCAATTTCCTCCATTTCTACAATATCACCAGCTTCCTGTAGTGTAGGCACCACTATCATTTCAAAAGGAACTTCGTCTATATCGATAGCGTCATTCACAATAACGAAAGACTGTTTTGTCTTTCGGTGAAGATTAGAGGTTTTAAGAAACTGCAATAGTTGTGGAAGATCTAATGATTTGTAACTCAAAAGGTTCAAAATTACATTTTGCCCTTTGTATTTTGAAGGAACTTGACTTTCTATGAACGAAGCAAAATCTATGATATCGTCCTTTTCATCTTCAAGGACCACAAAATTTGGGTGATTCTCAATCTTCATGATGTTTAATTTTTGAAGCCAATAAATAGATTACCGCCATACGTATGGCAACGCCGTTTTGTACTTGTTCTAAAATAATGGATTGCTTGCTGTCTGCAACGTCGCTGGTAATTTCCACACCCCGATTGATTGGCCCAGGGTGCATTACTACAATTTCTTTGTTCAATGAATCGAGTATTTTTTTATTGAGGCCGAATTGCTGTGTATATTCCCTCGTTGTTGGAAAATAACTTATGTCCATTCGTTCGTTTTGAACTCTTAACATATTTGCCACATCACACCATTCCAACGCATTTCGTAAATTAGTTTCGACCTCTACATTAAGCTTGTCTATGTATTTCGGAATAAGTGTTTTAGGACCACACACCTTAACCTTCGCTCCAATTTTTTGAAGTGCAAAAATATTTGATAATGCAACTCGTGAATGGAGAATATCACCCACTATAACTACTTTTTTTCCAGCAACATCACCCAATTTTTCACGAATGGAATAGGCGTCTAGTAAAGCTTGTGTGGGATGTTCGTGTGCTCCATCTCCAGCATTTATGATACTTGCATCAACGTGTTTTGAAAGAAACACGCCAGCTCCCGGATTTGGGTGGCGCATCACAACCATATCAACCTTCATAGAAAGGATATTGTTTACGGTATCTATAAGCGTTTCGCCTTTGGTTACTGAAGAACTTGACGAAGCAAAGTTTATAACGTCTGCAGAAAGTCTTTTTTCAGCTAATTCAAAGGAAAGTTTGGTTCGGGTGCTGTTTTCAAAAAATAGATTGGCAATGGTAATATCGCGAAGCGAAGGAACTTTTTTGATGGGTCTGTTGATCACTTCCTTAAAATGATCCGCCGTTTCGAAGATGAGTTGAATATCGGCTTCGGTAATATATTTTATTCCCAATAAGTGGTTTACACTTAGTTCGCTCATTTTAAATGTTTAATGATTAAGGTCTAATGTTTAATACTATTATCTTAACTTTTAGCTTAATGCTTTTAACTTTTAACTAAATAAACAGCGTCCTCCCCATCATTTTCTTTCCAGCACACTTTTACTTTTTCGCCATTGATTGCATCTACCTGTCTTCCACGATAATCTGGTTGGATTGGTAAATGGCGACTAAAACGACGGTCTATCAACGTTAGTAATTCTATTTCCAAAGGCCTTCCGAAGGATTGCACCGCTGTTAAAGCAGAACGAATACTTCTTCCTGTAAAGAGCACGTCGTCAATAAAGACAACATTTTTATCCTCAACCATAAAGTTTATATTGGTTTTGTTGGCTTCCAATGGTTTTTCACCTCTTCGAAAATCATCACGGAAAAATGTAATATCCAAATAACCAAGTTTGATGTTCTTAATTTTGTATTCGGTTTCAAGCAAGGTTTTAAGTCTTTCAGCTAAAAAAACCCCTCGTGGCTGTATTCCGATGAGTACTGTTCTGGAAAAATCGTCGTGTTTTTCGATCAATTGGCAAGCCAAACGGTTAAGCGCAATGTTTATCTCGGTTGCGTTCAGTAACACTTTTTGGCTCATAGGAAGTTCTGAATTGTATTCAGGAAGCAAAAGTACAATTTTTTTGGGTTTGAAAAGTGATGATTTTAAAATTGATGAAAAACTTGAAATACTGGCAAACAAAAAAAGCCTTCCGTTTCCGGAAGGCTTTTTATTATTTATAAATGAAACGATTATTTTTTACCGTCCATTTTGTCTTTAAGCTCTTGTAATTTTGCGTTAGCATCACCAAGTGTTGGTTTTGCTTCTGCATCAGCTGCTTCTTGTTTTCTCACAGCTTCTTTTACAATTTTAGCCTCTTCTTCTTTGTGAATAGCCATATGTGAAGCAACCACTTTCTTGAATTCTTTATTGAACTCAATAATTTGGAATTCTGCTTCATCACCTTTCTTCAACATAGAACCATCTTCTTTTTCAAGATGACGGCCTGGTACGAAAGCTACGATATCATCGTTGAATTTTACAGTCGCTCCTTTGTCAACTACCTCGTCAATTGAAGCAGTGTGCTTGGTTCCAACAGCAAATTCGTCTTCGTATTTATCCCAAGGATTTTCTTCGGTTTGTTTGTGACCTAAACTAAGTTTACGACCTTCAACATCCAATTCCAATACAACCACTTCAAGTGTGTCACCAATATTGGTAAATTCGCTTGGGTGCTTGATTTTCTTGGTCCAAGAAAGATCACTAATGTAGATAAGACCATCAATGCCTTCTTCAAGTTCAACAAAAACACCAAAATTGGTGAAGTTGCGAACAATACCTTTGTGGCGTGAACCAACTGGGTATTTTTTAGTGATATCAGTCCATGGGTCTGGAGTCATTTGCTTGATACCAAGGCTCATTTTGCGCTCTTCCTTATCCATTGTAAGGATTACCGCTTCAACCTCGTCACCAACGTTTACGAAATCCTGTGCGCTACGTAAATGAGTAGACCAAGACATTTCGCTAACGTGGATAAGACCTTCAACACCTTCAGCAACTTCAATAAACGCACCGTAGTCTGCAATTACAACTACTTTACCTTTTACTTTATCACCTACTTTCAACTCTTCTCCAAGAGCTTCCCATGGGTGAGCATTCAATTGCTTAAGACCTAACTGGATACGTGTTTTATCTTCATCAAAATCAAGAATTACAACGTTCAATTTCTGATCAAGTTCAACAATCTCATTCGGGTGGTTGATACGTGACCAAGAAAGGTCGGTAATGTGAACAAGTCCATCAACACCACCAAGATCAACAAATACTCCGTATGAAGTGATGTTTTTAACAACACCTTCAAGTACTTGACCTTTTTCAAGTTGGCCGATGATTTCTTTTTTCTGCTCTTCAATATCCGCTTCAATAAGCGCTTTGTGAGAAACAACAACGTTTTTGAATT
>Ga0209344_10001762_pt1 | contig 26808 bp, 24 predicted proteins | sample Cruoilmetagenom6_FD_187293 | JGI IMG/M metagenome (GOLD analysis project Ga0209344, IMG submission 187293) | Oil polluted marine microbial communities from Coal Oil Point, Santa Barbara, California, USA - Santa Barbara Oil Seep Sample 6 (SPAdes)... | ecosystem: Environmental > Aquatic > Marine... | reverse complement strand
CACCTTCCCAATCCCCAGGATTTAGATATTGTAGCTCACTTTCACTTCGCGAATAATTGAAGCTTATATTTTCCAAAAACTCGTTCTTCAATGTTATTTGATAATTTCCTGCTTTATCGGGTTCTTCAGCTGTTGTCATTAAAACATAATTGGCCTTCGTTTGCTGAAGCGGAATAAATTGCACGGTACTGTCTTTTATCGTCAAAATTTCGTCAGCTCCCAATTTTATCGGCACAGCGATTTCATTTTGTTCGCCAATTGTATAATACAATCGTGGCAAAGGCAAGCTCTGTAAGGCCATGTTGTAAATTGTGGGAACAACTAAAGGTGAATTTTGAAAGTTTGAGTTTTCTTTGTTTATGGCAGATGTAAACAAGTAGGTTTTGTTTTTTTGAAGTAAAAAGGGCTGATTGTCCTCAAAACGTATTGCAGGTGTTGCATTTGATGAAATATCGTAAAATGAATTTACCATCGGATATTGAAAATTTGCCACTTCCTTTTCAAAAACATCTTTAAAGAGCGGATGTGAAAAAACAATATTGGTAATTTTTTTCTCCTGAACCTTTTCTTCGGATAGCGCACCTAAATCCATTGTTAAAAGAAAGTTGTTATAGCTGGTTAAATCAGCCTGTAAAGCCGGAATAACCAATACGCTTCCGCCATCGTCACTGAAAGATTTAAGTGCTGTTGCCAAGGATGCAGGAATTTCTTTCAACTCATTCAGCACAATGAAATTTTGCTCGGGAATTTCATTGTAGTTCAATGTTTTAAATGTTTGTTGTGTAAACTGGAATTCGTCTTTTTCAAAAAGGCGCTGTAAAAAATTACCGTCGGCTTCATTTATGGCCAAAACCTTTATTTTTCCCGGTTTGTTGATACTGAAATATAAGGAGTTATCAAAAGTAATATTCGGCTCGTTAAGTTCTAATTTTCCTATAAAAGCTGTGGTGTTGTCAATATCGAAAGTAACAGAGTTAGTTGTGTTTTCAGAAAAATCTACTGCGGTTTTGGCAATTAATTTATCGTTGTTGTAAAGTGAAAGTGGAACTTCGGAAACAGTATTTCTTCCCTGCAGTCCAAGCGTTGAAACATTTACTTTGAGCTGCGTCTGCGAAGCATTTTTGGAAGCTATGTAAACACTGTCTATGGTAATATTTGAAACCTTTGCAGGTTTTAACTGGACGGCATCCACAGACAAATCTTCCGGAATTGCGGGAAATGCTTCTTTCTGTTGAAAATCTGATAGGTATACCAATCTTTTAAAAACACCTTTGTCATTGGTGAAAAGCTGGTTGGCTTTCAGTAGAACCTGGCTTGGCGTCAATTGGTTTTGTGTATAGCCAATGGAAAGTATTTCGTTTTTAAAGTCTTGCTGGGTGGCATTTTTTCTTTCGGAATTATTTGTAAACCAGCTTAACTTTTCGGTGCCATTTGTTTTGTTAAACAAATCCTGCAGGGCGCGTTCCAAAATTGGTCCTTTAGAACCGGTGGCCTGCATACTGAATGAATTGTCCAGATAAATAACAGTTTCTTTCTTGCTGTTTAGGGCTGTTTTGGATGCCGTAAAAGGTTGTGCAAAAGCAATGATGATACAAGCTAGAGCCAACAAGCGCATCAAGAGGGTAAGCCATTTTTTTAGTTGTGAACTTTTACGTGTTTGTATCGTTACTTTTTTAAGAAAAGCAACATTGGTGAAGTCTACTTTTTGAAACCTTCTGAGCTGAAAAAGATGAATAAAAATAGGAATGAGGAGCAGGAAAAGAGCGTAAAGAATTTCTGGGTGTTTGAACTGCATTCCTATAAATATTGCCCAAAGATAAAAAATGGAACTTAATTACAGCTATTTCTTGACGGTAAAGGTGAAGGTTATGGTTTTTTAAAAAGTTGAATGTTTGTTATTTTTTTTATAAATGGTGGCGAAGGCAATGTTTAATTTATTTAAACCCAATAAATCCAATGGCTACGGCTAATTATGGAAGGTCAATCTAGTTTTTTTACATGGAACTTAAACGTTGTGCCTTCCCCAATGATGGAATCAACTTCTATTTCACCATCTAGTCTATTTACAAGTTTTTTCACGGTGGAAAGCCCAATTCCATTACCTTTTTTTCCATTTCTGTCCAAAGTCCCCGTAGTCACAAATAAATCAAAAATATTTACCAGCTTGTCTTTTGGAATGCCCATACCATTATCCGAAATTTTTATAAAATAGTATCCATCCTTCTCATTACACTCAATATCAATTTTAATTTTTTCCTTATCATTATATTTCAGGCTGTTACCAACCAAATTGAGTAGAATTTGTTCAAGCGCAACTTTATTTGCGTGCATTTCAATGTTTTGTTCAGGCAGATTTATTTCACAATCAACGTTAATATTTAGAAGTTCTATAATTTCTTCCAAAAGATCTTGACTGTCAAAAGGCTCGCTTCGCAAAGATGCTGTTTTATCGGTCTCGTAATGTTCCAATAGTCCCGTTACATATTCACTTAGTGTAAATGAAGATTGCTTTATGTAATCCAGATATTCCTTTCCCTGTTCATCCAAATGCTGACCATATTTTGAACGCAGCATATCAGAAGTAATTATCATATTCGCAAGCGGCATTTTCATATCGTGCGATACTACGCCGGCAAAGTTTTTAAGTTGCTCGTTACGTTCCTTAAGTTCTTTTTGGGCCGATAGTAAAGCTCTATTTCTTTTTCTCGCTTCAAATAAATTTACCACTTGATAAGCCATAGCAATAAGTGCTTTTTTTTGCGACTTTGACAATTCGCGTGGCTTTGTATCAAAAACACATAGGGTGCCCAGAGGATATCCTTCATTATTTACCAAGCGCACGCCTGCATAAAAAATGGCATTCATATCGGTCACTAATGGATTATCCTTAAATCGATCGTCCTTTCTAGCATCTTCAATTATAAAAATATCCTTTTCCTCAAGTATTGCATGGCCACAAAAAGAAGTATTTCGAGGCGATTCATTAAATGGAAGTCCGTAATGTGATTTTAGAAAATTTCGGTCTGCATCCAGCAGTGTTACCAAAGAAATGGGCACATCACAAATGTTTGCTGTTAATGAGGTTATATTGTCAAAATCCTTTTCTGGTAAGGTATCCAACAAATGATAGGAACGGACAGCTGCCAACCGTTGCTCTTCATCTATGGGAAATTCTGGTGCTATCAAAATGTAATTTTCCTTTTTAATTTAAATATCTGCAAACAGCATTGTTTACAGGTTTTTACGTAAATGTACAACAATTTATAAAGAATTATAATCGGTTATAGTTTTATGTGAAATGCGTTAAGAATAAACTTATAAACGTTCAAAAACGCCTAACCCAAAAAGTGCAAAATCGTACTTCACGGGGTCTAGGGAATCCATGGTACGCAGGGAATCATCAAGTTCCTTTAAAGCCTTTCCGTCATTTTGTTTACGCTTTAAAATTTTAAGTTTTCGGGCCACATTTCCGCTGTGAACGTCTAAAGGGCAAGAAAGTTGGGAAGGTGTAATGCTGTTCCATATCCCAAAATCTACCCCCGCATTATCCTTTCGCGCCATCCAGCGCAGAAACATATTTATTCTTTTTGCTGCTGAATTTTTTAAGGGATCACTAATGTGTTTTTGGGATCGAGGTGGGTGGGGGAGTTCAAAAAAAGTTTTTTTGAAATGATGGATCGCGGGCTGCATTGAATCTTTTTCGGCATATTTTGCGAAAAGGTTTTCCAGCCCGCCATGGTTTTTGTAAATATTTTGAAGCGATTTTATAAAATAAACAAGATCATCACTGTTAAAAGTTCTGTGTACAAAACCTGAAAGTGATTCTGAATGTTTTTCAGAAAAATCCATTACAAAATCATAGGGCGAATTGCCCATCATTTCTACCAACCGGTTGCCATTGTTTATAATGCTTTTCCTATTGCCCCATGCAATTGTGGCCACCAAAAAACCTGAAATCTCGATGTCTGCCTTTAAAGAAAAAAGATGCGGAATTTGAATGGGATCGGTTTCAATAAAATTGGGATTATTGTAAATATTTACCTTTTCGTCAAGAAATGTTTTTAGCTCAGCTGTGTTCATTTATTGGCTTACAATTTTTCCGTCCTGCATCACCAATTTTCTATCGGCCATATTTGCGAGTTCTTCGTTGTGCGTAACAATAACGAAGGTTTGCCCAAATTCATCACGTAATTTAAAAAATAAATTATGGAGATTTTCGGCGCTTTCGGTATCTAAATTTCCACTGGGCTCATCTGCAAGAATTATCGCGGGATTATTAATTAACGCCCTGGCCACGGCAACCCTTTGTTGCTCGCCCCCGGAAAGTTCGTTGGGTTTATGATCTTCACGGTGGGAAAGCCCTAAAAAGGAAAGAAGTTCTTTGGCTCTTTTTATAGCTTCGCTTTTTGGCGTATTTTTTATAAATGCCGGGATACACACATTTTCGAGTGCGGTAAATTCAGGAAGTAATTGATGGAATTGAAAAATAAAACCGAGGTTTTCATTTCGGAATTTAGCCATTTTTTTTCCCGAAAGGGAGCCAATGTTCACACCATTTATGATCAATTTACTTTTTGATTTTTCGAAAGCATCAAGGGTTCCCAAGATATGGAGCAACGTTGTTTTTCCGGCGCCTGAAGCACCCACTATTGAAACGATTTCACTTTTTTTTATGTGAAGGTCAACTCCTTTTAAAACGTGGAGGTTATCGTAATGTTTATGAATGTTTTGGGCTTCGATCATAGGAATGTTTAAAACCGTGAAAATACTATTAATAGCGCTATAATGCAATTTCAATGAGAAGTATTGGTATTTTTAATATATGATTTTTAAAACTGAATAATATATTCCCAATTTGGAGAATTTGTGGAATGTTTTTTGTTCTAAAAATAGAAATAAACACAATAAGAAAATGAAGAACGAAAAATATAAATTACTGCGAAAAAGCATTTTTTACGATTTAGTTGGTATGGCAACAATGGCCATTCCATTTATCGGTCCATTTTTGGATTTACTTTGGGCGCCAATAGCAGCAAAAAAAATGTCTGCAATGTATAAAGGTACAGAGGGCAAAATAGCTTCAGCTCTTGTTTTTATTGAAGAAATACTCCCATTTACTGATGTTATTCCTACCTTTACACTTATGTGGTTATACACCTTTGTTTGGAAGAAACAGCCCACCCCACAAACTATTGAAGTTCGTGTAAATGATTAAAAAAAAGGCCCCAATCGGGGCCTTTTTTTAATGTCTGTATTTTACTACTCAATTATAACAGGGAAACTTACCGAAACATCAGTTTCTCCACCAGCTCCTGACAGAGTACCATCGTTTGGCTTAGTAGGCTCGTGGCGCAATACTACATTTAAGTTTCCTGTGCTTGCCTCTTCCGTTGCAACGCTGAATAAGGTGCCTAATGGATCTCCATTTCCATCAAAGTTTAGATACGTAAATGTTGCTTGCAAGCCACTACTTGTTACGAAGAAAACTTGATGCTCTTCGGCTTCTTCATTTACTTCTTCCGTGATGTCTTCGGCGGGATTTTCCGTTTCGTTTAAAAATATAACAGCACCGTTATAAGTGGTTTGTGCGCTTAAATTTCCTGAAACAGTTATTACGGGATCGTTTGGACCATCTCCATCAAGATCGAGTGATCGCAGTGTAACTACATTACCCCCATTGGTTGGGGTTAGAGTAATTGTAACAGTAGTTATTATCTCCTCTTCATTTACTGGAACTGGGGCATCATCATCATTTGAGCAGGAAAAAAGTAGTATTGGTAATGATAGTATTAAAGTGATTTTGAATAGATTTTTCATAATAAAAAATTTGTTTTAAATATTAAAAATTAATTTTAGTTTGGAAGATTACATTTCTTCCCAAATCATCCGCATAGTAGCGTAAACGGTTCAAGTAATTTCTATACGCGGTATTAAAAAGATTTTGCACTTGAAATCCAATTTCAATAGTGTTGTTTTTTGAATAATTGAAATCATAATTAAAAGCAATATCCCACAATTGATAGGCATTGGGCGGGGTACTAACATCTACAACTTCTGTAGTTTGCGTTTCGGGAATGAAAACCTCAAAATTTGTATTTGGATATTCGTTCTGCTCAAAAAAGTAATTCTGTGTCAGAGATGCCCTAAATTTATTCGTTTCATACGTTAAAATATTTGAAAATGAAACAGGCGGAATATTTATGAGAGGTACATTGGTTTCTCTTTCATAAGCTTTAACAAAAGAAAAGTTATTTGAAAATTTCAAATTTTTCAGAATAGGTGTTGAAAATTCAAAATCAATCCCCATCATTTCAGCTGCAGTCTGACGGTATTCCCACACTTGAAAATTGCCCCGCAAGGTTTGTTCTACTCCCGTAGGTTCAATAATTATAAAATGATCTAGAAAATTATAAAACGGATTTACGGAAAAAGTCGTCCTGCCTTTTTTCTGAAGGGTAAGCATCACTTTTTTCGAAATTTCCGACTCAAAGCGCAGGTCTCCCAGTTCAATCCTAGATGCACTATGGTGCAAACCTTCACTAAACAATTCCGAAGCATTCGGAGCCCTGGAAGCCAACGAAAAGTTTGCATAAATTAGCCAATTGTCATACCAATTATAAGTTGCTCCAAGTGTTGCTGAAACATTCGTGAAATCAAGCTGCGGGTTTGTAAGAATTTGGTTTCCCACTTCCTCTACAACAATTTCCGGAAATAAATCATTGTAACCTCTGGCTTCCCAAAAAGAAGTTCTGTAATACTTAAAAACGTCCATAACGGTATGGTCCAAGCGTAAACCAGCTTCCACAGATAAATTATTGGTGCTCTGCCAATTTGAAATGGCATAACCACCAACCTTATATTGATCATAATCTGGAATAAGCCTTCTAACTCCTGTGGCTGGATTTGCAAAATTGCTCTGATAGTTGAAAACAGCACCTGTCTTGAAATCCCAATTCTCGATTGAAGTTTCCAACCCCGCATTCAAATTATGGGTATTCAGACGTAAATCTACGGAAGCTTTTCCGGCATCATCACCTCTTCTAATATCAAATTCCAATCTTCTGTTTGTTTGAAAATCATAACCTATTTCCACTTTTCCCAGTTTTTCAAATTCTTTAAAGACAGAAATTCTTGCTGTTTGGTGGGTAACCTCTTGGTAAGGAAGGCCTATTTCATACGTAAATGGCTCAATGATTGCGGGTACTGCGCTATTTATTGCATTAACTTGATCTTCCGCACCGCCCAAATGCGAGGCACGTAAAATGGCAACTTCATTTTTGAAAATAGAATAATAACCTTCCCAGCCCCAATCGATTTTATTTTGTCCAAATCGAAACATTGCGTCGCGCTCAAAACTTGCCGTATTGCTTAATATATAGTTTGGTGCTTCAAAATCTCCGTAGCGTTTTATGGTTCCCTGCAATTGTGAAAACCAACCACTGTTGAAACCTTTATTTATCGAAGTTGTATTACTTCCACCTCTTCCATTGGTTGAAGTTGACAAGATTGTTTTTCCAAATAACGTATCCTTAATAGGGATTTTTATAGGTTCCGAAATAACAATCCCCCCTATGGCATCCCCAGTATATTGCAACGCAGAAGCCCCTTTGATAACGGTGATTCTTCCTGCTGAATTAATATCAAGATTGGGTGCATGTTCTGCACCCCATTCCTGGTCCTGCATGCGTACTCCATTATTGATAATTGTTACCCTACTACTGTGCAAACCATTTATCATGGGCTTTACAATAGAGTTTCCCGTACTTAGAGAGGAAACCCCACTTAACTGACTTAATGCATCTCCCAGTGAATTGCCGCTAAATCTTTCCAAATCCTGTTCACTCAAATTGTTTTCAAGTATGCTTTCAGTTTTTGTGGAAAATGCTTTTCCCTTAACAATTATTTCATTGAGCGATTCCAAATGATGCTCAAGCTTAAAATTTTTGGAAACATTGCCATAAACGGAAACCTTAAAAACTTGTGTGTTGCATTCTGGATGTGAAATCTGAAGCGTATATTCACCGTCACACAAATTCTGAATTTTAAATTTTCCATCCAAATCTGAAAGTACAGCAATCTCCGGACCTGCAACAATTATTGTGGCGCCGCTTAAAGAGGTTTGATCGTGAGTGTCCAAAATTGATCCCGAGAGAATGTTGTTACATTTCCCAGCTTGGGAATATGATAATTCCATATGCATAAAAACGCATACGAAAGCAAGTAAAATTCGCATGAAAGTAAAGTTTAGTGATACTGTATTTTAAGTTTTATACAGTTTTGATGGGCGGCCCCCGAAGTTTTACGAACCGTTTATCACTATTTATTGAATGCTCTTTGTATGTAAATATTTTATTCTCCCCAGATATGGAAGGTTTAGAAATGGCAAATGTTTGCAGATTTAGGTTAAAAAAGGAAAAATGAAAAGAATCGATGGAGCAATCCAGTTGCTTTTCGTGAAGATGCGTTGATACCTCCGTACAAGCCTTATGCTCGTGACCTTCAAAAGTATGGAGTAGCTGTACGGCGGAAGGAAGTAACAGTGCCAACGAAAAAATCGAGGCAGCGAAAAATTTTAATATTTCCTTTTTAAATACAATCATTTCTTAAATAAAAATCCTAAACCCATACTGCGGAGCATTTTTGCCGCAAAATTCCAAAAAAAGTGAAATTCCCCAAAAACCCATCCAAAAAACACCAAAAGTACTTTATAGATAGGCAAGATAATTAAAATACGGAATGGCCAATATATAAACCACCCCATTTCTCTGGTTATATTGAAAAAATCTGTAAGTGGTGCAGCCAATTTGGCCGCAGAACTACCTGTAATGGCAAAGACCAATAAGATTATAAAAAGTTGGCCGTTGGTTTCAATATTCCAACGTTCTTTGAGTTTTTTCAATTTCTTCCGCCTATAAATTTTTGATTATACTTATCCTGAAAATATACAAAGTAATTGTATAATAGGTAATTCACATCGTAGCCATAATCAATTGTTGGGTCATAATTGATTTGTTCGGTATATAAATTTCTTGAAAATCGATTAGGCTGCAAAACACGGTTGTTGTATTCTGATACAAATTGTCTGTTTTCACTCTCCAACTTTGCTTGGCCATAAAAACCACGGGGTGGCTGTGAGATTAACCACGATTGAAAACCTGGCTCAATGATGATTATTTCATATTCCAGGCTGTCGTTTGCAATTCGAATTGTATCATTCTTTTGGGTTTCCCCAGTAGTAGAAGCGTCCATAGAAGTATTTCCGGTTCCACAACTTAAAATAAGAAGAGAAAGTACAGTAAAAAATAGAAAATTTTTCATCTTAAGGATTTTTACAAAGTTAAGAAATGTATGTATAAAGCGGCTTTATTTAACTTTCATTTAAAAACCTGCCGATTTCCTTACAGAACAATTCTACAAACTACTATTTTTTCAACACCGTATCCATTCCCAAATGATATCATCAATTGGAATTCCTGTTTACAGAAAATTGTTATGCCTTCGCCATTAAATTTATTATTTGTTCGGCAAGCTCTGTACCAATGCGATCTTGGGCTTCGTTTGTGGCAGCACCAATATGTGGGGTTAATGAAATTCTCTCGTTCATCAGCACTTTTACGGAAGGCGTGGGTTCTTCTTCAAAAACATCTAGTGCCGCAAATGAGATTTTTCCATCTTCAAGGGCTTCCAATAGTGCTTTTTCGTTAAGCACGCCACCACGGGCAGCATTCACAATTCCCACACCATTCTTCATTTGTGAAATCTCTTCTTTGCCAATTAAATAACCGTTTTGCGATGGTACGTGCAGTGTAATAAAATCACTGTGTTTTATTAATTCTGAAACAGGTTCGGTTTTTATTTTTAACGTTATCGTTTGTTTATCATAGAAATCCAAAGTGATATCTACTTCTCCAATTTCGCGATCACTGGCTATTACTTTCATTCCGCAGCCTAAAGCTATTTTTGCCACTTCACGGCCAATTCTTCCAAAGCCGATTATGCCGAGCGTTTTTCCACGTAATTCGCGGCCACCTCCGTAATTTTTCTTTAATTCCTTGAACTTTGTATCACCGTCCAAAGGCATGTTCCTGTTTGAATCGTGAAGGAAACGAACGCCGCCAAACAAATGCGCAAAAACCAATTCGGCCACGGAAGCTGAGGAAGCCGCAGGAGTGTTAATAACCTCAATTCCTTTACTTCGTGCATAATCTACATCAATATTATCCATACCAACACCGCCGCGACCAATGATTTTTAAGGAAGGACAATTATCAATTATATCCTTTCGAACCTTGGTGGCACTACGCACTAGCAGCACTTCAACTTTATGTTCATTTATATAATTTTCAAGTTGCTCTTGAGCAACATGTACGGTTAATACTTCAAAACCTGCTTTTTCCAAGACGGTGATTCCACTTTTTGAAATTCCGTCGTTTGCTAATATTTTCATTTAAAAAAATTCTTTGTTATTATTTTTTTTAAGCGCCTTTTTCAAGGGCTTGCATTACGTCTACCAAAACTTGCACACTCTCCAGCGGCAGGGCATTGTACATAGAGGCACGGTACCCGCCAACGCTGCGGTGGCCGTTAAGACCGTTGATTCCCGCCTGTTTTACGTGATCATCGAACGTGGCTTTTAATTCCTCATTTTTCAAATTGAAAGTGGCATTCATCTTTGAACGGTCCTCTTTGTTGGCCACAAAACCTTCAAATAATGGATTTCTATCAATTTCTGAATACAGCAATTCAGCTTTTTGATTGTTTATTTTTTCTATAGAAGAAATTCCGCCCATATCTTTTAACCATTCCAAAGTCAACATTGATACATAAACCGAAAATACCGCCGGAGTATTGAACATACTTTCCTTATCAATATGCACTTTATAGTTTAACATAGAAGGAATGGCGCGGGAAACCTTGCCTAAAATATCTTCTTTTATGACTACGAGTGTCGTTCCCGCTGGACCCATATTTTTTTGTGCTCCGGCATATATTAAACTGAACTTTGAAAAATCGAGCTGTCGCGAAAAGATATCACTACTCATATCGCAAACCATAGGAATTTCAGTTTCAGGAAAATCGTGAATCTGCGTTCCGAAAATTGTGTTATTGCTGGTACAGTGAAAATAATCAGCATCTTTTGGAATCTGGTAATTTTTAGGAATAAAATTGAAATTGTCACTTTTTGAAGTGGCTACTTCAATTACCTCACCCAACAATTTGGCTTCCTTTATTGCCTTGTCGCTCCAAGTGCCCGTATTTAAATAAGCAGCTTTGCTTTCTAAAAGATTATTGGCAACCATCAAAAATTCAAGACTTGCGCCTCCCTGTAAAAATAGTGCTTGATAGCCTTTGTTTTGAAGTCCCAAATGCTCCAAGGCCAGATTGCGGGCCTTGTCCATAACTTCCACAAAATCTTTGCTGCGATGGGAAATTTCAAGTAAGGAAAGATCTGAATTATTGAAGTTTAAAACTGCCTCGGCAGATTTCTGCAAAACAGATTGCGGCAAAATGCAAGGGCCAGCACTATAATTATGTTTTTTCATTGTTTCAAAAATTTATAGTACAAAGATGTAAATTATGCCTCTAATTATGGGGGAATTATGAATATTTTATCATGTAAGTTTCAACAAAAAAGCTATTGTATCCACACCGTCTGCATAGTCCCATAAATTGGGATTTTGCGCTTTGCCGAAAGGAATATTTGTTGATAAACCTGCATTCGAAACTATACATTGAATATTTTCAGATTGGGTTTTTAATTCTTTTTGAAGTTTTTCAAGAGAATTATATTTTTCATAAAAAACAACCGAAATAGGAGAGGAGAAGCCTTCATCTTCCTTTAGCAGCATAAACTCATTGTCTAACAACGGAAAACTATCCATTAGATAAACCGCTTTGTTATAATCGTAGTTATTGATGTATTTATGATTGTGGATAATCTCCTTCCAACTGAACATTGCTTCAAAAAAAGGTTTAAAGTCATAATTTTCGGGAACGTAAAGTTTTGAAACATTGCGGCAGCCAAGACCGAAATATCTAAAAATATCATTAGCCAGTGCGGTAAGCTCTTCTTTGGTTTCATTTCCATTTAAAACTGCGACCGAATTTCTATTCTTTCGAATAATGTTTGGGTATTTACCAAAGTAATATTCAAAGTAACGCGCCGTATTGTTACTGCCGGTGGCAATTACGGCATCAAAATTTTGCAATCTTTCTTCCGAAAATTCAATATAATTTTTGAATTCGGGTTCTACTGAAATTAAATAATCTGCAATAAAGGGCAACAAAATTTTATCGTTCGAAGAAAGTTTCGCCAAAACTTTATTTCCTGTAATTAAAACTGATAGAAAATCGTGAAAACCTACCAATGGTATATTTCCAGCCATTATAATTGCCACCTTTTTGGGTTCGGTTTCCATTATTTGATACTGTGAAACCCACTGCTTAAGATTCGCTTCGGAAAGTGCTTCGCCCCAGCTTTTTAGAGCAAATTTTATATTGTTTTGCGTAAACCAACCATTTTCTGCTTCGGCTCTTCGAAATATTTTTTCCGCTTCTGCGTCATCTTCAGTCAAAGCCATTTGTTTTAGCTGTTTTCCTAAAGCGATAAAAGCGTTAATTCTTTGTTTTAATTGCATACTTATTTTGGAGTTGCGATTGATTGGCGTTAAATTTGCGCAAAGTTAGAAAAAAGAATATCCCATGGCAATTATAATAACCGATGAATGTATAAACTGTGGCGCTTGCGAGCCTGAGTGCCCAAATACCGCTATCTATGAAGGTGCCGACGATTGGCGCTATGCAGATGGAACCGATTTAGACGGTAAAGTGGTATTGCCAAACGGAAAAGCGGTAGATGCAAACGAAGCACAGGAACCCGTTAGCGATGAAATATATTTTATTGTTCCCGATAAATGCACCGAATGCAAAGGTTTTCACGACGAACCACAATGTGCGGCCGTATGTCCTGTAGATTGTTGTGTTCCCGATGATGACCACGTAGAATCTGAGGAAGAGTTATTGGCAAAACAACATTTTATGCACAAAGAATAGTTTTTAGAACATATAAAAAACGCTCCTAAAATTTCGGTTTTAGGAGCGTTTTTATTTAAAATGTTTATTATTCTTTTTTCATATTATTCTTGTTCATTTCCAATTTATAAACATTGGAAATTATAGCATCCAAAGCGGGATCATATTGCTCTACAACAAAATTACCATCCGCATTAAAATATCCGAAGGAAGATTTTCCTTGTTTAGACATTATGTAATAGCCGTTCTGTGAAGTAGGCTTTATGATGGCATACTCTTCCTGTGTGGCGTTGTCTTTAACCGTCATTAATCTATATCCATTTTCGTCTTTCTGATTAATAAACTGAAAACGGTTGCCTTCATACCCGTAATTTACATCAGTATTTATTTCGGTGGGCTTCATAACCACACTTTGATTGGTTTGATTTGCATCACTATCTTCAAGTGCAATTACTTGATTTTCCGTTTGGGTTACGGCTTTGGTTGCAACGTCTGTTCCTTTATCACTTTTCACTGCTGTTTTTGTAACAACCGTTTCTTGCTTTTTGTTCTTATTTTCTTGTGCAAAACCCGTTGCAAAGACAGTAAGGACAAAAATTAACAATAATTTTTTCATAGTTGGTTTTGTTTTAGGATTACTATTGTTTCAAAATTAAAATTGAAACGTGTTAAAATGTTGTAATTCTTTGGTAATCATTTCCTAAATTATTTGAGACTGCCCAAAAAAAAAACACCAGCAAGTGGTGTTTTTTTTTTCTATTTTAAAAGAAAATTTACATTTTATCTTCCTTCATTCTATTTCTACTTTTTTCATCCAAAGTAAAAATAGTTGTTGATACAGCGTCATTTTCTGAATCAAAACTTTCAACTACAAAGTTTCCATATTGGTTAAAATAACCTACGGAAGTTTGTCCATTTCTTGAAAAAAGGTAATACCCTTTTTGTCCCAATGGTCTTAATTTTGCAAATTCATTGTTGGTGTTATTACCTTGATTTTCCATTAAACTATATCCATTGTTGTTTGAAACAAAAGAGTATTTGTTGTTATTATTTGAGTAGGCGTAATTAGTATTTACCGTCAAGGGTGTCATGGTCACGCTGTAATTTGTCTTATTTACATCAGTATTTTGTAAAGCCAATTTACGCTGTTGCGAAATGGTTGCCTTTTGGGTTTCAACATCAATGCCTTTTCCGTCATCAATGTAGGTTTTCTTTACAATTGTGGTTTCTTGTGTGTTCGTGTTTTTGTCAATTTGTGCGTATCCAGTTGAAAACGCTACAAGTGCAAAAACCATCATAAGCTTTTTCATAATATTCTGTTTTTTAGATTAATACTTTCTAATATAACCAATGTGAATGTTAAACCACGAATTCATTTTTGTAAATGTTTCTTAAAATAACGCAGCAGAAATAGCCATAAAAAAACCCGATCACTTTTGGTGAAAGGGTTTTCAATTTTTTTCCGAAGAAATATTTTTTTAGAAATTATAATTTATACGTGCATAATAGAAAGCACCGCCGAAGCCCATTTGTACAGAATCCCAATATCCACCGCCCTCAGTCCAATCATCCTGTTGATCGGGATAAACGTTAAATAAGTTATTTGAACCAATGTTCAACTTTATGTTTTCTGAAATTTCGAAACCTAGATTTAAATCGGTAACAAATTTTGCCTCATACGTATCGGTAGCAGCAATAATTTGATTTTCAAACCCACCATAATCTGCCGGATCTTCAAACATTTGGAAATCCAACAGTTCTACTTCGCTAAATCGCGTTACAGTTAATCCTGCACTTAGCCAGTTTCTTTCGTATGTGAGATTTCCGACCAATTTACTTTCCGGTGCAGAGGCCAAAAGGAAAGCTTTGTCTCGTTCTCCAAAAAAGGTCTGTTCATCAAGAGTGCCATTATTTACATCCTTTATCACCATATTATTGAAATTAGCCAAAACTGAAATTCCGAATATATTATCATCAAAATTGTCCTTATAGGTCAAAACCACATCTAGTCCAGTAGTTTCCGTATCTACACCATTAGCGAAAAACTGTGCGGAATCTACATTTTCAATTTGTGGCGCGGGAAAATTTCCTGTTAATACGATTCTATCCCGAACATCTATATAATATAAATCGGCAGTAGCTGTAAATTTTGAAAAATTGGCCGTAAAGCCCAAGCCAGCATTTGTAGATTTTTCCTCCTTTAATTGGCCAATGCCAAAGGAAGCGGTAACCGGACTATTGTTTGGCGACAGCAATTGATCGCTCGCCACACCGCCTATAAAATTAGTGAAGCGTAAATTATAATAAATTTGTGCAAGTGAAGGCGCTCTAAAGCCCGTACTCACTGAACCCCTCACATTTATATTATCAGTTGCTTTAAAACGCATTGCTAATTTTCCATTGATGGTGCTTCCAAAATCGCTGTAATTCTCAAAACGCCCCGCGGCACTTACCAGCAACACTTCACTAAGATCGAACTCCCCATCTGCATATACAGAAATGTTTGATCTGCTTCTGTCAACCTCATTTGCAGGTCCATAACCTGGAAAACCTTGGGAGCCACCCGGTCTTAAAATAGTATTGCCTTCATCATCCAATATAGGATTACCGTCCTCGTCTCTGTAAATTACTATGTCCTCCTCTGGAGTATTTGCATTTACGGGTACTCCGTTAACATCATAAGTAGCGTAAGAACCTTCTTCTCCCGCAAAAATTATAAAATTTTCAGTTCTATACTCTGCCCCAAAAGCTAAGTTCATTCCGCTCAAAACTTCATCATAATATTTTGAAAAATCAAAATTCACCGTGTTTTGTGAAAGGGAATGGCCGCCCGCATCAAACTCTGTGGGGGAAAGATCAACGAGAGAGGCATTAAGGGTACCTTTTATATAATAGTGAAAATTGTTGATCCCATATGCATTGCTTATATCTATTTTCCAACCCGAAGCTGTCTCAGTTTTTACCCCCGCAACTACTGAATTATCTGTAATTATAGAGGTAATCCTGGGTGTGTAACCGTTTGGGAAAATAGATTCCACAACGCGGTTTCCGCCATTTCGGGTAAAGGCATACGCATCAGTATCTCTATAATTTCTTCCGCCGAAAGCATACACTTCGGTTCTATCTGCTACGGGAATACCAATATTTCCCATCAAATTGAAACCTTCAATTGCAGCTTCGCCAAAACCTTTTCTGAAATCGAAAGTGGGGCGTAGGGTTTTGTTTTTGTTGATATACTCAGTTGTAAAATTTGCAAAGCCACCTTTTTCTCCAATTGCAAAACCATAGTTAGCTCCAAATTTTACGGAACCTCCATCAAAATTTTGATCTTTCCCTATGGCATTTCCGTCCTTGTCTGTATCAAGCCGATATCCATCTGTATTCCAAAGTCCGTAAGCATCTTCCGTAAAAGCACTTGTATCAACATCGGCGTCGGTGCTGTAGGCGCCATAAGAAACGCTTCCCGATAGCTCATCAACATTATCCTTTAGCACAATATTTATTACTCCCGCAATAGCGTCGCTTCCATATTGCGCAGAAGCGCCATCACGTAAAACTTCAATACGCTTAATGGCAGTAGCGGGAATAGCGTTTAGGTCGGTCCCTGTATTCCCGCGGCCACGGGTTCCAAAAACGTTTATTAATGACGATTGGTGTCTTCTTTTTCCATTTATCAAAACCAAAGTTTGATCTGGTCCCAAACCGCGTAAGGAAGCAGGGTCAATATGGTCCGCACCATCAGAACCCGATTGCTTGCTGGCGTTAAATGATGGTGCCGCATATTGCAAAAGTTCGTTTATCTCAACCTTCCCGACCTGTAGGGTAGTGCTCTCTACATCTATTACGTCAATGGGAACGGCGGTATTTACAGCGGTTCTTTTGGGACTACGGGATCCAACCAGCATTACATCTTCCAAAGATTCTCCTTCGGAAAGCGTAACTTGAATATTGGATTGCCCATCCACTTCAATTTCTTGGGTATTGAACCCAACATAACTAAAGGTTAAGATAGCGTCTTCAGCTACTTCAATTGAAAATTCGCCATCTATAGAAGTGGTGGTTCCGTTTGATGTACCTTTTTCTACTACGTTCACAAATGAAAGCGGAATTCCCGACGGATCCGATACGGTTCCTGAGACATTGACTTGTGAAAAGGCAAGTCCATAAAGGAAAAATAATAAAAATGTAATTTTCTTCATTGGTTGTTGTTTTTAATGTTAGTCATATGTTAAATTTAATCTTTTAACTCAACCAATAATCGATTTGCTTATCAATTTATAAACAGCAAATTGCGCATAACTTTTCTCCGTGATTTGACAAAAACCCACAAAAAAACCGCCCCAATTATTGAAGCGGATTTAGTTTATTTAAATCTGGATTGTTTAGTCCTTTTTCAATTTCGCCATTCCTTCTGGACGTTTTGTCAAGGCAGCTCTTCTGGCTTCAAGCTCTTTTTGTTGTTGCATTAATTTTGCCTGACGTTGTTTTTCAGCTTCCGCGGCTGCTTTTTCTTTTTGCGCGGCAATATTTTTTGCAAGTTCGGCTTCCTGTCTTTGCTTAATAGCTATCTGCCCTTGTTGATTGGCAGCATCAATAGAAACATCGTCTGCTACAACTTTTGAATCGACATCTCTTTTAGTAATTACTTTTGATGCTTGATCCTGTTTATCATTGTCTTCAACCTTAATAATTTCCTTGTCGGTTTCCGTTTCGGCAACAACTTTAGTTTTCACATCGGTTCCCTTTTGGGTAACTTTTTTTACGGTTGTAGTAGATTGAACATCTGTATTTTCTTGGGCGAAAACACCCGTTATCGTTAAAATTGCAATAGCTGAGCTTAAGATTACTTTTTTCATATAACTGGTTATTTATGGTTAAGAAGTAAAACTAACCCTATTATCGTTAAATTCTTGTAAACTTTAAGTGAAATAAAACCCAAACTTTTTCAGCAAACCATTTCTTGACAATTAGTAAAAGTCGCTTTTGATAATGTATATTTGCACCCTGAAAAAATAAAATAAATGAAAGCAGGTATCGTAGGATTACCAAACGTAGGAAAATCCACTCTTTTTAATTGCCTATCAAATGCAAAGGCGCAAAGTGCAAATTTTCCATTTTGTACTATCGAGCCCAATATAGGCGTGGTGAACGTTCCCGATAAAAGATTGTTGAAACTTGAAGAATTGGTGAAACCCGAACGTGTACTTCCCGCAACGGTTGAAATTGTTGATATTGCTGGATTGGTAAAAGGAGCCAGCAAAGGCGAGGGTCTGGGCAACCAATTTTTGAGCAACATTCGTGAAACCGATGCTATCCTGCACGTGTTGCGCTGTTTTGATAACGACAATATAGTTCACGTTGATGGAAACGTAAACCCTATCCGAGATAAGGAAACAATTGATATTGAACTTCAATTGAAGGATTTGGAGACCGTTGATAAAAAGCTTGAAAAAGTGAAGCGCGCCGCCCGAACCGGAAATAAGGAAGCACAAAAGGAAGAGGCTGCTTTGCTAAAAGTTAAATCTGGCTTGGAAGCCGGAATCTCTGTACGTGCCATTGAATTATCTGACGAGGAGAGGGAAGAATTTATAATTAATGCACAATTCATAACAGATAAACCTGTACTGTATGTTTGCAATGTAGATGAAGGTTCCGCTGCTACGGGAAATGGGTATGTTGAAAAAGTAAAGGAAGCGGTTAAAGATGAAAATGCCGAAGTTTTGGTTTTGGCGGTAGGTACGGAAGCCGATATTACCGAATTGGAAACTTTTGATGAACGCCAAATGTTTTTGGAAGATTTAGGACTTGACGAAGCAGGTTCAGCGAAGTTAATCCGAAGTGCCTATAAACTATTAAAACTTCAAACCTATTTTACAGCTGGAGTGAAAGAAGTAAGGGCATGGACCATTCCAATTGGGGCCACTGCTCCACAGGCCGCCGGAGTAATACACTCCGATTTCGAAAAAGGCTTTATCCGTGCTGAAGTTATTAAATATGATGACTATGTAACCTTCGGAAGTGAGACAAAAGTAAAAGAAGCCGGAAAGATGGGGGTAGAAGGAAAGGAATACATTGTAAAGGATGGAGATGTGATGCATTTCCGATTTAACGTATAAATAAATAAAAAATCCCGCTCTTGGCGGGATTTTTCATTTTCAAAGCAATTTTCTTTTATTAAAAAGTATATGAAAAAACCATGCTTTTATATTGATCGCCATTAAAAGCGGTTCCTCCGCTCGGATAAATTTGTACATTATCACCTTTGCGTTTGTGAAGCTCTGGCACTAAAATTCCAGTAGCCGCACCTAATACATATCCTAAGGTTACATCAGTTAAAAAATGCTGTCCTGCTTCAATTCTTAAATAAGCAACGCCTGCTGGAATGGCTGCGGCACCTGCCCACATCCAAACTCTTCCTGGTGAATCAGGATTAAAATCATTATAAACTTTCGCAGCAAAAAAAGTTGCGGAAGCCGAAGCGGCTACGTGTCCGGCATAAAACGAACGTTGGCCATTGTTTTTTCTTCTCCTACTATCGGCGGTATCGCCACTGTCATCATATACATAAGGTCTGGACCGGTCAATTAATCCAGCAGTTAAAGTATACATAGTGGCCGTAGTGGCCATGGTTTCCAGGTATAACCCCAAAAATTGTCCGGTATGATCGTTTATACCATCATCAAAAAGTAAAGCAAAGGGAGCTACAAATGATACGGCAAAAGGAATATCACTCAATTTACTAGCACTTTCAGAATGGTTTCCAGCGGCCCATCTGTCTATTCCATTGATGTCATCAATAGTTTGTTGAAGATTTTCTCCCTGATATTGGGCAAATTCTTCATCAGTTAAATCATCCTTTTCCTGAATTATTTTAAGACCTATAGCGGCCCCCGCCAAACCTGCGCCGGTCCAGATTCCATCACGAACCCATTTCCATTCGTAGGGCGAGGGGTTGCCTTCAATTTCATTTTCATTAAAATCCAACTGATTTCCGCTGGTATAAAATGCACTTTTATTGGAATTCAAAGTGAGGCCATTAGAAACAATAGAATCCTGGGCAGTTGTAGCATTGGTGTTAAAAACGAAATTAGTTGTAGTTTGTTTTGGGGAATTTTGTTGTGCGTTTATTTGCGTTACAAAAATCAGGGCTAATAGTAAAGTTGTTTTTCTCATAGATGATAAAGTTATATGAAATGACTTCGCTTAAAACTTCCTTTAACGTTTTGTTTTAAAAATTTTACCTTTCCGTTTAGAAATTTTCTATTCATATAATTGGAGTTTTTTTTGAAGTAAATCCATTTCCTTTTCCATTCTCCGTATGCGCTTCAGCATCTGGTTTAGTGCATCCAATCCTTCAAAATTTATCCCTAAATCGTGATGAAGGCGAAACATTTTTTCTATTTCCGAAATATTTTTTTCGTCCATAAAAAGTTCATTTTCCTTTTCTTCAAAACGTACCAAACCGTACTCGTGAAGGTTTTCCACAAAGGAAATCTCTATCTGTGTCCGTTCGCAAAAATGACTTACCAATATGTATTTTTCTCGTGCCATTATCTCAGTTTTGAAAGTTCCGTAAATAATTCCTTTTCTTTTTCAGAAAGGTTCTTCGGCAAATTAATTTTGTAGGTAATGTATAAATCGCCGTGTTGATCTTCTTTTTTGTACTTCGGTAGCCCTTTCCCTTTCAATTTTACTTTTGTGGCGTTTTGCGTTTCTGGCTTTACGTTCAGCTTCACTTTTCCGGTAAGGGTTTCAACAGTAATTTCACCGCCCAAAAGTGCTGTATAAAGTGAAATTTCTTCCGTGGAATAAAGATCGCTTTCAAGTCTTTTGAATCGCGTATTATTGAAAATTTCAAATGTAATAAACAGATCACCTTTTGGGCCGCCGTTCATTCCTTCGCCGCCATAACCTTTAATTTTCAAGGTTTGTCCGTCTTCAACTCCCGCAGGGATTGTAATGCGGATTTTCTTTTCGCCAATACTTATTGTTTGCTTTTGACTTTCCAAAACATCGGTCAAATTAAGCCTAAGTGTAGCATTCAAATCCTGCCCTTTAAATTGTGCCGTCTGCCTTTGACCGCCACCGCGACTAAATCCGCCACCGCCGAACATGCTTTCAAAAAAATCTGAAAACTGGCTGTCGTCAAAACCTTGTCCACCGCCGGAATATGTTCGCTGGCCACCAAAACCTCCAAAACCGCCGCCACTCTGCTGTTGCTGTCTTTGCGCTTCCTCAAAAGCATCTGCGTGCTGCCAATCTTTTCCGTATTGATCGTATTTTTTCCGCTTTTCCGGATCGCTCAAAACTTCGTTCGCTTCATTTATTTGTTGAAATTTTTGTTGCGCAGTTTTATCGTTTGGATTTAAATCCGGGTGAAGTTTTCTGGCAAGTTTGCGGTAGGCTTTCTTAATATCTGCGGCCGTTGCGCTTTTGTCCAGTCCAAGAATTTTGTAATAATCTATAAATTCCATTGAAGTTTTTTGTTTGTGGTATGAAATTATAAAAAGATATACAATAAGGCAATGACAAAGCTCATTCTTTGCAAAAATTTAGCAGTCCCCCTAACCCCCCATAGGGAAAAAGTCCCCACCCAGCCTCCCCAAAGGGAAGGAGTCGCGAAAGAGTTCCCCCTTTGGGGGCTAGGGGACTTTCCTGCAAGGTTTCCAAAACCTTGTAGGTCTTTTAAGAGCCCAGATTATTTGTCCAGAAGCATAAATATTCGTGCATTCGTGGCAAAAAGATAATTACTAACAATGCAACTCATTTTATTGTTAATTACTTTCTGAAGTATTGGTTTCACAAGTGCTAGCGTATATTTATATTAGCAACCCTACACCAAATCTTATGGCCGAAACACAATATACCGAAGACAACATACGCTCGCTCGACTGGAAGGAACACATCCGAATGCGCCCAGGTATGTACATCGGGAAATTGGGCGACGGTTCCTCGCCCGACGACGGTATTTATATTCTTCTTAAAGAAGTGATAGACAACTGTATAGACGAGTTTGTAATGGGCGCCGGAAAAACCATCGAGGTTCGCATCAAAGACAAAGAAGTGAAAGTGCGCGATTACGGCCGTGGCATTCCATTGGGAAAAGTGATTGACGTGGTTTCAAAAATGAACACCGGTGGAAAATATGACAGCCGCGCCTTCAAAAAATCCGTTGGTTTGAATGGTGTTGGTACCAAAGCCGTGAATGCACTTTCGGCGTTTTTTAAGGTTGAATCCGTTCGCGACAATCAATTAAAAGCTGCGGAATTTTCTTTGGGGGAATTAACCAATGATGCTGCTGTTGAAGAATCCACAAAACGAAAAGGAACCAAAGTGGTTTTCATTCCGGATGAAAGCATTTTCAAAAATTTTAAATACCGAAACGAGTACGTAGAAAAAATGTTGAAAAACTACGTCTATCTCAATCCGGGACTGACAATAGATTTCAACGGCGAAAAATTTTATTCCGAAAATGGATTGAAGGATCTTTTGATGGAAACCATTTCCGAAGAAGACTGCGCATACCCAATAATCCATTTGAAAGGTGAGGACATTGAGGTCGCAATGACGCACAGCAAAACGCAATACAGTGAGGAATACCACAGTTTTGTGAATGGACAAAATACCACGCAAGGTGGAACGCATTTGGCCGCCTTTCGCGAGGCTTTGGTAAAAACCATTCGCGAATTTTACAATAAAAATTACGATGCGAGCGATGTGCGAAAATCCATCGTTTCGGCAATCAGCATAAAAGTGATGGAGCCGGTTTTTGAAAGCCAAACAAAAACCAAACTCGGTTCAACCGATATGGGCGGCGATTTGCCCACGGTGCGCACGTTTATCAATGATTTCGTAAAAACGCAACTCGACAATTACCTTCATAAAAATCCAGAAGCCGCAGATGGAATCCAGCGTAAAATAGTTCAAGCCGAACGCGAACGAAAAGAACTGAGCGGAATACGAAAACTCGCAAAAGACCGCGCCAAAAAAGCCAATCTTCACAACAAAAAACTGCGCGATTGCCGCGTGCATTTGCAGGATATAAAAAATGAAAGAAACCTTGAATCCACTTTGTTTATTACCGAAGGAGATTCCGCGAGTGGAAGTATTACCAAAAGTCGAGACGTAAATACGCAAGCTGTTTTTTCACTGCGTGGAAAGCCGTTGAATACCTACGGAATGACCAAAAAAATAGTGTACGAAAACGAGGAATTCAATCTGCTGCAAGCCGCACTGAATATTGAGGATTCAATGGAAGATTTGCGGTACAACAATATTGTAATTGCTACGGATGCCGATGTTGATGGAATGCACATTCGCTTATTGCTAATCACATTTTTTCTTCAGTTTTTTCCAGAATTGATAAAGGAAGGGCATTTGTATATTTTGCAAACGCCACTTTTTCGGGTTCGAAATAAAAAGGAAACCATTTATTGCTATTCCGAAGAAGAAAGAATAAATGCCATAGAAAAACTAAAACCAAAACCGGAAATCACCCGATTTAAAGGTTTGGGGGAAATCTCGCCGGATGAGTTTGTGCATTTCATAGGCAATGATATTCGTTTGGATCCTGTAATGCTGGACAAATCAATGAGTATTGAGGAACTGCTTTCGTTTTATATGGGAAAAAATACACCAGATAGACAGGAATTTATTATTGGTAATCTGAAGGTGGAGCTTGATAGGGTTGAGGAATAAATTGGGTGATAAATGGAGAATGGATTATGGAAAATGGATTATGGAAAATGGATTATGGAGAATGGATTATGGAAAATGGATTATGGAAAATGGATTATGGAGAATGGATTATGGAATATGGATTATGGAGAATGGACTGATTGGAAATGATTAATAAAAAATTTTATGGCACGGCATAATTTTAGAAAACTTTCTATTTGGGCAGATGGGGTGGCGTTTACAGCAGATGTTTATAAAATAACAAAAAATTTTCCCATCGAAGAACGATTCAATTTAATAAGCCAATTAAATAGAGCCGCGGTTTCTGTTCCTTCAAATATAGCCGAAGGTTCTGCAAAATCATCTGATAAACATTTTAAAATCTTTTTGGAAAACAGCTTAGGTTCTGCTTATGAGTGCGAAACGCAAATTGAAATTGCAAAAAGGATTGCATATTTGTCTAATGAAGACTATGAACAGTTATTAAATAAAATACAATCGCTTCAAAAAAGAATAGGAAGTTTTATAGATAAACTAAATTAATCCATATTCCATTCTATCCATATTCTATAGTCTAAATTTTAAAATGAGCGAAGAAAAAGAACATAACGAGGAACCATTTGAAAACCACACCGACCCTGGTGAAACCATTACCAAAGTCACCGGAATGTACCGCGACTGGTTTTTGGATTACGCCAGCTACGTAATCCTGGAACGCGCCGTGCCCGCCATTGAGGACGGTTTTAAGCCAGTGCAGCGCCGCATTATGCAGTCCATGAAAGATTTGGACGACGGGCGATACAACAAAGTTGCAAACATCGTTGGGCATACTATGCAATACCATCCGCACGGTGATGCGAGTATTGCCGATGCCATGGTGCAGATTGGGCAAAAGGATTTGTTGATAGATACCCAAGGTAACTGGGGAAATATTTTAACAGGCGATGGCGCCGCAGCTTCGCGTTATATTGAGGCGCGACTTTCAAAATTTGCTTTGGATGTGGTTTACAATCCAAAAGTTACCACGTGGCAAGCTTCGTACGATGGCCGTAGAAAGGAACCGATTAATCTTCCCGTAAAATTTCCGTTGCTTTTAAATCAGGGCGGCGAAGGGATTGCGGTTGGACTTTCCACCAAAATTCTTCCGCATAATTTTATTGAACTTATTGACGCTTCCATCAAGCATTTACAAGGGAAAAAATTTCAGATTTATCCAGATTTCCCAACGGGTGGAATAATGGATGTTACCAATTACAACGATGGTTTGCGCGGTGGGAAAATAAGAAGCCGGGCACGCATTAACCAACTCGATAAAAATACACTCGTAATAACTGAAATTCCTTTTGGCACCAACACTTCCTCGCTAATTGATACCATTTTGAAAGCCAATGATAAAGGAAAAATTAAAATCAAGAAAATAGAGGATAATACCGCTGCCGAAGTGGAAATTCAGATCCATTTACCAAGCGGAATTTCCCCTGATAAAACGATTGATGCGCTGTATGCATTCACGGCTTGCGAGACTTCCATTTCGCCTTTGGGTTGTGTGATTGAAGATAACAGACCTTTGTTTGTTGGTGTTTCCGAAATGCTTCGTGTAAGTACGGATAGAACGGTTGAATTGCTGAAAAGTGAACTGGAAATTCAATTGAATGAATTGGAAGAGCAGTGGCATTTTGCTTCGCTTGAAAGAATATTTATTGAAAACAGAATTTACCGCGATATAGAAGAAGAGGAAACTTGGGAAGGTGTAATTGCTGCAATCGATAAAGGTTTAAAGCCGCATATTCAACATTTGAAGCGGACTGTTACCGTTGAGGATATTGAGCGTTTGACAGAAATTCGAATTAAAAGAATTTCAAAATTCGATATTGACAAAGCGCAGCAAAAGATTGATGCACTGGAAGATAATATTGCTCAAATAAAGCATCACTTAGTACATTTAATTGAATATGCGATTGATCATTTCAAAAGGTTAAAGAAAGATTATGGAGTAGGAAAGGAACGAAAAACCGAAATCAGGATTTTTGACGACATTGAAGCAACGAAGGTTGTAATAAGAAATACAAAACTATATGTAAACCGCGCCGAAGGTTTTGTGGGCACTAGTTTGAAACGCGACGAATACGTAACCGATTGCAGCGATATTGATGACATTATCGTTTTCACGGAAGACGGAACGATGATGGTTACAAAAGTAGATGCCAAAACCTTTGTGGGCAAAGGCATTATTCACGTCGCGGTGTTCAAGAAAAAGGATAAGCGCACCATTTATAATATGATTTATAAAGATGGCACGCGCGGCGCAAATTATGTAAAACGCTTTGCCGTAACGGGTACGACAAGGGACAAGGAATACGATATGACGAACGGCACAAAAGGTTCCAAAGTGCTGTATTTCACGGCTAATCCCAATGGGGAGGCCGAGGTTGTAACTGTTTTTCTTCGGCAAACCGGTAGTATTAAAAAGTTAAAGTTTGATTTGGATTTTGCCGATCAAATGGTGAAAGGAAGAAAAAGCAAAGGAAATATTGTTTCGAAATATCCTATCAAAAAAATTGAATTGAAAGAGAAAGGTCTTTCAACGCTGAAGCCGCGTAAAATATGGTTTGACGATTCCGTGCAGCGCTTGAATGTGGACGAACGAGGTGAGCTTTTGGGGGAATTCCGAAAAGAGGACAGATTGCTTATCGTAAAGCAAAGCGGCATAGTAAAAACCGTAGTTCCGGACATCCAACTTCGTTTTGATGACGATATGATTATTCTTGAAAAATGGGACCCCAAAAAACCGTTGAGCGCTATTTATTGGGAAGGTGAAAAGGAATTGTTTTATGTGAAACGTTTTTTTATTGAACATCCAGATAAAGAGGAGACAATTATAACCGACCATCCAAATTCGTATTTGGAAAAAATATTTACAGATTACCGTCCAATGGCCGAAGTGGTTTTCGCCAAAAAAAGAGGGCAGGAGCGCGAGGAAAATATGGAATTGAATTTGGAGGAATTTATTTCAATTAAAGGAATAAACGCAATGGGTAACCAGCTTACCAAGGATAAAGTTTTGGAAATAAATACGATGGAAGCATTACCGTATGAACC
>Ga0209344_10001761_pt1 | contig 26824 bp, 21 predicted proteins | sample Cruoilmetagenom6_FD_187293 | JGI IMG/M metagenome (GOLD analysis project Ga0209344, IMG submission 187293) | Oil polluted marine microbial communities from Coal Oil Point, Santa Barbara, California, USA - Santa Barbara Oil Seep Sample 6 (SPAdes)... | ecosystem: Environmental > Aquatic > Marine... | reverse complement strand
TTTGCCTTTTTGAATACGGAATTTGGCTTGGGCGATTTCAAAATAAATCCTGCCGTTCGATTGGATTATTTCAAGTTTGATTACGAAAACAAACTGTCGCCAACCTATGATAACCGAAGTGAAAGCAAGATTTTCGCCAGTCCGAAGTTGAACTTTATTTACAGCCCCAACCGCGATTTCCAATTGTTTTTGAAAACGGGAATCGGTTTCCATTCCAATGATACGCGAGTTGTTGTTGCCAATGGCGGCGAAGATATTTTGCCGGCGGCTTACGGCGCAGATTTGGGCGGAATCTATAAATTGACCGATAACTTAATTTTCAACACAGCTTTTTGGGCTTTATTTTTAGAACAAGAATTTGTGTATGTTGGCGATGCAGGAATTGTGGAGCCCAGCGGAAAAACCCGACGATTGGGCGTTGATTTTGGCCTGCGTTACGAAGCCTTGGATTGGCTGTATTTTTACGGCGATGCAAATTATACCTACGCAAGGAGCACAGAAGAAACCACTGGTGCAGATTACATTCCGCTTGCACCAGATTTTACTTCAACTGGAGGAATTGCAGTTAAAAATCTTGCAAATTTTTCAGGCGGAATTAATTACCGCTATCTAAAAAATAGACCAGCTAATGAGGACAATAGCATCGAAGCAGAAGGTTATTTAGTAACCGATTTCAATATAAATTATACCTTCAGAAATTTTGTTTTTGGGATTGCTGTGGAAAATATTTTTGATACTCAATGGAACGAAACCCAATTTGCAACCGAAAGCAGGTTGTTTAACGAACCGGAAGCTGTTGAAGAAATCCACTTTACGCCCGGCACACCATTTTTTTTAAGAGGAAAGGTAACCGTTAATTTTTAACTAATGGTTTTATAGGCAATGTTCTTTTTGGTTAAATTGCACGCAGAATAACCAACTATGAACATTGCCATATTATCGCGTGGGGAAGCGCTTTATTCCACCAAAAGTCTTTTAAATGCTGGGGAAGCTCGAAATCATACCATGGAGGTTTTGGATCCTTCCTATTGCAATCTCACCGTGGAAAACGAAAAAGCCGTTCTCTATTTTCAGAATGAATTGGTGGATGATCTCCACGCCATAATTCCCAGAATCGGTGCTTCCAACACCTATTTTGGCACCAATGTGGTTAGGCATTTTGAGGCGATGGGAATTTTTACCGTGGCTTCTTCCGAAGGAATTTCAAACAGTCGCGATAAATGGACGTGCTTCCAAATTTTGGCGAAGCATCAAATTCCTGTGCCCCGAACTGTTTACGCTTCATTTTTTGAATTTGAGGAACAACTTAAAACCTTCAACGGCAAACCAATCATCATAAAACTTTTGGAAGGCACGCATGGCGAAGGCGTTATTCTTACTGAAAGTCCGCAGAATGCACTGGCAACTATTGAAACCTTGAATGCTGCTGGCGTAAAATTTCTCCTCCAGGAATATATTGAGGAAGCAAACGGCGCAGACATTCGCGCCATTGTTGTGGACGGCGTTGTGGTTGCGACTATGAAACGCAAATGCAAGAGTGGCGATTTCCGCAGCAATCTGCACCGTGGCGGAACTTCAGAAACGATTTCGCTCTCTCCCACAGAAGAAAAAATTGCCATAAAGGCTGCAAAAGCAATGAATTTAGGTTTTTGCGGGGTTGATATTCTGCAATCGAAAAACGGGCCGTTGGTTTTGGAAATAAATAGCACGCCGGGATTGGAAGGCATTGAAAATACTTCGGGAAGGAACGTTTCTAAAAGTGTGATCGGGTTTATTGAACGAAATAAAAAATAAGTAATTAATACGCCGTATTCCGTATCAAATTTTTGAATTTTAGAAATTATTTGGAATTTGTTATTTGCCATTTGGAAATTTTATTATTTAACTTGCAATAAAATCCCAACCCTTTGAAAAGAAATATTGGCAGAATAGACAAAGCAGATTTTCCATTGCTGAACCTCTTCGACATTGAAGTGAAAGTAGACACGGGAGCTTATACTTCTTCCATACATTGCAAAAACATGAAAGTGGAAGACAACTACCTAAAATGCAATTTTTTGGATGAAGAACACCCCAGTTACCACGAAAAGGAAATCGTTTTTGACGAATATGACGTAAAAGTGGTAAAAAGCAGCAACGGCCAATCGGAAGCCAGATATAGAATTAAAACAGAGATTGTTCTTTTTGGAAAAACCCACCCAATTTATTTAACACTGAGCGACCGTGAAGAGATGCGTTTTCCCGTACTTTTGGGACGAAATTTCTTAAGTAAAAAGTACATGGTTGATATTAACAAAACCAACCTTTCCTTCAAATTAAAATATAAAAAATGAATATTAAAATATTATCGGCAAACAGCCATTTATATTCCACCCAACGCCTTGTAGAAGCTGCAAAGAAAAGAAAGCACGAGGTTGAGGTTATTAACCATGCCAAGTGTGATATTGTGATAGAAAAGAAAAATCCGGTTATCTATTACAGGGGCCACAAACTGGACCATACCGATGCGGTAATTCCACGAATTGGGGCTTCGGTTACTTTTTATGGCACCGCAGTGGTCCGCCAATTCGAGATGATGCGGGTGTTTACAACTACTGAATCGCAGGCATTGGTACGCTCGCGCGATAAATTGCGAAGTTTGCAAGTGCTTTCGCGTGCGGGATTGGGATTACCAAAAACCGTTTTCACCAACTATTCCAAAAACGTAAAGGAAATTGTGGACCAAGCCGGGGGTGCGCCCGTAATTATTAAGCTTTTGGAAGGCACACAGGGCATTGGCGTAATTTTGGCCGAAACTCGAAAGGCCGCCGAATCTGTAATTGAAGCTTTCAACAATCTTCAGGCGCGGGTTATTGTACAGGAATTTATAAAAGAAGCCGGCGGCGCAGACATTAGAGCATTCATTGTGGACGGGCAAGTAATTGGTGCGATGAAGCGACAGGGCAAGGAAGGTGAGTTTCGAAGCAATTTGCACCGCGGTGGAACCGCGACTGTTATAAAACTTACAGATGAGGAAGAAACCGCAGCATTAAAAGCTGCAAAGGCCATGGGGCTAGGCATTGCCGGCGTAGATATGTTACAATCTGCTCGCGGGCCATTGATATTGGAGGTAAATTCCTCACCAGGTTTGGAAGGAATTGAACAGGCCACGGGTAAAGACATTGCAAACTCAATCATAAAATATATTGAACGTAACGTTTAATTATGGCAAAAAAGGAAGAACGTGATATTGTTATTTTAAACGAAAGGATTGCCCTGGGAGAAAGCCGAACGGTAGATTTCAGCATTGCGAAACTTTATACTTCCACAAAAGTTGAAATTCCTATAATTATTGAACGGGCAAAAATACCCGGACCAACGGTTTTGATTACAGCTGCCATCCATGGCGATGAAATTAATGGGGTTGAAATTGTGCGTCAACTTATTGCCAGAAAATTAAACAAACCCAAGAGGGGCACAATTATCTGCATTCCCATATTGAACGTTTTCGGTTTTTTGAACGGCGACCGTTCCTTTCCCGACGGGCGTGATTTGAACAGAGTTTTTCCGGGAACTAAAACCGGTTCGCTTGCTAGCCGTGTTGCATATCATTTCACCAAAAAAATTCTTCCACACGCAGATTATTGTCTCGATTTTCATACTGGCGGCGCCAGTCGTTTCAATGCAGCGCAAATTCGAATAAAACCGGGTGATGAAAGGTTGTTGGAACTTGCAAAGGTTTTTAATGCTCCTTTCACGGTTTATTCCAATACTATTGAAAAATCCTACCGAAATACCTGTCAAAAAATGGGCATTCCCGTGTTGCTTTTTGAAGGCGGAAAAAGCCGCGAAAGCAATAAGCATATTGCAAAGGAAGGTGTAGACGGCATATTGCGGGTGCTAAATCATTTGGACATGTTGGGCAAAAGACACGCTGTCCCGGAACCACAAGCAAAAACCGTAATTATTGAAAAAAGCAAATGGATACGTGCCTTCCGCAGTGGTTTGCTGCATGTTAAAATTGATTGCAACAAGCATGTTGAAAAAGGTGAATTTTTGGCTACTATCACAGATCCATACGGAAAAATGCGGTTTAAGGTTACTTCCCCAAACGAAGGATACATAATTAATGTGAACCAATCGCCCATCGTAAATCAGGGAGATGCTATTTTTCATATTTCAACGGTAAATACTGCAAATACCGAGGCTGAAGAAAGGGAAAATTAAGGTGATGGAAAAGCAGGCCCTCCGTTCAAAATATAAGAAACTTCGTCAAAATCTTTCCGAGGATTCCATTGAGGCAATGAGCCTTCAGATTACGAACCAAGCCTTAAAGCTTCCAATTTGGGAAAAAACATACTACCATATTTTTCTTCCCATTTCCGAAAAAAAAGAAGTAAATACTGAATATTTGATGCATATTTTGCAGGGAAAGGACAAAAGTATTGTAGTTTCAAAAGCAGATTTTTCAACTGGGGAAATGCAGCATTTTCTGTTGCAGGAAAATACATTTTTAAAAACTTCAGAATATGGAATTCCCGAACCTGTTTCTGGCATTGAAATTTCACCAGATATGATTGAGGTTGTTTTTGTTCCATTGTTAGCTTACGATGTAAAAGGAAACCGGGTGGGATATGGAAAAGGATTTTATGATCGGTTTTTAAAAAAATGCAATCCCAAATCATTATTTATTGGTCTTTCCTTTTTTGAACCGGAACCCGAAATTATTTTTAACACCAATGATGTGGCCTTAAATTTTTGTGTATCCCCCCAAAACATATTGAATTTTAAAAATAACCCATTATCTTTATAAGATTAAACTATTATTAACCAATTAAATAAAGAGATGGAAACAACCACTAATCAACCAATGGGTCCTCCGCCAGATAATAATCTGGTGTGGGCAATTTTATGTACTGTTTTATGCTGCCTGCCTTTAGGTATTGTCTCAATAATTAAATCTACAAAGGTGAAGGAACTTTGGGCACAAGGAGATACTGTTGGTGCTCAAAAAGCTGCTGATGAAGCCAAGAAATGGGCCATTTGGGGCGCAGTTGCCGCAGGTATTGTTTGGGTACTTTATGTAATATTTTTTGTCGTAATCGGTCTAGGTGGAGTTTTTGCGGGATACTAACAAAATTTGGAAATCAGCCCTCTTTCTTTTACTCTTTGGGGGCTTTTTTATTGTTTATTTTTTCTATAACCCGTCAGAAAATTATTTTTTTATTCCCTGCCCCTTTAATTACATAACTGGGTTTTTCTGCCCTGGTTGTGGTTCGCAACGAGCCATTCATTTATTACTTCACGGGGATGTGTATGGGGCATTCCGGTTTAACCCATTGATGGTATTGACCCTGCCAATTTTAATATATGGTGTAGGAATTACCATTGCCAATTGGATTTTTGGAACCCGGTACCGGTTTATGCTTTTTTACAGCAAACTATTTGTTTTTGGATATTTTGGAGTGGCTATTCTTTATTGGGTTCTTCGGAATTTACCAATTTATCCCTTCCATTTACTTGCTCCGACGGGATAGTTTTTAAAATTCTTTTTCTCAAATAAATCTTATTGTGCCAAAATCCTTGTTTTTGGTTCCCGATTTGGGAATGCTTTTTTGTTGAATATAAGCAACAATATCACCCCTATGCTAATGGAAGAATCCGCAACGTTGAATACAGGGTCAAAAAATGTAAAATATTCCCCGCCCCAAATAGGAAACCAATCGGGCAAAGTACCGCCATATAATGGAAAATAAAGCATATCTACCACTTTTCCGTGAAACAAAGTTCCGTAGCCTCCCGTTTCTGGAAATAACGTTGCCACCTGGTGATGACTATCATTGAAAATAATACCGTAAAAAACTGAATCGATGATATTGCCCAGCGCACCTGCAAAAATCAAGGCAACACAAAAAATCAAGATGCCCGGCATTTTTTTTCGAACGGAATCCCAAAGCCAATACCCTATTCCTGCAATAGCCACAATTCTAAAAAGGGTTAGAAAAAGTTTTCCATATTCGCCGGGAATTTTTGCGCCCCATGCCATTCCTTCGTTTTCAACAAAAAGAATTCGGAACCAATCGAAAACGCGGATTTCATCGCCTAGAGCAAAATGTGTTTTGATATAAAACTTTGAAATCTGATCTATCAGTAAAATCAGTACAATAATAATTGTGGCTTTTTTTAAGCTCATAACTTTTCCCGTATTTTGACTGCGCTCCATAAAAATTTCGGCGGGAATCTCTTTAATTCATTTACAAAAATTTCTGAAAACGCTGCAAAAATAGCAATATTATTTGGTTTGCGGCTGTTTATTATTATGACTGCTTTTTGGGCTTAAATAATAAATTTTCTTCTTCTTAAATTTATTTTTTCGACAATAAAAAAGCCCCGATCCAGGAAAGGGGCCTTTAAATATTTGCAGCTTTGGGAAACAATATTATTTCTGCATATTCTTTGCCTCAATGCTTAAAGTAGCGTGCGGTACAAGTTTTAATCGTTCCTTATTGATCAGCTTTCCTGTTACGCGACAAACCCCGTAGGTTTTGTTTTCAATACGTACCAAAGCATTTTTTAGGTCGCGGATAAACTTTTCCTGACGAATGGCCAACTGCGAGTTTGCTTCTTTGCTCATAACCTCGCTGCCTTCGTCAAAAGCCTTAAAGGTAGGCGAAGTATCATCTGTACCATTATTGCTATCGTTTTTATACGAACTCTGGATCAATTCTAATTGTTCGGTCGCCTTTTTTATTTTATCGTTTAAAAGTGCCCTAAATTCTTCCAGCTCGGCATCTGAATATCTGGTTCTTTCTGTATCTGTCATAATCTAATGTTTTTTAATGCTTATACGTGTTTCAATATCGTCAAATACAATTTCTGTTCCTTGGTCAATTTGTGGCTGAAATTGCAAAACTTCCGTTAATGTCTCTTCTTTTATATAGGTCAGGTTTTGGTTTACCGCCTCCGTCAGTTTTTCGTTTTCCTGAAGACTGACCTCTATTTTGTCAGTTACTTCAAAACCGCTGTCTTTTCTCAGGTTTTGTATCCTGTTTACCAATTCACGGGATATCCCTTCATTTCGTAACTCCGGGGTTATGGTAACATCCAGTGCCACAGTAACTCCGTCTGCATTTGCAACCAACCAGCCCTCAATATCCTGCGAACTTATAATCACGTCAGCGAGCGCCAAAATAGTATTTTTTTCGTTAATAGAAACTGATATTTCCCCATCTTTTTCCAAAGTAGCAATTTGTTTTTGGTCAAAGGCTGAAATGGCTGCCGCCACGGCTTTCATATCTTTTCCAAAACGCGGGCCCAGGGCTTTAAAATCTGGTTTTATCTGCTTTACCAGCATGCCCGAACCTTCATCTATCAGTTCTATTTCCTTTACGTTTACTTCGCTCTTAATTAAATCTGAAACCGCTAAAATTTCTTCCTTTTCTGAATCTTCCAAAACAGGAATCATGATTTTTTGAAGCGGCTGGCGCACTTTTATCTTCTCTCTTTGTCGTAACGAAAGCACCAAGGAAGATATTGTTTGTGCTTTCTGCATCTTGTGTTCCAATTTTTTATCAATAAACGAAGCGTCTGCCTTTGGAAAATCGGTCAAATGTACCGAAGCTTTCTTATCTTTTGCTGTCCCCTTTGTTAAATCTATGTAAAGTCTATCCATAAAAAAGGGAGCTACGGGAGCACCAAGTTTCGCAACGGTTTCCAAACAAGTATAAAGGGTTTGGTAAGCTGAAATCTTATCGTCATTATAGCTGCCCTTCCAATATCTTCTTCGGCTTAAGCGAACAAACCAGTTGCTCAGATTTTCCTGTACAAACTCTGAAATTGCACGGGTGGCCTTGGTCGGCTCATAGTCTGCGTAATAATCATCTACTTTTTGGATGAGGGTGTGCAATTCTGAAAGTATCCAACGGTCAATTTCTGGGCGTTTTTCCAAAGGAAGGTCTTTTTCAAGATACTCAAAATTATCTAGATTAGCGTAAAGGCTAAAGAAACTGTAAGTATTGTATAGGGTTCCGAAGAATTTATTGCGCACTTCCGAAATACCGTCTTGGTCAAATTTCAAGTTGTCCCAAGGATTGGCATTGCTTATCATATACCAGCGTGTGGCGTCTGGTCCAAAAACATCCAGCGTTTCAAATGGATCAACCGCATTGCCAAGGCGCTTGCTCATTTTCTGACCATTTTTGTCTAAAACAAGTCCGTTGGAAACAACATTTTTGTATGCAACATCATCAAAAATCATGGTTGCAATTGCATGCAAAGTATAAAACCAACCGCGGGTTTGGTCAACGCCTTCCGCAATAAAATCGGCTTTGCGCCAAGTGTTTTCAACCTTCTCTTTGTTTTCGAAAGGATAGTGCCATTGCGCGTAAGGCATGCTCCCACTATCAAACCATACGTCTATCAAATCTGCCTCGCGCTTCATTCGTTTTCCGTTTGGCGAAACAAGGATAATTTTATCCACTATATTTTTGTGAAGATCAACGTTCGCATAGTTTTCTTCGGAAAAATCGCCGGGTTTGAAATTTTCAAAAATATCCTTCTCCATGAATCCAGCAGTAACAGCTTTCTGCATTTCGGTTTTCAGTTCTTCCACAGAACCAACGATGATTTCTTCCTTACCATCTTCCGTTCTCCAAATGGGCACCGGAATTCCCCAATAACGGGAGCGCGAAAGGTTCCAATCATTTGCATTCGCTAACCAGTTGCCAAATCTTCCTTCACCGGTTGCTTTTGGTTTCCAGTTTATTCCTTTGTTAAGCTCGAACATTCTATCACGGAACTCGGTTACTTTTATAAACCATGAATCCAGCGGATAATATAATATCGGTTTATCGGTACGCCAGCAATTGGGGTAGCTGTGCAAATATTTTTCAACTTTGAATGCTTTGTTTTCGGTCTTTAATTTTATTGCTATTTCAACATCAACCGATTTTTCAGGAACATCAGCATCGTCGTAATATTCGTTTTTTACATATTTCCCGGCAAGTTCTTTCATTTCCGGGCGGAATTTCCCTTGCAGATCAACTAACGGAACTAAATTTCCGTTTTCATCTTTTACGAGCATGGGCGGTATTTCCGGGACGGCTTCTTTCGCAACCTTGGCATCATCTGCACCAAAGGTTGGTGCGGTGTGTACGATTCCAGTTCCATCTTCGGTAGTCACGAAATCGCCTGCAATTATTCTGAAAGCATTTTCGGGATTGTCGTGTGGTCTTGCATAATCCAAAAGCTGTTCGTAACGAATTCCTACTAGATCTGAACCCTTGAATTCTTTCGCAATAAAATATGGAATTACTTTATCTCCCTGCTTATAAGATTCGAGGATCTCTTCATTTGGTTTCTCTTCGTAATTTTTTGCAAATTGGCTCTCAACAAGGTTTTTCGCCAAAATAACATTTATGGGCTGAAAGGTATATTGATTAAATGTTTTCACTAAAACATAATCAATTTTTGGCCCCACCGTTAATGCCGTATTACTAGGCAATGTCCAAGGTGTGGTAGTCCAAGCCAAAAACCAAATATTGTTTGACTCTTCGCCTAAAAAATCTGGCAATGTTTCTGCCATAGCCTTAAACTGTGCAACCACAGTAGTATCTGTAATATCTTGATAGGTTCCCGGTTGATTGAGTTCGTGCGAGCTTAAGCCCGTTCCCGCTTTTGGTGAATACGGCTGAATGGTGTAGCCTTTATAGATTAAATTCTTGTTATAGATTTCCTTTAGAAGCCACCAAACGGTTTCCATATATTTTGGTTCGTATGTAACGTAGGGATCTTCCATATCTACCCAATAGCCAGCACGCTCGGTAAGATTATTCCAAACATCGGTATAGCGCATTACTGCTTTTTTACAGGCTGCGTTATATTCTTCCACTGAAATCTTGGTGCCGATGTCTTCCTTGGTTATGCCTAGCTCTTTTTCAACGCCCAACTCAATAGGCAAACCATGCGTATCCCAACCTGCTTTCCTGTCAACTTTAAACCCTTTTTGAGTTTTGTAACGGCAAAAAATATCCTTGATGGCACGTGCCATAACGTGATGGATTCCTGGTAAACCGTTTGCGGATGGAGGCCCTTCAAAAAACACAAAGGGTTTTGCTCCTTCACGAATGGAAATACTCTGCTCAAAAATGTTTTCTTCTTTCCAAAAATTGAGTACTTCTTCTGCCAGTTTAGGGAGGTCTAGACCTTTATATTCTTTAAATTTCTTGCTCATAATGTGGGTGTTGCAATAAAGTTTGCAAAAGTAAACAATTTTGAAGAAATGCATGTTTATTTTCGAAAGAGAAAGGAACCCAAATTATTTGGAATTATAACACCTCTAAACCCAAATTCTGAAAATTTGCACATTTTTTTTAGAGGGTTTTTTCCCAAAAGAGGTTCATAATTTTGAATACTCTATTTTTTCCCCCAAATTTGATGTCTTTTTAAAGCTTTCTTTATAATACAGTTAACTGATGAAAAAAATATTCCTTCTCCTACTTCTTTCTGTGATTTCACTAGCTTCCGTTCAATCACAAATACTTGATCCCGTAAAATGGTCAACTAGTGTAAAAAAAATATCTGAGACCGAATACGATCTTATTGCAAAGGCTTCAATTGAAGACAAATGGCACCTTTACTCTCAGGAAGTTCCACCTGATGGACCATTGCCAACGCTTTTTACGTTTGAGGAAAACGCCGCTTACAAATCTGTTGGAAAAATTAAGGAAAGCAAGGGCATAACTGAAAAAGATCCTGTTTTCGATATGCTAATTACTTTTTTTGCAAACAGCGCAACATTTACCAAACGCATAAAATTAACGGGCAATAAAGGCGCTACTGTAAAAGGCGAGGTAGAATTCATGGTGTGCGATGACACACGATGCTTGCCGCCGGCGTATGTTGATTTGGTTTTTGAGGTACCTGCCCCCCAAAAAACCGAAACCGTTGTTACTACTGATAACACTGAAGCAGCGGAAGAAACCCCTGAAACGGTAGAAGGTACTGTGGTAATCGACACCTTACTGGAGACTAATGAAGTAGTAAAGGATACTGTTAAAGCAGTTTCAGACGAGTCACTTACGGCGCTTGAGCAAAATAGAAAACAAGATAAAAAAGGCCTTTGGACCATCTTTTTTATTGCTTTCCTTTCAGGTTTTGCGGCATTGTTAACTCCATGTGTGTTCCCAATGATTCCTATGACCGTAAGTTTTTTTACAAAGCAAAGCAAAACCCGCGCAACCGGTATCAGAAATGCTATAATTTATGGTATTGCAATAATTGTAATCTACGTTTTTCTTGGAGCAATTGTTACTTGGGTTTTTGGAGCAGATGCACTGAATGCCCTCTCTACCAATGTGTGGTTTAACGTACTTTTCTTTTTGCTTTTGGTTGTGTTTGCATTTTCATTTTTGGGCGCTTTTGAAATTATGCTTCCTAATTCGTGGGCAAATAAAGTAGATAGACAAGCTGATCGCGGCGGATTGATAGGTATTTTCTTTATGGCGCTGGCGCTGGCCATTGTTTCATTTTCGTGTACAGGCCCTATCGTTGGAACCCTTTTAGTGGAAGCCGCTTCCAAAGGAGGGATTGCCCCTTTTGTGGGAATGTTCGGTTTTTCATTGGCTCTGGCATTGCCCTTCGCACTTTTTGCGGCTTTCCCTGGGTGGATGAATTCACTTCCAAAGTCTGGCGGATGGCTAAACACCGTAAAAGTTTTTCTGGGCTTTTTGGAGTTGGCGCTGGCTTTTAAGTTTTTATCAAATGCAGATCTTGTACTTCAACTTCATTGGCTGGAAAGAGAAGTTTTCCTAGCTATTTGGATTGCCATTTTTGGTGCTTTGGCGTTGTATCTCTTCGGAAAAATAAAATTGCCCCACGACTCTCCCTTAACACATATTTCAGTGGGAAGATTGAGTCTTGGGCTTGTAGTTTTGGCATTTACTGTTTATATGGTGCCAGGCTTGTGGGGCGCTCCTTTGAAACTAATTAGCGGTTTCCCGCCAGCAATGAATTATAGCGAATCTCCATACGGGGTGGGCTACACAAAGTTAGGTAGTGGCGGTTCTTCCACGAATCAAGATTTTCCCGAAGGAGCATACTTAGGGCCACACGATATTATTTCATTTCATGATTATGAAGACGGTTTAGCCTATGCCAAAAAAGTGGGGAAACCTGTACTGATCGACTTTACAGGCCACGCTTGCGTAAACTGCCGAAAAATGGAAGAGCGTGTTTGGAGCGACCCTAAAATATTGAATCTGCTCAAGGAAGATATAGTGCTTATTTCACTGTATGTAGATGATAAACGACCGTTGCCCGATGGCGAAGAAATTGAATCAAAGATCTCTGGGAAGAAACTTCGATATATCGGTCAAAAATGGAGCGAATTCCAGATCCTAAAATACAAAGCAAACGCCCAGCCCTTCTACGTTTTAATGGACCATAATGAGGAAAATCTTGTTGAGCCTGTAGGTTACACCCCAGACATTGAGGAGTATTATGGATGGCTACAAAAAGGAGTGGGCGTCTTCAAAAAATAAAAACTTAAGTGGCTTGTTTTAAGCAGTATTGCTTAATTTTAAATAAATTTTATAAAAGTTGGGATGATTTCTTCGGAAGAAAAATTGAAGACTACAGCATTGGAAAATTATTTTGAACCTTTCCGAAAGAACATCGTGGGCATTGATCAAGAATTTGATTCTCCTTTCGGAAGAAAAAAAATAATTTACACTGATTGGACCGCCAGTGGCCGATTATACGCACCAATTGAAGAAAAAATGCTGACGGAGTTTGGCCCGTTTGTGGCAAATACCCACACCGAAACTTCGGTCACTGGCACAGCAATGACCAAAGCATATCACGAAGCACGAAAAATCATCAAAAAACATGTAAATGCCAATGAGAATGATGTTCTCATTACTTGCGAAAGTGGTATGACGGGCGCCATAAATAAGTTTCAGCGCATTTTAGGGTTAAAAATTCCTGAAAATATAAAACCCTACACTAAAATTCCTGATGAAATTAGACCGGTAATTTTTGTGACCCACATGGAGCATCACAGCAACCAGACTTCTTGGCTGGAAACAATTGGTACCGTTGTAGTGGTTCCACCAAATGACGATGTTTTGGTGTGTATGAAAAATTTTGCGGAAACCGTAGAAAAATATAAAGACCACCCCATTAAAATTGCTGCTGTAACGGGCTGTTCAAATGTAACGGGAATTCAAACTCCCTACCACGAAATAGCAAAATTGATGCACCAAAATGGTGGGCTTTGTTTTGTAGATTTTGCCTGTTCTGCCCCCTATATTTCAATAAATATGCACCCTGAGGAAGAAGGTGCGCATTTGGACGCAATTTTCTTTTCCCCACATAAATTTTTAGGCGGACCAGGCTCTAGCGGCGTGCTTATTTTTCACAATAATCTTTATAAAAACACTATTCCCGACAATCCTGGCGGCGGTACTGTTTCGTGGACCAACCCCTGGGGAAACCACAAGTATATTGACGATATTGAAACTCGTGAAGACGGTGGTACCCCCGGTTTTCTGCAAACCATTCGCACGGCACTTTCCATTAAATTGAAAGAAAAAATGGGTGTCGATAATATTCTAAAACGTGAACATGAACTTTTGGATATTATATTTGAAAAGTTAGGAGACGTTCCAAACCTCAAAATTCTTGCACCCCTAACGCAAGACAGATTGGCCGTTATCAGTTTTTATATTGATGATTTGCACTTCAATCTGGGTGTAAAATTGCTCAATGATCGTTTCGGAATACAAACCCGCGGTGGCTGCTCCTGCGCGGGTACGTATGGCCACTATTTGCTACACGTGGATCAAGAAACCTCGAACAACATTACTTGTGAAATTGATGGGGGCGACCTAACCCACAAACCGGGCTGGATTAGAATGTCTCTTCATCCAACTACTACCAATGTAGAAGTAGTATATGTTTGTGATTCCATAAAACAACTAGCAGAGAATTTTGTGGAATGGAGTAATGACTATAAATACAATTCCAAAAGCAACGAGTTTTTTCATCAAAACGAAAAACCTGACAATACCATGGAAACGTGGTTTGCTTTTTAAAAGCTATTCAAAAACTTGAAAAAACTCCTACTTCTCACTTTCCTATTTTCTTTTAGTCTTTCTGCACAGGAATATGTAGATCTTTTTCGCGTTGGCTACGGACAAACGTTCAACAATGATTTTGAAGGAACCGACAGTAGTACTTATGTGAAGTTTTTCGATGTGGGTTTCACGTTTCCGGTGGTGCTTAATGAAAATCACGCCTTGATTACTGGAGCAGATTTCAGTAGAAACAATCTGCAACTTTTCCCCGAGGCTGAATATACCAGTTTGTACAGCACAAACTTAAAGCTGGGCTTAGCTTCCACTTGGTCTGAAAAATGGAGCAGTACTATTGTTCTGCTACCAAAAATAGCTTCAGATTATAAAAATATTTCGGGAGATGATTTTTATTTGGGTGGCTTCGCTTTGCTAAAACTAAAGAAAAATGAAAATCTTAAATACCGCTTTGGCGTGTATGCCTCACAAGAGGCTTTCGGCCTTTTTACTACTCCAATTATAGGCTGGTATTACTTGAGTCCAAACAAACGCTTTGAAATGGACATGAGCTTACCTATTTCAGCAGATATTAGTTATAACCTTGGCATCACTACCGTTGGGATGGATTATTTTGGCATAGGAAGAAGCTATAACGTGCACTACGAAAATTCACCAACCCTGTATGCCGACCTCAGCTCTTTGGAATTTGCGGGCTATCTTCAGTTCAATGCTTTGGAAGAAAGTGTTTTGCTGCGTGCAAAGCTGGGCTATTCCAGCAATAATTATGAAATGTATGCCGAAGGGGAAAAGATGGATCTGGGCGTTTCCGCTTTCAGTTTTGGTGATGACCGCACACAGTTAAATCCTTCACTAAACGGCGGAGTTTTTTTTAAATTGGAAGCCATTTATAGATTTCATATCCCGAAAAAATCTGAAGTGGAAGAGCCTGTTTCAAATTAAATTTCAAAATAAAAATTTTATCTTTAGGTTATGGAAAGAACCTGTCCGGAATGTGGAGATAAAATAATTGGGCGCGCTGACAAAAAATTTTGTAGCGATGCTTGCCGCAACACACATAACAATTCTCTCAATAAGGATAACAAAAACCTGGTGAGAAACATCAATAACCGTCTTCGGAAGAATTACAGGATTTTAGAAAAACTTAACACTGAAGACAAAACAAAAACCACAAAAGACAAACTTTTGCGAATGGGCTTTAGTTTTGATTACTTCACGGGAATCTACACTACAAAAACCGGCTCTACCTATTACTATTTGTATGACCAGGGGTACCTTTCTTTAGATAATGATTTTTATCTTTTAGTGAAGAAAGATATTAAATAGGGAGTTGAAATTTTAAGAATATTTACTGCATAGCCCCTGTGCTGTCTTCAATTTGGCAAATCATTATACATAATGTAACACTCCTTTAACCCGAGTGGTTTCGTATATAAAGTATCTTTAAAATTCAAAAACAAAAAACTACTTTATTATGAAAACTAAAAATCTTTTAATGATGATGATGCTGTTTTTTAGTGTCACATTATTTGCCCAAAATGCAGACGACAAAAAAGTAATTAATGATGCCGAAAAGGCAAAAGCTGCTTTTTTGGAAGCCAATCCAAAAATGCAAGGGTATTTTGACGACGCTAAAGCTTATGCCATTTTTCCAAATGTTGGAAAAGGCGCTATTATTGTAGGAGCCGCTTCTGGAAATGGTGCGGTCTATGAGCGAGGCGTATTGGTAGGGATGGCTAACCTGAAGCAGTTGGACGTTGGTGCCCAAATTGGAGGAAAATCTTATAGTGAAATTATTTTCTTTAAATCGGATAAAGCCGTTCAGGAATTTATGGATGATGATTTCAGTTTTGGATCAAACGTTTCAGCTATTGCAGTAAATCAAGCTCCTCCTTCCCTTAACATCACTTATACAGATGGAGTTGCCGTATTTACACTTCCTAAGGAAGGTTTAATGGCTGAAGTATCTGTTGGTGGTCAAAAATTTGATTTTGAGGATTTTGACTAAAATTTTTAAATTATAAAATACCTTCATCTCTTTAAATGGAGATTTTAAAACTGTTTTAAGTGCTCTTAAAACAGTTTTTTATTTTTTAATCCTAACTATAAAAAAAGTCGTCCGGAAAATTTCCGGACGACTTCATTTTAACAATCAACAATTATGAAATATTATTCTTTTAACAAACGTTTTGTTATCTCTCCATATTTGCCTTTAATCTTTACGTAATAAGAAGCAGCTGCAAGCTGATGCACATCTATTACCTTTGCCGTGCCCATTCCGCGAAGATCAGCTGTCTGAACCAATCTGCCCCTTAGATCATAAATCTCAAGACGTTCGAGTTCCATAGCCTGAGGGTTGCTTATGTTCAGCACATCCTTTGCGGGTACCGGGTACATCGCAACGCTTCCAAGGTTCTGTTGGTTATCGCTCGTGCCAAGTACGGTATCCACCGTAAGCTCAAACTCGCAAGTGCCCATGTTTCCGTATTCGTCGGTAGCTGTTAGCGTGATGGTATAAGTGCCATCGGGCAGTGCAGTTCCAACAGCTGGGTCTTGGGTAGTAACTGTTATTGGATCAGTACAATTATCAATTGCTGTTGCTTCACCCGTTGCGAAATAATCAGGAACGATGTAAAACAGGTTGCCAGCGCCAGGGTCTACAGTTTGGTCCACTGGGCAGGTAACCACTGGCGCAAGGTTGTCAACAACAGTTACAACCGCAGTACAGGTAGAGAGGTTTCCATTGTTATCTTGGCTAAACACTTGTACGGTGATCGGAGTGCCGATATCTGCACAACTGAACTGGGTTATGTCCACAGCTACGGTAAAGATGCCACATGCATCATCATTGGACGCTATCACATCATTTGGATCAAGGGTAGCGGTTCCGCCCGCACCAAGTTCCAAAGTGAAGTCTTGACAGACAAGAACTGGGCTTGTATTATCTTCTACAGTTACTGTTGCGGTACAAGTTGCAGTGTTTCCATTAACATCCGTTACAGTCAATATTACAGTGTTGTCACCTATGTTTGAACAATCGAAAGTATCGATGTCAAGGTCGTAACTGGCAATACCGCAAGCATCTGTGCTTCCGTTGTCTATATCCGTTCCCGCGATGGTTACGGTGCCCGTTACCGGATCCAATTCTACTGTGATATCTTGACAAACAACTACCGGAGCGGTAACATCCTCGACCGTTACAATTGCCGTACAGGTACTAGTATTACCATTTACATCTGTTACTGTCAAAATTACATTGTTGTCACCAACATCAGAACAGTCAAATGTATCGATGTCAATTGAAATATCTGCTACCCCACAGTTATCTGTGCTTCCTCCATCAATATCGGCCGCTGTAATGCTAGCGTTTCCGCTTGCATCGAGCTGAATGGTGATGTTCTGACATACAGCCATTGGAGCCTCATTATCAACTACTGTAATGGTAAAACTACAAGTACTTACGTTTCCGTTTACATCTGTTGCAGTAAACTCAATTGTGTTCACGCCCACTGGAAATTGGCTTCCACTTGGATCGCCCATAGTTTGAACTACCGTATCCACGCCACAGTTGTCCAGTGCAAAAGGCATCGGGAAACTCACTGCTGCTGAACAAATACCAGCAGTTGTATTGACCATAATATCTCCCGGACATACAATTGTCGGTGGGATGCTGTCCTCTACAGTTACTATAGTAGTACATTGCGAACTGTTTCCGTTCACGTCTGTCACTGTTAGTGTAACGGTGTTAGGACCTATATTGCTGCAGTCAAAATCAATAATATCTATAGTTGTACTTGATATTCCGCAGGCATCCGTGCTTCCATTGTCTATATCGGCAACGGTAATACTCGCCATTCCGTTCGCGTCGAGCTGCACAGTGAATGGAGCTGCGCAATTAGCCACCGGGGCTACATTGTCTTCAACCGTTACAATAGTTGTACATATTGAACTGTTTCCGTTAACATCGGTTACCGTTAGAGTGACTGTATTCGGACCTACGTCGGCACAGGTGAAACTTGTAATATCTATCACCGTGCTTGCGATAGTGCAATTATCCGTACTACCATTCTCAATGTCTGCTACCGTGATGCTTGCATCTCCGTTGGCATCCAATTGAATTGTGAAAGGTGTGGCACAGTTTGCGATTGGTGCTTCGTTATCGTTTATTGTTACATCAAAACTACAGCTTGCTGTATTGCCAGATGCATCTGTCACCAAAAAGGTATTAGTTGTTGTTCCCACTGGGAAAGTTGATCCACTTGCAAGACCAGCTGTCTGGATTGTGGTTGAACCAGAGCAATTATCAGTTCCGACTGGAGCAGTATATAATACAATCGCTCCGCAAATTCCGGGATCGTTATTTTGTATAATATTTCCAGGACAAATAATTGCTGGGGCTTCGGTATCATTTACCGTAACGTCAAAACTACAAGTTGCAGTGTTTCCTGAACTATCGGTTACTATAAAAGTATTGGTTGTAGTTCCAATTGGGAAAGTACTTCCACTAGGAAGTCCAGCTGTTTGGATAGGGGCCAATGCCGAATTCCAAGTAATTGTAATTTCACCATTGCCGGATCTCACTCCTGCAGTTGCAGTTCCGTTATTTACACCTCCTATATAGGAAGTGCCACCTGCACCGCCACCGCCTGACCAAGCACCGCCGCCGCCACCAGCACCGCCGCCGCCGCCGCCAGCATAATAGCCACCGCCGCCGCCGCCGCCGCCAGAACCAGTAAAACCAGAACATCCTATTTTTCCATCACCGCCATTTCCACCAATGGCTAAAACACCATTAATTCCTGGGCCTCCAGTATCACTGCAGTTAGTGTTTCCAGTTCCTCCGTTTCCGCCCATTGTATCGGTTGCGCCAATGCCTCCAGTTCCTCCAGGACCGCATCCACTTCCGGTAATTCCGGAACCTCCTAAAGTAATATCACCACCATTTCCGCCGTTTCCTCCGGGACCGGACGCACAAGATCCTTGAGGACCTCCAGTACCACCGCCGCCGCCTGCGGCAACGAGAACTCTATCATTTATAGTTCCTGGAGTTGTTCTTATATCAGTAGCTCCTCCACCGTGACCTGAAGTATTAGGACCACTAACTCCTGGGCTACCGCCTCCATTAAAACCGTCGCTTCCTCCTACATATATTGACAAGACTTCACCCGGTGTTACTGAAAGTTCTCCGCTCGCCATAGCTCCCAAACCACCAATACCAACAATTCCACCTACCCCAGATTCTCCTTGCGCGCCAAATGCTTCAATCATAATAGAAGTAACACCGGCAGGTACAGTCCAATTTTGGACGCTACCTGAATATGTAAAGGTTTGTGAAACTGGAGCTCCAGAGCTACAATTATCTGCAGTTGTTACTGTATAATTCACTACAGCCCCACAAATGCCCGGATCATTATCAACTATAAAATCCCCAGGGCATGTAATTGTTGGTGCGATAATGTCTTCTACAGTTACTGTAGTTGTACAGGTAGAAGTATTTCCATTTACATCAGTAACAGTAAGTGTAACCGTATTATCTCCAATTTCCGCACATGAGAATGTGTCTGGGGAAACTGAAAGTGTAGCAATTCCGCAGACATCTGTTGAACCTCCATCTACATCAGCGCCCGTAATGGTTACGGTGCCATTTGCGTCAAGTTGTGCCGTAAAGGGTTGGCAGGTTGCCGTAGGGGCAATGTTGTCTTCAATAGTTACTGTTGACGTACAGGTGGCACTGTTTCCATTAGGATCTGTAACAGTTAGGGTTATTGTGTTATCTCCAACATCGGCACAGGTAAAGTTTGTTTGACTTGCTGAAAAGGTTAAGTTTCCAGAAGAAGGCAAATTGTAAAATTCAATTCCTCTAAAGTTCTGCGGACCTGTCCCTAATAAAGTAGAAACCCCTGTGGTTGTAATATTTATAAATTCACTATTAATATTTGTAACAATAAATTCTCCGCTTCCTAAATATTGTGCGCCGAAAACTTCACTGCTACTATACCCAGATAACGGAATGTTTGTTACCACTAAAGTATTTGGATCAATACTTTCAAAAACCGGTGTACTCAAACCTGACCAATGATATATAAGTCCATCATCTGGATTGAAGGCTATCACTTCACCATCATCACCATTCCCCAATGTTACCACCTGTGTTATAGCACCATTAGTTGTGTTAATGGTAAATAAGGTTTCTGGTGTTGTAGAGCCATCGCCACTTACTCCATATAGTGTTCCTGATGCATCAAATGTAATTCCCGCAAAATTTTCTGGAAAATTAGGCCCAATGGTAGTAGCTACTCCTGTAACTGGATCTAAAGTGGCCAATCTTCTACCTCCTGAAGCAGGTTTAACTATTATGTAGTATAAATTATCAATAGGACTTTTATCCATACCGTTTACACCATTTACAGCTGTGCCCCCCACGGTTATTGTTATGTCAGGGCTTACAGAAGCATAAGTAGTAGGGTCTAAGAATCTTAGAAAAGCATCAAAAGGAGAGGCCGTAATTAACACTGGGTCTCCGGCACAATTATCAGAAGAGCCGCCGTCAAGACTTGCAGGATCTAGTACTATATTTCCGGTAGCATCTAGTTGTAATGTTACATTTTGGCAAACTGCTGTTGGCGCAATATTATCTTCAACGGTTACTGTAGCGGTACAAGTATCAAAATTTCCAGCTGCGTCGGTTACTGTAAGTGTAACTGTGTTTGGACCAACTTCTGCACAACTAAAAGTATCGATATCTATGGAATAAGAAACAATTCCAACGTTATCTGTTGAGCCACCATCCACATCTGCAGCCACAATAGTTACTGATCCGGAAGCATCAAGTTGTACGGTAATATCTTGACATACAGCTACTGGAGGTTCCGAATCATCAGGTAATATAGTATATATACATCCTGATTGAGCAGTAGGAACAAATTCAGCAGTATCATTATTAATCCAATATTGAATGTCATTGATTATTGCAGCCAATTCACTAGCTGTACCTGTAATTGGAAATCCCCCCGGCACAGAGCTACAATCAAACTGCCAGTTGTCAACTTCTGTTTCGGGAGTCCCTGCAACATAGAGTCTAATAGCGTTTACCCCATTGGTTAATTGATCCGGTAAGGCTGTAGTTGTATTTGAAGTATTTGCTCCGTCCCAATCGGCATCTGTAGTTACACCGGGGTCTACATTACTGTGAATTCCAGTAATAAAAGTTGGTGAAGCCGCTGTGCCTTGATAAGCAAATAATTGATCACCAATAGAAGATAAAACACTTCCAGACATAAAACTTCCTGGTAAAGTAACAATATCGCCCGCATTCATTGCAGAGGGAGCATACCAAGTTGCACTACTATCGCCGCCAGAACCTGCGCAAGAAATAGTATTGGGGTTTGAAACACCGCAATCTGTAAATTTAATATTTGTTCCAGCGATTATGTCTTTCAAAATTATAAATGCAAACCCATCATTTCCGTCCAAGTTAAAACCTACGAATGCGATATCGCCGGGATTCAAAGTTGTAGCGGGTGGTTCGTTTATGGTTACAGGTATAGTACATGTAGCAATATTTCCAGCTTCATCTGTAGCAGTCAAAACAACTGAATACACGCCAACCCCAACCATAGTTCCCGCAGTTGGTGATTGTGTAATTGTGATGTTTGCGGGTATTGAAACATTATCTATTGCGGTAGTTCCGGTTACTAAATCTGGTATAGCAGCCATGCCGTTAACACCTGCTGTAATTGGAGCCGGTGTGGGTGCGCACGTAATAACGGGCGGGGTAGTATCGCCACCTCCACTAATTGTAAAGGTACATCCGACTTCCAGCGCTGGATTGTAAGGGGTCGTATTGTCACTTATCCAATTTGCTCTATTATTTACGATAGCTCTTATTTGAGCTGCTGTTCCCGAAACAGGCCCCCCTGCCACTGCACAGCTAAACTGCCAGTTATCTGATTCAGGAATTAATCGAACTGCAGTTGTTCCTGTTACCAAGGCATTTGGAAGAGCCGATGTTGAGTTGGAGGTTGCCGCTCCATCCCAATTAGCATCATTTCCAGAATCATCGTTATACTGTAACCCGGCAATAAATGTGGGCGCTGCAGTTGAACCTTGAATAGCAAAAAGCTGATCGCCAATACTACTGAAAGCTGCTGGATATAGCGGTCCCATATCAATGGTTACAACTTCTCCAGCTGTTCTGGCCACCCCTGAAGTCCAAGTAAATTCGCCATCACCATTGGTGGCAAAAAAACCAGTGCCGTCATTCCAGCCCATATCGGTAAATATAATGGTAGTCGCAGCATCAATATCTTTTAAGAGAACAAAGGCTACGGTATCCTCGGTGTTAGTTGCACCGTCAGAATTACTTCCAACAAAAGCAATATCTCCAGCAGTTAAAACTGTTTGGCTATTGCTTGAAAAAGCAGCAAAAAGAAATAAAATTAATATAGTAATTTTTTTCATGATGTTTAGGATTTTGGTTAAGTTAAATCTGGGGAGATTTATTAATTAGGATGTTGTTTTAATTTCTTGAAGGAAAGACTCCTTGAAGCGCAATAATATATCGAACCACCATATAGGGCTGCATATTGTTTACTGCTTGACTTCCTCCTGTATTGGCTACTGATGTATTAGACATTGCTACATCTGCGGAAGCGCCAAAAGCGTTTGTACCGTCCCCAGCAATGAAGGCACCGCTTGGATTATCGGTGGATCCTTCTTCTTTAGCATTTATAGCATGCCCATGCGATGGTAATTGTGCAACGGTTAACGTATTGGTTTCTGTACCCGATCTTTCCCCCATTTGCCGGGGAGTAAGTCCAGGACCGGAGCCCGTGTGTACTGCAACTCTTCCTCTTAGTTCTGGAAGACCAAAAGTAGTTCGGCCGTCACCTCCATAGGTCGTTCCTAGCAAAGAAAAAAGAGCCTGGTTTGAATTAATTGGCAATAATTGACCATCACAATTGGCCCAAAACCGTGGATTAAAATTACCTCCAAACATAGAGATTTCTGCAAGCGTTGGATCTGATATTGACATATCTTATTATTAATAAGGTTATTAATTTCTTGATGGATAAACACCTTGGAGTGCAATAATATATCTTACAACAGTATAGGGCTGCATATTGTTTACTGCTTGACCTCCCCCAGTATTAGCTACTGCTGTATTTGACATTGCTACATCTGCGGAAGTGCCAAAGGCGTTTGTGCCGTCCCCAGCAATAAAGGCACCGCTTGGATTATCGGTGGTTCCTTCTTCTTTAGCATTTATAGCATGCCCGTGTGATGGCATTTGTGCAACGGTTAAGGTATTGGTTTCTGAACCCGATCTTTCCCCCATTTGTCGTGGAGTAAGGCCAGGACCGGAACCTGTGTGTACTGCAACCCTACCTCTTAATTCTGGAAGTCCAAAAGTAGTTCGGCCGTCACCTCCATAGATTGTCCCTAATAAAGAAAACAAGGCTGTGTTCTGTGCAATAGATAATAATTGGCCGTCACAATTGGCCCATTGTCGTGGGTTAAAAGTCCCTCCGAACATCGAAATTTCTGCAATAGTTGGATCGTAAATTGACATAATATTTTTTTTAAATAGTTAGTAAGTATGGTTAGACTGAAAAATTAAAATGTATGGTTGTTTCTCCTAAAAAAGTTTCTTTTAAAGGAAATAATTTTTCGCCAAGATTTTTGTTTTTGGTCCAATGCTCACCTGTAATATGAGCCCCCTGTTCAGTTAAAGCCAATTCTGTAAAAGAAATGTTTTCTGAACTTGACACTTTAAAATAAATTCGAGCACTTTTGCCTTCCTCTTTATGTGGAAAATCGGTTATAAACTCATATTTACCCTGATTATCGGTTTTGAGTTTTGCGCGATGCCTATATTTTAAGGAATTTGGAGAAAGATGCCATACTTCTAAAGTGGCATTTTTTAAAGGAGTAGTACCATTTTTACCATAAAGAGTTCCCTTAACTACAATTGAATTAGAATTGAAAACTCCAGATCTCAAATCTGTTTTAGTCTCAGCATATGGATTATAGCCTGAATACGGGCTTTCCGATGTAAGAGCACTTGTAAGTGTGGGGGTCAATACAGCTAGACCTGTTATGGCAAAAGCAGAATTGCGCATAAAAAGTCTACGCGAAGTAGTGTTTTTCATAATCGGTTAGTTAGTTATCTTAAAAATTTCAGTCTTTTTTTAAAGAAGGTTTGAACATGCTTATTCTTAAAAAGAAAAATGCAAACATTTGACAAGCAAGGTATAAAATATAATTTTAAAACCTTCTACGTAGTACTACGTAAATTACTTTGCCTATTTTAAATGTATCTTAGCAGCCCTAAAAGTGAAATTATGCCTACCAATAATGCCAACATAAAATTAATCGAAATCACTCAAAATTTAATTTCCGAAAAGATAGATGCTGACAGTCTAAAAACCTCCATAGAAGAGCTAAAAATACTACTCGAGAAAGTTTCGGGATTAAACCAAGAAGCCCCTATAAACTCCGAAAACATTTTATTGCCAAGCGGAAAAGCCATCGGCCCCAAATGGGCAGGAATGTGCATAGAAGACATTCCGCGTACGCATAAATTCATAAAAGGCATACATTCTGCCGTGCAGGAGGTTCTGAAAAAAAACCCAAACAAACCGGTTACCATACTCTATGCGGGAACAGGCCCATTTGCAACATTGGTAATACCCCTGTTGACGCTTTTTGAGCCTTCCCAACTACAGCTCATTTTATTGGAAGTAAATACCGTGAGTATTGAAAGCCTTAAGAGAATTATTAAAGGTTTTGATGCCTATGATTATATAAAGGCCATCTATCATTGCGATGCCGCAAATTTTATTGTTCCCCCAGAATTTGAAACAGATATCCTTTTAATAGAATGTATGCAGCACGCACTGGTTCGCGAGCCCCAAGTGGGCATTACCTATAACCTGCTTCCCCAAATGAAGAAAGATGTCATATTAATTCCTGAAGAAATTTCACTGCATGTGGCACTTGTTGATATGGAAAAAAAAGGGGAGGAAAATTATTATGAAAATTCAGAAGCTGTATTCACGCTCAACACAAAGGAAGTACTTGAAAATTATTCCGAATTTAAAAAAGAAGGTTTTCATTTTCCGGAAAAAGAAGTGGCTTTTTCGGAAGAACAGCTCAGCAATCACGATTTCATTGCAGTCTCAACAGAGATAACCATTTTCAAGGATATCTCGCTAAAAATTGACGAAAGTGGCCTAACGGTGCCAATGCTTTTAGCAGATCTGAATTACGACCAAAAGGTAACCGGAGCCAAAACACAATATATTGTAGGTACAGCGCCAGGCCTCACCTCACAATTGGTGCGCTCATAAAGTTTCAAGAAAATCCCTTAAAGCGTAAGTATCACCAAAAGGGCACTTACGGAAATAAATATCCACAATGAAAATCCAAGAATCATGGGCTTCCACCCAGCTGATTTTATTTTCTCAAGGGAAAGTCCTGCACCTATCAAAAAGAGGGTAAGTACCAATAAAGATTTTGAAACACTTGTAATACCCTTGGTTAAAACTTCGGGAATGGGCAGGTAACTGTTCAGGACTATTGCCAAGATAAAAAAGAAAATAAAGTAAGGGATTTTCACACTTTTTCCTTTCCCCTTAAATAAAAATACCGAAAACAGGGAAAGCGGAATAATCCAAAGCGCCCGTGCCAATTTAACCGTTGTGGCTACTTTGAGCGCTTCTTCCCCAAAAATATAGGCAGCGCCCACCACCGAACTGGTATCGTGAATGGCAATGGCGCACCACAGCCCAAACTGTTGTTGGTCCAGTTCAAACACATGGCCCAAAGGCGGAAAAATAATCAATGCGATGGAGTTCAGTAAAAAAATAACTCCCAACGAGATGGAAATATCCTTTTGGGAGGCATTGATTACGGGAGCAACCGCAGCAATGGCACTGCCCCCACATATGGCTGTTCCTGAAGAAATTAGGTGACTGCCCTTTCGGTTCATTTTTAATAGTCTTCCAAAGAGATATCCCAAAACCAAAGTGGCCACAATGGAAAAAACGGTAAGTAAAAAACCATCCCTTCCAGCCGTTAAGGTTTCTTTTAAATTCATTCCAAAACCCAAACCTACTACCGCTATCTTCAGTAGCCAGTTCACGGCTTTACTGTTTAGGGTTAAAAAAGGATTTCCAAAAAAATAAGTGAAGAGAAATCCGCCCACAAGCGCAACTGGGCTGCTTACATAGCCTAAAATACACAGGACCATGCAAATTACAAAGAGTACTTTTATTACAGTTTCATTGCGCTGTGCCCAAGACTTCATGCTTTTTTATCTTTTTTTTCAGGATTTTCCTCAGCGGCTTGTGGCTCCGTTGCTGTGTTTTTGAAAACCAAAGTTCTGTATGGGAATGGTATTTCTATCCCCTCATTGTCAAAACGCTTTTTTATACTTTCCAATAAATCACAGCGCATATCAAACGAATCTGTGTAATCCCGCGCCCAAACCCAGGCCCGAATGGTAACTGAAGAATCGTTTAAGGAAGTAAGCGCCACCCTAACAATGGGCTGGCCATCCAGCACATCAAGTTCAGAACGGTTGTCCAAAATAAGGGGATGCTTGGTGCATTCTTCCTGCATAATTTTTTTTGCCAGATCGATATCGCTATCGTAGGAAATGCCAATCTCTATGCGATCGCAGATTTTAAGTTCTCCCAAATCATAGTTTATCAATTTCTCTTTATTGATAATTGCGTTGGGAATAACGATCA
>Ga0209344_10001758_pt1 | contig 26854 bp, 19 predicted proteins | sample Cruoilmetagenom6_FD_187293 | JGI IMG/M metagenome (GOLD analysis project Ga0209344, IMG submission 187293) | Oil polluted marine microbial communities from Coal Oil Point, Santa Barbara, California, USA - Santa Barbara Oil Seep Sample 6 (SPAdes)... | ecosystem: Environmental > Aquatic > Marine... | reverse complement strand
GCGAATTTTACCAAATCGGCTCGTTTTAAAATAGTATCGAGTCTTCGGATGGTTTCATTACTAAATTCAAAATTACCAGAATCTTTATGCAGCTGTAAACGAGCAATTAATTCATCTGAAGTACTTTCCAAAGCAGTTTCATCAACTTCTCTATCTAAATACCGTTTTATAATTTCGGTTAAATGCGAGTAATATTCCTTTGGTTTATTCTCCTTTAAATAAGTAGAAGTGTCGAGCGTATGTAGCGCCGTAATTGCTTCTTCATAGGGTGGCAATTGTTCTTCTTTGGCGTCTTTTAATTTTTTTCTTCGGAATAAAATATAACCTACAATCGCTAAAATGATAACGATTGGAATAAGCCACAACAATAATGTTTTAAGATCTAAAGGTGGTTCATCTACCTCGATAGCAGGTTTTATATCAAACATCTGCTGTTTAGTTGTATCGACTACGACATCACGAACCTCAACAGAAACAGAATCGGTTCCAAATCGCTTATCGTTAATAACCACTTGTTGTTGCGGAATTGTATAACGACCCGAATCGAATTGCGTAAGACCGTATTTTTTAATCAATCGATATTTGGCCTGCTCAAAAGTAGTATCGATTTTATACGATTCGATTACCTCTAAAGGTGTGAAGGTCTGACCTTCGGGGAAAACCACCAAATCGGTTGAATCTGCTTCCACCTGAATACTATAAACAATCTCTTCTCCAATTTTAATGGAAGTAGAATCTACTGAAGACGTCACTTGAGCTTCAGCAAAAAAAGTAACTAGAAAAAAGAAAAAAGAAGCGAAAAAATATCGCTGCTTAGTTTTCAAAAACAAGTATGTAATATGTTTTTTATTCTCTTTCATTATAATTTATGCTCTGTGTTTAAAATAACCCAGTAATTTTTTTACGTAGCTTTCATCCACGCGGCAGCTTAATGCACCAGCGCCACTTTTAGTAAATGATTCTTGAAAATAAGCTACTCGTTCTCTGTAATATTTATTATAATTTGTTCTAACAGACTTTGAATTGGTGTTTACTAACATGAGTTCGCCTGTTTCAGAATCTTGCATTTGCACCATTCCAAGATTAGGAATTTCCTCTTCGCGTTTATCATACACCCGAATTCCTGTTACGTCATGTTTTCTAGCTACAATCCGCAGCGTGTCTTTATAATTATCTGTAATAAAATCGGAAAGCACAAAAACGATGGCTTTCTTTTTCATTACGTTGGTTAGATATTTTAAAGCTTGCGATAAATCTGTTTTTTCACTTTTTGGTTGAAATTCTAATAACTCCCGAATTAGGCGCAATACGTGTGATTTTCCTTTTTTAGGTGGAATAAAAAGCTCTATTTCATCTGAAAATAGAATCAATCCAATTTTATCATTATTCTGAAGTGCGGAAAAAGCGAGTGTTGCTGCTATTTCAGTAATTATTTCGTTTTTAAACTGAGAATCTGTTCCGAAGAATTCAGAACCACTAATATCTGCTACAAGCATTAAAGTAAGCTCGCGTTCCTCTTCAAAAACTTTTACAAAAGGTTCATTGTATCGAGCAGTAACGTTCCAATCAATACTTCGAACATCATCACCAAATTGGTATTGGCGCACTTCGCTAAAGGTCATCCCACGACCTTTAAACGTACTATGATATTCGCCACCAAAAACGTGGTCGCTTAACCGACGCGTTTTGATTTCGATTTTTCGTACTTTTTTAAGAAGTTCTTTTGTATCCATTATTCCAGTAGTCAATATTCAATAAGTAGTGGGGCAGTAAAAAACAGTAGTCAGACAACAAAACTGCATACTGACCACTGCTTACTGCGTACTGTTTTTATGGTACCTCGATTACATTTACAATTTTGTTTATGATATCTTCTGAAGTAATATTTTCTGCTTCAGCTTCGTAGGTAATCCCAATACGGTGACGCAACACATCGTGAACCACGGCGCGAACATCTTCTGGAATTACATAACCTCTTTGTTTAATAAACGCATAACACTTTGAAGCAACTGCCAAATTTATACTACCACGAGGAGAAGCTCCAAAGCCAATTAGGTGCTTTAAATCGTCTAATTTATAATTTTCAGGATTTCTTGTCGCGAAAATAATGTCTAGAATGTATTGTTCAATCTTTTCGTCCATGTATACTTCCCGAGCGGCTTGCTGTGCGCGTAAAATTTGATCTATTGTCACAACAGGGTTTACTTTTTCAAAACCACCTTTTAGATTTTGACGCATAATCAATTGCTCTTCGGCAATTTTAGGATAGTTTATAACTGTTTTAAGCATAAAACGGTCAACCTGCGCTTCAGGTAACGGATATGTTCCTTCCTGCTCAATTGGGTTTTGGGTCGCCATTACCAAAAATGGCTTATCTAAGATAAAAGTTTCTTCTCCAATGGTCACCTGCTTTTCTTGCATCGCTTCTAATAAAGCCGATTGCACTTTCGCCGGCGCCCGGTTAATCTCATCTGCCAATACAAAGTTGGCAAAAATTGGTCCTTTTTTAATACTGAAATCGTTCACCTTCATGTTGTAAATCATCGTACCAACAACATCGGCAGGAAGTAAATCTGGTGTAAACTGTATCCGGCTAAATGAACCGTGTACCGCTTTTGAAAGCGTATTAATGGCCAATGTTTTTGCTAAACCCGGTACACCTTCAAGAAGAATGTGTCCTTGGCCTAAAAGACCAATAAGCAACCGTTCGACCATATGTTTTTGGCCTACAATTACTTTGTTTATTTCCATGGAAAGGATGTTTACAAATGCACTTTCCTTTTCAATTTTTTCATTTAACGCGCCAATATCCAAGGCAGTATCTGTTTGATCCATACTTTAAAATTTCAAATAGTAAACATTTCTATATACAGTCTCGCAAATTGTATATTTATTGCTAAAAAGGCTGTTAATAAAGGGTTAAAAAATTCATCTTAATAGACGACATAAAAAAAGCACCGTTTCTTAAAGTAAAGTTACAGTGCTGTTAAAGTTTTTTTTCATAAACCAATTAGTTGGAAGCCACTGTAACAGTACCTAAAGCGGTTACTTCACCTATTTTCACCTTAACATTTTCAAAAGTTTGTTCGGGCAACTTACTATCTTCCGTCTTTATTTTTACAGTATAATTTCCTTCTGGAAAACCTGTAATAAAAAATTCACCTACATCATTTGTGGTGCCTGTAATTTTTTCTTCAGAATTTGTCGCCACAATTGATACTTCAGAATTGGGAGCTATTACACTTCCCATAATAGCACCATCTGTTTTTGTGATTTCGGTTTCTTCGTTAGCAACTTCAGTTTTATTGGCAGAACTTTCATTTGAAGTATTGATATTTCCGCCAAATATATTGTTGTTACTACTACAGCTAATAAATAAGGCTGTAACAGTAATTAATAGACTTGTTTTTATGTAAGATTTCATAGTTAATTGGTTTTTGCTTACTACTAATATAGCTAGTTATAACAGCTCTTTCGGAAGAATTAACATTGATTAACGGGCGCTTTAACGTGTGGTTAACGAAAAAAGGAGGTTTAAAAACCTCCCTTTCCCTTTCTATTATAATTAGATTATAATTCTAAATTTATTTCTCCCACAGTTGTAATTTCACCTACTTCAACAATGACATTATCAATTATTACAGGGGGAAAGTTTAAATCAGGATCTGCTTCAAACTTTAAGTCATAATTACCTTCTAAAATACCTTGAAGTACAAATTTACCTTGTGCATCTGTATAAGCAGAAATTTCTTCCCCCTCACCGGTTGTTGTTGTAACTAAAACAGGGGTATCGGTAACTGGAATAACAGAGCCAGAAATAGCACCAGTTTCTGCTACTGTTGTAGCCCTAATAACCGGTTTTAGCAAATAACCTCCATTACCTTGTTCTACAATAGACTCCTCAACATTGAAATCTAACATAAACTCATAAAAAATTCCTCCCTCAAGGGTTTCATTCACTTGAATTTTCAATCCAGATTGTTGAGCACTTGGAGTTTGAAGCGGAATTGTTTCGCCATCAACTACTACTGTATTATCATCACCAAGAACTAATCGAATTTGACTAATAGAGCCCGTAGGTAACTCTTCATCTACCAAAACAACTGAAACACCACCGGTAAGTTCCAATAAATTGTAAATCCCTGCATCTACATCATCAATAAATACTTCGTCTTCTTCTCCGTTGTATTTTACTACTACATCTTCCACATCTATAAATACTGCTTCATAATCCCCAGGAGCATCTGTCAATTCAATAGAAACTCTCGCAGTTTCATCAGTATTGCTCTCTGAAGAGTCATCATCACTACAGGATACAAATCCTACAGTAAGAATGGCTATGCATATAAATTTTAAAAAAGTTTTCATGTTATTTTTAATTTTAGGTTTGTATGCGCACAATATATTTATGAATTAAAAAAAGTAAAATTTACTTAACATTGATTAACTTTCCCTTTAACTCTATTTAACGGTAAAAACGGTAATACCTACTATCTTTAGAAAACTTTATATTTTATGAATAAAACTGCTTTAATAACTGGTGCCACTTCAGGGATTGGACGCGCTATCGCTAAAAATTTTGCTAATAACGGATTGCATGTCATTCTCTGCGGAAGAAGGCAAGAACGGCTTGATGCACTTCAAAAAGAGCTTTCAGAAATTACAAAAGTACATACCTTGAATTTTGATGTTCGAGATAAAGAGGTTGTTTTTAAGCAACTTCAAAACCTACCTGAACCATTTTCAAAAATCGATATTTTAATAAACAACGCCGGAAATGCCCATGGAAAAGACCCTATTGATGAAGGAAACACAGACGATTGGGATGCGATGATTGATATTAACGTAAAAGGATTATTATATGTTACTAAAGCCATCCTTCCGCAGATGATTGAGCGAAAATCTGGACATATCATTAATATAGGGTCTACCGCTGGGAAAGAAGTCTATCCAACTGGGAATGTCTACTGCGCAAGCAAACACGCCGTAGACGCTATAAACGAGGGAATGCGGCTAGACCTAAACGGAAAAGGCATAAAAATTGGTGCTATTAATCCAGGGTTGGTCGAAACCGAGTTTAGCGAAGTGCGTTATAAAGGTGACACCGAGAAAGCCGATAAAGTTTATCAAGGTTACACGCCTTTGCAACCGGAAGATATTGCAGACATAATTTGGTTTGCTGTAACCCGACCGCCACATGTAAATATAGCCGATTTAACCGTGATGTGTTTAGACCAATCGTCAAGTATGATAGTGAATAAGGATTCGGTTTAATTTGGCTTCGATACAATTTACTATCAAATTGACACATTTTGATAGTAAATCACTCAGCCACCGGTCATAAGTAGAACAATGTAAGGTCCCTGAGTGATCCCGATGACAATCGGGATAGTATCGAAGGGCTGTATTAATAATCAATAACTTTTTTAACCGTGATCAATAAACGACTTCTTATCAAAAACTTACTCGCCCATAACGACGAGAGCAGTTTCTATGATAAAAAGCGAAAGATTGATCTGGGCAGTAAAGAAGGAAAAGCCAAGTTTTTAAAACACATTTGTGCGCTGAGCAACAGCAACCCAAAAAACAACTCGTTTATCGTCGTAGGTGTGGAAGATGAAGCAAACGAAATACGAGGCGTTGATTTTTTCGACGATAGCAAGCTTCAAAATTTAGTAAACGCCTATTTGACCAATGCGCCGTTAATCAGTTATGAAAATGTGATGTTTCCACATTTGCCGCCGGATAAAGTAGTGGGATTAGTAACCATTCGCCCAACAGGGGAAATCACTTCGCTTCGGAAGAACATTTGGAAATATTGGGGCGGCAGCATTTTTCTTCGAGACGGAAGTATTTCGATGCCAAAGGATTTTGATATTGTAATAAAAGATGTGAATTCTGAAATTGTAAAATCTATTGAAAACAAGGCAAAAAATAACATTGAGCACACTTTAGATGGTGTAATCGATTTTATGAACTACCGCCACGACGAACTAGAATCGCACTACAAAGTATTTAAAGAGCAATTTGTGGTCTGCTGGGCCGGAAATACCAAACAAGTAAAAAAAGACACCTATTATTCCCGGGTAGATATTGAATTAATTAACGAGCAAGTCCGTTTGTTTTATTCCGCTTTAGATGAAGTGACCATCGAAGTAACCGATAATCATTTTAAAACGATAGAATATGTAAGTTTAGGGCTGAACAACCGCCAAGAACATTACCCGCTAGAAGAAGTGGTGATTACTTTTCAAGAAAATGGATCGTACAAAATCGATTCTAAAATGATTTTTGAACCGCCACGTTTCAACAAAAAAACGTTGCATCATATTTACAATGCCAATAATGCATTAATAAAAAAACTGAAAAAGAATGCCCGCCTTACCTCTTCCGAAGAAAAAGACCTACAAAACCTACCAGAAACATATTTAATCTGTTATTTAAACGATTTTTCGGAAGCTAAAGAAAAGCTGTTGGAAGCTAAACCATATTTAAAAGAAACAAACGGAAAGGTATATGAAGCGTACAAGGAAACGGTTCGAATATTAAGGAAGGTGCGGTATAATTAACATTGCATTAAACTAAATTTTATATCTTTAATGTTCAATCATTAAAACCAAATAAAAATGGGCATATTCGACAAAATCAAGGAAAAACTGAGCCACGAATTTATAGATATAATTGAATGGCTAGACTATACAGATGACACTATCTGTCATCGTTTTGAACGCTACCAAAACGAAATAAAGAATAATGCCAAGCTCATTGTACGTGAAGGGCAAACTGCTGTTTTTATAAACGAAGGACAACTGGCCGATGTTTTTGAACCCGGAACCTACACGCTAAACACCAAGAACCTGCCCATTTTAACTACTTTAAAAGGATGGAAGTATGGTTTTGACAGCCCCTTTAAAGCCGAAGTGTATTTTGTAAACACACATTTATTTACCGATGAAAAATGGGGGACCAAAAACCCAATCACATTAAATGATGATCGATTTGGTTTGGTTGAAATTCGCGCCTTCGGAACCTACGCCTTCCGAGTTAACGATCCTGGAAAGTTCATCGTCGATATTGTTGGTACGGACAATAACTTCACCAATTTTGAAATAAACGAACACCTTAAAAGCCTAATCGCCACTCGTTTTACCGATACCGTAGGCGAAGCAAACCTTCCAATTGAATTGTACGCCGCTAACACCACAGAACTTTCCGAAACATGTAAAGAAGTAATGGAACCAGAGTTTAACAGCGTGGGGATTGGTCTAGAAAAATTCTTTATCGAAAACGTCTCTATGCCCGAAGACTTGAAGAAAGAAATCTTCGAATACAGCCGTATTGATAAGTTAGATTTAGATAAATTGACCAAGTTTAAAACCGCTAAAGCCATTGAAGCAGCCGCTACTAACGAAGGTGGAACGGCCGGTGCCGGAATGGGAATGGGAATGGGCTTTGTACTCGCACAACAAATGGGCGGTATGATGGCTCCACAGGTGGGCGGACAGCAACAAATGCAACAACCTCAACAACAAGCAGGCCTTATACCACCACCGATGCCGCAAGCGGTTCAATATTTTTACGCCACTAACGGACAACAAAATGGCCCAGTAGGTTTTGAACAACTACGGGCACTTTTTGCCAGCCGTACTGTTAACAAGGATACCCTCGTCTGGAAACAAGGCATGCAAAATTGGGTTGCACTTCAAGAAGTGGAAGAGTTAAAAGCCTTTTTAGGAGGAAATACACCACCGCCGATCCCGGAATAATTAGTTTTCGGTGGTTTCGATACAATTTTTGTTTTTTGCGTTGCAAAAGCACAAAAATCACTCAACCACCTTTATGTAAACCTGAATCGAGGTGGTTGAGTGATTTTAAAAAGATGCGGAGCAGCATTTTAAAATAGTATCGAAACCACCGACCAAAGCATAACCCGTGCCCTTTCACAATAAAACATGCAACAACCCAAGCAACAAAAATCCGAACTTAAAAAATCCTGTGTTAATTGTGGGGCAGAACTTCGGTACGCCCCAGGTACCACCAGTTTAAAATGTGACTATTGTGGTTATGTACAAGAAATAGAACCAGCCGAAACCACTTTTGAAGAACTTGAACTAAAACCATATTTAGAAAAGCTAGGTAGTCAATCGCATAGCGAGGAAATTACCATGTTGCAATGTAAAAGTTGCGGAGCTGAACAACATATTGAGGAAAATTATAAGTCATTACATTGCGTCTATTGTGGCTCGCCACTCATTATTGAAGATGCCAAAAAAGAATCCTGGATCTTACCAGGAGCAGTACTCCCTTTTCAAATTAATCAACAAAAAGCACATCAAATCTTCAAAAAATGGGTAAAAGGCCTGTGGTTTGCTCCAAACGATTTAAAAAAGGCAGCTATCGATCCGCAATTTACCAAAGGGCTTTACGCGCCGTATTGGACCTTCGATGCTCAATTGTATGCCGATTATTCTGGGCAACGGGGGGAATATTATTACGTAACTAAAACAGTGGGCAGTGGAAAAAACAAACGTACCGTACGAGAAAGACGTACTCGTTGGTATCCAGCTTCTGGGAATGTTTCAGGGTTTGTAGATGATACGCTAATTAAAGCTTCAAAACAACGCTCTGGAGTTATTCCTTCTAAGGTTGCTCATTGGAATTTAAAAGACCTTAAGCCTTTTGACAGTAGTTTTTTAGCAGGTTTTGTAACCGAAAAATATACAATCCCATTGAATGACGGTCATTTAGAAGCCACTAAAGAAGCCCGAAATATAGCCGACAACTGGGCAAGACGAGATATTGGTGGAGATACACAACGAGTACATTCCATCGATATGAAATTGAGTGATGAAACCTTTAAGCACATTCTGCTTCCCGTTTATGTAAGTGCATATAAGTTTAAGGGAAAACGATACAACTTTTTTATCAATGGCCAGACTGGTACGCTTTCAGGAAAACGACCATACTCATTTTGGAAAATTTTCTTTTTAGTCCTCGGTATTCTTTTGATAATCGGTACAATTATATATATTTCTAACTTATGAGGACATTAGTTATTGGTGATATTCACGGCGGATTAAGAGGATTAAAACAGGTTTTTGAGCGTATGGACTTGCAAACAGACGACCGCTTTATCTTTGTAGGCGATTACGTAGACGGTTGGAGTGAAAATGCTGAAACCATTTCATATCTAATTAATTTTTCTGAAACATATGAGTGTGTTTTTATTCGTGGTAATCACGATGCACTACTTTATAATTTTTTGAAAAAAGGCGATAATAACCCCACTTGGTTGCAACACGGTGGCGAGTCTAGTAAAAAAAGTTACCAGAACCTTTCCGAAGGGGAAATTGAAGCGCATATAAACTTCCTCGAAAACCTACGTAATTATTTTGTTGATGAAGAAAACCGACTTTATCTACACGCAGGGTTTACCAATCTTCACGGTCCAGAATATGAATATTACCCCAATATGGTGTATTGGGATAGAACGTTATGGGAGCTAGTTTGTGCATTAGATAAGTCTATTCCCGAAGACAGTGACAATTATCCAAAAAGGTTAAAACTCTATAAAGAAATCTACATTGGCCACACTCCTGTTACTCGCGTCGGTTTTTCGAAACCCGCTAACTTTGCCAATGTATGGAATGTAGATACCGGAGCGGCATTTAAAGGAACTGTTTCAGTAATAGACGTTGACACTAAGGAGGTTTGGCAAAGCGACCCAGTATGGGAACTCTACCCAAATGAAAGTGGCAGAAATTAAGACTGTTTTAGTAGAGTTTCATTTATAGCTTTGTATCTTTACAAGTAGAGTTGAAGTGATGTTTTCCCTGCCCGAATTACAAGCGGGTTCAGAAAAAGCACCACATCTAAAATTTCAAAACGAATGATTCTTAAAAATAAACGTCTTGAAGTCATGAAAACGGTTGAAAAATCGGTAGATGACTATGTGAAAAATTATTTAATTCCGGTTGAGGAAATTTGGCAGCCAACCGATTTATTACCAAATCTTCAAAGTGAGAATTACATGGAGGAGCTTACCCAAATGCGGGAAGAAGCTAAAGAATTACCGTATGATTTTTGGGTGGTTTTAGTAGGCGATATGGTTACAGAAGAAGCACTACCCACCTATGAATCTTGGTTAATGGATATGGAAGGCGTGGATCAACATGGCCGTGATGGCTGGTCTAAATGGATACGGCAATGGACCGGGGAAGAAAACCGACACGGAGATACGCTAAACAAGTATTTATACCTCTGCGGAAGAGTAAACATGCGTGAAATTGAAATCACTACCCATCACCTTATCAACGATGGTTTTGATATTGGTACGGGGCGAGATCCCTACCGTAATTTTGTTTACACTAGTTTTCAAGAGTTGGCTACCAATATTTCGCATAAGCGTGTAGGACAATTGGCTAGAAAAAAAGACAATAAAATGCTTGCTAAAATGTGTAAGCTTATTTCAGGAGATGAAATGCGTCACCATTTAGCATATCGTGAATTTGTAAAGACCATTTTAGAATATGATGCTAGTGAAATGATTCTCGCTTACGAAGATATGATGAAAAAGAAAATCGTTATGCCGGCACAGTTTCTACGTGAATCTGGCGAAGGGATTGCTTCAGCATTTGAAAACTTTTCAAATGCCGCACAGCGATTAGGTGTCTACACCACCTTCGATTATATTGACATTATGGAAAAACTAAATAGCTATTGGGAAATTGACAAGCTGAACTCTTTGACCGATGAAGCTGAAAAAGCTCGTGATTATTTAATGAAACTTCCAAGCAGAATGAGACGGATCGCCAATCGTATTTCCATTCCGCAAGATCAAACCCTTTTTAAATGGGTGGAAAAAAATGGTATCGTTTAAAAGAGAAGACAGACCGTTTCGCTAAGAGGAAATAGAATATAGAAGCATTACAAAAGAAAAAGTCCGCTACGTAAATAGCGGACTTTTCTGTCTATACTCTAACAATCCCGATTTTTATCGGGACGTTCTATTTTCTAATTTTACAAATCAAACTTAATTCCTTGCGCTAAAGGCAATTCAGTTGTATAGTTGATTGTGTTCGTTTGTCTTCTCATATACACTTTCCACGCATCACTACCACTTTCACGGCCGCCTCCGGTTTCTTTTTCACCACCAAAAGCACCACCAATTTCTGCACCAGAAGTACCGATGTTTACGTTAGCAATTCCGCAATCTGATCCTTCTACAGAAAGGAAACGCTCTGCTTCTCGCAAGTTATTCGTCATAATAGCTGAAGACAGCCCTTGACGAACTCCGTTTTGTAATTCAAGTGCATCAGAGACATCACCTTTATACTTCATAATGTAAAGTACAGGTGCAAATGTTTCGTGTTGTACAATCTCAAAGTGATTTTCCGCTTCAGCAATGGCTGGTTTTACGTAGCACCCACTTTCGTAACCTTCACCTTCTAAAACACCGCCTTCAACTAAAACAGTACCGCCTTCTTCAACTACTTTATCCAATGCACGTTGATAGTTTTTAACGGCGTCTTTATCGATAAGAGGACCTACGTGATTGTTTTCATCTAATGGGTTTCCTATTTTAATTTGTTTGTAAGCATCTACAACAGCACTTTTTACTTTATCATACACATCTTCGTGTACAATTAAACGACGAGTAGAAGTACAACGCTGCCCACATGTTCCTACGGCACCAAACACGGCACCAATTACTGTATTTTTAATATTCGCATCTGGTGTTACAATGATTGCATTGTTTCCACCAAGCTCTAATAACGTTTTTCCTAAACGGCCAGCAACTTCTTTAGCTACAATTTTTCCCATTCGAGTAGAACCCGTAGCAGAAATTAAAGGAACTCTTTCGTCTTTTGTCATCATTTCACCTACAGTATAATCTCCTGTAATTAAACAAGAAATTCCTTCAGGTACGCCGTTTTCAGAAAATACGCGCGCTGCAATATTTTGACAAGCAACAGATGTTAATGGGGTTTTTTCTGAACCTTTCCAAATACAAGCATCTCCACAAACCCACGCTAAAGCTGTATTCCAGCTCCAAACAGCTACAGGGAAGTTGAACGCTGAAATAATACCAACTACTCCAAGAGGATGGTATTGCTCATACATTCTGTGTCCCGGACGCTCGCTGTGCATTGTTAAACCGTGTAACTGACGTGAAAGCCCCACTGCAAAGTCACAGATATCGATCATTTCCTGTACTTCACCAAGGCCTTCTTGGTAACTTTTTCCCATTTCGTAAGAAACTAGCTTTCCTAATGGTTCTTTTAAACGACGAAGTTCGTCATTAAATTTTCTAACAATTTCTCCTCGTTGTGGAGCAGGAAGTTGTCTCCATTCCTTAAAGCCTTCTGTTGCTGTAGAAATTACTTTTTCGTAATCCTCTTTTGTGGTAGCAGAAACTTTTCCTATCAATTTTCCATCTACTGGGGAATAAGACGCTATTTCTTCTCCATTGGAGAACCAATTTGCACCGGTTGAAGTACCGTTGTTTGTTTCGTTTAATCCTAATTCTTTCAATGCTTCTTCAATCCCGAAGCTTGTGGCTACTGTTGACATATTTTAATAAGATTTTGTTCGCTATTTTTAATAAATGCGAAGGTACGTAATCGAAGTTAGAATTTGAAATTAAAGGTATTATCTTAAAACGAGATGCTAATCTGCAGTAAATCGATCATCGGCTTCCATTACGGTACCACAATTGTTACAAGTGCGAAGCTCTTTAGAATTGTAAAAGTGCTTAAAGTGTTTCAGAAAATCTTTTTCAATATCATCCAATTCAAAATACACTTCATATAATTTATTGTTGCAGTTGTCACAAAACCACAGAAGGCCATCTTTTCCTTCTAAATCTTTACGTTTACGTTCCACAACCAATCCAATAGAGTTTTCTTTTCGAACAGGAGAATGCGGCACTTTTGCCGGGTGTAAATACATATCACCAGGGCCTAGTTTCATGGTTTTCTTTTCCCCTTCATCTTGAACGTGTACTTCAATTTCACCTTCCAATTGGTAAAAAAGCTCTTCTGTTTCGTTGTAGTGATAGTCTTTACGGGCGTTTGGACCAGCTACGATCATAACAATATAATCGCCAGCATCTTTGTAAAGGTTTTTATTTCCAACAGGCGGTTTAAGTTGCTCCCTGTTTTCTTCTATCCATTTAGTAAGATTAAAAGGTTTTTTAATAGCCATAGCCGTATTTTTTATGTTTCCATAAAAATACGGCAAAAGCTATAAACAAAAAAGTGGGAATTATTTTTTATAAAAAAGTTGGGTAAAATAAACCCTTCCATCAGGAGCTTCTATAACTCCAAAGCCGGAATGAGTGAAATTACCTTCAATATTAGCAAGGTGACCTGGACTATTTATCCAAGCGTTTACCACTTCCTCAGCAGTTGGATAACCGAAAGCCACATTCTCGCCAACAATTTTTGCACCTCTATCTTTCAATCCTTTTTTTCTAACATCAAAATGATCGTGATTTATTTCCTCAAGGTCAATCATATAGAAGGTATGATCTACCGCATACGCAGAAGCATATTGTTGATCGCGTTTAAGAGGTGTTAGTCCTTGAGAAGTTCTGTGCTCGTTAACAAGGCTTAAAATTTCATCTGCCATCTCCCAGTCGGTTTCATTGGCAAGGTTTAAATCGATTGTGTAATCTTCGGTTGTTTCTTCAACGATTACATCTGTGTCTTTGCTACAAGATGTCACAGTACAAAAAAGTACCATGGCCAGTAGGCTAGTTTTTAGTAGATTCATAAGTACGGGGGCATCAAATTTGGGGCATGATGCTGAATCAAATATAGAAAAAAAACTTACAAAAAAATACACTTAATCGAATATATTATGCACTTAATCGATAATTAACGTTATTTTTACTTTTTACAAACATCATTAAAAGAACGCTGAACCTCTGAAAACATTGGAATTTCCATTATATTCGTATGTCTTAAAACTCATTATCTTATGAAAAAAACTTTAACACTTTTAATCGTATTTTTTGTGCTTTTCAGCTGTAAAAATGAAAAAAATGTGTCAGAAAATTCTGATAATTCAATTCAAAAACAGCAAAATGATGCACCAACTTTCGGAATTGTAATCCATGGAGGAGCTGGAACCATCCTTAAGAAAAACATGAGCGATTCTTTAGAAAATGCTTACAAAGAAAAATTGGAAGAAGCTATTAAAGTAGGTCATATAGTTTTAAAAAATGGTGGCTCTGCTATGGAAGCCGTTACTAAAACCATCAATGTTATGGAAAATTCTCCTTTATTTAACGCCGGAAAAGGAGCTGTATTTACTCATGAAGAAACGAATGAACTAGATGCTTCGGTAATGGATGGCGCTACCTTAAATGCAGGAGCCGTTGCGAGCGTTACGCAGATTAAAAACCCAATAGACTTAGCTTTAACGGTAATGAACGACTCGCCACACGTAATGCTTAGCGGAAAAGGAGCCGAACGCTTTGCTGAAGAACAAGGGTTTGAGCTTGTAGACCCCTCATATTTTTACACCGAAAAAAGGTTCCAGTCCTTACAACGAATTAAAGACAAAGAAAAAGCAGAATTAGATCACGACTCTAAAGTTTCATTTACTGAAGACCCTTTTATTAAAGACACAAAATTTGGAACCGTTGGATGTGCAGCTCTTGATAAAAACGGAAACTTAGCTGCTGGAACCTCAACAGGAGGCATGACCAACAAACGCTGGAACCGTATTGGTGATGCTCCAATCATTGGTGCCGGAACCTATGCCAACAATGCTACGTGCGCGGTTTCCTCTACCGGTTGGGGTGAATTTTTTATCCGTGGGATGGTTGCTCATGATATTTCAGTGATGATGGAATATAAAGGTTCAACCCTTCAAGAAGCTGCTGCAGAAGTTATTCAGAAAAAACTGCCAGACTTAGGTGGTAATGGCGGTATTATTGCTATTGATAAGGATGGAAATGTGTCTATGGAATTCAATACCGCCGGAATGTACCGTGCTCATATGAATGCCGATGGAGATTTAAAAATAGGTATATATAATGAGTAATATGGAATCATCGTACTACGCAGTGATATTTACAAGTCAGCAAACAGAAAACATAGAAGGCTATGATGAGATGGCTCAAACCATGGAAAACCTTGTAAAACAGCAGCCAGGATATATAGGCATTGAAAGTGCAAAATCACAAATAGGAATAACCGTAAGCTATTGGAAAAATCTTGAAGCCATTAAAAATTGGAAAGCTAATCTAGACCATCAAATGGCTCAAAAGTTAGGCAGGAAAGAGTGGTATACTTGGTACAAAGTACGAATTTGTAAAGTAGAGCGGGAATATGAATTTAATATGTAGCCTTAAAATAAAATTACAACCTGCTTTCCCCTTATCTTGTGTTCTAAGCAAAGCATTGTTAAACTCTTCCTAAATGTTAAAATTTCAAATACGAAGCTAAATTGTTTTTCCGTTTCATTAAAAGCTCCCTTCCAACATTTTATCAAAAAATGAAATCCCCTGAAAACAAGGGTTTTTATGCCTTTAAAATAGCAGCATTTGTTTGTTGTTAGGTCACATTCTTTATACTTTTAAAACCGCTAAAACCATCAATTATGAAAAATCTGTATTATGCATTAACCGTGATTTTCCTACTTTCCCTTTCCGCTTGTAGTGATAAAGATGAAAGTTCAGAAACCGATAATCTTTTTAAGTTTAAAGATTATATTTCATACAATACCTACGGAAATAAAAGCATTGCAGAGCCCATACATATTGAGTTACAGCAACCTTTAGAACAGTTTGAACTTACCCAAGAAATTGATACAGATTATTTGAAAATTTCACCTTCAACCAAAGGAAAGCTCATTGTTGAAAACGGAAGAACGTTGGTTTTTACGCCTACCGAATACCTAAAACCAGATACCGAATATACAGTCACCGTAAAACTGAACAAACTTTATGATGAAGTAGGAAAAGATTTTAAAGAATACACTTTTAGCTTTAAAACCATCACACCCAATTTTAAAGTCGATTTAGGTAACCTTCAATCGTACAGCAAAAAATGGCAGTATGTAAATGGAAGCATAGAAACATCAGATGTTATTACGTTGAAAAAAGCCAAAAAGCTAGTTTCGGTACAACAGGGCAATAAAAAGTTGAAGCTTCAATGGCCTTCGGAAGGGGAATATGCCAAATATTTTAGCTTTACTATTGATAGTATTCAACGAAAGATAGACGATTCTGAAATTGAAATACGCTGGAACGGCGATGCGATAGATTCTGAGATAAAAGGGGAAAATATGTTTGCGATTCCTGGTCAGAACAACTTTACAGTCGTTGATGTAGAAAGCGCCCTTTCACCACAAACCTCGCTTTCTATTAATTTTTCTGATCCGTTGAAAGAAAATCAGGATTTTGCTGGGCTAGTTACAATTGATAGCATCAAAAACCTTCGTTTTGAAGTAAACGGTAACGTTTTAAATATTTACCCAGATACACGAATTACCGGCGATGCCAGAGTAACTATTTTCAACGGAATTAAAAACACCGAAAACTTCGGCTTAAAAAAAGAATTTTCCGAACTGGTTTCTTTTGAAGAACTAAAGCCTGCCGTCCGAATCATTTCAAAAGGGACAATTTTACCAAACGCCACTTCCACTCCTTATTATTTTGAAACGGTTAACCTTTCAGCAGTTGATGTACGCATTATAAAGATTTATCAGGATAACATCCTTCAATATTTACAAACGGCAAACCTGAACAGCAACAATGTGTACGATATAAAACGCGTAGGAAGGCGCATCGCAAAAAAGACTATTAATCTCACTGAAAATTCGATTGGTAGCAAGGGTACTTGGAAAGCCCAAGCTTTAAATCTTTCTGAATTTTTTAAGGCAGACCCAGGTGCTATCTATCGTGTAGAGCTTAGTTTTAAAAAAGAATATACTACTTATGATTGTGCGGAAATTACTTCCGAAGAAACAAAAAACGAAAATTATTATGCCAGCACAGACAAAACCTACGAAGATGAACTAGAAGAGCAGTATTGGGACAACGAAATTTACCGATGGCGCGATTATACCTATAATTGGCAGGAAAACGATAACCCTTGCCATCCCGCTTATTATAATCAAGATCGCATAATTAGCAGCAATGTATTGGGAAGCGACCTCGGTTTAATTGTTAAGGAAAGCAGCAACCGTTCCTATCATTTTATCACCAACAATCTACTTACCACAAATCCTGAAAGTGGCGTAAAAATCAAGCTCTATAATTATCAACAGCAATTGGTAGAAACTGTTATGACAGATTCTGAAGGGATGACCCTCTACGATAGTGAGAAAAACATCGCTTTTGCCGTTGCTCAAAAAGGAAACAACTATGCCTATGCCAAACTGGAAGACGGAAAGGCTTTATCATTAAGTAAATTTGATGTTTCAGGAAAACAATTACAAAAAGGCATTAAAGGCTTTTTATATACGGAAAGAGGCGTACATCGCCCTGGTGATAGCATTCACTTGACTTTTGTGCTAAACGATATCACTAATCCATTACCCAAAAACCATCCCGTAAAACTAGAAGTAACCGACGCCCGAGGAAAACTTGTACAACGTTCGGTTTTACGCGCTAATTCCCCCCTTGAAGGTGGCAGGGGGGTGTCCAAAAATGGTTTTTACCACTTCCCCATCACTACTCAACAAACGGCCCCAACTGGCAATTGGAATGCTACCGTAACTGTTGGTGGGGTAAAATTCAATAAAACACTAAAGGTTGCCACGGTAAAACCCAACCGCTTAAAAATAAAGTTAGATTTTGACGATGAAATCCTCGATGCCAGCAAACCGGTAAAAGGAACTGCTACAGCCGCTTGGTTACACGGTGCTCCCGCCAGGAACTTGAAAGTAGAAATGGACGCCACACTTAGAACAACTGCTACAGCTTTTAAAGAATATCCTAATTATCAGTTTAATGATCCGGTGCGTAATTTTAATGAAGTGGAAATCCCAGTGTTGGATACCAAACTTTCTTCGGAAGGCAGTGCGGTGTTCTCAAAAGATTTTGAGATTAGCGGGAAAGCTCCCGGCATGCTGCAAGCCACTTTTTTAACCAAGGTTTTTGAAGGTGGTGGCGATTTTTCAATTGATGTGTTTAGCAAAAACTTAGCACCCTATTCACATTTTGTAGGGTTGCGCTCGCCTGAAGCCCATAAATACGGTTCGTATTTTACAGATGAAAACACAGTTTTTGATGTAGCAACTGTCGATGCCCAAGGAAATGCAAGTGCCAACCGCGAAGTAGAAGTAAAAGTATTTAGAATTGAATGGCGCTGGTGGTGGAACCGCGGAAACGATAATTTATCCCGCTATGAAAATGCAACCGTTCACAAACCCGTTAAGGAATTTACGGTTACGACCAACAGCAAAGGAAAAGCGAACTTTACTGTTAACATCCCTGAAGATGAAGGTGGTCGGTATTTAATTCGGGTGATTGATAAAGAATCGGGTCACGCCACAGGTCGCGTAACCTATTTTTACCGTAACTGGTGGAAAGCCCCAGTTGATGGCGATGCCGAAAGTGCCAAGATGTTGGTTTTTTCCGCAGATAAAGAAAAGTATAATGTTGGCGAAGAAGCCTTTATTACTTTTCCCTCGGGGAGTGAAGGTCGAGCGTTAATTAGTGTGGAAAACGGCACTGAGGTTTTAGCAACTCATTGGGTTGAAACCAAAAAAGGCGAAACCAAAGCTGCAATCAAGCTTACCAAGGAAATGACGCCTAATATATATGTGAATATTTCCTTGTTGCAACCGCATGCACAGACCAAAAACGATTTGCCCATTCGTTTGTATGGCGTGATTCCATTGTTGGTGGAAGATGCTTCAACCATCTTAAAACCTGAAATCAATATGCCAAGTGTATTGAAGCCAGAAGAAGATTTCACTGTGAATGTTTCCGAAGCGAATAACAAACCGATGACCTATACATTAGCCATGGTCGATGAAGGTCTATTGGATCTTACTCGCTTTAACACCCCCGAAATTCACAAAGCTTTTTACACTCGTGAAGCCTTGGGCGTTAAAACATTTGATATGTATGATGATGTAATTGGCGCGTATTCTGGAAGTGTGGATAATATCTATGCTATTGGTGGTGGCGATGTGGCTGCCGGTGCCAAAAATAGAAAAGCTGACCGATTTAAACCCGTGGTAAAATATATAGGTCCGTTTAGTTTGAAAGCCGGCGAAAAAGCATCGCATACGCTCACTATGCCTAATTATGTCGGTTCGGTTCGTACCATGGTTATTGCTGGTGACAACTCAAAAAGTGCCTATGGAAAAACAGACGAAACGACACCGGTACGAAAGCCATTAATGGTGCTAGCCTCGCTTCCTCGGAAATTGTCCCCAGGTGAAAAAGTAACGCTTCCAGTAACCGTTTTTGCAATGGAAGAAAAAGTAAAAAATGCAACGATTACAGTAAAAACTGGTGATGGATTGAAGCCTATCAACGGGACTTCAAAAAACATATCATTTCCATCGGTAGGCGACCAAATTGTAAATTTTGAATTTGAAGTACTACCAACTTCTGAAATACAAACCATTGAAGTATTGGCTTCCGGAAACGGAGAAAAAGCGAGTTATAAAGTAGAGATTGATGTAGAAAACCCGAATCCTATATCACAAAAAACTACTCAATACACGTTAACGGAAAACGGAAATGAAACCATCAATTTTGAAACCTTCGGCGTGTCGGGAAGTAACGGAGCCATGCTCGAATTTTCTACCGTCCCACCAATGAATTTTGGCAAACGGATGGAATATTTAATTCGGTATCCACACGGTTGTGTAGAGCAAACTACCTCAGCAGCCTTTCCACAATTATTTTTGGCCGACGTGTTTGATATTACGTTCGATAAGAAACAAGACATTCAGAAAAATGTAGAATCCGCCATCAGAAAGTTGGGGACGTATCAAAATACCTCTGGCGGTCTCAGTTATTGGCCTGGCGAACGGGAGGCAGATGAGTGGAGTACCAATTACGTTGGCCACTTTATGCTAGAGGCGAAGCAAAAAGGATATACCTTGCCCATTTCGTTTTTAAGTAGTTGGTTGCAGTTTCAGAAAAATACAGCACGGCAATGGCGCAATAGCAGTACGAGTTACAATTCCAGTTTCACGCAAGCGTATCGGTTGTACACCTTGGCACTGGCTGGTCAACCCGAATTAGCAGCAATGAATCGACTTAGAGAGTCTAAAAACCTGAGTAATAATGCCAAATGGAGATTGGCAGCGGCTTATGCTTTAGCTGGGAAAAAGAACGTAGCTGAACAAATTTCGCAAACGGCAAACATCAGTTTTGAACCTAAACGATATGATTATTACACCTATGGATCACCTTTCAGAAACAAAGCAATGGCTTTAGAAACGATGGTGGCTTTGGGAGATTCAAGACAACGGGACATGACAATTTCCGTAGCGAAAGAATTATCATCACAACGTTGGTACAGTACACAAGAAACTTCATATGCTTTGTTAGCTATGGCAAAAATGATCAATAAAAATGGTGGGAAAGCGATGGAACTCACTTACACGGATAATGGAAAAACCAAAAAGATCAAAACCGAACGTGCCGTAGCGCAACGAGAACTTGGGTTTTCTATGGGTGGTAACTCAGTTTCCGTTTCCAATAAAAAAGGAAATGTAGTCTATGTTACTTTAATTCAGCAAGGAAAATTTCCGTTAGGAAAAGAGTTAGCAGAGCGAAAAAACCTTACCATTCAAGCGCAATATTTAGATGGTACTGGGGAAAAAATTGACGTTTCTAAATTACGTCAAGGAACAGAAATTTCTGCAACCGTTACAGTTACCAACACTTCAAACGACCATATCAACAATGTGGCGCTCACTAAAATTTTTCCAAGTGGGTGGGAAATTGTCAACACTAGTTTTACGGAGCTTGGTGGCGGCGCGAATGGCGAGGCTCGTTATACCGATATTCGTGATGACCGAGTCAATTTTTACTTCGATTTACGAGCGAAGAAGTCGAAAACGTTTACGGTAAAGTTGAATGCTTCCTATTTAGGAACCTATTATTTACCCGGAACACAAGTAGAAGCAATGTATGACCGTAATTATTATGCACGTAATAAGGGGATGTGGGTTGAGGTTGAAAAGTAAAATATCACTTATATAAAATGTTGAAATTAAATTTTGAAAAGGGAAACGAACGTAAAAGCCTTCATTAAAAAACACAAGTTCAAACTTAGTGTCGTGTTCGTGGTTTTCCTTGTTTGGTTGCTTTGTCTTCCTTCCCAATTGTTTAAAACACGTACCTCAACCGTGGTTGAAAGTCGGGAAGGAATTATGATGGGCGCTCGTATCGCCGATGATGGGCAATGGCGATTTCCAAAGATCGATTCGGTGCCTCATAGATTTGAGCAATCTATTTTATATTTTGAAGACGAGTATTTTTACAGTCATCCAGGTTTTAATCCGGTTTCCATTGCAAAAGCTCTTTGGCAAAACATCACTACCGATTTTCGCAGAGGTGGAAGTACACTCACCCAACAAGTAATCAGGCTTTCCCGTAAAAACCAAAAACGAACGTATTTTGAAAAATTGATTGAAATATTCCAAGCTACCAGATTAGAAGCGGGAAATTCAAAAGATGAAATTTTAAATTTATATGCTTCGCATGCGCCTTTTGGCGGAAATGTAGTAGGATTGGAAACTGCCGCGTGGCGTTATTTTGGTATTCCGGCCAGTGAATTGAGTTGGGGACAATCGGCTGCTTTAGCAGTTCTACCTAATGCACCGGCTTTAATCTTTCCGGGTAAAAATGAAACTATTTTAAAACAAAAACGAGATAGGTTATTATTAAAGTTATTTCAGAAAAATGTAATCGATAAAACAACATATGAATTGGCAATTGCCGAACGATTACCTGGCAAACCGATGCCGCTTCCTGAAATAGCCCCTCATTTAACCGAAAAATCCCGGATTGAGCATCCTGGTAAACGCATACAAACCACAATAGACCTTTCCTTGCAACAAAAAACCAATCGCATTGTAAAAGAGCATCATTTTCAACTAAAACAAAATCAGATTCATAACCTTTCGGTTTTAGTTTTAGATGTTAACACCAAAGAAGTTCTAGCCTATGTAGGCAATGCACCTACTACAAAAGAGCACAATAATTATGTTGACATTATCGACAAAAACCGAAGTACCGGAAGTGTATTGAAACCCATTTTGTATTCGGCTTTGTTGGATGCCGGCGAATTATTGCCCAATATGTTGGTTGCCGATGTCCCAACAACAGTAAATGGCTACAGCCCTGAAAATTTTGACAATACCTATAATGGTGCCGTTTCTGCTAGTGTCGCTTTGTCCCGTTCGTTGAATGTGCCTGCCGTTAGAATGTTGCGGGAATATGGATTGCAACGGTTTTACAATCGGCTGCACGACGTTAAATTAAGTAGCATCGATCATCCTGCCGATTATTACGGCTTATCCTTGATTCTTGGTGGAGCGGAAAGTTCACTATGGCAAGTTACCAATGCCTATGCGGGACTGGCTTCGACTTTAAATTATTTCAATTCGTCTTCTAGTGAATACCGTCCGCACGAATTTACTGAACCCATTTATGTAAAAAACAAAAAAGCTAACTTCGGAAAAAAACAGCCAAATCCTTCTGTTTTTAATGCAGGGGCTATTTACGAAGCTTTTACTGCTATGAAAGAAGTGAATCGTCCGCAAGGGGAAGAGAATTGGAGTTTTTTCAGTAATTCACATCCTATTGCATGGAAAACGGGAACGAGTTTCGGTTTTAAAGATGCGTGGGCTGTGGGCGTTACCCCAAAATATGCTATTGGAGTTTGGGTAGGTAATGCCGATGGAGAAGGCCGCCCAGGTTTAACTGGGATTGAAGCCGCGGCACCTGTTTTGTTTGATGTCTTAGAGGTTTTGTCATCTACTTCAAAATGGTTTGCGACACCATACGACGAACTGACTGAAGCTGAAATATGCCAAAAAAGTGGCCATTTGGCCAATGTTTTTTGTACGGAAACGGTTTCAGAATTTATTCCGAAAAACGGATTGAAAACAGAACCTTGTCCGTACCATCAAAAGGTGTTTTTGAACACTTCGCAAACAGCACGCGTCAATTCATCTTGTTATGAGCTTTCTGAAATGAAGCAGAAAAGCTGGTTTGCTCTTCCGCCTATCATGGAATACTACTACGCGCCCTTACACCCTGAATACAAACCATTGCCTGCTTTTAAAAATGATTGTTTGCAAGAAGGAGAAAATATGATGGAGTTTATAGTTCCGAAGAAAAACGAAACCATTTTATTGGCAAAAGATTTTAACGAAACCACACAAGAATTAATCTTCAAACTCGCACACCGCGACCCAGAACGAACCGTGTATTGGTATCTGGATTCAGAGTATATAGGGTCAACGGAAACTTTTCACGAGATTTCCGTTTTAATAAAACCGGGAGCTTATCTATTGACTGCCACCGATGCCCAAGGAAATGAAGTGAAGCAACACATAAAAATAGCCTTAGCAACTAACTAAAAAATGTGTTATTTCTTTTGAATTTCATTTAACAAAAGTTTAGCATGTAATTAGTTCGGTGGTTTCCGAACCAATACTATCTTTGCCTAAAATTTATTTTAATGCAGAATATTTCAGAAGAAAAATGCAAACTCGTTGAAGAACTAGGTTTGAATTTTGAAGAAAAGCACAACCTACCTCCTCTTGCAGGAAGGATATATGCTTTTATGATTCTTTCTAGCCTTGAAGGACATAGTTTTGAAGATATTATAGAAATAACGTGTGCTAGTAAAAGCTCTGTATCTACCAACCTTAATTTGCTGGTACAGTTAAAGTTTATTGAGTATTTCACAAAAACTGGAGATCGTAAGCGATATTTCAAAACAACTAAAAATTATTTACGAATCACCCTAGAAGAGTACCTCGAATCTATAGACAAAGAACTGAAGTTGGTAAAAAAAGTAAACACCTTCAATAAGGAACACAATCCTGATAAATTTAAAAAAAATAAAAATCTTGGCCTGATATTTCAAGAATATTTAACCTCACAAAAAGAAAATTTAGAAACTACTATTCAAAAGATGATCACGTTTAAAAACGAATTTGATCAACTGTAAATTTAACTAGCTATGAAAAAAACGCATTTATTAATCTTGCTCTTTATATCATCTCTTGCACTAACTTCCTGCGGAAATGACAGCAAACAACAAGCCCAGGCAGCACAAGGACCTAAGCCTTTTCCTGTAATAGAAGTTCCTACCAAAACCGTTACTGCTTATAAGACGTACCCTACCAGTATTGAAGGGGTTGTAAACAGTGAGGTACGCCCAAAAGTTTCAGGATATGTAACCAATGTTTTAGTCGATGAAGGAGAAGCGGTTAAAAAAGGTCAGCTTTTGTTTAAACTAGAAACACAATCTTTAAATCAAGATGCAGCAGCTGCAAAAGCAAACGTAAACGCAGCTCAGGTTGAAGTTGATAAACTAAAACCACTGGTAGAAAAAAACATCATTAGTAATGTACAGTTAGAGACCGCTAAAGCAAAATTGGCACAGGCAAAAAGCGGCTACAATAGCATCGCTGCTAATATTGGCTACGCCAATGTTAAGAGTCCTGTTAATGGTGTTGTTGGTTCTATAAACTTTAGAAAAGGAGCGTTGGTTAGTGGGCAAGATCAAATGCCATTGACGCGCGTTTCGTCTATAGAAAATGTGTACGCTTATTTTTCTATGAACGAAAAGGACTTTTTAAGTTTTATAAATAACGCCGAAGGAGCTTCTATGGAAGATAAAATTAAAAACCTTCCGAAAGTAAAATTGGTTTTGGCCAACGGGCAAGAATATGAAAAAGAAGGAATTATTGAAACTATTTCTGGAGAAATAGACCAACAAACCGGAACAGTAACCTTTCGAGCAAAGTTTGACAACACTTCTGGTCTATTACGTAACGGAAGCAGTGGTACGATTAAAGTACCCGAAATTTATGAAGACGCATTAATTGTCCCAGCACTTTCCACATACGAGCAGCAAGGAAAAACATTTGTGTACAAAGTAGTGAGCGACTCGTTAGTAGCTTCTTCCCTTACTGTTCTTGCCGAAGTAAACAAAGTATATGTTGTAAAAGACGGGGTGGAAAAAGGAACTATTATTTTAGCAAAAGGAGCTAATAAAGTAAAGCCTGGAGCTAAAATTAAGCCACAAACCACTTCCATGGACAGTATCGTAAACTCATTCAACACAGTTTTTAAATAAAAAGCTATGCTAAAAACATTTATAGAACGCCCGGTACTATCTACCGTTATATCCATCATCATTGTGATTTTGGGTGTTTTGGGACTCACACAATTGCCCGTAACCCAATATCCAGATATTGCGCCGCCTACCGTGCAGGTAAATGCTTCGTATCCTGGAGCAAATGCTGAAACAATATTAGAAAGTGTCATCGTCCCTATTGAAGAACAAATTAACGGGGTGGAAGGAATGACCTATATAACTTCCAGTGCCAGTAACGATGGTGGTGCAAGTATTTCAGTATTTTTTGAACAAGGTTACGACGCAGATATCGCCGCCGTAAACGTTCAAAACCGGGTATCTAGAGCAAATGCTGTGTTACCTGACGAAGTAATTCGTGCTGGGGTAACCACTACGAAAAAGCAAAACTCAGCACTGTTATATGCTGGGTTATACTCTACCAATCCTGATTATGACGATACGTTTATACAAAACTATCTAAACATTAATGTAAAGCCCGAACTACAACGTATTAACGGTGTTGGTGAAGTGAACGTCTTTGGTGGAAAAGATTACGCCATGCGTGTCTGGCTAGACCCTGCTAAAATGGCAAGCTACGGATTAGTGCCAACAGATGTTACCAATGCCATTGGCGAACAAAGTTTAGAAGCTGCAGCGGGATCGTTAGGACAAAATGCCGGAGAATCTTTTGAGTATGTTCTGAAATATAAAGGACGTTACAAAACAGCCGAAGAATATGAAAGTATCATAATAAAATCGCAAGGTAACGGTCAGTTTTTACGAGTAAAAGATGTAGGAACGGTAGAGCTAGACGCCTTTTCATACTCTTCATTATCACGATCTAAAGGGAATCCATCGATTAGTTTTGGTATTTTTCAAACGCCTGGATCGAACGCACAGGAAATCATTGAAGAAATCTACGACAAGCTAGATGAATTAAAAGGAGACTTCCCCGAGGGTGTAGATTATATTGTTAATTATGATACCAATAAATTTTTAACCGCTTCCATAGGAAAAGTAAAAACCACATTAATTGAAGCCTTTTTACTGGTGTTCTTGGTGGTATTTATTTTCCTTCAAGATTTAAAATCTACCCTCATACCTGCTATTGCAGTACCGGTATCTATTATTGGTACGTTTTTCTTCTTAGGAGTTTTAGGATACTCAATTAACCTACTTACATTATTCGCATTGGTATTAGCCATTGGTATTGTGGTAGATGATGCGATTGTGGTGGTGGAAGCCGTCCATGCTAAACTGGAAGACGGTGCCGAAAGTGCCAAAAAAGCATCTGTATCTGCTATGAGTGAAATTGGAGGAGCGATTGTATCCATTACATTAGTAATGGCGGCAGTTTTCATCCCTATTACGTTTATTCAAGGACCCTCCGGAGTGTTTTATGAGCAGTTTGGTGTTACCTTAATAGTAGCAATATTAATTTCAGCATTAAATGCATTAACGCTGAGTCCGGCATTGTGTGCGGTGTTTTTAAAGCCTCACACTGAAGAAGGCAAGAAGAAAAATTTATTACAACGCTTTTATACAGC
>Ga0209344_10001757_pt1 | contig 26861 bp, 20 predicted proteins | sample Cruoilmetagenom6_FD_187293 | JGI IMG/M metagenome (GOLD analysis project Ga0209344, IMG submission 187293) | Oil polluted marine microbial communities from Coal Oil Point, Santa Barbara, California, USA - Santa Barbara Oil Seep Sample 6 (SPAdes)... | ecosystem: Environmental > Aquatic > Marine... | reverse complement strand
CACCACCAACAAGGACGGCTCCGGTTCGAGCATCCGGGCGCGTTGGTTCTCGGCCGCTGCGGCACCGCTCGGGGGCGATGTCCAGGCCAACACCTACTGGCTCGACGATCAGATGAACCCGACCGTGGCCTGCTCCGGACCGGGGAATGCACTGATCGCGTGGGAGAGCGAGGACCAGGACGGCTCGAATTTCGGGATCTACATGCAAGCTCTGGGTCACGACGGTACGCCCTCGGGCATCGAGCAACGGATGAACACCTTTGTCTTCGGTATCCAGCACCGGCCGGCCCTCGCAGACTCCGCCTCGGGTGCCTTCTGGGCGATCTGGGCCAGCGGCGCCCAGGACGGCTCCGGGGACGGGATCTACGGGCTCTTCAGCGCGGCGCCGGTGATCACCGAGCTCTTCGCCGACGGGTTCGAGTCGGGTGACACCTCCGCCTGGGCGGCGACCACGCCGTAGGTGTACCTGCCCGAACCCGCGCGCCCTTGAGAGCTTCCCGGAGCGCGATGGGAGCGGTGCCAGGCACCTTTTCGCGGCGAAAAGAGAGCCAGGCACCGTGCCCGCGTAGATTTGAAGGGGTTGCCCCCCTTGACGTTATTCGGAAGGAGAGTGATTCCGTGAGCGCGTGTCCTTGGAAATACATCAAGGACGGCACGCCCGGTCGAGGACATACGCCCGCGCTTTCAGGAACGACTTTGTAGCGCCTGCGTCCCGTGGGCGACGGGTTCATCCCCGTCCCTTCTGCAACCTCGAGTTTCACGATAGAAGCACGCGAAAATACTGCTCACCGGGGCGTGCCGGGCACGGTATTGTGCTGGAACAACCTCCCGACACCGCAACGCCCCCCGCACAATGCCGATGCCGGGCAACCCTCGCGGTCAACCGCTCCGGAGCATCTTTCCACTCCACGGGCCGCAATCCCGCTCACGCTGGGATCATGCCGATTCGACGCGGGATGGGTGCCTGGCTCCAACTTTGTTCGCCGCGATCAAAGTTGCGTGCCTGGCATCCCCTCCCATCGCGTATCTACAGGAGCGGACCACGCCGATGGGGCGACGCGGGGACGCCAGAGGCGGACCAGAAGGCCGGGGCTCCGGGAAGTCCGTGGTCGCTAACGCAGGCGAGACGCCTGCGTTACAAGACGGTACGGTCCCGTGGGCGTCAGCGCTTCTTTTCCTTTGGTCTGGCGATAAAGACCCGACTGGGTCGACCGTCCTCGACCTTCCGGACAACGAGATCGATCCCGTCCCACTGCACGGCCGCCCCTTGGACCATCTCACCCTCGTGGAGATGGGCGATGAGCCCGCCAACGGACTCGATGTCTTCGGATTCATCAATGGCTCGTCCGACGAGACCCTCGAGACGCCGGAGGGAGAGGAAGCCGGGGACCACCCAACCCGTATCGTCCTCGGAGACCGAGGTGTCGAGATTCTGATCGAACTCATCCTCGATCTCACCGACCACCAACTCGAGGGCGTCCTCCAGGGTGACGATCCCCGAGAAGCCGCCGTATTCGTCGAGCACGACCGTCAGGTGTTGGCCCGCCCGACGAAAGTCCTGGAGCAGATCCGGCAGCTGGCGGCTCTCTGGAACATACAGCGGCGGCACCACGACGTCCCGCCAGATCGCCTGGGGTTCGAGGAGCGTCAGATGTTTGGCGTGCAGGACACCGACGATGTCGTCCGGCGAAGACGCCACAACGGGGAACCTGCTGTGCGGGGTCGCTGCGACGAATGACTTCAGGGTCTCGAGATCCCAATCAACCGAAACGGTCACAACCATGGTGCGCGGGATCATGACCTCGCGCGCCACCGCGTGTTGGAAACGCAGCACCGACTCCATCATCATCCGCGCATCGCGAGGCAACTCGGCGTGGCGGTGGGCCAACCGCAGCATGAAAAGCAGATCCTCCTCGGTGACCGGCAGATCTGAGCCCAGATCGCGCGACAGCAGACGCGTCAGCAGACCGAGGACCCAGTTCACCGGCCGCAGGACCACATCGAGAAGATAGAGCACCGGAGCAACACGGACAGAAACCCAGGCCGAATGACGCTGAGCCAGGGTCTTTGGCGTGATCTCACCAAAAATCAGGATCACCAGGGTCATGATGCCGACGACAAACGCCAGACCACCCTGATCCGTGAGGCGATACGCAATCCGGGTTGCGAGGGCTGACGCCAAGACGTTCACCAGGTTGTTCCCCACCAGAATCGTGATGAGAAGCTCCTGCGGCGCCGTCGCCCATCGATCGAGTCCCGCCCGTGCCAGACGTCCGCCGGTCAGCCGCAACGCCTCGAGACGGGTGATGGGCAGCGAACTCAGCGCGGTCTCGGATGCGGAGAAGAAACCCGATCCAGCCAGACATACGATCACCCAGATGATGTCAGCGGTCATGGCCGGGCTTTGCCATTGGGTCGGTTCGAGGTTCGGGGTCGTCGTCCATTTCACCAAATCGTAGCATGATGAGCATGGGACCTAGGAGCCTGTGGGCATCGTGCTAAGCTTCAATCGAACAGCACATCAGATTGATCTGAGGAGGTCGTGATGAGTAACGGAACTCCGGCGCCCGAACGAAAAGGACTCCATCCCCTCGCGTGGGTCGGCATCGGCTGCGGCGTGATTCTGGTTATCGTGGTGATCGCGATGCTGATCGGCGGCTTTTTCCTGGCGCGAACCGTCAAGAATGTCGCCGAAGATTTCGAAGACAACCCGGGTCTGGCCACTGCGAGATTAGTGGTCAAGGCCTCGCCCGAACTCGAAGAGGTCGAGACCGACGAGGACGCCGGCACCATGACCATCCGTAACAAGAAAACCGGCGAGCTCATCACGGTGAACTTCGATGACATCAAGGAGGGTCGATTCAGCTGGACCGCCGACGGTGAGGAGGTCACCGTCGATGTCAGCGACGCGGAAAGCGGAACGGTCAAGATCGAATCAAGCGATGGTGACGGTTTCCAGCTCACCACCGGCGACGCGGTTAACGAGGAGATCCCCGATTGGGTCCCGGTCTACCCGGGAACCGAGCCCAAGAACCGAGGATCAATGAAGACCGACGAAATGGTCTCGGGCAACTACACGACGACGACCGACGACGGTGTCGATAAGGTCCTCGAGTACTTCCGCGAAAGTCTCAAATCGGCCGGCTACGAGGTCAACGTCAACACCTTCTCCAGCGACGACACCGGAGGCGGGATGATCAACGGAAGCCTCGAGAGCGAGGGACGGACCGTCGTGGTCATCGTCGGCGCGGATGACGGAGCCACCGGGATCACGGTGACTCACACCATCAAGAAATAGGCGTCCCGCCTGCATGGTGGTTGCCTCAACGGTCTGGTTCCATCGCCCGCGAGACGCGGGCGCTACAAGCGGCCCGGACTACTTGGTCGCTTCGGCTACCTTGTCGGCGATCTCGAAAAAGGCGCGGGCGGACGGCGAATCGGGGCGTTCAAGAACGATGGGTTTCCCGCTGTCGCCACCGGTGACCACCGCAGGATCCAACGGCACCGAGCCGAGCAGCGGCAGCCCGAGCTCTTCGGCTGTCTTGACTCCGCCGCCGGTGCCGAAGATGTTGTCGTGGTGACCGCACTCGGGGCATTCATAGCCCGACATGTTCTCGACGATCCCGAGGACCCTGGTCTCGAGCTTCGTGAACATATGGAGACCCTTGCGGGCATCGATGAGCGCCACATCCTGGGGCGTCGTCACAATGACCGTTCCGGCGAGCGGAACATTCTGGCACAGGGTCAGGGCCACATCACCGGTCCCCGGCGGCAGATCGACGATGAGATAGTCGAGCTCGCCCCAGTCGACATCGCCGAAGAACTGCTCAAGGGCTTTCTGCAGCATGGGACCGCGCCAGATCACGGGTTGATCGGCATCGACGAAGAAGCCAAAGGACAGAACCTTGATCCCTCCCGGGGTTTCGGGAGCGTGGATCTTGCCGTCGTCGTCGGCCATGGGCTCACCTGTGGCGCCCATCATGAGCTGCTGTGACGGGCCGTAGATGTCGGCGTCGAGCAGACCCACAGAGTGACCACGCTTGGCAAGCGCATGCGCGAGATTGGCCGAGACCGTGGACTTGCCGACACCACCCTTGCCCGACGCCACCGCCACCACGCGCTTGATCCCCGGGATCTTGTCCTCCCAGGTGGTGGGCTCGGGCTCGGGTTGGTGCTGGGGTTGGGGAGCACCCGCCATCGGCATCAAGGGCTGAATCTGGAGATCGATCTCGGAGATCTCATCCACTCCCTGGAAGAGACCCTCGATTCGATTCCGAAGCTCTTCGATGTCGGACGGCTGCGCCACCTGGACGGCAAGCTTGAGACGAACGACGGAACCGTCGATCTCGATGTCCTGGACAGCGCCCTCCTGGACGAGGCTGTGGTGGCTCCCGGGAGCTTGGATGGCATGGAGAACTTCGAGGACACTCTGATTGGACAGTGGCATCTGGTGTTTCCTTTCGAGAGGGGTGTCATTCCCCCACCGAGTCAACGGCGTCAGATTCTACCCCATTCCCTTCCAGGTACAATCACCCGAGATTCGCACCCGGAGGTTCAGATGCCCGAGATCACACGAGGCAACGTCAGCATTTCTTACACCGACGAAGGGGTGGGACGACCCGTACTCCTCCTCCACGGCCATACCTTGGATCGCCGAGCCTGGCTGACGGTGGTTCCGCACCTGCTCACCGCCGGTCTCCGCGTCGTTCGACCGGACCTCCGCGGGCACGGGCGGAGCGATCGACCGGACTTCGGCTACCACTTCGCCGACCACGCCGCCGACATGATCGCCCTGCTCGATCATCTCGAGATCGAGCGGACCGCCATCATCGGTTTCAGTTTCGGCGGCGGGGTGGCCCTGGAAATCGCGCTCACCCATCCCGACCGTGTTCACGCCCTCGGTCTGGTCGCTTCGGTGATGCCTGACCGGCCCTTCGAACCGGTCTTCATGGACAGCCTGCGTGAGGTAGCGGGAGCCATCCGCTCGAAGGGCGTCGCCGAGGCCATGACCGAAACCTGGTCCGATTCCCCGCTGTTCGCCCACTCTTTTTCCAAACCCGGTGTTCGAGAGGCCGTTACCAGCATCGTGGCCGGCTTTCCCGGCGCCGAGTTCCTCGCGACCCGACGCGACGAGGTTTCGCGCGACTGGACGGTTCCGGATCGGCTCTCGGAGATCTCGATCCCGACCGCGGTCATGGTCGGCGAATACGAAATGCCCGGCTTCCGTGGCTATTCGGATGAAGCGGCGGGGGCCATTCGCGGTGCAACCCTCGAGGTCGTCCCAGACTGCGGCCACCTCCTGCCCTTCGAGGCCCCCGACGCCGTCGCCAAGATGATCATCGGACTGTTCAGGGGTTGAGCGGCATCACTGTTCGCCTGAGTCGCTCGCCCTCCCGACGACTCATCGACCCGTGGGACTGTTACGGTCGATTGAAACACCAAGAACACGAAGATCACGAAGGTCGCCACAAAGCGTTTCATGAATGAGTCGACGGAAAGCACGCAATTCTTCCATCGCAAAGAACCTAGAGCCATCGCAATACAAAGCTCGGATCCGATACAAAGACGATCCGCCGGTTCCAGAAACGCCGAAGAGCGATATGCAGGGCCGGACGGGTGGACTCGGTCTGCGTCACAATGCGTCGACCCGACGACGTTCAGGTACGTGGGGCCCACTCAATCATGTGATGGTCTTTGCGATGTTCTTTGTGGTCTTCGTGACCTTCGTGTTTCAAAAAAGAAGTGTCACCGAGGTCGGACGACGGGGGTGGGGGGATCATCGCCGGCGAGGACGGCGAGGATGTTCTTTGCGGCGAGCTCAGCCATGGCGGCCCGCGTCTCCACCGTTGCCGAACCGATGTGCGGCAGCAGCACCACATCGTCACGATTGAGCAGGCCCGGGTGGATCTCCGGCTCGTGTTCAAAGACATCGAGACCGGCGCCACCGAGATGGCCCTCGGCGAGCACCCTCGCCAGCGCCGCTTCATCGACCAACAGGCCGCGGGCAGTGTTGATCAGAAACGAGCCGTACGGCATGCGTCTCAGCAGCTCCTCATTCATGAGGTGGCGGTTTTCGTCGCTCATGGGGGTGTGGAGTGACAGAACCTGGCTGGTCGAAACCAGCTTTTCGAGAGGCATCCACACAGCGGCCGGTTCCGGATCGGTGAATTCCTCGACATCGCTGTAGGCCACCGACATCCCGAACCCCTGCGCCCGACGGGCCACCGCCCGCCCGATACGTCCGTATCCGACGACCCCGAGCTGCCGACCCTGGATCGCCGACCCGAGCAGCATGTCGAGGGCCCAGCCATGGAACGCGCCGCTCCGGAGAAAACGCTCGCTCTCGCCCAGCCGCCGGGTCACCGCGAGGATCAGGGCCCAGGTGAGATCGGCGGTCGCCTCGGTGAGCACATCCGGGGTGTTGGTCACCCACACACCGCGACGTCGCGCCGCCTCGAGATCGATGTTGTCGAAACCCACCACGCAGTTGCCGACGACCTTGAGCTGCGGGCAGCCCGCGAAAACACGATCGGTCACCGGATTCTGGAGGAGCGTGAGGGCCGCCCCGGCCGAGCCGATGAAGGCGATGAGCTCGTCCTCGGTCGTGATGGGCTCGCCCATATGAACTCGGACATCGTGACTCTCCTCGAGCCAGGCGATGGCACGCCCAGGCAATTTCGAGGTGACCGCCACCCGGGGATGGTCCATCACCAGCCCTCCACCGGTGTGATGAACTCGACCAGAAGCTTCTCGATGGGTCGCTCGGCGGTCTCCACCACCCGCCCGAGTTCGTTGCCATCGGCATCGAAGACAATAAAGGTGGCCACCCTGTCGACAGTGCGCTCGACACCGGCTTTGATGGCCAATTCGGCGTCGTCGATTCGCCGCATCCGATCAACACCGATCATCTGGTGCTCAAAGTGCGGAGAGCCCATCTCGTCGAGGACCCGGACCAACCGCGGCACTTCGCGTTCGGAGTCGTGGCACCAGCTCCCGAGAATCGTGACAATTCGATAGCTCCCGAAAGCCTCCCCGAGGCGATCAATGGCTTGCTGGTCGGGCTGTGCGTCCTGATACTCCTCGAGCCACCCTTCAATGGTCTCGAGCTGCGACCATTCGATCTGACCCAAAAGGACAGGGTTTGGCAGCGGCGGCTCGTCGCCGCTCGCGACCTCGATGCGGCGGATCCGATCGCCGACGCGGATCCTGGTCAGAATCTCACGACCGTGCACCACCTCGCCGAAATTTGTGTAGTGCCCAACCAGGTGGTCGGCCGGTGCAAGGGTGAAAAAGAATTGGCTGCTCCCGGTGTTGGGGCCCGAGGTGGCGATCCCGACCCTCCCGGTGTCATACGGACGGAAGGCCGGTTCATCGGGCAGAATGAAACCGGCCCCACCCCAACCGTCGCCGCGGGGGTCGCCACCCTGCACGACAAAGTTGGGAACGACACGATGGAAGGTCAGCCCGTCATAAAAGCCGACGGACGCCAATTCGTAGATCTCACGGGAGGAGATCGGCGCCTCCAGCGAGTCGAGACGGATGCGGATCGTGCCTCGGTCGGTCACGACATCGAGCCAGTGATGTTCCTGCATCCACTCGACGAGGTCGACATACCACTGGGCGTTGTGTCTGAGCTCGCGTTCTTGGGATCGCGCTGGAAGACCCATGCTCCGAGCCGCGTCGATGACCAGCACCGCCACCGCCGGATCGGTATCCGCCGCCGCCCGCCTGACGACCAGTTCCCGTTGATCGTTGTCTTCGGCCGCCGCGAGCGCGGCTGTCAGAGCTGCGGCTCGCGCATCGGGCATCTCATCGGATCGCCATCCTCTGGCCAGATCGAGAAGATCCTGGAAGCCACCTGCAGCCCCGGCATCGGCCAGATGATTCAGCGCCACCGTCCGGACCGCCGGGTCCGGATCCTCCGCGACCAGGCGCGCGAGGGTCTCGATACGGGTCCGAACCTCGTCGCCGTCGAGTCGTTCGAGCCAGGCCAGGCGGACCTCGGCATCGTCAGCGACCACAACCATGGCCTCGATCTCTTTGCCCAGCGTCGGCGCCACCACCGCCACCGCGCGGCGTTTCCACAACTCATCACCCGTGAGCCACTCTCGAGCCAGTTCATCCACACCTTCCGCTCCACGATGGGTCGCGGCGGCGAAGGCCTCGGAAGCCAGCCAGGGTTCTTCATTCTTGGCGATCTCGACGAGCCCGGCGCCGGAACCGATCTCGGGTCGCGCTCCGGCGGCTCTGGCGGCCATGATGGCGACGTGGGGCTCGGTGGCCGTCCACATGGTGACAATGGACGACGCCACCGCATCGGAAACCGGAGGCAGCGCCTGCGCCGCCAGGGCGCCGCACGCCGCAGCGCGCACCCTCGGGTCGTCATCGGCCACCGCCTTCGACAAGATCACGACATCTTCTTTGGAAAGCGATGCACGCCCCAGACCAGTCATGGCGCTGAGGCGAATCACCGCCACAGGATCGGTGGCGAGGCGACGCAGTGTCGTTCGCGCAGCAGGCCGGGGGCTTCGAGCGAGGGAGTAGGCCGCTGCCCGTCGCAGCTGGACCTCGGGGCTGGTCGCCGCTGCAGCCGCAGTACTTTCCCAGCCCGCGTCGTCGAACCGCCACAGATTGGCCATGGCCGTGGCCTGAACGCCCATGTCCGGTTCCTTCTCCAAGACCTCCATGAACGGTCCAAATGACTCGGCTCCGCCGTGTGTCATGGCCCAGGCTGCAGCCTGGCGGACCTTTGGGATTCCATCGGAAAGCCCCCGGAACGCCAGATCACGGCCATGAACTCCCAGTCGCCCGGCCGCAATCATGACCTCGTAGCGAACCCGGAAATCCCGGTCGCGCAGATACTCCCACAGGAGGTCATGCTGACTCGGATCCGAACTCGAGGCCACCGCGCGGATCACCAGAATCCGCGTTTCTGGATAGGGATCTTTGAGCATGGCGATCATCATGGAGGTGGGGAGGAGACCGGCGTCCATCTTGCGGAGCAGGAACTCTGCCCGAGACTCGAAGCTCCCCGGGTCTTGCGCCGAAATGCACACAGCGGCCAACACGGAGGCGGTGGTCAAGGCGACCACTTTCCTCCACCGATGTCTCCCCGAGCAACGCATTGCTAGGAGCCTGTAGGGAATAGGTGGATGGTGGATGTCGGAGCGTCGAGAAGAGCTGGCTTTCGATGATTTCGAGGATGCATACTCAGAGTATTCGCTGAGAGAGCAGCGAAAGACAGACTTGTCGCCGCCCGACAAACGCCGTGCACCTATTTTGCTACAGGCTCCTAGACCCTCCATCACGACTATGCTCCGTGGAGCAACCGGTCACCGAGGACCGGTGGGAGTCCTGCCTGGATGATCCGCCGTCGCGCGCTGGAAGCTCGGTAGGGAACGCGATAGAGATAGACCCTTCGGCTGTCCTGATCAAAGATGGCATAGGCTGCACGCGGGTCACGATCCCGCGGCTGACCCACCGATCCGGGATTAATCAGGTAGCGGCTCTCCGGCTCGAGATCGATCACCGTTCTTCGACCTGTCAGCAGTCTCGCGCGGATCGTCACGTGGCCGTGCTCCTCCTGTTGAGCAAAGAGCGTCGGGACATGCGTGTGGCCAAAGAAAATGATCTGGCTCTCGAGTGAATCAAAAGCCTGATTCGCGTCGTAGACCGAGAAGATATAGGCGTCTTCATCAAAACTCGAACCGTGGCAGATCGCGGCATCCGGCGTGATCTCGAGGGGTCCCTCGGGAAACGAGCGGAGAAACTCGAGGTTTCGCTGATCGATGCGGTCAAAGGTCCAAGCCGATGCCTCGCGCGCATACCGATTGAAATAGTCGCCGCTGTCGAGACCCGAGCACACGCGATCGTGGTTGCCGCGGACGATGGCGGCGCTCGGACCGAGTCCATGGATCCAGTTCAACACTGTGTTTGGTGAGGCGCCATAACCCACCGCATCCCCGAGAAAGGCCACGCGATCATATCGTTTGCGCCGAACGTGACGAAGGACCGCCTGGAGGGCGTCCCAGTTGGCGTGGATATCAGACAGGATCAGGAAACGCACGCGATCTCCAGCATGGCCGATTCGATGCGTCCGGCGATCTCATCCGCCGTTTCATCACCATCGATGGTGATTCGGATCGCCGCCTTCCGGTAATCCGCAAGACGCCCTTGGTAAAGCGTTTTTGTCTGATCCGGGTTCACCCACTTGGGTCGACCCTCGATCTCGCCCTCGAGCCGGCTCTCGATGAGACTCCACGGGGGGTCGAGGAAGACCGACAACCCATCGAAATCTCGGATCAGTTGCCGGTTGTCCACGCTCGAAAACGCCCCGCCACCGGTGGCCACCACGAGGTTCGACCCGCTCGTCGTCCTGCCGAGTTCCCGGTGTTCGATCCGGCGGAATTCGGCCTCGCCATGAACCGAGAAGATCTCCGGGACCGACATGCCCAGTCGTTTTTCGATGGCCTCGTCGAGATCCGAGAAAACCCGGCCCGTCAGCCGAGCCACAGCCCGACCGACCAGAGTTTTTCCGGCGCCCATGAAGCCGACGAGATAGAGGTTCCGCACCGATACATGGTATCACTCGGAGAATTTTGAATTATGAGTTTTGAATTATGAATGACATCGCAACTGTTCTATCGTCACGTATCTGAGCCGGGCGCGATGTCATTCAGAATTAAGAATTTAGAACTGAGAACTACTTCGACATGTAGCGTTCCATGAAGCTCGTTGAGAAATCGCCGGAACGGAAATCCGGATCAGCGAGGATCTTCAGGTGAAGGGGAATGGAGGTCTTGATGCCTTCGATACGGAACATCTCGAGGGCGCGACGACCTCTGACGATGGCCTCCTCCCGATCACGTCCATAAACCACGAGTTTGGCGATCAGGCTGTCGTAGTAGGGGGGAACCATATATCCGGAGTACAGATGGGTGTCGATCCGGACACCGGGTCCGCCCGGAAGGGCCAGGTGGGTGATCCGGCCTGGCGAGGGCGTCAGCCTCTCGGGGTCTTCGGCGTTGATACGGAACTCGATGGCATGCCCCCGGGGCCGTACCTGACGACGCTTCGGGATGGAAATGGGTTCTCCGCCCGCAATGAGCAGCTGCTCCCGGATGAGATCGACACCGGTCACCAACTCGGTCACCGGGTGTTCAACCTGGATGCGGGTGTTCATTTCCATGAATGAGAAACCGCCATCCGCGGCGAGGAGGAACTCGATGGTTCCCGCATTGACGTATTTCGCCGCCCGAACCACCGCGATGGCTGCGCGTCCCATCTCGGCGCGGAGTTCTTCGTCGATGGCCGCCGACGGCGCCTCCTCGAGGATCTTCTGGTGGCGTCGTTGGATCGAGCATTCACGCTCTCCGAGGTGGACCACCCGACCATGCGAATCGGCGAGAATCTGAAACTCGATGTGTCGCGGGTTCTGGACGAATTTTTCGAGATAGAGGGTCGGATCGCCAAAAGCAATCTCGGCCTCGCTCCACGCCGTGTCGTAGGCGTGCTGCAACTCATCCCGGTTCCATGCGAGGCGCATCCCCCGTCCGCCACCACCGGCGGAAGCCTTGAGGATGACGGGATAACCGATGCCCTCGGCGAGCTCGAGCGCATGATCGCTGGAGGTCAGCGCACCCTCGGAACCCGGAAGGACCGGGCACCCGGCTTCTGCGGCGGCTGCTCTCGCCGCCGCCTTGTTTCCCATCATGCGAATCGAATCGGCCGAGGGGCCGATAAAGATCAATCCGCTCTCGGTGGCGATCTGGGCAAAATTCGCGTTTTCTGCGAGAAAACCGTACCCGGGATGGATGGCGTCTGCACCTGTGATCTCGGCGGCTGAGATCACGGCAGTCACGTTGAGATAGGAATCTGCCGAGGCTGCCGGACCAATACAGACCGACTCATCGGCGAGTTTGACGTGGAGAGAGTCTCGATCGGCTTCGGAGTGGATCGCGACCGTTCCGATCCCCATCTCGCGACACCCAGCGATGATCCGAACAGCGATCTCGCCCCGGTTGGCAATCAGAACCTTTGAAAGCATGATTCGGCCGCGAACCCCTAGGAGACCCGTATGGCAAACAAACGCTCGCCGAACTCAACGGGTTGGGCATTCCCCGGGAAAACCTTGACGATGGTACCGGACTGGTCGCTCTCGATCTCGTTCATCAACTTCATCGCTTCGACGATGCACAGCGTCGTTCCACCCTCGACGTCCTGACCCACCTTGGCATAGGGCTCGGCGTCCGGGTTCGGCGAGCGGTAGAAGGTCCCGACGATGGGAGAGGTCACATAGTGAAGGTCTTCATCGGTCTCACCTTCGGTGGTGCTGCCGGCATCCGGTGAGACCGGCATTCCGGTCGCCACGGCGTTCTCTGCTGGGGCCACCGGGGTCGGTGCAGCGGCGGCAACCATGGCCACCGGCGCCGGAATCGACGAGACCGGGGCCTTTCCATCGATCCGCAGCCGACCGCCCGCATGCTCGATTTCGACCATCGCGACCTCGGATGATCCGACAAGACGGACTAATTCACAGAGCTCCTCGAACTTGAACATCAATGTACCTCAGACGAATTCGGTATAGAGTCGTTCGCTTGTCAGGCGGCTGAGAAGGCGAGCTTTCCCGACAAGCCCATGACGGTCCACGATCAGCATCAGGAAATAACCCGCTGCGATGGACGTCAGGATCACGACTGTCTTTTCGGCGAAGACCGACAGCTGTTGCAGGTGCCCGTGTTGGAACTCACGGCCGGCCTGCTCGAGGTTCTTGACGATGGAAGCGAACTCGGCGCTCAGACCCTCGAGATTTCCATCCCTCGGAACCGCCACGACCGGAATCCCGTCCGGATCAAAAACGGCCACACCGCCGGCGCCCGGGCACCGATCGAGCAACTCGGTCACTACATCATCGAAATTCACTGCACTCGCCTCTCCGCGGCCAGTCTAACTGCGTCGAGCCAGCCCTGCAACGCGGCAATCTTCGTGGTTGCCTGTACGGCGCGAAGTTTTTCGTTGGCGACGGCCACGACCTGTGCGCGGAGCTCATCGAGCAGCTCGACGGCCTCCCCGTTCGACGGGTCCCGTTCGATGAGACTCTCGAGAGTCGCCATGGCCAACGGACGATCATCCTGTTCGAGCGCCAACTTCGCCAACGTCATCGTCGGCAGCGGAACCCCATGAGAGAGCTTGTGGTGCCCGCCGGGGCGTTCACTATCGTCACCATCGGCGTCTTCGTCCGACATTTCAGCTTCTGCTTCGGCGCGAGCCCGAGCCTCGGCTTCCGCCCGGGCCGCCGCTTCTGCCTCAGCCTTGAGTCGAGCCTCTTCTTCAGCCTTTGCCGCAGCCGCAGTCTCTGCTTCGGCGCGGGCCTGAGCGTCGGCTTCCGCCTGGGCCGCCGCTTCTGCCTCAACCTTGAGTCGGGCTTCTTCTTCAGCTTTCGCTGCTGCCTCAACTTCTGCTTCGGCGCGGGCCTGAGCCTCGGCCTCAGCCTTGAGTCGGGCCTCTTCTTCAGCATTCGCTGCTGCCTCGGCCTCTGCTTCGGCGCGGGCCTGGGACTCAGCTTCCGCCTGGGCCGCTGCTTCCGCCTCCGCCTGGACTCGTGCTTCTTCCTCTGCCTTCGCTGCCGCCTCCGCTTCCGCTCGAGCGACGGCCTCGGCCTCTATAACGCGCTGCTCCACCACATCGGGGTGGGTCACTTCAATGGGGTCGAACTCCTGGAGTTCAACCGGCGGAGGCTCGTCGATCTCTTTCTCAACGGGGCTCTCATCGAGGTCCTCGCTCGGCGCGGCATCAATCGATGCCTCAGTCTCGGTGAACCCCGCCTCTTTGATCTCGGATTTATCGGCGGCCATCACCCCGTGAGCTTCGCTCGATGTCTCGTCGGAAATCTCTGATCCAGTGTCGGCGGCGGTTGGTTCGATCCAAGGATCATCTCCGACCGCCTCGTCGTCACCGCTCTCAAACTCGTTCGTGGGCTCCATCCACGCGATATCGCCTGAAACCCCGGCCGCCTTCATGGCCGACCAGGCGCCGAGGGAACCCTCGTCCACCACGGTGTCGTCGCTGGCGAGATCTGTGTCAGTTGGATCGTGTTCGTCTGCTGGGGTGTCTTTGACCTCGATCGCCGGTGGTGGTTCGTCGTGGACCTCGGCCTCGACGGAGTCGGCAGGAGCCTCTTCGGGCATTGACTCGGCAATGGCGATCGGAGCTTCCTCGACAACCATTTCCGGAGCGGCGGCTACGGCGTCCGTTTCACCATCTTCGACCGGTTCTTCGTCAGTAGTCTCGAGGACCTCGAAGACATCACTTGTTGGTGCCCAGTCATCTGTTTCATCGGTCGCCGGCGCGAATGGATCGTCCGCCGAGAGGCTGACGACCTCCAGGCAACGCGCGGGTATTGCCGTCTCCGGTCGCGCCTCAGGGGCAGGTTCGAGCCGGCCGTTCTCTCCGAGGTAGCCCTCGACCTGTGTGATCTTGGCGTCGAGTTCCTCATCGCCGCCAGCCAATGCGCGGGTGAGTTTGAGGGCCTTGACGGCGCCAAGCCAATCTTCACTGTCGGCGGCGGTCTCACCCAGAAGCCTCGCGGCCACGGGGTTCTCCCGGTCGATCTCGAGCGCGATCTCGAACGCAGACATGGCCTCGTCACGGGCCTCGAGATCCCGGTGGGCGCGACCCAACGCAACCCAGGCGGCGACATACTTGGGATGGCGCTCGAGGCCCTTCTTCAGGATCTCGACGGCCTCGGTGGGATCGCCCTCGCGCCGAAGCAGTTCTCCGAGTTGGAAAAAAATCCGGGAGGAGGGATCTTCCCGGAGCAGATAGCGGAGTTGCTCGATACGATAGTCCATAGGCTTTTTAAAAGGCCCCGGGCCGAATGGCCCGGGGCCGATGAGTTCAGATCAGATCCCGTTCCCGTCCAGAGTGATCTGGATGGGGGTGGGTTCATTGCCCGCGTCGTGGGCGATGTTCAAGGTCGTGGTCAGATTCGGCCCCACCGCGGTCGGACAGAACTCCACCTGCAGCGGATAGCTCTGGCCCTGCGTCAACACCTCATTGGCCGTGGGATTGACGATGTTGTAATGCGTTGCATCTCCGAGAGTAGTGCTGCTGATCGTGAGGTCGCTGATCCCGGTATTGGTAATGGTCAGGATCTCAGCGGGGGAACACCCTCCGCTCGTGGTGGCCGGGAAGGGCCATGTTTCGCCATCGCCGTATGGACTCGTGCCGATCTCCGGCGGAGTCGCCTCGAGTCCGGTGAGGTTCCTCTGCGTCGGGCTGCCGGGGTCGTTGCTCGAGATCACCAACTGGCCCTGGTACACCAGGCCGTTGGGAACATCGGGGCAGAAGTAGACATCGAGATCGGTGTTCGCGGTGAAGGCCGGCACCAAAATCGGGCCTGCATTCTGGCTCGACGCACCCGCATCGAAGAAGAAGCGGCCGACGAGGATCGCGGTCTGGATCTGCAGATCCCCGGCGCCGTTGTTGGCAAGTACCAGCGGTTGCGCCAGCGAGCAGGTCCCGGCCGTGGTTGCCGGGAAGTTCGAGTCGAGTCCGACGTTGAGAACCGGCGCCGCAACGCAGTCCTGGTCTTCCGGAACATAGACCAGACCCGCGACGAGGGTGTCCTCACAACCCAAGGGCAGATTGCGGACGGTCACGTTCACCGGCGTCGGCTCGTTCCTGATTCCCTGCAGACCTGTGCCGGTGGTGCAGGACCCGGTGTTGAACACGAGACCGAAGTCGTTGGGCGCGGGAATCTGGTTGATGTGGATGTGCTCCGGCGTGACCACATCGACCTCGTTCGGTGCGATGGTGAAGTTGTTGATCCGAACCAGAAGTTCGTCTGCAAAGCGAACACCGAAGATGTCGATCTCGCTGGGGCTGACCCCGTTTCCGAAATCGGTCTCATCGACAAAGATCGGATCGACGCTGGTGATCGTCGGATTCGAGCCGAGCAGGGTGTACTGACCACCCTCGGCGAAACGGTTGCTCTCGTTGAGAACGACCCGGAAATCGCCGGATCGGTCGGCACAGGTCGGCGCCATATCGGTCGGCGACCGCAGGGTGAGCTCGGTGCCGGTCACCGAAATCACATCGAACTCGACCTCGCCGCCGGAGCGGAACCACACGGTGAGCGGATCCTCGAAACCGGCGCCGTAAAGGGCGAAGAGATCGCCGATCTGGCCCTCGGTCGGGTTGGCCTGACCGACATAGAGAATGTCGCCATACCGGAAGGTTTGGCTGGCGGTGGCATTGTTGCCGGTCTGGAGGTTGGTCACCCGGACGGACACGAAGATCGGCGGCAACTGACCCTGCTGACTGTAGTCAGGGGTCAGACAGGTGATGACATCGTTATCCGCCAACGACTGGTCGTCATAGACCTGGCAACCGGTGGCTTCGAGGTCGCCGAAGTGCACCTGAATCGGGATCTCGAACCCGTGACCGGTGATCGTCACCTCGGTTCCGCCATCCAGCGGTCCGGCCGTCGGCGAGATTCCGGTGATCTCGGGTTCGGCGATATCGGATTTGACGATGAAGATGTCGTTCTTTTCGACACTGGCGCCACCGACTCGGGTCAGAATCACACCCGCACTTTTGTTCTCGGTCAGGGGTGTGAGACTGAAGCGTGGGGTGATGACCGCAATCTGGGTCTCGGACCACTGCTCCACCTCGGCAAGCAACTGCTGGCCCTCGAAAGTGAAGTAGACCTTGTCGAAGTTTTTGATGAGCTCCTTGGTCTCGTCAACCGCGAAGTTGAGTCCAAGGATCGTGACGCTCTCTCCACCCTGGGAGCGTCCGTAGAGGGGCTCGACCCCGAAGATCACCGGATCGCCGATGATGACCGAGTCGGAGATGTAGGTGAAGGCTGAGGGATATGACTGGACCTGTTCGTCGGTGGTTCCGACCCCGACCGTGACCTTGACTTCCGCCGGCGAGGTTATGGTCTTGTCGGCGGCGGTCGGCTGCGGCGTCAGGATGGTGATGGTTCCGACTGTTTCGACCGGGTCGCTCTCGACCACATGAACCACGACTCCCTGGTACTGAACGCTCTGGACGGTGAATACCACCTCGACCGGGTTGCGGATGCCCTTACCGGTGAGAATCACGTTCTCACCCCCGGCATACGATCCCGCGGCGGGGTTGATATTCCAGATTTGGAGCGCGCCTGATGTAGTCGGTTCTTTGTAGGCGACCGTGATCTGACTCGTGATGGTCTTGACCCGTGCCTGCACGGCGTAATTGCCTGCGGTGTCGGAAAAGAACCCGATGGTGGCTTGACCACCGGTCGTCAACACCGTCGCTACTTGGCCGTTGTCCGGCACGAAGACGCCGCCACCGGCGTTGCGCAGGAACTCCACCTGGGTGTCGTCGGGGGCGGGGCTCCCGTTGAGGGTCACAGTGGCCGTCACCGTAACCGGGGTGCTGACGTTGGGATTGCTGTCGCTGGATTGCAGCGACGTGATCAGCCAAACATCGCCACCCGGCGGTGGTGTCACCGTCGGCGGTTTCGAGCTACCGCCCGAACACCCGACCAGGATGACCAGGCTACACAGGATAAGACAGTTGAAGAGGCTCTTCATGGCTCCGGACCCCCTGCCCGTTATGGGCTTCCGCAGAAGAAATTGTATTGAATGGATTGCGGCACCGAGGCGACGCTCTTGCCGGACATCGTTTCGCCGAACATCTGCAGTACGAGACGCTGGCGGATGTTGCGGTTGCCGGTCTCGGGATCGACCCCACCGTTCTCAGGCAGGAGATAGGCCAGCGGGATCTCGCTGAGATACTCCACCGGATAGACCCGCCAATTCTCGAGATCGGTGGATCCGCCCGCCGGAACGATGATGCCCTGGTCGAAGATCGCCTGCGGCGATGCCGTGGTGCCACCGTCGTTGCGCTCGGGTGTGATGACCCAGCGCAGGATCCGAACATCCTGAGAGCTGCCCAGGACCGTCCCGGGAGCCTTGGCCTGCGACACCACGTTCATGGTCTCGATAGCGATGTCGGTCCCGTTGGCGATATACGTGCAGATATCGATATCGGGGTTGTACAAATCGATCTCCACGGTGATGTAGACCGCGGCTTCGGTGTCGTCGAGAGTGCTGTTGCCCCCGCAGGAGCCGAGTAGCAACGCGGCCGCGAGAACGATCCCGACACTCGTGATGCGTTTCATCCGATCCCCCCTCAGTACTTCACGATGCGTGGCGTGATGAAGATCAGAAGCTCATCGTGCCGTTTAAAGGTTCCCTTGTTCTTGAACAGATTCCCAAAGAGCGGAATCTTGTACAGACCGGGGATCCTGTTTTCATTTTCCTGGTCGTTGATCTGATAGATGCCGGCGATGACGGTGGTACCGCCGTCGCGGACCAGAAGCTGTGTCTGGGCGTCACGCGTGAAGATCGGGACGTTGGTGCCGCCGACCACTGCCGCCGCGAGTACCGCTTCCTGCTTCTTGATGTCGATGTCGAGATTGACCGTACCCTCGGCGGTGATCTGCGGTGTCACCTGCAATCTCAGGGTCGCATCGACATACTGCACGGTGACCGTGTTGTTGGCGACGGTCTGAACCGGGATCTGGAGACCAGAGCGAATGGACGCCTGCTGGAGATTCTGGGTCGTGACCCGAGGCGTCGAAACGATGCGCAGGAGGCCGTCGGTCTCCGCCGCCGAGAGCAGGAAGTCCAGATTGAAGGTGTTGAGGATGTCGCCGAAGCTGAAGGACAGGAAGCCCTGGTTGCCTCGCGCGAGTTCCACATCGCCGGCGACCTCGACCGAGTTGGGGAAATCCAGCCCGGTGTCGTTGCCGTGTTGCGCGTCCATCACACCGGAAAATCCCCAGCTGACGCCGAGCTCGCGGGAGAAGTCTCTCGTGGTCTCAACGATCCGACCCTCGATCACGACCTGCGGTGTCGGCTGGTCGAGACTATCGATGAGCCGCAACGCGCCCTCGACCCGGTCCACGACATCGCGGATGATCAGGGTGTTGGTGCGTTCGTCGGTGGTCACCGACCCACGCGTGGACAGGAGGAAACTGTCGTTGGACAGAAGTCCAGCAACATAGCTCGCCTTGGCGTACGAGAGCGGTTTGAGGACAGTCCTGAGGGGTTTTGCCTCTTCGCGTTGTTTCTCGAGCGCGACCTTTGCCGACTTCTCGGCGGCCAGCTTCTGGTTGGTCGCGACCCTCAGGACGTTGTTCTCGAGCACATAGTCGAGGTTGTTGATCCTCAGGATCAAATCCAGCGCCTGATCCCACGGGACATCGCGCAACTCGACGGTGACCGAGCCGCCGACCCCAGGATCCACGATGATGTTGAGCTGGGTGAGGGCGGAGAAGGTCTTGAGCACGTCACGGACATCGGCGTCCTTGAGGCTCAGGCTGATGGGCTCACCGGTGAACTGTTGCTCATCGGTATCGATGTCGGTGGTCGCGTAGGTGTCGGCCCTGGTCGTCGGCGCATTGAGGACCTGCGCCGCCGGAGCGTGCTCGATCATCTGAGACGGTTCGGCGACGAACGGGCTGCGCTCGACCACCGGCTCTTCTACATTCCAATCGTCTTCAGCCGAGGACGGCTCCGACCAGTTGTCCTCATCGGTGGTTTCGACGGGATCCGGAAGATCGAAGAGCGTCGACGAGACCGCTGCTGTTTCGACCGGTGTCTCGACCTCGGCGTTTGTCTCTGTGCCGGTGGTGCCCGCCGGTTCGATCTCGTTGCTTGCAACCACATACTCGGGCTCGGACACGACCTCGTTCTCGGTGATGACCGGTGGGGTCATCTGGACGAACGGCGCGTCTGCGGCCATGACCTGGATCACAGCACCGTTCGAGGTCTCGGAAAACTCGTACCGCACTTCACCGTCGAGATCGATGACCACACGGGTCACCGGCTCGGGCTCGGTCCGATTCTGAGCGACCCGCACCTGGCGGACCGGACCGGATCCCACTGCGTAAATGCTTCGATTGAACCGTTTGATCACACCGTTGAGGTCGATGACCAGGCGATCCGGGTTGGGAAGCGTGAACGCAGTCCCGGACAGGGCGCCGTCGCCACGGAGCTCGATGACGGCCCCGTTGCTCGAACCCACGGGGACGACCTCGAGCAGATTGGTCGCTGGACCCGAAGAAGGAACAGGATCGACTGGAGTCACCGCCACGACGACGGGCTCCGCCTTCGGCTTCTCTGCGGGCGTCACACCCGTTTGAAAAGACGAAAAGACAAGATCCAGCCCACCCTCGGTGGTGTCGAGCCTCAACTGTGACGGTTCGGCAAGCCACACCGTCAACCGGGTGACTCTCTTGCCAAACTCCTCGACCTCGGAAAGCTCGGCGCGCTCGATCCCGAGAGAAGGATCTGTCAGAGTCCCCGCGCTTCGCTCCCAATCGGCTTCGGGCATCTCAATGACCCAAACGCCTGGCTGAGGAGAGTAGTGGACCGTCTCGAGAGCGTTATCGGTCCGCAGGTGGATCACCGGTCCAGTGGACCCGGCTTCCGCCGTTAGCCCGTGGAGCGCGGGCAGGGACGCTGTCGCGATGCCGGGCTGCATCAAGCCCAACAGCGCGCAGGTCGCCGCCACCACCAGGACGCGGACGTTGATGTTCATCATGCCATCCCCCAATTCGATATCACTCGAACGGCTAATCCGTGATCTCACGTACGACATCCTCGTACGGTTTGAGCTGTTTCGGGTCGTTCGACTGCTTTCTGAAAACAATGCGGTCGAACTGTATGTCCTTGACTTCTCCGTCATAGAGCTTCGTTCCCGGACGGAGAATGTAGGAAATACTGTCGCGCCCTTGAACAAATGCGAGGATCCCATTGGGCGTTTCGATGATCCCCTCGAGCCTGATCTCATCGACAGTCATCCCCGGCAGACCCGGAGGACGAGGTTCCGAATCTTCGTCGATGGTCCTTTCGAACCCCAGCCGAAGCGAACGGAACGGATCGCGGCGGCCGGCGGGATCGTAGGAGAAGTTCTCGCCTTGGAGCATCTCTCTCTCGCCCCGCAGGATTTGCTCGATGGCCGAGGTATCGACCTCTTCCTCACCGAGGCTGTCCGCGGCGAAACTTCCATCGGCGGGAGCAGGCTCCGCGTCCTGCGCCCAACCGGGCGCGGCGGTTAGTCCGAGGACCGCAACCGCCGTCATACACACGAGCAATCGGATGATCTTCATCTCACGACCCCGCTCATTCCTTGTAGATAAAGGTTCGCTGGGTGAAGGTGGCCTGGATCGAAAATCCTCCGCCCCCTGTACCCCGGACCGGTGAGATCACCAGATCGTCCACATTGATGATCCGAGAAAATCCACTCAAACGATCGAAGAACAGACCAAGTTCGTGATAGGTCCCATCGAGAGCGACCGTGATGGGACGCTCGAGATAGAACTCGCGGTCGACGATATTCGCCGGTATGAACCGAGTCAGGCGGAAGCTCCCACGCTCGGTGAGGTGCTTGAGCCGTTTGATGAGATCATCGGTTTCCTTCTTCGTGGGAAGAATCCGGCGCAGACGATCCAAATCGAGTTCGTAGTTCCGGATGTCCTCTTCGAGACGAGGAAGATCGGCTTTGGCCCGCTGGCCCTTTTCAATCTCCCGCTCCAACTCATTGATATTGTCCTGCGCCCTGACGCAATCCTCCTCAATGGGTTTGAAGACATACATTTGCAACACCACGAAGAGCGCGATGCCGAGGACAAGCCCGACGGTCAGTGCGACCCACCAGGGTTTTTCGTTGAGATCAATGGCCATGCGCCTGACCCCCGCTTCCTCAGGTTCCGTCAGCCGGAGTCGAGGCTTTCTCGATCTCCGGTGGTTCATAGGTAAAGTTGGCTGTCAGAGTGAAGGTGAAGTCGTCTCCTCTGCGTGCGAGATTTTTCACGTCCGGTTCCTCAAAGAAAGGCGACGCGTCCAGATTCGAGTAGTAGTTCGCCACCGCGTTCTCGTCCATCGCCTCTCCGGTGATGGTGACCGCGCTTCCTGACAGCTGGAACTTGGTGAGCCACACCAACTCGGGCAGCGCGCGGGAAACCTCGTCGAGGATTCGGACCGGGCCGTGTTGCTTGTTCTTGAGTTCGTTGATGACATCGACTTTGCGTTTGAGCAACGCGCGCTTTGCCTCCAACTCTTCGACCTTGTCGATATAGGGCTGGAGTTCGTCACGTTCCACGGTCCGTTGACGCTCGAGCTCCTTGAGTTCGGTGCGCTTGGACTTCAGGATATACCACCACGTACCACATACGGCGATGGCAATGGCGAGCACAGCCACGAGGATGATGTCCCCCTGTTTGGCGCCAAGCGAGAACTCCGGGCGTTTCCGCTTGGCAACTGCTGCAGTCGGCGCCTCCGAAACCAGATTGATCTTGATCATCGGCTCAATCTCCGACGGTCCGAATTGCCAAGCCAACCGCCACCGCCATGGCCGGTGCGTTGCTGTTGATCCAGTCTGGATCAAAATCCGACTCGTTGTAACGGATGTTCCGGAACGGATTCAAAAGCTCGACATTGACCTGGAACCGCTCTTGAAGGATCGATTCGAGATTCGCCACCAACGATCCCCCGCCCGACAACATCACTCGGTCAAGACGATCGACCGATGAGGTGGCAACGAAGAAATCAATGGTCTTCTGCAATTCGGCCGCGAGATCTTCCGATGCCGCGCCGAGAACACTGTCGACCTGCTGTGCCGACACCTGGCCAAGATCCCCGCCGAGCTTCAGCTTCTCAGCATCCTCCCGGGGCAGGTTGAACTCGCGCTGAATCGCCTCGGTGTAAAGGTTGCCGCCAAAAGCCACATCCCGCCAGAACACCGAGTTGCCGTCGTGCAGAACATTGATGTTCATCACCGATGCACCGACGTTGACCAGTGCAACGGTTTCACCGCGCGACGAATAGTTCGTTTCAAATGCGTTCTGAACGGCGAATACATCGACATCGACCAGGACAGGTTCCTTACCCGCCTGAACGATCACCGATGTGTAGTCGTTGATTCGATCCCTTTTCACCGCCACCAGCAACACATCCATAGTGTCGCTCGAACCGGTTTCCAGTACAACGTAATCCAAGTTGACATCATTGATGTCGAATGGGATGTACTGCTCGGCTTCCCACTGGATCGATTCAGCGAGCTCCGCTTCCGTCATGGATGGCAGTTGAATCTTCTTGATGATCACGGAATGACCGGACAAAGAACCGCCGAATTTCGCGTTCTTGATTCCGTTCTCCGAGATCAACCCAGTAAGGGCCTCAACCACCAGGGACGAATCCATGATTGCGCCATCGACAATTGCCTCTGGAGACAACTCCGCGACGGCAGCGTGGACCAGTTGGAACTCGTCGTTTTTGAGCGGCTTCAGCTCAACGAGCTTGATCGCTGAGGAGCCAACATCACAGCCGACAACTTGTTTTTTTCGCTTTCCAAACACGTCTCACACCTTATGTCACAAGAGTTTGAACCTTTAGAAACATCAAACCTCTATGAGCAGGCTATCAAAAGGGGTTTAGAGTGTCAAGAACATGTGAAAACAAAATTGTGGTTCTAAACGAACGCAACATTCATTCCCAATTGTTTTCAGGTTCCGTTTCTTCGAGTGAACGAGAAATTAAAATACGTTCCCTTGTTTTCCAAATATTTCTCTCACAAATTTATCGCGGCTTAGCTCACATTCAGACACGGTTTTCTACACGAAAAGAGCACAAAACCGGTGATTCGGTAATGCACGACCTTGCCATCAAGCGACGTTTGTGCTATTAAGTGCGTCCCCATTCTCTTGGGGACCTCGAGGAGGACCACTGAAATGGCGCAGCGATGTGAAATCTGCGGCAAAGGACCGATGACCGGGAGCAATATCTCCCACGCACACAATGTCACGAAGCGACGGTGGCTGCCCAACCTGCAGCGGGTTCGCGCCGTTGTCGATGGCAGTTCGAAATATGTTCGGGCCTGCACTCGGTGCATTCGCTCGGGCAAGGTCACCAAGGCTCCAAGGCTGTAGATCGCCCGGACAAACCGGAAGAACAAGGCGGCGCCGAGCCGCCTTTTCGTCGTTGCCTCTCTCCGGTGAGTCCACCCGCACCACAGAGAATCAAAGGCTTCGTGGTCTTCGTGTTTCAAATCGACCGTTCAACGACCAGGGTCGCTGAGCCGCAGGCCAGAGGCTCTTCACGGGATATGGATCCCTCTGTAGATTCAATGCGGGGGCCGGATTACGCCCGGGGCTGGCTCTGACCGCGGCGATCCACCCGCCGCATGCCGTTGATCTTGCCGAGCCGGCGAAGGATCCGATCGAGCTGAGCGGCGTCACGCACCTCGATGGTCATGGCGCCGAATCCCCGGTCGTTGTGTTCGGTCCGAAGTTGGCAACTCAGGATATCGCTTCCCTCGGCTGTGATGACCTGCGAGATCGACGCCAGCATCCCAGACCGATCATCAAAGAGCATGTCCAATTCGACCTGGTTCGGCGACGCCCCTTTCAGACCGGCGCCGGACGCCCAGCGGACCTCGATCTCGCGTTCCGGGTGGTACATCAGGTTCTTCACGTTGGGGCAGGTCCTCGAGTGGACCGCCACACCCTTTCCACGGGTCACGTAGCCGACGATTTTCTCTCCTGGAAGGGGTCTGCAGCACTTGGCCACATAGACCAGAAAATCGGCGTCCCCGGTGACCTCGAGGGCCTGGCTCCCGGGCGGCGCCTCTCGCTCGGCTGCGACTGGGATCTCGTCCGCGACATCCACCTCTTCGCCCGGTACGAGCTGAGCGATGATCGCCGAGGCCGCCAGCCGACCGAATCCCAAGGCGGCCATGAGATCGTCATCCTTGGACAGACCATGCGACGTCAGGACATTCTTGAGCTCGTCGCTGCCCGCGATCTTGCGCCACGAGATCCCGGCCTTGCGGAACTCGCGTTCGATGAGCTTGCGACCAACATCGACCGCACGCTTCTTCTCCTCGCGTTTGAGCCAGCTCCTGATCTTCGAGCGAGCGCGATTGGTGACGACAATGTTGAGCCAGTCGTGGTGTGGCTTCTGTTGCTGCGAAGTGGAAATTTCGACAATATCTCCGTTTTTGAGTTCGGTGCGCAGCGGCACCCAACGACTGTTGACCCTCCCACCGACACAACCGTGGCCAACCTCCGTGTGAATCCGATAGGCGAAGTCGAGAATGGTCGCTCCACGGGGGAAACTGAAGACATCCCCTCGAGGGGTGAAGCAATAGACATCGTCCGGGTAGAGATCGACCTTGATCGAATCGAGAAACTCCCTCGGAGAGGCCCCCTCGGAGTTGTCGAGCAGACTCCGAAGCCACGAGATGCGGGAGTCATGGTCTGCGGACCCTGATCCGTTCTCTTTGTAGCTCCAGTGCGCCGCGATTCCGAATTCGGCGATCTTGTGCATGTCCCATGTTCGAATCTGGATCTCGAAAGGGTGGGCCTCGGGTCCGAGAACAGTCGTGTGGAGCGACTGGTAGGCGTTGGGTTTGGGGATGGCAATGTGGTCCTTCATCCGCCCCGGAACCGGTGGCCACTGCTGGTGAATGAGGCCGAGCACGGCATAACAATCAGCCACCGAATCGACGATGATCCTAAAGGCGAGGAAATCAAAGACGTTGGCGGCATCCACCCCTTGCCGCCGGAGCTTCTGATAGACCGAGTACATGTGCTTGACCCGCCCGCGAATCGAAGCCTTGAGGTTGTTCTCGGCGAGCAGGCCGGCAATGACCTCGCGGATCTCTGCAAACCAACGGTCCGCGGCTGTGGCTCGTTCCTCGATTTCGTGCTCGAGTCGATCCCACTGTTTCGGGTGGAGGTAACGAAAGCAGAGATCTTCCATCTCCATCTTGATGGAGCCGATCCCGAGCCGGTTGGCAATGGGGGCATAGATGTCCAGGGTCTCCTGAGCGATGGCGATCTGCCGGTCCCGCTTCAGGTGCTCCAGGGTCCGCATGTTGTGCAACCGATCGGCGAGCTTGACGAGAATCACGCGGACATCGTCCATGGATGCCAGAAGGAGCCGGCGAAAATTCTCCGCCTCCGTGGCCTCGCGACTCGTGAACGAGTTTTCGAAATCACTCAGCTTGGTCAGCGCTACGACCAGCCGGGTAACGTCAGGGCCGAACTCGAGCTCGAGTTCCTCGGCGGTGGTTTCGGTGTCCTCGAGGAGATCGTGCAGGAGCCCCGCGGCGATCGCCACTTCGTCGAGCTCCATCTCGGCGAGGATCCAGGCCACCGTCAAGGGATGGGTGAAATAGGCTTCTCCGGAGCGCCGTACCTGACCCCGATGACGATTGGCGGCAAAGATGTAGGCATGCCGAAGCAGATCCTCATTGGGCTCCCTCCGATAGAGCTCCACCCGGTTGAGGATGTCTTCGATGCGGATCTTCGCCGAAGAGTCCATCCAACCATTGTACGTTCAAGGGTCAAGTCCCCCCCGTTTCCGTGCCCGATCCCGATCCCGATGGCGATGGCGATGGCGATGGCCGTGGCCGTGGCCGTGGCCGTAGCCGGGACCGTGGCCGGGACCGTGACCGCACCCGTGGCCGTACCCGTGGCCGTGGCCGCATCCAAGCACGCGGAAAACACTGCTCACCGGGGCGTGCCGGGCACGCCATTGTGCCGGGGCGACCTTCCGGCTACGCGGTGCGATCCACACAATGGCGCTGCCGGGCAACCCTCGCGGTAAAACGTTCCGGTGCGGCTGTTCACACCACGAGGTAGGCCGCCGGCGCATCATCGGCGTGGTCGCAGTCCTTCAATCTTCCCCCCGCGCGACCGCGCCGATGGTGCGACGCTGGTCCGCCTCCGAAACGGAGGCGGACCAGAAGGCCGGAGCCCCGGGAAGCCGCGACCGCACCCGCGACCGTGGCCGTGGCCG
>Ga0209344_10001756_pt1 | contig 26870 bp, 25 predicted proteins | sample Cruoilmetagenom6_FD_187293 | JGI IMG/M metagenome (GOLD analysis project Ga0209344, IMG submission 187293) | Oil polluted marine microbial communities from Coal Oil Point, Santa Barbara, California, USA - Santa Barbara Oil Seep Sample 6 (SPAdes)... | ecosystem: Environmental > Aquatic > Marine... | reverse complement strand
TTTTGAAATTATTTTTACAACCGCTTATAGCGAATATGCCATTAAAGCTTTTGAACTTTCAGCTGTAGATTATTTATTAAAACCATTGCGAGCAGATAAATTAATTGATGCTATTGAAAAAGCGATAGCTAATATTGGTAAATCTCATATTAACCTAAAGTTAGAAGAACTTCAGAAGAGTCTTAAATCGGCTAATTTCAAAAAAATAGGACTTCCCGTTGCAGATGGCATTAAGTTTATCAATTTTGAAGATATTATTCTCTTAAAAGCAGATGGAATGTACACTAAGGTAAGTATTCATGAGGCTTCAGAATTATTAATTAGTAAGCCTTTGAAGCATTTTGAAGGATTGTTAGCATCTATTCCAACGTTTTATAGACCACACCGTTCGTACCTCATTAACCTAAAGTACATTCAAGAATACTGCAAAAAAGATGGTGGCTATATTATTATGGACAATAATGAAAGTGTGTCCATATCAAAAGATAAGAAAGATGAGTTTTTAACGATTGTTCAGAATATAGGCTAGAATTTTTTAGAAGTCGAAACGTGCATTTCAGAAATTACCCCATATTTTTTAAAGCTTCATAGTAGATATTTGGTTCATTAACAATAATTAAAACCAAATTTATTATGAAAAAAAATACATTTTTTCACGAACAGTTAATTCATAAATGTCTCGTGAGTTCAACAAGATTACTTGCATTACTGCTTCTCATTAGTAGTTATAGTTTTGCTCAAACATGGAATCAAGTTGGTAATGCACAGTTTTCAACAAATTTTTCGGAATTAGCAGAGTTTACTTTTGATAATAATGGAGACCCTTATGTAGTTTACGAGCATCCTTCAGGTAATGCTATATATGTCATGAAATATGATGGAACAAACTGGGTAGATGTTGGCTCTAGCCCTATTTCAACCGAAAATTACAACAATTTAGATATTACAATTAACCCTGTGACAAATCAGCCTTGGGTAGCTTTAAAAGCGCAGGCTAATGGGAGTGGTAGCAATATAGATGTTTACAGCTTTGATGGAAGCTCTTGGGTGGTAGAAGGATCTAATATAGGAGGCTCTTTTTGGACTTATGGTATTTATTTAAATTTCAGCAGCTCAGGAGTTGCCCAAGTAGTTGGCGTTATTTCTTCCGGAGGTAATGATAGAAGAGCTATAGCTTATACAAAGAATTCATCAGGAAATTGGGGGGCTGTTGCAGGTGGATTGGATGGTAGTTTAGGAAGAATAGATGCCTATGCATACGATCAATATACTATGGTTGATTTTGGTGGAAATATAAGAGTGAGTGATTTTAGCAATACCATAAGTACTGTTAATATTCTTTCTTCATCTTCTCATGATTTTGTAGATGTCTCTTCATATAATATTGATGACACATTTTATGCTGCATCATATAGTGATAACAATAATAGAATAGTTACAGCTGTAAATGATGGTAGTGCTAGCGTTTCAATGGCACAGCCATCAAATGCTACTGCTTTGTCTCAAACCTTTGTAAAAATGAGACAAAGCCCTAATGATAGTAGACATTATTTAATGTACTCAGATGCTTCTGATCAATTGGCATTTGATGTTTACAACGAAGCAGGCGACTTTTGGAGTCCTGTAACGAAGCCTAATATACCAACTAATACAACGTCATTCTTTGCTAGAATGGATATCAATCCAGTAGATGGTGATATGTATATTTTATGGCAAGATGGTGCTAGATTGAGTATGAAAAAGTTCGAGGTAGAGTCGCCATTGGGAAGGTACTATGTGGATGCTAATGTGTCTGGCGGTGATGGTAGTGGAGATTCTTGGGCAAATGCTATACCAGATTTACAAACAGCACTTGGAGTAGCAGGAACTAATACTTCTGAAATTTGGGTGGCAGCAGGAATTTATAAACCCGGAAATCTTAATACAGTATCCTTTGAAATTTCGATAGATGATTTGCATCTGTATGGAGGTTTTGATGGTACTGAATCGTCGATTACAGAAAGAGATGTTTTTAATAACCCAACTATATTATCGGGAGATATTAATGGAAATGATAACGGAGTAAGTTTTTATGAATCTACAAGATCAGATAATTCAATACACGTAGTAAGGCTAAATGCAAATAATGTAGTGTTAGATGGTCTTCAAATTAATGATGGTAGTGCAGTAGGTTCTTCTGGTAGTACTGATGAACGCGCAGGTGGAATATATGTTAATGAATTGGCGCAAAATTTAGTGATAAGAAATTGCCAATTTTATAATAATCTGGGCGAAATAGGTGGTGCAATTTATAGTAACCTTAATGTAAATACATCTATGAACATTGAGAATTGTATTTTTAGTAATAATGTGAGTAGATACGGTACAGGAATCTGTTTTTTACTCAATGATAATATTACCGCAACTTTTGAAATGACTAATACCTTATTCTACAATAATATTTCAGAAGATGCGGGTTCTGGTGCTCAGGGTTTTACAGGAAGTAGTTTGTGGGTAAGAGCTAATAGCTCAGGTTCTAATTTAACTACAACGATTTCTAACTGTACTTTTGCAAATAATAGAGATAGAGGAACAACCGCTTCTTCAGATAAAGGAACATTAGCTTTAACAGAAAGAACTGATGGGAATAGTACTCATAATGCAACAATTAATAACTCAATTTTTTATAATAATAAACAGGGTACTTCTAATGCTATGGGTATTTCTATTAATAAAGGTCATGCTCATTTACCTAGTTCAACATTTGTATACAACTCTATTAGCGACGATAGTTTTTCAAATTTAACATATCTAACAAATACAAGTAACTCAAATCCTTTATTTACAGATATGGCTAATAACGATTTTACATTACAAACAAGCTCGCCTGCAGTAGATACCGGAGATAATACTAAAGTGCCTGCCGGTATTACTACAGATTTATTAGGCAATCAACGTATTTTTAATATAACAGTAGATATGGGTGCCTATGAATTCGATCCTTCGTTAGGAGTTAATGATTTAATAATTAGTGAATACGGAATTAAATTATATCCTAATCCAACGTCTTCGATTCTAAATATAGAAATGACTCAAAACTTAAAACACGTGTCTATTTATTCTATTTTAGGTGCTGAAGTGTTAAGTACTCAACATAAAACTATTGATGTTTCTGGTTTGTCAAATGGTGTGTTCTTAATTAAAATTGAAGACGAAAACGGAAACGTTTCAACTAAACGATTTGTGAAAAAATAAAGGTGCTATTAATCAGTTGAAAAAGTTGGACTAATTCATTTTAGTTCAACTTTTCTTTTTTATATGAAGTATTTAAAACAAAAAAAATTAGAGATATTTCTAATTGTATTTTATACAGTTATAGGCGTTGTACTTTTTTATATTTAAAATGCTGCTATCAACAATAACAGCCAACCAGCAACTAATAATAACCCACCAATAGGAGTCACAGGGCCTAAAAACCGAAGTTTTTTGCCTTTAGCATCTGATAAAACTAATCCGTAAATACTAAACGAGAAGAGTATAATACCGATTGTAAAACACCAATACGTTGCTGTAGTGACGTTGCTAGCACTAAGTCCTAAAGCGAGTAATACGATGGCGTGATACATTTGATATTTAACACCAACTTCAAAACTATGCAATTGCTCTGTAGATAAAATTTTCTTTAAAGCATGCGCTCCAAAAGCACCAAAAATTACGGCTAGCATGCCAAATAAAGCTCCAGTTGCAATTATAATGTGTTGTGTCATTTTAGTACGTTGTTTTATTTGTAAACTACAGGAATAATTTCACCTTTAGCCAAACAGTATTTTTCAATGTCTTCGTTAGAAAGTTGTGCTGTATAATCTACTTCGTCTACTTTAAATCCTATAGAACGCAGCTTATCAAAATAATCGCGACCATACACACGTACATGATCGTATTGCCCAAATATTTTAGCACGTTCGGCCTTATCTGTTATCGTATCATCTTCAAAAGTTTTAGCCCGATTTAAATCTTGAGGAATTTGAAAAATACCATAACCATCAGGTTTCATCACTCTATATAATTCTTGCATCGCCTTTGTGTCGTCAGGAATATGTTCTAAAACATGATTACATAAAATAACATCATAACTGTTATCTTCAAAAGGAAGGTCGCAAATATCGGCTTTGACATCTGCGATAGGTGATAGTAAATCTGTTGTAGTATATTTTAAGTTTTTAAGACTTCTAAAACGTTTTAAAAAACATTGTTCAGGAGCAAAATGAAGTACACTTAATACAGAATTTGATTCAGTATCTCTTGAAAAGAAATTCGTTTTATTTTTTAAATATAGCCATAACAATCTATGTCTTTCTAAAGAAAGGGTAGAGGGTGAGAGCACATTTGGTCGTTGCTTACCATAACCGTATGGTAAAAACATTTTAAAACTTTTGCCGTCAATGGGATCTGTGTATTTATCGCCTTTTAAAAATAGAGCTATTACAGGACGAACCAAATAGCTTAATCTTATGAGTAAAGGTCTTGGAATAAAATTGAGACAAAATTTAAAAAGCGATTTCATTTTTAAAGTACTAATGTCTTCTGTCTAAAAGCATCTTCTTCATCAGAAGTAATTCCTAAAGCTTCATGGACATATCCAAAAGTTGAAAGTATTTCTGGTTTCCCATCTACAATAGCAACATCGTGTTCAAAATGTACACTTGGTTTTCCATCTTGAGTCACAATTGTCCAACCGTCACTCAATTGTTTGACTTTATGAGTTCCTAAATTTATCATTGGCTCAATAGCAACAACCATACCTTCAATAAACTTTTTACCACGACCACGTTTTCCGTAATTTGGCATTTCAGGATCTTCGTGCATTTTTCTGCCTAAACCATGTCCAACTAATTCTCTAACCACACCATAACCTTCTGCTTCCGTAAATTGTTGAATTGCAAAACCTACATCACCAACGCGATTGCCAATTTTTAGTTGTTCGATACCTTTATAAAGTGATGCTTTGGTAATTTGAATGAGTTTTTTAGTCTCTTCAGCAACATCGCCAACTTCAAAAGTATAAGCATGGTCTCCATAAAAACCATTCATAAAAGAGCCACAATCTATAGATACAATATCACCATCTTTTAATGGTATATCTGTTGGTAAACCATGAACTACAGCTTCGTTAACACTACATAATAATGTAGAAGGGCAGTCGTAAAGGCCTTTAAAGCCAGGCAAAGCACCATGGTCTCTAATAAACTCTTCTGCAATTGCATCTAAGTGGTTGGTGGTAACCCCTTCTTTAACTTCTTTAGCCAACATACCTAAAGTTTTAGATACGATGAGCGCACTTTGACGCATTAATTCAATTTCTTCTGCCGTTTTTACTATAATCATGATTCAAAATATTGAGCGGCAAAGATAGGTAATTATAACAATTCTAAAATATTTTTAAAACATGATAAATGACAGTTTCTAAATAAACTTTCTATTATATGTTTGCAATATAAAATTGAACAGCCATGTATAAAACCGTTACCGCAGAAGAAGCTTTAAAAGTTGTAAAATCTAATAATCGTGTATATATTCAGGCAGCTGCAGCAGCTCCTCAGGCACTTGTGAAAGCATTGTCTGCAAGACATGAAGAGTTACGAAATGTAGAAGTATGTCATTTGCATACCGAAGGAGAGGCACCTTATGCAGATCCTAAGTTAAGAGACAGCTTTCACGTTAACTCTTTTTTTATTGGAAAAAATGTAAGACATACTTTAAAAGCTGGTAATGGTTCTTACACTCCTGTTTTTTTAAGTGAACTGCCAAGACTTTTTCAACAACACATTTTAGATTTAGATGTCGTTTTAATTCAAGTTTCTGTTCCAGATCGTCATGGATATTGCTCATTGGGTGTTTCTGTTGAAGCCTCTTTAGCAGCAATAGATAATGCAAAATGTGTTATTGCACAAGTAAATCCACAAATGCCTAGAACGCATGGAGCAGGAATTATTCATATGACTGAAATTGATTATTTTGTTGAGTCAGATGAAGCACTTCCTGTGCATCATATGGCAGAACCTAACGCTATTGAAAGTAAGATTGGAGATTATGTGGCTGGCTTAGTTGAAGATAGAAGTACGTTACAAATGGGTATTGGTTCTATTCCAAACGCCGTATTAACACGTTTAACAAATCATAAAGATTTAGGCTTACATACCGAAATGTTTTCAGATGGAGTCATTGATTTAATCTTAAATGATGTTATAAACGGGAATTATAAAAAGATTAATCGTGGACGTTCATTAGCAACGTTTTTAATTGGCTCTAAACGCTTATATGATTATGTAGATGATAATCCGTTTGTAGAAATGCGTGCATCAAATTATACTAACAATGCAGCATATATTAAACAAAATCCAAAAATGGTTGCTATAAATTCTGCGATAGAAGTAGATGTTACAGGTCAAGTTTGTGCAGATTCTATAGGCGCGAGTATGTATTCTGGTGTTGGAGGACAAATGGATTTTATACGAGGTGCTTCGTTAAGTCAAGGAGGTAAGGCTATTATTGCGCTGCCATCAGTGACTAAAAACGGAATAAGCAGAATTGTACCAGTATTAAAACCAGGAGCAGGAGTGGTAACAACAAGAGCACATGTACATTATGTAGTAACAGAATATGGTATTGCCAATTTATTTGGTAAAACGATTAAAAATAGAGTAAAAGCTTTAGTAGATATTGCTCACCCTGATCATAGAGAAGCAATAGATAGAGCTTATTTTGAAATGATAAAATAAGAAGTAAGCTTTAAAATTTCCACCATTTTTTTGAAGGTGCAGGAATTTTTGGTTCTTCGTTGGTAATAAGTTGATACACTTCTCCCCAACCAAGAATACCACCAATGTTTCTATCGTCAATAAATAGGTCTGCGTGAATTTTACGGCTTCTGCTGTAATCGTATTTTTCTTCAGGAAAGCTAGCGTTTACAGCATAGAACTCAATGCCATTTTCTTTGCAGAACTCAACAGCTTCATCTAGTTTAGCACCACATCTGTAAGTCCAAAGAATTAATCGATGCCCATCTTCTTGGAGTCGTTTTAAGGTTTCAAAAGCAAAAATGCGCGTTTTTCCTATTTTAGGATAAGCATCTTCCACTATGGTACCATCAAAATCAACGGCTATAATTAATCTATTTTGAAAATTCATGCTACTTAATCAAATGAAAGGCAAAGTTACAATAATAAGCGTTTTAAACAAGACTTTCTTGTGTCATCGCTGTGGGTTGAGGTAAGCCTATAAGCTTTAAAATAGTGGGGGCCACGTCTCCTAAAATACCATCTTTTATGGTTTTTAAATCTTTGTCTATTAAAATGATAGGGACAGGGTTTGTGGTGTGAGCTGTATTTGGTGTGCCGTCAGGATTTATCATTGTCTCGCAATTGCCATGATCTGCAATTAATATAGTGGTATAATCGTTTTCTAAGGCTGTGTTTACCACGTTTTTAACACATTCGTCAACTGCTTCACATGCTTTTATGGCTGCTTCCATAACGCCTGTATGACCAACCATATCCCCATTGGCAAAGTTTAAACACACAAAGTCAACATCTCCTTTTTTGAGTTCAGGAATTAACGCATCGGTTAGTTCATAAGCACTCATTTCTGGTTTTAAATCGTAAGTAGCTACTTTAGGTGAGTTTCTTAAAATTCTAGTTTCTCCTTCAAATGGTTGTTCTTGTCCTCCTGAAAAGAAAAATGTAACATGAGGGTATTTTTCAGTTTCAGCAATTCTAATTTGTTTTTTATTGTGCTTTTCTAATACTTCACCTAATGTTTCAGAGAGGTTATCTTTATTAAAAACTACTTTTATGCCTTCAAAACTATCGTCGTAGTTTGTCATGGTAACATAATATAGATTCAATTTGTGCATGTTATACTCATGAAAATCCTTTTGAGATAAGGCTTCTGTTAATTGACGTCCACGATCTGTTCTAAAATTAAAAAAGATAACGACATCATCGTTTTTAATAGTTGTTACAGGTTGGTTGTTTTTATCTGTTACAATTAAAGGTTTTATAAATTCGTCTGTAATATCGTTTTCATAATTACTTTGAATAGATTTTAAAACATGTTGAGTTTTTGTGCCTTCACCATTAACTAAACCATCATAAGCCAGTTTTACACGTTCCCATCGTTTGTCTCTATCCATGGCGTAATAGCGGCCTGTAACGGTTGCTAATTTTCCTGAGGTTTTATGGAGGTGCTCTTCTAATTCTGTAATAAAGCCATAACCCGATTTTGGGTCCACATCTCTACCATCAGTAAAAGCATGAACAAAGACATTTTCTAGGCCATAATCGTTAGTGGCATCAAGTAGTCCAAATAGGTGATTGATATGAGAATGCACTCCTCCGTCACTTACTAAACCTAATAAATGAACATTTTTATTATTAGTTTTCGCATATTCGAAAGCCGATTTTAAAACAGGTTCTTCACGAAGTGTTTTATTTTTAACCGCTAAATTAATTTTTACTAAGTCCTGATATACAATTCGTCCTGCACCTAAATTCATGTGCCCAACTTCACTATTTCCCATTTGCCCTTCAGGTAAACCAACATGAAGTCCATCAGTTCTTAAACTTGCACTAGGATACTTGGTATAAAGTGAATCTATAAATGGTGTTTGTGCATTGTCTATAGCTGAAACTTTAGGATCGGGTGATTTTCCCCAACCATCTAAAATCATTAAAATAACTTTTTTGTTCATGTGTAACTGTTTTGAGTATCAAAGATAATACATACAGCACTACAACATATCCGTAGTTTAAAAAAAATTAAGATGTTAACCTTATTTTAAGTTTTTATAATGAGTAGGTAAGGGTGAGTTTGTGTTTTGTGATGATGTTAACATATTTATTTCCATAGCGTTAAAAAAATGTTATAAAATGTTTTTTAGTGTAACAGTTTGGGTAATCTGTCGTCTCTTTAGTATAATCAAAAACAAATCAATTAAATTTAAAATCTTTCATCATGAAAAAATCAGTAGTAGTTTTGGCCTTAGCATTAGGCTTTTCAGTTAGTAATTTAAATGCAACAAACAATGTTTTAGCTTCAGACACAAATGAAGTTATTGTAAAACCAGTTGAAGTTAGTCCGTTATGTAAGGCTGTTGTCACAGGCAATATCGAAGAAGTAAAACGATTATTAAATAATGGAGTTGATGTTAATGCCAAATCTAATGGGATGATGCCAATTCATTATGCGGCAAAATACAATCGAGTAGAAATTATAAAGACTTTAATTACTGCAGGTTCTGAAATTCACAAACCGTGCAATAAAGGTTATACTGCCTTAAGACATGCACAAAAAACAAAGGCCGTTGATGCAGAACTATTTTTAAAGCGTTTTAAAAACAAAAATGTCTAGGAGTAGACAATTATTTGAGTTAGTTAGTTGAAAATAGCGTCTTTAAGACGCTATTTTGTATTTATAACAATAGCTGCTGGTTTTATAATTAAGTATTTCTAAAAGTCAGCCAAAGTTGTTAGCGCGACCAAAGTTTGATGCAAAAATTATTTAAAAATCATAGGTTTTATTTAAATAGACATAATTTTGAGTGTCAGATTAAGGATTAATAACCGTTTAAAAAAGATATACTTTTAGGTATACAATAAGAAGGTATGAAATATGAGTTTAAAATAATTTCAAATAAAAAGATAGACCAAATAATTCCTTTAGTTTATGAGCTTAACAATGCTAAAGTAAGTATGGATGTGCTTAAATCTCGATTTAATGAAATAAAACAACAAAATTACCAATGTGCAGGCGTATTTGTTGAAAACGAATTAATTGCTATCACAGGTTTGTGGTTTAGTACGCGTCATTATATTGGAAAATCTGTAGAGTTAGATCATGTTTATATAAAACCGGAGTACAGAAATAATGGATTAGGGAAACAATTTATGGGGTGGATTAATAACTATGTTAGAGGACAAGGGTGTAATTCTATGGAGTTAAACACTTATGTTCAAAATTATGCATCGCATAAGTTTTATTACAACGAAGGCTATGAAATTTTAGGTTATCATTTTTTGAAAAAAATCTAAACTTATTTTAAAAAATCTAAGTTTGAATTTGTTTCTATTTCATACGGAGCTTTTCCATATTCAAAAATTCTGGCATTTAAGGGACCTTTTAAAGTGAGTTTGTTTGCTTCTACAGAAATCCAACTGCCTTCTCGTAAGCCAATAACAGGTTGTGTGTTAAAAGCATGAAATTCTTTAATTCGAGTTTCCCTAGTTTCTCCCATATGAGTACTACCTTCAATAGGGTCTAAATAATGCGGATTAATATTAAAAGGAACTAAGCCTAGAGTTTTAAAACTTGGTGGATACATAATAGGCATATCATTAGTGGTATGCATTGTTAAACCACAAATATTACTTCCGGCACTGGTGCCCAAATAAGGGGTGCCTTTATTAATGGCATTCTGTATCGCTAATAAAATGTTGTTTTTATAAAGTTGCGATACCAAAACAAAGGTATTACCACCTCCAACAAAAATACCTTGAGCATTTTGTATGGCTTCTTGTGTGTTTTCAAATTCATGCAATCCTTTTATGGTTTTACCTATCGTTTTAAAAGCTTTAGAAGCTATTTCGGTATAGTCATCATGAGAAATACCTCCTGGTCGTGCATAGGGAATGAATAGGATTTCATTTGCAGATTTGAAATGAATTTTTAGTTCGTCTAATAAATATTCTAAATAACCACTACCATGAATGGTAGATGTGCTAGCAATTATAATTGATTTCAAAATTTAATTCTTTTTGTGTTAAAATATGGATTCTTTACGTGAATGAAAAATTATAATATTAAATTAATAGGTATAAAATCATTTAACAAAAGTTTGACCTCCTTTTTTATGCTATTACAATTATTAAACCGAACTTTATTAATCTTAAATTAAAGGATATGAAAAAAATTGTACTTATAATATTTAGCTTCTTTACTATAACGGTATTTAGTCAAGATGTAAAAAGAATACCTATAAATGGTAAGATCATTGTCGCTTCTGAAGATAAGGAAGGAGTAACAGTTTTTAATTCCTCCTCTAATAAAGGTACTATTACAGATAAAGACGGTTATTTTCAAATTAATGTAGCTTTAAATGACGTTATTCAATTTGGGGCATTGCAGTTTAAGGATTTTACGGTTTCAATTACAGATAAAGTTATTAGCTCTAAACGTTTAACAGTTATCCTTGTAGAAGAGGTTAATAAATTAGATGAAGTGGTAATTCTACCTTTTGATCTTACTGGAAATTTAAATGCCGATTTAGAAAATGTAAGAACATATAATGTAAGCTTAGACGATGTGTATTTTGGTTTAGATAATATTGAAGATTTTGAATTTTCAGCCGATTATAAAACTAAAGCTGATAACTTAGCCTTTAACGAGTACAATCCGCAAATGGTGAATATGGTGAATTTAGTTAATGTCGCAGGGTTTTTAATTAAACAAGTGGTTAATTTTGATACCGTTAAATTTAAATCAGAAAAAGAAAAGCAATTAGTTAAAAAAACGCCTTTTAAACAAGCATTAGATACATATAGTATTAATTATATACATACCAATTTTAATATCCCATTAGATCAAATTGAAGCATTTACAGATTATGTAGAAAAAGAAGGTGTTGACGAAAATTTATTTGAAAAAGATAAAGAGTTACAATTGTTAGAGCGTATTTCTCAACTGAGTAAGTCGTTCCTAAAAGATATCAGTGAAAAGGAGTAAAACATTTTTTTTTATTGCTGTATTTTTTATCCTAAACGTTGTAAATGCTCAGCGAAAAGATATAAAAGGACAACTCATAGCAGCAGATGAAGTTGAAGGTCTTCATATACTCAATAAAACAGCAGCAAAATATACCATATCTAATGACGATGGAAGCTTTCTAATACCAGCAAAAGTTTTAGATACACTAATAGTTTCAGGAGTAAAGTATCAAAATCAAGAGGTTGTTATTAGCACTTCGATTATGGAATTAGGGCAGTTAAATGTAAGACTTATTGAAAAAATAAACGAACTAAACGAAGTTGTTGTAGGTAAGATTTTAACAGGCAGCTTAGAATCTGATATAGAAAATTCAGATGCAGAACCTGATATTAATTTTTACGATTTGGGTATTCCAGGGTTTGTAGGTAAGCCACTCACGCAAAATGAACGAAAATTGTTTGATGCAGATGGAGGTGACATGGTTGGATTAGTAGGTGGTATTTATGGAGGAGGTCCAAGTGTAAATCTCAATAAATTATTAAACACCATTAGTGGCAGAACTAAAAAACTAAAAGCTATTGTAGAATTAGATACTAGAGATGCTTGTTTACAGCGTTTAAAAAGTAGTTATGAATCTTTTCTTTTTAAAAACGATAGTTTAGCCAAAAATTTAAGAGTAGAGTATTTTCAATTTTGTCAAGAAGACGATGAGTTTTTATTATTATGCAATAAAAACGATGATTTAAAACTGCTTGATTTTTTACAAGAAAAACTAAAAGCTTACAAGAAAAATAGAGAATCCGTTACTAAAGATTAACTTTGGAATACGTTTTGGATTCATCAAAAAAAAATAGCATCCATATAAACATGAAATTAATCCCTTTTATACGCGCTTTATTACTATTCTCATTATTTATTTCTAGTAGTAAAAATCACGACTATTACGTTAGCGTTACAGAAATTAAATATGTTAAAGAGCAAAAATCGCTTCAAATTATAAGTCAGATTTTCATTGATGATTTTGAAACATTGCTACGAAAACGATACGATGAAAACATTGTCTTAGCTCCAGATAACGATACTAAAAATATCGAAAAATACATGCAACGGTATATTGAGGATAAATTAAAAATTAAGATTAATGGTAATGCTGTAAATTTCAATTTTATTGGAAAAGAATATAAAGAAGATATTACGTATTGTTATCTCGAAATAGAAAATATTTCAGATATAAAATCAATAGAAGTTACTAATTCTCTTTTGTTTGATGTATTACCAGATCAACAAAATATTGTTAGGCTTAAACTTTTTAATGAAAATAAAAGCTTTCTCTTGCTTCCAGATAATGATAAATGCGTGTTAAACTTTAATTAAAAATCTGTTAAAATCATCTTAAAACAAGTATTTTGGGCATTACTAATTAACAACATTAACAATTTAATATGAAACGAGCATGCTAGTAAGTTTTGTCATTTATTAGAATGATTATAAGCGAACGGCATGTGACATAAAAACAACAACAAAAAAAACATATGAAAATTTTCAAGTATTTCTTATGCGCAATGCTTTTTACATCTTTTAGTATCTATGCTCAAGATGAAATTAAATCAGAGCGTCAACAAGGTCACACCAATCAAAATAAATTCAAACAATTGTATGATGAATTTGCTACGCCCAATATGTTTAGGACAGGTTCTGGTGCTCCAGGTCCAGCATATTACCAGCAACAAGCAGATTATAAAATGGACATTGAAATAGATGATGTAAATGCTAAATTGTATGGTGACGAGATTATTACATACACTAATAATTCGCCAGATGAGTTATCATACCTTTGGGTGCAATTGGACCAAAATATGCGAGCAAAAGATTCTAAAACTCCACTAATTAATAGTTCTGGAATTGGCCCAGCAACCACATCGTCTAGAGCTGTTAAATCGTATTTAAAAGATAGTTTTGATGGAGGTTTCAATATAGAACATGTAAAAGATACTAAAGGAAAAGATTTACCATACATGATTAATCGTACAATGATGCGTGTAGAACTTCCAAAAGCAATGAAAACGGGAGAGCAATTTTCATTTAATATAAAATGGTGGTACAATATTAACGATCATGTTAAAGATGGCGGACGTTCTGGTTACGAGTATTTCGAAGAAAACGACAACCGTATTTATGTTATGGCTCAGTTTTATCCACGTATGGCTGTTTATAATGATGTAGAAGGATGGCAAAATTCACAATTTTGGGGACGTGATGAGTTTGCATTACCATTTGGAAATTTTGATGTAAATATTACAGTGCCAGCAGATCATATTTTAGATGGTACAGGGTATTTAGTAAATAGAGAAGAGGTATTTACTAAAGCTATGATGAAGCGTTATAAAAAAGCAAAAAAATCTTATGATAAACCTGTAATGATTGTAACACAAGCTGAAGCGGAAGTAACAGAAAAATCTAAAAGTAAAGATAAAAAGACTTGGAAATTGTCTGCTCAGATGGTTCGTGATTTTGGTTTTGCAACATCAAGAAAATTTTTATGGGATATGATGGCTGTTAAATTAGATACTAAAGATGTAATGGCTGTATCTCTATATTCTAAAGAAGGTAATCCTTTGTGGGAACAGTGGTCTACAAAATCTGTAGCGAGTACATTAAAAACATATTCTCGTATGACTTTTGATTATCCATATCATAAAGCTATTTCTGTACATGCACCAATGGGAATGGAATATCCAATGATATGTTACAACTTTGGTCGTCCAGATAAAGATGGTAATTATTCTGATAGAACCAAATACGGAATGATTAGCGTTATTATACATGAAGTAGGACATAACTTTTTTCCAATGATTGTAAACAGTGATGAGCGTCAATGGACATGGATGGATGAAGGTTTAAATACATTTAGTCAGTATGTAGCAGAACAAGATTTTGCAGAATGGTATCCTGATGCATTATCTCCAAACGATAAAACCTATCCTTCTAGACGTGGACCTGCTAAAAATATCGTAAGATATATGGGAGGTAATCAAGATTATATTGCACCAATTATGACTAAAGGTTTAAATACCTATCAATTTGGAAATAACGCTTATGGAAAACCAGCAACAGCATTAAATATATTACGTGAAACTGTTATGGGACGTGAATTATTTGATTATTCTTTTAAAGAATATGCAAACCGTTGGAAATTTAAGCACCCAACTCCAGAAGATTTTTTCCGTACCATGGAAGATGCTTCGGCAGTAGATTTAGATTGGTTTTGGAGAGGTTGGTTTTATACAACAGATTACACAGACATTGGAATTAAAGAGGTTAAGAAGTTCGCCGTTACTAATAATCCAAATGAGAATGGTAAAAAGCTAGCAGAACGTTATAATATGAATCCAAACAGTTTAGTGTATTTTATAGAAGAAGGTGCTGAAGGTTATGATGATGCAATGAAAGCTAAAACATCTATCGAAGATTTACCTACTGTAAAAGAGTATATCATGGATAATTTTACACCTGAAGAGCAAAAGGCATTAAAAAAGGCACCTAAATATTTCTACCAAGTTACTTTTGATAAGCCAGGTGGATTGGTAATGCCACTTATTGTAGAGTACACATATGGTGATGGTACTAAAGAAAGAATAACCTATCCTGCACAAGTATGGAGACTCAATGATAAAGAAGTGAGTAAAGCCATTGCTAGTGAAAAGGAAATAGTTTCTATAGTTGTAGATCCCGACTTAGAAACAGCAGATGTAGATACCTCTAATAATTCTTGGCCAAAAGAAGTTAAGGCAAGTGATTTTGATAAATTTAAGAATAAATCAAAGGATTAAATCCAATATTTTAAAAACGAAAAGCCGACATTTTATTAAGTCGGCTTTTTTATTTTCAATTTGAAGTATAATATTTGATAAACTCAGTTTATATTTGCAGTGTGATACAACAATTAACATTATTATTCATAGGAGGTACCGAAATAGTCTTTGTACTATTTATTGTGGTATTAGTATTTGGTGCAGATAAATTACCAGAAATTGCTAGAGGCCTAGGTAAAGGTATGCGCCAACTCAAAGATGCTACTAATGATATTAAGCAAGAGGTAGCTAAAAGCGCTAAAGAGAATAATATCATTGATTCTGATACTACAAAAGAGATTCAAGAAGAAATAAACAAAGTAAAAGATGATCTGAAAGACTTCACTGGATCATTAAAACGCGATCGTTAATTTTTGAGACCATCGTTTACTTTGTAATTATTTAAATGCCATTAAAAAAGTTTATAACCTAAAATAACACTTAAGGCACTATAATCTGCAGTTGTGTGTAATTTCTTAGAAATAATTTCTCTAGGAAAAGCAAATCGTCCTTCAATACTATATTTATCATTAGAGATAAAACCTATACCTAGAGCTAAAGAAGCCCCTGAGTTTATATCAAAATTAGGGTGGTCCTCATAGGTAATAGTGCCTGAAAATGGGATGTCAACTAATGCAGATAGGTTAAAAAATAAAGCTGAGTTGTCGTTAATAAAGCTATAATGCCTTATTCCAAAAGGAATTTCTAAAGAAGAGTAATCTATACTTACTTTATCTTCTCGTAATATTGAAGATGTCGTATTTAATTGAATAGTTTTTGAGCTGCTAAAACTTCTGTACGAAGGCTCTACAATCAAAGACCATTTGTCGTTATTAAAAGGTAAAACATATTCAAAGGCGATACCAAATCTAAATTCTAGTTTTCTGTCAAACTCAACGTTAAGATTATTATTTATACTCGTGTCACTATGATCTATTTTTGCAGTGGCAAAATCTAAACCTGGACGTAAGCTCATGTGGAAAACCTTGGTTCTTTTTGGCTTCTTAAAAGTGTATGAGAGATCATTTACACAAGTGTTATAAGTTGTGAAGAATTTTATCAAATCAGATTCTTCATAATCGATGTTTTTAAAACTATTCAATTCAATAGAGTCACACTTTAAGTTACTCCATAATTGACTTTTATAATTCTGATTTTTATCAACTTTACCCTCTTTGTTTATATATTCTTTGTATTCTAGAATATTAATATCCCCATTCTCATTAGAGTAATAATAACGCTTTAAGTTTCCATCTTTGTATGCATAAAGGTTAGATTTACCTTCAACTAATAACTTTAAAAAAAGAGTACTAGTTGTAAGACTAAGTTCTTTAGTGTCATCTAATTTATTTATTCTACTGGTATTGACATCTACTGCTACCTTGGCCCTAATATAGGTTAGGTGATCGTAGATTTCAAATTTACTTACATTATCAATTGTTACTGTTATGGGGTCACTATCGTTTGAGGATTTATAGGTGAATTGTGTAGGATTGTTTTTCCAATCTACATTTTTAATTAAACACTCTGTTTTTGTTTGGTTATTATCTATAAAATAACCTTTGTCATAAGATGTTTGTGCTTCAGTTATGAAAGTAAAAAGTAAGAATAATGTGATTAAGATTAATTTGTGGTTTTTTGTAACTGACATAGATTTTAATTTTAATAGAAGTCGCAATTATTATAAATTGTACTTACTTGTTTTACGAGTTAAATTTGTGTTAAACATATGTATATTTTAACACAAAATCAAATAGTTACAATTTTTTTCTTCTACTAATAGTTAAACCATCTCTAATGGGAAGTAAAACTGTTTCTATGCGATTATCATTTTTAAGAAGGGTATTATAATCTAAAACAGCTTTAGTGGATTTATCCTTTTCATTTAACGGTTCTACAACTTTTCCATGCCATAAGACATTGTCTGAGAGAATAATACCTCCTGGATTCAATTTGTCTATAATTAAATGGAAATAATTTGAATAGTTTGGCTTATCAGCATCAATAAAAATAAGGTCAAACGTTTGATCTAAACTTGGAATAATGTCCAAAGCATTTCCAGTGTGTTGAATAATTTGTTTTCCAAAATCAGATTGGTCAAAATATTTTCGCTGAAAATCAACTAATTCTTCGTTAACATCTATAGTGTGAAGCTCCCCATTTTTATCCAAACCTTCAGCTAAGCACAATGTAGAATACCCCGTAAACGTACCTAATTCTAAAATAGATTTAGGCCCAATGAGCTTAGAGATCATACTTAGTACTCTGCCTTGGTAAGGTCCGCTAAGCATAATGGGTTGTAATACTTTTTGATACGTTTCTCTAGTCAGTTGTTGTAGTAGTTTAGGTTCTTGTTCAGAATGATCAACTACATATTTGTCTAAGTTTTCAGGCAAGAAATGCATACATGATAATTTTAATTATTGGAATAAGGTCTAGGAAACTGCTAGGATAAAATTCTATTAACTAATTTCTGTTTTGCGGCTTCATCATCTCCACATAACCACTGAATCACATTGTCTTCCCAAATGGCATCACCTTCGGTCTCTGTAATTATCTCGCGCTCTATAGCTAAATCTATGATTTTTCCAGGGTAAGAAGACTGCTTTTCGCTTTCCATTTCTCCAAGTGGATAAGGATCATCTAATCCCATTAAGACTTGTTTAGAGCCTTGGTTTCTAATTAATAGTTCTAGGCCGCCTGTGTCGTGAACGAGTGTATCAAAGAATATGTTTTTATGCCCAACGGCTTTTCTAGGATGGCTTTTGCCTTCAAATAAATCTGGACGACCATCAAAACCTTGAATACGTCTTCCTAAGTTAATTTGTGCCAATTGTCCACCATGGGCAAAACACGTACGCATATTAGGATATTTGTCTTGGTACCCATTTAAAGTTAAGAAATGATACGCATCAGCACATTGTGCTAACATCCAAATTAAGTGAAATCTCCAAGACGTATTTTCTAGTTTAATAAATTTTTCACCATCGTAAGGATGAATTTCAACGGCAAGATTGTATTTATTCGCTAACTCAAAAATAGGCTCGTTCTCCTCATCAAAAATACAACGCCAGGTTCCAATCGTATCCATATAATGGGTTGGTAAACATAAAAGCTGAAGGCCTAAAACTTCAATACAACGTTCGATTTCCCAACAGGCACCACGTACAAACCCAGGATGAACAACAAATCCACAGGTGAACTTACTTGGATGATTATGTTGGATTTTAGCATTAAAATCATTCTGAAAACGTAAGGCTTGTTTCATCTCCTCAACACGCAGCCCATTTCCATAAAGTTGCGATAGGTTTAATACAACAGCATGGTCAATATTAAAACGTTCCATCCATGCTAATTTTTCATTTAAGAAAAAACTAGAATCTGTAATTGGACGGTTCCAATCTTTTTGAAGCATGAATTTTCGGTCTTTATCTACCCAAAAAATACCTTTGTCTTGCATAAATTGAGGTATTTCCTCTGGGTAAGGAAGTAAATGTGAGTGGCCGTTTATTCTAAGTTTTCGTTTAGTCATATTTAGTTGTCATGCTGAGCGCAGTCGAAGCAACTCGTTTTGTCATTCCTGCGAAAGCAGGAATCTTATTAATTGGAATTCAACTTATTATTGAACCCTTTAGTTAGTTATATTTTATGAATTTAGAGTTTTTTCTTTTCAGAAAATCAACCAAACTTTAATTAGCGATCTTCACCTTTTCTGGTGGTTCCATAATCTCACCGCAGTTTGGACAACAGCGTTTGTCTTTGTCACTATAATAGTTATCAAAAATTTTAGGCATATCTGTCTCAATATTTTCTACCGTAAAATCTTCTTCATATAGTTTTGTGGTACAATTTTCACAGAACCAAAGTAAAGCATCTTGAACACCTTTGTCTCTTGGATATTCAATAACCAAACCAACCGTATTAGCTCCACGTTGCGGAGAATGTGGAACTTTTGGTGGTAAAAGAAATATTTCACCTTCTCTAATATGAATGTCTTTAGGTTCACCATCTTCAATGATTTTAAGCACCATGTCTCCTTCAATTTGATGGAAAAACTCTGGTGTTTCATTATAATGATAGTCCTTTCTGCTGTTAGGTCCACCAACAACCATCACAATAAAATCACCATCTTTCCATACCACTTTGTTACCGACAGGTGGTTTTAGTAAATGACGATTTTCATCTATCCATGCTTTGAAATTAATGGGAGGATATATTTTGCTCATGATTTTTGTTTTTTTATTCTCTATAAAGTTACAAAGATTTTGTTCTTCCGCCATCAACCGGAAGATTAATTCCGTTAATATAAGCAGCGCGTTCACTTGCTAAAAAGGTAATAGCATCAGCCAATTCTTCGGGTTTTGCGAAACGTTTGGCTGGTACAGCACTTTTCATAGCATTGGCCGCTTCTTCTTCTGTATTTCCCGTTTTTGCTGATTTGTTTTTTATGATTTCAGCTAAGCGTTCTGTTCCTGTAGCACCAGGTAAAACGTTATTCACTGTAATCCCCAATTGCCCTAATTCATTGGCTAAGGTTTTACTCCAGTTAGCCACTGCACCACGAATGGTGTTACTAACACCTAAACCATCTAAAGGTTGTTTTACAGAGGTTGAAATCACATTGATGATACGACCATAACCTTCACTTTTCATAAACGGAACAACCGTTTGAACTAAGACATGATTACATTTTAAATGTTGTGTAAAAGCGGATTCAAATTCGTCTACCTCTGCTGAAAAAACAGGACCTCCTTTTGGGCCTCCTGTATTATTAACTAAAACATGAAACCCATGATGTTTAGAAACATAGTCTGATACTTTGGCTTTCAATTCTGTAGGGTTTGAAAAATCAGCGACAATATAATCGTGTGGTCTTTGTTGCGGTAATTCGGCTAATGTAGCTTTTAATTTATCTTCATTTCTAGCAATTAGGGTTACTTGTACACCTTCTGCCGCTAAAGCTAGTGCTGTTGCTTTTCCTATTCCTGCTGTGCTTCCGCAAACTAGTGCGTATTTGTTATTGAGGTTGAGATTCATTTTCTTTTTTTGATTTTGTTAAATAAGTTATTTTACTACTTAAAACTATAAGGGTTAATGCTATCGCTCTAGGTTTATCTTCAAGCCAGTAATGATAAATTATTGCACCTATTATAAATGGAAGTATGTAATTAATACTTTCGCTTAAGATTAGTAATATCCGTTTAATCGAACTTGGTAAAATGGAAACTATCTTGTTTCTGATTAATTCAATAAATAAGTTTAAAAAATATATCGAGATGTAAATTAACAGGATTAGAATAATTAATTTTCCAATATTTATAAAATTATCAAAACTACTCTCGTTAAAAAGGTCAATTAAAAATTTGATGGAAAATACCATGACGAAAATAAATAAGACAGGTCTTAAAAATTTTGTCCAAACAAGTAATAAGAAATCTCTTCTGTTCAAGTTTAGTTAGTCTTCCGTTAATACTTTATACAAACATTCTTAGCTTCCGTAAAAAATCGTAAGGCTTCAAATCCACCTTCGCGTCCAACTCCAGAAGCTTTTACTCCTCCAAAAGGGGTTCTTAAATCGCGCATCATCCAAGTGTTTACCCAAACAATTCCTGCTTGCAGTTGGTGACTTAATTTCATGGTGCGTTTTAAATCATTGGTCCATAATGTCGCTGAAAGTCCGTATTTAACTTTGTTGGCCATTTCTAAAACCTCGTCTTCAGTATTGAATGGCATAATGGTGACGACAGGTCCAAAAATTTCTTCTTGGTTCACTCTGCATTTATCATTAGGAACTTCGATAATCGTTGGTTCTAAATAATAACCGTTTTCATAACCTTTAACAGTAACTTCATTACCACCACATAACAATTTTCCATTTTCATTTTTAGCGATTTCAATATAGTCTTTTACTTTCTCTAAATGCGGCTTAGATACTAAAGCACCAATATTGGTGTCTTCATTCGAAGGATGTCCAACTTTTAATGCTTTTACTTTAGCTACAAAATCTGTTTTAAATTTTTCATAAATAGAAGCTTCTACAAAAATGCGACTGCCACATAAACAAATTTGCCCTTGATTAGCAAATGATGAGCGAACCGTTGTATTCAGCATGTCTTCATAATCACAATCTGCAAAAATGATATTTGGATTTTTCCCTCCTAATTCTAAAGATAATTTTTTGAACATTGGTGCAGCTACTTTGGCAATGTGCGCTCCAGTTGCTGTGCCTCCTGTAAATGAAATGGCTTTAATATCTTGATGTTCAATTATGGCTTGTCCTGTTGAGGTTCCTAGTCCGTGAACAATATTTAACACGCCTTTTGGCAAGCCAGCTTCATTACAAATTTCGCCTAATAAATAAGCGGTCATTGGTGTGACTTCACTTGGTTTGGCAACCACACAATTTCCTGCGGCAAGCGCTGGTGCAATTTTCCAAGTAAACAAGTAGAGTGGAAGGTTCCAAGGTGAAATACAGCCTACAACACCAATGGGTTGGCGTAAGGTGTAATTTATGGCTTGTTGTCCTACGGATTCATGACTTTCACTTGCAAATTGTGTAATCGCATTTCCAAAGAATCTAAAGTTACTTGCAGCTCTTGGAATATCAACCGCTTTTGCTAAACTGATAGGTTTTCCGTTGTCTTTACTTTCTGCTTCTGCAAAACGCTGTAAGTTGACTTCTAGTAATTCTGAAATTTTAATTAAGATTCTGCTACGTTCTTCTAGCGTCGTTTTGCTCCAAGTTGGAAAAGCAGATTTTGCTGCGATATAGGCATTTTCAACATCTTCTTTTGATGAGTTAGGTATTTGTCCGTAAACTTCCCCATTAGAAGGATTGTAGTTGTCTATCCAGTTATTGTTGATTGGATTGTGAAAGTTACCGTTTATGTAGTTTTTGATGTTCATGTGGTTTCAGATAAAAGAACCAAGATAATAGAGTCAAGATTTATAAGTCTACAATTCTTGGTTCTAGGTTCTTTAATCTTTTTTCTTATAAGCCATAACCTTAATCTCAACCACCAAATCCGGATGAGGTAATTGATGCACTGCAACTGTTGTTCTAGTTGGTCCTGTTTCTTTTTCGAAGAACTCAGCGTAGGCTTTGTTGTAATCGGCAAAGTCATTCATGTTGACTAAAAATGAGGTAACATCCACCACATCTTTTAAGCTCGCTCCAAGTTTTTGAAGATTCTTATCGATGTTTTTTAAGACTTCTTGGGTTTGTGTATAGGCATTTAGGCGTTTTGTTCCCATCTCGTCAATGATATCTACGCCTGCGATGCTGTTGTCTGCGCGACGAGAACTTGTGCCTGAAACGAAAATAAAATCTCCGACTTGTTTTACATGTGGATAGGCTCCTCTTGGTGTTACTCCTGTTCCTGCAGAAGCAGGAATCTTATTGTCCTTATTACTCATAACTTAAATATTATCGTCGTTGCGAAGCAAATCTATTCATTTGCTGTGGCAATCTGTTTTTTCTTTGTTTATACGTTCATTTTGTCTTGATACAAAACGAACCAAAAAATCACGATCAATCTGAGGAAATTCCTTCGGAACATTCGCTTTCAGAATTCCGTGCTTGAAGCTTCGCTTCGCATCTACATTCCTTCGCTCATTATTTCTGCAGATTGATGTTCAATTCTTTGAATTGATTTGGGACATTAGTATTTACTAATTATTGTTTTCAATCCCAAGTTTTTTAATTTTTTGCTAACTGCTAACTGCTAACTGCTAACTGCTAACTGCTAACTGCTAACTGCTAATGCAATCCCGGAATCCGATCGTCTTCTAAAATCGCTTCAGTTTCTGCTTTTACTTTATCTAAAATGTCTTTTAAATCATCTTCAGTTGATATAATTTTATCAGTTAACATATTCAAAATAGCCTTGTCTTGTGCTCGTCCTTTTAACATGGCTTCTCTATAACCAATGTCTTCGTTAAAGGTAACCAAACTATATTTTGATGAATAGGCACTAGGGAATTCTTTTTCTAAAGCCATTTCAATTTTTCGCTTTTCTTGAAATATTGGATTGGCAACATGACCTTTCATTTCATGGAAATTGTCAATGGCTAAATCGGCAATGGCATCCGTGTCTTTCTTTCTGTTTTTCTCGTAAGCTTCAAACGTAGCTTCCCAATTATCAAGATTTTGATCTAGTACTTTATCAAATTCAACCACATCTTCAAATGAGGCATTCATACCTTGACCATAAAAAGGCACAATGGCATGTGCAGAATCTCCCATTAATAAGGTGTTGCCTTTATAATGCCAAGGGGAACATTTTACAGTGCCTAAAGCTGCTGTTGGGTTTTCGAAAAAGTCCTCTACCAAATTCGGCATGATTTCCAAAGCATCTGGGAATTCTTTTTGGAAGAATTCTGTGACGATTTCTGGTGTGGTTAAATTATTAAAATTGTATTCTCCTTCGCTGTAACTTAAAAATAAAGTGACTGTAAAACTTCCGTCTAAATTTGGTAAAGCGATAAGCATAAAGCTACTTCTTGGCCAAATGTGTAACGCATTTTTATAGGTTTTGTAACCACCATCTTCTTTTGGTAAAAAGGTTAGTTCCTTATAACCGTGACTTAAATACTCTTGGGAAAAACTGAATAGGAATTTATGACTTAAATAATAGCTTTTTCGTAATGCGGATCCAGCTCCATCTGTGGCGATAATACAATCTGCATCTTCAATAAACTCTTCTTTAGAATTGTAATCTTGGAATAAGGCTGTGGTTTTTTCGAAATCTACAGAATTACATTTCTTGTTGAAATGAATGGTGACATTATCATGCTTTTCGGCTTCAGTTAAAAGTAAACCGTTGAGTTCACCTCTAGAAATGGAATTGATATATTCATAATCTCTTCCACTGTAATTAGATAAAAACGTATTGCCTTCTTTGTCGTGAATCATTCTGCCGTTCATAGGAATACACAATGCTTTCACTTTATCGTCAATACCAACGAGTTTCATGGCTTTGTTTCCACGGTCCGAAAAGGCTAAATTGATGGAACGCCCTGCTGAAATATCTGTGGTTCTTAGGTCTGGACGCATTTCGTAAACAGTGACGTTGTAGCCTCTTTGCCCTAGTCTTAATGCTAATAGGCTTCCGCAAAGTCCTGCGCCTATGATTAATATGTTTTGTTGTTTCTTCATAGTGTTCTGTCTGGTCGAGCGCAGTCGAGACCTAATTTGACCTCTCGACTGCGCTCGAGGTGACATTTAGTTTTTATTCAAAATAACTTTCATTTTTTCAACCATCAAATAAACATCTTCAAATGAATTATATAACGGTACAGGTGCACATCTTATAACATCTGGTTCTCTCCAATCGCTAATGACTCCGGCTTTGGTTAATTTATCGTGTAATGATTTATCAGCGTTTAAAACTTGAATAGATAACTGACAACCACGTTCATCAGGATTTTCTGGTGTGATAATTCTTATGGTATCTTCTCCTAAGTCTTTCAGTAAATACTCGAAATAACCCGTTAGTTTTTTCGATTTTTCAATCAGTTTTTCAATACCAACTTCATTAAACATATCTAAAGACGCTTTAATGGCGGCCATTGATAAAATAGGTGGATTACTTAATTGCCAGCCTTCGGCTCCAGGTAATACATCAAACTCATGGCGCATATTAAAACGTGTGTCTTTGTTGTGGCTCCACCAACCTGTAAATCGGTTGAGGTCTTTGTCGTAAGCGTGTCGCTCATGGACAAAACACCCCGACAAACTTCCTGGTCCAGAATTCATGTATTTGTAAGTACACCAAACGGCGAAATCGGCTCCAGAATTATGTAAGTCTAAATTAACGTTTCCGGCACCATGTGCACAATCAAAACCGACTTTACAACCATAGCTGTGTCCTAAGTCTGTAATACGCTTAAAGTCGAAAAACTGCCCTGTGTAATAATTGACACCACCAATCATTATTAATGCAATCTCGTTACCGTGTGTTTTTAAAATAGATTCTAAGTCGTCATAATTTAGTAATTCTTCACCCTCTCTTGGTTGCCAGAGAATTAAACCTTCTTTATCATCGTAACCATGATGTCTTAATTGCGATTCTACGGCATATTTATCTGAAGGAAAGGCGTCACTTTCAATAAGTATTTTATAACGCTCTTTGGTTGGTTTGTAAAAAGACGCCATCATAAAATGCAAATTTGCCGTTAAAGAGTTCATAGTGACCACTTCAACAGGTTTTGCGCCAACTAATTTTGCTGTGGCTTCTGTTAGGAATTCATGATATGGTAACCAAGGGTTTTTGGCATCTGTATGAGCTTCTACACCTAGATTTGCCCAATCTTCTAGTTCTTGATTGATATAAGACTTTGTAGATTTGGGTTGAAGTCCCAAAGAGTTACCACAAAGGTAAATAAGTTCATTTCCGTGTTTGTCTTTTGGAATATGAAATTGATTTCTATAATGAGATAATTCGTCTAATTTGTCTTGCGCCTTAGCATAATCAAGACTGGGGTTGTAGTTGGACAATTTGAAAGGTTTTTCGGTTTGTAACAAAAATAGCATAATTATATTAAATTTCCGTTAATCGATTAATTCAGAAAGTGTCATAAGAATTAAAAAGAATTAAATAGTTTTACGCACATTTTATCGGCTAAATAAATAGCGAATAATAATTTTGTATATGCTAAAAAAACTTTGGTTGTCCTATCGCCAATGGTATATTGAGTATAGTGGTTTTTCTAATCAAAAAGAAAAAGAAGACTTAACCTATTTTAGAGACAAACTGTTTGTCTCTATTTTAATATTAACCCTTGCCTTAAGTTTAATATCTTATATTCCTAGTGCAGGAATGGCTATTGCATTAGATAAAGACTTTGTTTTTGTAATAGATACTGTAGCTGTTTTGGTTATGCTGTTTTTGCTTTTTAATAAACGAATGCATCTAACAACAAAGAAAACCCTTTTTTCCATCAATTTGTTTTTGTTGTCTTTTGCTTTAATTATAGATCTAGGGCTTAATGGTAATGGAACTATTTTGCTTTTTATGCTTAGCATTTTAATAACACTTTATAGTGGAAAAAAAGCAGGTGTTAATTCTGTTGTAGTATCTGCAGTGTTTTATGCTATTGTATTGATTGTTGATTATGTTAAGTGGGTAGATATTCGGTTTTTTTCAGAGTCACCAATAGAAATATTATTTGTTGTCTTTATTAATAATGTACTTTTTGGACTGCTTACAGTTCTTTCAGTTTCGTTTTTAGTAGATCGTTTACACAATGCATTATTAAAAGAAAATCAATTACAAGAAG
>Ga0209344_10001755_pt1 | contig 26882 bp, 34 predicted proteins | sample Cruoilmetagenom6_FD_187293 | JGI IMG/M metagenome (GOLD analysis project Ga0209344, IMG submission 187293) | Oil polluted marine microbial communities from Coal Oil Point, Santa Barbara, California, USA - Santa Barbara Oil Seep Sample 6 (SPAdes)... | ecosystem: Environmental > Aquatic > Marine... | reverse complement strand
CTTCTTCTCCATGGCGCAGCCGCAGGTGCTGTCTGCGTTAAATCAGTAGTGGTACCGAAGTTGAGCAATAAGCAAAGCTTCATCCGTGACTTGTAAACCATTCGGGGTTCTTCGTTGATTCGCCGAGACGAGTAACCGGCGAGGCTGTGTTTGAGAGGCGCTGATTTTCCGACCCCTTCAAACGGCTCTCGCTGGGTCTCTTTGATGAACTTTTTTCAGCTCTGAGTCGATGATCGAAGTGCCTCTACTTTCCCGGTAGAGGCGCTTTTGTAACAAAAACTTACCTATCGCAACCGAATCCTCCTTGTTATCGAACAGTGTTTTTCCTATGTTTGATACGTGTGAATCAAACGACTGTCACATTATGTGAACCAAGGCAGGATCGCCTTTCAATACCATGACGATTCATAGAATCTTTCATAGCAAGTCGTCACAAGGAGAAGACACGTGAAACTCAGAACCCTACTTACCGCCTCGTTTGCCTCTACCGCGCTGCTCACCGCGGCGCCGTCGGCATTCGCCGCACCCAATGCTGATGGCCTTTATCTGGGCATCGGTACCGGTTTCAGCTCGCTGGAAAATGACGACGACGAAGTCGACAATTTCATCTCCGATGGCGCTGAAGATTTTGATCTGGATGATGACGAAGACAACGTCTTCAAAGGTTTCGTCGGCTACGAAATCAACCCTTATTTCGCTACCGAAATCTTCTATGCCGATCTGGGTCGTACGCGCCTAGAGGGTAACAGCGGCGCCAATACCGATTTGGAATCCAACGCCTACGGGGCGAGCTTGGTCGGTCAATTGCCCATCACCTCCTGGTTTACCGCCTTCGCCAAGGCCGGTGTGGCCAAGTGGGAAACCGACGTCGACGGTAACCTTGGCGGCGCTAGCGTTGATCTTGAAGATCAGGACGGCACCGATCCGGTCTACGGTGTCGGCGCGCAGTTCAACTTCGACCCCTTCCTGGTCCGTGCCGAATACGAGCGTTACGACTTCGACAGCGACTACCAGATCGACACCTTTACCGCGTCAGCCGGTTTCCGCTTCTAACCGGCAATTTGTTTTGCCATGTACGATATCAGCGCCGGGGCTCGCCCCGGCGCTGCCGTTTTATCTCGCGCAACCTCGCATACTTCCAGGCGGTACGCCGCCAGCATTCCTCAGGCCCTGAGCTAGCTCAGGTTCCAACAAGGTGTTAAATCAGTAGTGATACCGAAGCTGGGCAATAAGCAAAGAGTCATCCGTCTCTTTGTATACTATTCGATGCTCTTCGTTGATTCGTCGAGACCAGTAACCGGCAAGGCTGTGTTTGAGAGGCTCTGGTTTGCCGACGCCCTCGAACGGTTCTCGTTTGGTCTCTTTGATGAGCTTGTTAATTCGGTTAAGAATCTTCTTGTCAGTTTTTTGCCAGTACAGATAGTCTTCCCAGGCGTTCTCGGAGAAGATCAGTTTCATTCAAGAAGTTCCTTTTCCTGACCACCACCTTGTTCCAGCTCGGTAACGGATTCCAGCAAACGGCGGGCGTTCTTTGGCGCGCGCAGGAGATAGGCTGTCTCTTGCAGCGCTTCATAATCTTCGAGAGATATCATTACCACGGATTGCGCCTTGTTTCGGGTGATGATCATAGGTGAATGGTCTTCACAGACCTGTTCCATGGTTTTTGCTAGATTGGTTCTAGCGGCAGTGTAGCTGATGGCATCCATTAGCCCGCTCCTGTACAGGATTCTGATCATGTGCAGGATATCGTACCTTGGAGGGTTTAACAATCGACTGCACAGCGACCGATTTTCCGCTGCTTCGTGGCTCTAACCGGCGTGTGAGCGGGACGTTAAACCTAATACCGAGTTTCGGGGGGTAAATACCGTTGCGAATAGACGAAGTTCCACCTTCAGAGCTTCCGATAGACCTACTTCTTTTGGCAGATCCGTCTGAAAATGCCATCAAAGAGTACCTGAATCAGGCAAGGTGTTTTGTTGCATATGCCAACGATGAGGTGATCGGATCTTGCATTCTAAAGCCACTCGGAGAAGGGATATTGGAATTGATGAATATTGCTGTTTATCCATCGAATCAACAGCGTGGCATCGGAACGCGGCTTCTGGAAACAGTTATCGATAAAATGAAGGAGGCTGGGGCAAAGAGCCTAGAGGTCGGAACTGGCACTTTCGGTTACCAACTGACCTTCTACCAAAGGCAGGGTTTTAGAGTGGACTGTATTGATAAGGGTTTCTTTTTGAAGAACTATCCGGAGCCAATCTTTGAAAATGGAGTTCAGCATAAAGATATGCTGAGATTGACTCTCGAGCTTTCTGACGATAAGACATGCGAACGAACCGTTTAGCAATGCACGCGACAAGCGCGTAATTGTTGCGTTATGCGTGAAAGGAGGAATCGTGCATCATTTAGCAGCTCAATGGATTGTGAAGATATTGAGAGAAAGGAATATTCCGTTTCTTATTTGCGGAGGGCTTGCCGCAAAAGGATATGGTTCTGAGCGTGACTTGAATGATATTGATCTTTTTGTCCCAGACGAACATTTTTCGTCAATAGTCCAAGCCGGACGAGAGTATATATCTAAGGCCGCCAAGCATTATCAGGAGGAAGGCTGGGATCTAAGCTATGTCCAGTTCAAATATGAAGGTATAAAAGTGGAAGTAGGCAACGCTGATGCCCCGCAAATTTTTGATGCACACAGCAATGCGTGGGTTCCACTCAATATAGATTTCTCTCGCTACAAAACCGTTAATTTGCTGGGCCTGGAGCTTCCCCTTATGCTGGAGGAAGATTTGATTCGATATAAAACGTTGCTTTCGCGCCCTGTGGACATCCAAGATGTTCGTGCTATCCGTAAGAACGCGTAACCAAGACAATCACGGCGGCACCTTTTTCGTTTTGGCTGCGCCTTTACTACAAAGCTGCGTGCTTTGGCGGCGTTATTTTGTCGAGTTAACCAGGTTTAAGGGGGTACTTTAGTGCTTCCACGAATTTGCGGAACGCCCTTGTATGCTGATGTCGCGTGGCGAAGTAGAGGTGATAGCCCGTAAACGGTTCAGACCAGTCCTGCAGGACTCGCACTAATGCTCCAGAGGACAGTTGTAAGTCGACCAGATCCTCAATGATGTAAAGCAGACCGAAACCTTCGGTCGCGGCGGCGACCATCAGGTCACCATCGTTGAAGACCGGCCCCCGTCCAGGCTTTACGCTTATCTCGCGTTTATCCTGCTCAAAAGTCCAGGGCGAGAGCTCTCCGCTGCCGTTCCGGAAACTGATGCACTGATGCTGCGAAATGTCCACTGGCTTCGTAGGCGTTCCATGAAGTGCGAGATATCCAGGCGACGCAACCACAGCGATTCGCATTCTCGGCCCGATCGGCACTGCAACCATGTCCTTCTCTAGGCGCTCGCCCAACCTGATGCCTGCGTCGAACCGCTCAGCAACGATATCGACGTAGTCATCCTGTACGCAAACCTCGACCTCGATGCCCGGATTCTCCCGCATTAGCGGTACGAGAGCAGGCCATAGGATAGTGTCGGCCGCGTGCTTCCCAGCAGTCACCTTGATCGTTCCAACAGGTTCACTCTGATCGTTGGAGAGTTGTCCAACCTCTGCTGCGATCTCTTCCAGGGCTGGCGACAGCTTCGCCAAGACGCGGGTACCGGCCTCCGTGGGAGAGGTGCTACGGGTGGTTCTATGCAGCAGCCGAAACCCGAGTTCGTTTTCCAAGCGCTTCAGCGACTGGCTGAGGGCAGATTGCGTAATGCCCAACCGCCTTGCAGCGCGCGTGAAACTTCCCTCGGTCGCTATCACTTCGAACATCGCGAGTTCACGCAACAGATCCGGTCGCATTCATTAGCCTACCTAATAAACTTTGTAATTAATGATTCGCTTTTATAATTAAATTAAATCACTTAGTTTGTCGAAATCCAATATTTATCGGAGATCGACATGGCAAACGTATGGCTTATTACAGGAGCGAACCGAGGGCTCGGATTCGAGATTGCGCGTAGCGCACTGGCGGAGGGGCATACGGTCGTCGCAACCTCGCGATCGGTAGAGGATGTGAAAAGCGCGTTCGGGGCTGAGCGAGGCGACGTTCACACGTACGCTTTGGACATTACAGACAACGATGCAGTCGTTTCTGTCTCCAAAGCGGTGATAGACCGTTTTGGCAGGATCGATGTGCTTGTCAATAACGCCGGACAGGCGCAGCTCGGTTGGTTTGAGACGATCAGCGACGAGCATGTTCGTCGTCAGTTCGATATCAACGTCTTCGGCACGATGAACGTAACGCGTGCGGTGGTTCCTTACATGCGGAGTCGGCGATCCGGTCTTCTCGTTACCATCTCTTCGGTTAATGGGCTGCTTTCCCACCCAGGAGGTTCGGTCTACGCCTCTTCCAAGTTTGCCATCGAGGGTTGGATCGAGGGTTTTGCCCAGGAACTGGCTCCGCTCGGGATCAGGTCGATGCTCGTCGAACCTGGCATGCTCCGCACCGACTTCCTCGACAACCGATCCGCAAACCACGGCGACATCAACATTGCCGATTATGCCGACGCGGTTAGGCAGTTCCGCGCATTCATAGCGGAAGCCAACCACAATCAGCCGGGCGATCCTGCAATGCTCGCCTCGACGATCGTCGCGCTCGCCAGTGCCGACGATCCACCGGCGCGGTTTGTCTTTGGCGAAGATGCCCGGACGTGGGTGGCGGAAAAGTTGGAGAAGTTGAAAGCTGAACTGGAGTACTCAAGCGAGCCGACTAGCGATTGAATGGTTGTAAGAGAACTGTGAGCTTGGGTTCATAGTTCTCGGTATTACCATGGGTCTAGCTTCGTACGTAATACACTGGCGAATCTGGGCGCACGCGTTTAATCGGCATATTTACCAAGCGTTGAGACGGCAGAAAAAATCGCTGATGCCTAAGCTTTGGCAGTATCGAGAACACAGAGGCGCGGTCAGTATGTCCGCTTCAAGGCTTATAGCTACCCTCAGAACGCCATGGTGATGATCAACTACGATCAGCTCCAGTCTGGCACCTATCCGGCTTGTTCCAGCAAGAGCCATTTCAGAAGCATGAACGGTGCTACGCGCTTCCCGCTACAGGGCGTGCGTTTCGGGATAGAGTCCTAGTGGCCTTTACAGGCTTTCAAGGCGCGATTATTCATGGTCGTACGCGTTACTCTACAGCAGGTTTTCATTTTTCCAGGAGGCACCATGCCCTTTCCCACAATGGCAAGGGTAAGACCGTCCACATTGAGGTTACCGGTGATCCCTCCGAAGGCGGGGAGTCGCCGCCAAGGCCGGCGACGTTGACGTATGACCGGGCCGACGGCGCTCAGCGCGACTGGCAGGGCGAGTGGCGTTGCGGGCCTTAAGGCGCTGGGTGTCAAAGCGAACCGTAGCCGATAGCTATTTACTTGTTGGAGGCGAATGAATATATGGGGTTGGAGCCAGAATCCGATATTGAAAAGTACTGGAGCGTCGCAGTTGGCGAGCAGGCCACATTCTTTGAGCGTGGGGTGCTGGATGCGCTGTACATGCTGAATGCGGAGAGTGCGTTGTCACGGCCAACTATGTTCAAATGTTCCCCTATAATCCCGTTGTCTTTCTTCTGCCGCCGTGGGAAGACATTTACGGTACAGATTCAGAGCGTGATCAAACGTTCGAGGAGTCCATCGAGGTATTCGAGGGGATGAAAAGCTGGTATTCGCAATGGGGTTACAAAACGCTGGAAGTGCCGCGTGGCACTATTGATGAGCGCGGGTCGTTTATTTTGCAGCGTTTAGAAAACCTTTAGATCACCACTGTTGGCGGACACTTTTCGCGCTTAACGCTAAAGTAGAAACATGAAGACCATTTATCGAAAGTACACCCATCAAGACACTCAAGCGTTGGTTCTGCTAATGGCGCAGCTTGGCTATGATCACTCTGAAACGACACTTTCAAGCAATGTTAGCGCTGTGCGGAAGCAGGGCGGGGAAGTGTTTGTCGCGGAGGTAGCTGGCAACATTCTCGGTTGTGTGTCCGCCATCGTTGATGTGCGCTTGGCCGAGGGCATAAAGGGCGAGATCGTGAGCCTGGTGGTCAGCGAGGAAGCAAGAGGACAAGGGCTTGGTAAAGGCTTGATACTGGAAGCAGAAAAATGGCTATCAGGAAAAGTCAGTGTGATCAGGGTGCGCGCCAATGCGCTTCGGGAGCAGTCCCACCGCTTTTATGAATCTCTGGGGTACCGCAAGGAAAAGGCCCAGGCTGTTCTCATAAAAAAGCCTTAGCGCCAGGTGCCGCTTACATATCGAACACACCTGTCAACCAAGCGCGGCACCCAGTGCCTTCGCGTCAACGGCACTGAGGCGTTATCGCTTGGATTCGATGCTTTTCCAGACCAGCCCAACCAGCGCAATCGCCAGTACGGCGAACAGCAAGGCACCGCCCGTCGAATCAAGCGCCTGCAGCGTCAAGCCTGACACCACCAGCCAGAGTGCTGGAATGATGACGGCAATCCAGAGGGCGAAACCTCGGAGCATGATAAGCACCAGGCCCAGTGTGGCCACTGCCGTGGGGTCAGCGTGTATGCCAAACACTTCCGCCTGGTACCAGGAGCCGCCGCTTAGGGTCGCCGTCAGCGGCATGATGATCAGGCCGAAGAGGGTAATGGCGGTGCCCATAACGACGGGCGGGCTGGTGCCGCGCGAGGCTCTATCCATTTCCCATCCCGTTAGTGCCATCACTACCAGCAGCACGGCCTGGGCTATGAAAGCGTTGCCAACATAGCCCCCTGCCCAGTTAAGTTCTGCATAGCGCTGAAAGAAAAACGCGACGGCGACAAAGGCCCAGAGCGGGGCGGGTAGTAGGCAGGCGAGTCGCGTGCGGTGTGTCAGCGCCAGTACCAGGGCGGCGGCGCCCAGCGAGAGGGTCAGAACATGCAGCGGCCAGAAGGTTTCGCCCATGCGCTCCAGCAGGCGAAAGTAAACCTCCGCCGTGAAGGGGATAAAGTCCTGCAGCTGGTAGCTTGTCCACTCGTTCATAGCGACTCGATATAATCAGCCATCCGCTGCCGGGCCTCGGCCGAGGGCATGGGGGCGTGGCCAGCGCGCATGTTCTCGCGCAGGTGCTCGACCTGGGTGGTGGCGGGTATCGCGCAGGTGATCGCCGGGTGGCTGACGATAAACTTCAGCAGAAAGTCTGCCCAGGTTGTGCAACCGCATTCCGACTGAGCCCATTCGGGCAATGGCGCGTTACGGCGTTTGAGGTTCTTGATCAGGCTGCCGCCATCGTATGGCCGATTGGCGATCACGCCGATGCCCCGTTCTTCTGCCAGGGGCAGTAACCGGTTTTCAGCCTCGCGGTGGGTGATGTTGTAGGTGAGCTGAACGAAGTCGATATCCTCTGACGTCATGATCTGCTCGATCTCGTTGTGGCGGCGCCCGTGTGAGGTGGTGATGCCGACATGGCGGACGATGCCTTCGGCTTTCATCGCCTGCAGCGCTGCCAGCTGCTCGCGCCAGTCGGTCAGGTTATGTACCTGCACCAGATCGAAGTGCTCCACCTTCCAGCGCTCTTTAAGCTCCGCCACCTGCTCGCGGGCGGAACCACCGGCGGGGCTCCAGACTTTCTCTGCGGCAAACAGGCTCTCGGGCGTGCCCAGCTGTTGCAAGGCATAGCCCATCACATCCGGCGCCGAGCCGTACATGGGCGAAGAGTCGATCAGGCCGCCGCCATGCTCGAAAAATGCCTTAACTACCTCGGTACGCGCCTCGAGCAGCTCAGGGTCGCTGCCAACGTTGAAGGTGCGCCAGGTGCCCATGCCAATAACGGGCAGCTTTTTGTCAGTGCCCGCAAAGGCCTTCTGGCGCATCCCGCCCGTGTTGGCAAGAAGCGACACGGTTGGCAGCATCATGGCGGTCAGCGTGGCGCCGATGAGCGTAAGGCTTTGTCGGCGCGTGATGCGATGTTTGATGTGAGGGGTCATAGCGGTCACTCCTTCCGATGTTTTTGAATCGGCAGGGTGGAGGCCAACACCAGCACAAAGCAGGTCAGCACAAATACCTTGTTCACAAACCAGTTGGTGCGCCAGATCGACCACTCAGGGTCGGCGAGGAAACGGGCGAACAGGGTGCAGATGATGAGGATTTCAATGACGGACATGCCCACCGCCAATGCGCGCGTATAGCGAGGCCGTTCGAGCAGCGCCCAGCCTAGCCAGACGTGGGCCAGTGGCCAAAGATCCCAATAGATATAGCGTGCCCAATGCTCGCCGTATGCCAGCGCGTAACCCACGGGAAACAGGTATTTGATGAACAGCGTCCACGCGGCCAGGATAAACAGCAGGTGGGCAAGAAAGCGGATCCAGCCATTGGGTTTTGGGGCGGGCAGTGACATGACAGCGCTCCTGTCCTAGTCCGTTAATCCTGGTTCGTTAATGGCGCGTCCTCACACCATCTGCAAAGAGTGCTTGCGCGTTGGCGGAGGATAGGCGGCGTCGATTTGTGCCAGGTCATCTTCATCGAGTCTAACTTTACCTGCCTCGGCGTTCTGTTTGAGGTGATCCAGATTCACGGCTTTAGGAATAGCAATCACGCCGGGGTGGCGCGGTGTTTGTCGGCGATGCGCTGCAGAGTGGCGTCGCGCAGCAGGTTGCCGCCTTGCCCGATGGGGCAGTAGGCCATGAGCGGCATGCTGTGTTGTGCTTGCCAGGGTAGCAGGTCGTATTCAATGCCGCGGGCTTCGGGGTTGTAGAGCACCTGATTGGTGGCGCAAGCGGGCGCGTCGAGCTCGGCCAAGTCGTCAAGGTCGAAGTTCGACACGCCCCAGCGCAGAATCTTGCCCTGCTCGCGCAGCCGCTCAAAAGCTTCCACTGTTTCGCTCAGCGGGTACTGGCCACGCCAGTGCAGCAGGTAGAGGTCGATAGTGTCGGTACCCAACCGGCGCAGGCTGCGCTCGCAGGCGGCTTGAACCCCCTGGGTGCTGGCGTTGTGTGGGTAGACCTTGCTGACCAGATACACCTCATCGCGCCGACCGCGGATAGCATGACCCACGACCTCTTCAGCGCCGCCCTCGGCATACATCTCGGCGGTATCGATCAGCGTCATGCCCAGATCCAGGCCTTCCCGCAGCGCGCGAACCTCAGCCTGCCGCTGCCCGGCATCCTCGCCCATATGCCAGGTGCCCTGGCCTATACGGGGTACGCTTTCGCCGCCTAGCTCAATCATCTGCATATCGCTGTCTCCTACTGTATCTCCTGCTGTGGTACTGCTCTGACTGTCCGCCGCCATCGCAGTTCATGGATCAACACCAGCACTTTGCGCAATCGAAAGCCTTCTCCATGTGAAAAGCTCATTGGTGATCTTACAGGCGCTTATTTACGTCAGATTAATATCCAGCATAGCTTGATCTACCAAGTGCTTGAAGAAGAGCGGGCGGTTAAGGTTCTTCGGCTCTGCAGTCACTACGAATAGTGCATAAACTGCCGCTGTTAGTGGGCAACTTGTTCATCGTTAGTTGCCCCAAAGCTGCGCGTTAGCGGGTGATCATCAGCTGTGATTGCCCCACCTGGGAAGTGATACTATAGTGCCACTATCAGTCTGACTCCGAGTGTGCCCATGAAAGTTGAGCTTGTTACCAACCTTAAACGCCAAGCCACAAAGATTCTGGCAGACCTACATGTGTCAAAGGAGCCGGTACTGATCACAGAGCATGGTCAGCCATCTGCCTATCTTGTCGATGTGCAAGACTATGAGTTTATGCAGCGACGGCTTGAGCTGCTTGAGGGGCTCTCACGGGGAGAGCGCGCTGTACTTGAGGGAAGAACTTACAGACAAGGTGAGGCCAGGGAGAAAATGAGTAAATGGCTGACGTAATCTGGACGGAGCCCGCCCTCCAGGAGCTGGACGCCATCGCTGAGTACATTGCTCTGGATAATTCTGCTGCCGCAAGCCATTTGGTCGGAGAAGTTTTCGATAAAATCGAGCTTCTGGAAGATTTCCCCCAGTCCGGGCGAATTCCTCCGGAGCTGCCTAATTCGGTATACAGGGAAGTAGTGGTTCTACCGTGTCGCATTTTTTATCGAGAAGATGAGGAGCGGGTTCTCGTCCTGTATGTCATGCGAGAAGAGCGGAAGCTTAGGGCGTACTTGCTTGCGAACAGCTAGCCAAGCGCGGCTTTATCTTCGCTTCACTACGTCAAGGTCATTGCTGCGCTTCAGGAACGCCGTATAGCCGAGCCAAGGGGGAGCTTTGAATCTTCTATTCATCTGCAGCGAAAACAGGCTACGCAGTCCGACGGCTGAAAGTGTCTTTTCAGCTTATCCTGGTATTCAAGCAATCGGTGCTGGCACAGGTTCGAATGCTAAAACGCCAGTTTCCCGGGGCTTAATTGAGTGGGCTGACATTGTCCTGGTGATGGAAAAGAGCCACCGGGATGAGGTCGCCAAGACGTACAAGGAGTTGCTGAAAGGGAAGCGCCTAGTCTGCCTGGATATTCCTGATCACTATGAGTATATGCAGCCCGAACTCATCACCTTACTCAAGGAAAGGGTTCCAGAGTATGTGCGATTATCGACAGTCGAATAATAGCTAGGATAGCCACAGTGACCACTACCCTGGCACTTAACCTCAGGTGGTGCGGTCACCTTGGATAAAGATTGAGCTATTACAGCCGCTCGACAGTCAACGCTAAATTGAGTGCTAAGGGGAGCCGCGGTAGCAGCGTGGCCTGGTAAGCGTGGTAGAGATCGGGCTTGATATCACCTTCGGCAGTGTCGATCTGCAGCTTACCGTCGAGTTCCTGATGCCAGCCGCCCCGCGCGCGATCTATAAAGGTGGTGTCGATGAAATCCCAAAGCCGCCGATACCAGCGCTCGTAGTGGGTCTGATCGGTGCGCCGTAGAAACGCGGCAGCGGCGGCCAGTGCTTCGGCGTGAGTCCAGTGGCGACGCCGCAGGGAGTTTGGGCGACCCTCCCAATCCACGGTATACACTAGCCCTGGGGTGCCGTCGGTGGCCCAGCCGTCACGCAGGCTGGCGTCAAATAGCGCCGCAGCGTCAGCGAATAGCCAAGAAGGAGCTACGCGGCCGCGAGATTCAAGCGCCGCCTCCAGGTGCAGCATCAGCCGCGACCACTCGAAACCGTGACCCGGCGTGGCGCCATAGGGGTAGAAGCCATCGTCGGGGCGGTCGGCGTTGTGCTCCGGCCATTCTGACCAGTCGCCATAAAAATGCTCAAGGATGCGGTAATCCCGGGAAGCTGCGTGGTGGTGAATCAGCCGTTCAACGATGGCTAGCGCCCGATCAAGCCACAGCGGTTCGTCGCGCACATCGGCTAGCGCCAAGCACAGCTCTACGCCATGCATGTTGCTGTTACCGCCGCGGTAGTCGCTCAGTTCGCTCCAGTCCTGGCTAAAACTCTCGACAAAAGCTTGCTCATCCATCGACCAGAAGCGGGTGTCGATCACTCCAATGGCCTCTTCGAGCAGGGCCGCCGCGCCGGGAATGTCGGCGTGGGTTGCAGTGGCGGCACCGAGGGCGACGAAGTGGTGGGTATAGCACTGCTTAGTGCGGTCGTCGCTGGTGGCGGGGTCGGCCCCGAACCAGCCCCCGTGATGCTCGTCGCGCAGCTTGCCAGACAAAGCGCGAATGGCATGCTCGGCCAGTGCTGTAGCGCCTGGTAAGCCTTGTAGCGCCGCCAGGGCACAGCTGTGCGCCATGCGTGCGGTGAGCATGGTGTCGGCGCTGGCGCCGTCGGGAATGCGCCCGTCTCCATCGAGTAGTGCGAAACCACCAGAGGCCAGACGCGCCTGACGATGGAATTCAAACAATGCGAGCCCTTCGCGGGTCAGCCAGTGGTGATGGGTGGCACTATTGAGCCAGCGCCGGGGTTTTTGATCGGTGTCGTGGTTCATCGCAGCCATGCCTTATGTGATCGAGTGGGATCTCGCCTCAGCCATTGACGATGGCGCCGCCGTTGGGGGGATCGTCTGACCGCTGGAAGGCTATAAGCGGTGCTTTGCTCAAAGGGGCATAGGTTATGTTTAATTGAGACATTGAGCCCTTTGTGTCCGCATACACAATCCATGCGCCAGATGCCAAAGCTAGTTATATGTTATGACCATGAATCCGACTTATAGAAAATGCAATCATAAAGACATACAACCACTGCTCCTGCTGATGGCGCAGCTTGGGTATGATCACTCTGAAGCGACACTTTTCGAAAATATAGGCGCAGTTCGAGAGAGGGGCGGAGAGGTATTTGTCGTGGAGTTTTCTGGAAAAGTGCACGGCTGTGTTTCTGCCATTATTGATGCTCGCTTAGCCGAGGGAGCCTAGAGTTTTGTTATGCAGCGTAATACACAACCCACCTTTTACACGAATCATCTAACGCTTCGGCCACGGAGGTTTAGTGATCTCGCATAGTTGCGGATATAGACCCACAGAATATTGCGTCAGCTCGAGTAGCCGAAAAAATTGGCATGAAATATGTCGAGGATCGCGTCTTAGGTGGCAGTAAATTTCTTTCGTTTAAAAGCAGATCTATAGTAGCTGTGTAACCTGAAGCTCAGTCTGATCACCTCGGTTTGCAATCTTATAAGGAACCAAAAAAACTAAGCCTTAAAAAGCTCTTCAACCATAAAATCAATAAATACCCGTAGCTTGGGGGCCAAGTGTTTGCTGGAGGGCCATAGCATGCGAAATGTTCCTTGATGCTCGATATACTCACGCAGGACAGTAACCAGATCTCCCTTGGCGATAGCTTCGCGTACCATAAAGTCCGGTAGGCAAGCGATTCCTAAACCTTCGCGGGCCACTTCGATTAACGCTTCAGAGGTGTTGCACACCATGGCTGTCTTTAGCGTGGGAGTTGTCTCGTTGCCCATTGGCCGAAGCGGCCAAGCCTCATATTTACCGGTACTGGGAAACTTGTGCTGCAAGCAAGCATGATCAACCAAATCACCAGGTGTCTGCGGCTGACCCTGCCGGGATAGATACTCCGGCGATGCCACAAGCACCAAGCTATAGCGCCCTAGTGGGCGTGACATCAAACGTGAATCTGCTGGCTCCCCGGTGCGAATAACGGCATCGAACCCTTCCTCGATCACATCGACCATCCGATCCGAAAAATCCACGTCTAGCTCGATCAAAGGGTAACGATGCATAAAGGAAGTCAGGATCGGCATCACTAGCCGACCAACGAGCGGAAAACTCACCCGAAGTTTGCCTTTGGGCTCCGTATGTATCTCTGACAACTCCAGTTCAGCTGCTTCGATTTCGCTTAATATACGGCGGCAGCGCTCAAGAAAGAGCGCCCCCTCTGCGGTCAACGTGATGCTGCGAGTGCTGCGATGGAGCAGCCGTACACCCAGGCGGGCCTCCAATCGGACCACGCTTTTTCCAACTGCTGAAGAAGACACGCCCAGGTTTCGCCCAGCTGCGGAGAAGCTACGGGTTTCAGCCGCCTGTACGAAGTACTCAATGCCGCTTAATACATCCATATTTTTCCATTAAAGAATTTTATTCCGATATATTCGGAAAATTAGCATTATTCTCCTGATTGCTCAATATGCCTAATGTGAGTGCCTATTTTCACATGCGCCAGGTAAGCGTGCTTAAGCACCTGAACCTTCGCTTTAGACGGGGCAATAATGATGTCTACATCGGAAATGAGTAACTTAGATCGGGAGAGAAGCGAAACCGAACAATCGGATCGACTGCCCATTACGGCTTTGCTGGCACTTGCATTAGCGGGTTTCGTGACGATCTTGACCGAGGCTTTGCCAGCGGGTCTGTTGCCGCAGATCGGGGCAGGGCTGGAGGTTTCAGAATCGCTTGCTGGCCAGCTTGTCACCCTCTATGCCATCGGCTCCTTAGTAGCCGCTATTCCATTGATGGCAGCCACGCAGGGGGTAAGGCGTAGGCCCTTATTGCTGGCCGCTATCGTTGGCTTTGCTATCGCCAATACGATCACGACGCTTTCAACGAGTTATATCTTGACGATGATGGCCCGATTTCTCGCTGGTGTAGCAGCAGGCCTATTGTGGGCTCTATTAGCAGGCTATGCCGCTCGAATGGTGCCAGAGCATTTAAAAGGGCGCGCTATTGCTATTGCGATGGTGGGAACACCATTGGCACTCTCTTTGGGTGTACCAGCGGGCACGTTTCTTGGCGCGCTGGTGGGATGGCGTGCCTGCTTCGGAATAATGACCCTTATGGCGCTGATCCTGATCGTGTGGGTTCGTATAAAGGTGCCTGACTTCGCAGGCCAACCTGCTGGAAAACGGCTAACGCTTAAGCAGGTATTAATTCTTCCTGGAATTCGCTCTGTGCTGTTCGTAGTGCTTTGCTTCGTGCTTGCGCACAACATCCTTTACACCTACATCGCACCTTTTCTGAATAATGCTAATCTGGCTGAGCGAACCGATCTGGTCTTACTGGTATTTGGTATTTCTGCGCTGATCGGCATTTGGGTTATTGGCGTGTTGATTGACCGCTATCTTCGTGTAATGGCGCTCGCCAGCACCTCCCTGTTCGGGTTGGCGGCACTGATGCTTGGTATCGCAGGCGATCTGCCTGTTGCCATTTATGGCGCTGTCGGAGCCTGGGGACTCGCATTTGGGGGAGCTGCCACGCTGTTCCAAACAGCTCTCGCCAAGACGGCTGGAGAAGCGGCAGACGTTGCGCAATCCATGCTGGTTACCGTCTGGAACTTGGCTATCGCTGGCGGTGGTATCGTCGGAGGCGTGCTTTTAGATCGCTTTGGCGCTGGCTCTTTCTCGCCCGCGCTCCTGGTGTTACTGACGGCAACTCTGTTGGCTGTATGGGCTGCACGGCGGCATGGTTTTCCAGTTTCGTAGCGTTAAGCAGGGTGACCGACTGGGTAAGGTCTCTTATAGAAGCTCATGCAGCTTGGCATTGTGGTGCAATCCGACCCCGAAGCGTTGATCCTAATGATCTACGGTAGCTTGGCTGAAGCATCATTCTGGATTGCTGAGTGTGAATGCAGCAAAGAACGCCTAGGACAAGCATTAGAGGCCATGGAGCTACTGTTAAAAGGGATACGTGCTAGATGAACCGACCGAGCTGATATATAAACAAGACACGAATATATATTATTCATTTTTTGGATTTATCAGGGGAAGGTGATATGCCAATCGTAACCGTTCAGCAGTCTCCAGGTAGAACGAAAGAGCAGCGTGAGCTCTTAGTGAAGCGGATAACCGAAGCATTTTCAGAGGCATATGGGACAAGCCCCGAGGCAGTCACCATATTCCTGCAAGATTTTGACGATGAACATTGGGCCAAAGGCGGAAAATTACACGCTGATCGTGCCTGATGGGGCGGTGTATCAGCATTTAACTTTGCAAAGCACTGAGCACTGGATTCTGCGCTGCGCTTATTCTATGAACCCAAGTTATTATAGGTACTTATGACACTACACATTGAGACTCCGCTTTTAGAATCCCGCGCAATGAGCGTCAACACCGGGCGTTCGGTTTGGCTTAAACTCGACGCACTGCAGCCACCTGGCTCATTCAAGATCCGAGGCATCGGTTATGCGTGTGAGACCTATCTCGCTCGAGGCGCCCGTCGGTTCGTTTCTTCCTCAGGGGGCAATGCTGGTTTGGCTGTCGCCTATGCGGGCCGACGTTTAGGTGTCCCGGTGACGGTTGTGGTGCCGGAAACCACCACTGAAAGCGCTAAGGAACTGCTAAAGTTGGAAAAAGCAGAGGTCATTGTACACGGTGCCTCTTGGCAAGAGGCCAACGCCTTCGCGCAATCGTTGACCGGCGCATCGGATGCATTTCTTCATCCCTTTGATGACCCGTTGCTATGGCAAGGCCACGCAACGCTGATTGATGAGGTTTTTCGTTCCGGCCTTAAGCCCAGCGCTGTCGTACTTTCCGTTGGCGGCGGCGGTCTGATGTCGGGCGTGGTGGAAGGGCTGCATCGCAATGGATGGAATGATATGCCTGTTTTCGCTGTAGAAACGACGGGTGCTGCCTCCTTTCACGCAGCCGTAAGTGCCGGTCATACGGTTGAACTGGAACAGATAACCAGCATTGCCACTTCGCTGGGTGCCAAGCGTATTTGCGACAAAGCCTTTCAGTGGTCTAAACACCACCCGATTCATAGTGTCCTGGTATCAGATCAAAGCGCACTGACGGCCTGCGAACGTTTCCTTGACGATCATCGCCTATTGGTAGAACCCGCCTGTGGTGCGAGCTTGGCAGCGGTATATGAAAATGCACCAGAGCTCGAAAATTTTAGCAATATCCTGGTTGTGGTATGCGGTGGGGCGACGTCCACCATTAATCAGATCAGGGCGTTGCGAAGCGCTAATCCATAACCGCGCGTTCTCTAACATGAGCATCGATGAAGGTGGAGCACAGTATTTTTTCTAGACGTTTAACGGGTGGGCTTACGTTATCCGAAAATATTAACGAAATATTAAACTCTGGCAGTCTAGGTAATCCGGTGGCCGAATCGAGCTCAGCGCAGCCGCCGGGTAGAGCTGAGGAAAGCACCACGCCGACTGCTAGATCCATACGGATCATTGCAATAGTAGATTCGTAGCTATCGCTGTCAAAAACGCATTTCCAAGGACGCTCTATTTGCTCAAGCCCGGCTAATACATAAGGCCTGTATACACAGGTTTCACTCACCAAGGAAACTGGAAGCACTTTATCAGTGTAGGACTTTCCATTCTGCGCGCCGATCCAAATTAAACGTTCTCGATAAAGAACTAACCCATTACTAATATCAGGATGTTCCTCTATTAAGGCGAGGTCTAAGGCCCCGCCTTTGACATTTTCTCTGAGAGTCGTTGAGGAACCGTATCTGATTTTAACTGACACGCCAGGATGACTCTCAATAAAAGATCGCATTACCCGAGCCACCATTTCTTTCCCGGATAGGTCAAGTGGGAACCCAATAGAAATGCTTCCTTTTAGCTCTGATCTCTCTGAAGACGCGACGAGTCGGTCATGGCTTTGAACAAGATCTTTTGCACTTCTGTAAATCTCTTCTCCTGCTTGAGAAAGTTTTAAACCATCGGCTTTACGCTCAAAGAGATTTGCTGAAAATTCCTCATCGAGTTTTGACAGCTGCTGACTCACCGCTCCCTGGGTTTGGTTGAGGAATTTTGCTGCGGTTGTGACGCTCCCCATTTCCGCAACGGTCAGAAAAGATCGAAGTCGCCGAATGCTAAGGTTTTTCATTATTAGAAATCCTTAAAAAGGATATAAATAATATTAGATAGACTTATATTTTAGCGCGTCCTACTGTTAGTTTGTAAAGAGGGGGGCGTAAAATGAATCTTGTCATATCACTTATGATGTTTGTGGGGGCGGCCACCATCACACCGGGTGGAGCAACGGCTCTCGCGATGTCCGCAGGCATGCAGTTTGGTGTTCGCGGTAGCGTTCCATTGATCTCTGGCCTGGTCGCCGGGCTGTCGACCATGGCTGCGGTAGCGGCATTCGGACTGGCTGAACTGATTAGCAGATTTCCAAGTTTAAATACGACGCTGAGTGTTGCCGCAACGCTATATTTCCTGTGGCTAGCTTATACGATTGCAAGTTCACAGCCTGCAGTTGAACAAAACGGGAAGCGAGACGGCATTCCGAGCAGATTCAGTACGGGGGGTTTCCTACTGTGGCTGAATCCTAAAGCGTGGACCATGACGTTAGGCGCAGCGGCATCGTTCGGTGAAATAGCACAGACACCCTTCAAGCTGGCCTTGGTTTTCGGATCTGTGTTTGCACTCTGCTCGGTGATATCCCTTTTTACATGGAGTTATGGAGGGGCATTTCTAGCAAGAGTCATCAAAACCACTCGCCAGTGGCGGCTAATTAATTTCTCACTTGCGGCTATTTTAATATCGTCGATTATTCCGATTTGGGTGGACAAATTTTAAGGAGGCTAGCTTTAAAAACACCGTAAATTCCTATTTTTATTGTTTATTCTATGGGCCGAACATCATGAGTGAGCACCTATATCGTCTTGCCGCGTTTTCAACCGATCCTGCCAAAGGCAACCCTGCTGGCGTCTGGATTGGCGATGAGCTGCCGGATACTAAAACAATGCAGAGTATAGCCGCAGAGGTTGGTTACTCGGAAACCGCATTTATCGCACCCGCAAGTGGCGAAGTTAGAACGGTTCGTTACTATAGCCCGCTGGCAGAGGTTAGTTTCTGCGGGCATGCGACGATTGCAAGCGGCGTAGTACTAGGGCGTTTAAGTGGTGCCGGCACTTATCAATTGGATACCTCAGTGGGCCGCGTACCTGTAAAGGTACGTCAAAGTGATGGCCAAATTCAGGCAGCATTGACCTCGGTTGAGCCTAGCCATAAACCTGTCGCTGCAGAACTTGTCGATGACGTATTGGCAATACTGAAATGGCCGTCTGATGAACTAGACTTATCTATTCCCCCAGCCCTAGCCTATGGGGGCGCCTGGCATCTTGTGTTGGCTGTTAGCTCGCAGTATCGATTGAGCCGACTTGAATACGATTTTGAAAAACTGAAGACCTTAATGTTGCGTGAAGGGCTGACGACACTGCAGCTAATATTTCGTGAGCATAGTGGCTTGTTTCACTCACGCAATCCTTTCCCTGTGGGCGGCGTCGTGGAAGATCCTGCCACTGGGGCCGCGGCAGCTGCGTTGGGTGGCTATCTACGCGATGCCAGATTGATTGATATACCTGGGAAGTTTTTGATAAGGCAGGGTGAAGCGATGGGACGATTAAGTCTGTTGCAAGTTGAAGTGCCACAGCAAGGTGGAATCATGGTGACGGGTACAGCTGTAGAAATTGCTTAATAGTCTAATATTGCTGGTCAGAAGTAGTGGTTCCACCATATCGCAATTTTTTATCGTGAAGACGGAGCCTGCATGAAAAACTTTTTCCTATGTCTTAACCCAGAATGGCAAGGGTCTGAAAGCCCGCTTCTTGGAAAAGGCTCGCTAAAGAATTGTTCAACAACAGCGCGTATAGAGATATTGAAGCACCTGAAACCAAAAACCTAGAAAAGACGGATGGCGTTTTTTCTCTGGATACTATAAGCGACCAGTTTGAAAAAGCCTTGAAGTTACTTCAGGAAGAGTCCCCGCAGCGAGTCATGACAGTTGGTGGCTCCTGCGGCATTGACGCTGCACCTGTTTCATACCTTAATAGTCTTTACAAGGGAAATCTTGCCGTTGTGTGGTTTGATGCTCACGGGGATCTGAATACTCCTGAATCTTCACCTAGCGGTCACTTCCATGGGATGGTATTACGAACATTGCTTGGAGAAGGACCTGATAGATATTGTAAAAGCATAGAAAGACCCCTTAACGCTCGTCAGGTATTTCTTGCTGGTGTTCGAGATCTTGATATAAGTGAAAAATACTATATTGAAAGCTCTAACATCCCTATTTGCGAGGTGAACTCCCACTTGGCTAATTTAGTGAATCAATCAGGGTTTAGTAATGTTTATATACATATTGACGTAGATGTAATTAACCCTGATGATTTTATGGATGCTCTTATGCCAACTAAAGGTGGCCCAACATGCGAACAGCTTGGCACATGTATATCTGAGATAAACGAGCAGCTTAATATAGTAGGACTCAGTATAGTTGAGTATTGCGGTGAACATGAAGGTTCGACCAAAAAGGTAGTGCAAATGCTTGAACTATCAGGGATAAAAAGTCAATGAACTGTGCGCACAAAAAGAAGTGCGCCGGACGTGCTATCGCTCGCCGGTTATTGAGTCGTTAGCACCTAAAGCTCTGCGGCTGGCGTCCATCTCATCTGCAAGCCAAGCTTTGATCAGCGACTGATAGGGCATATCCGCTTGTTGGCCTCGATTTTGATCCTATCAAGCAGAGTTTCGGGCTGGCTAACGCCATGCTTCTGCGTGTTTTTATGGGAGTCGCCTTCGTCCCAGTCAAAGCCAGTGACTTGTGCCCAATTGAGCGTAAAAATATAGTATTAGCGTATACGCAGGCATCGTGACGACTTTTGCATTACGGCTTCGCCTCCATTCCGTAGCCGCGCGTATTGAGCGATGTTAGTCGTCGAACCGGGAGTTCAGCATGACTGAACGAAACATTGTGATCCTTGACGCACCGTCGAATCTTGGCTTGCGTCCTCCGGAGGATGGTGTCGTACCTGGCTGCTATAAGCTGCCCTGGGCACTTCGTGATCGTGGATTACTGGAGGCAATAGGCGCTGATGATGGCGGCAGTTTGGTGCCGCCGCGCTACCGTTCTCAATGGGCACCAGGCGATGGAGACCGTAATGCTGAAGGCATTGCGAGCTACTCTGTTCAATTGGCAGACCGCCTCCAATCCATTACTGAAACGCATTGCAACGTCTTAGTGTTGGGGGGCGATTGCAGTATTCTTCTCGGCACCATGCTGGCCTTGAAGCGCCATGGGCGTTATGGATTGGTCTTTTTGGACGCTCACGGTGATTTTCGGCATCCCGACAACGCGCCGGAAATCGAAACGGCGGCGGGCGAAGACCTCGCTATCGTGACGGGGCATGGAGATGCGCGTCTGATTAATCTTGAAGGACTGGGGCCCTATGTACGTCATGAAGATGTACACGTTGTCGGCGTGCGCCCGAGCGATGAATATCTTGATGAGCTTGCAGCCAAACAGATCAGCATTACCACAAGTCAGGAAATTGTGGAGTGTGGCACCACGGTAATTGATAGCGTGCTGGAGACGACGACAGCGCACACCGATGGATTTTGGATCCATCTCGATCTAGATGTAATTGACTCGTCGGAAATGTCGGCCGTCGATTGCCCGGAACCTGAGGGGCCGTCGCTGGCAGTGATTACCACGCTCCTAAAGAAACTCCTCTCATCACCCAAATGCGTTGGCATGGAAGTCACCATCTATGACCCCGATCTTGATTCCTCAGGAGCGTGTGCTGATCGGATAGTGGCGTGTCTCACTGAAGCCTTTTCGACAGCTAACCTTTAATGGTAACGGTCGCGTTGACCCGCGCCCCTAAAATCATTGTTATGAGCAAGAGAGAGGTGGGCCATGCATCAGATCCTTGTTTACGCCGACTCATTGAGTTGGGGCATCATCCCGGATACTCGCTGCCGGTTAGGTTTTGAGCAACGTTGGCCGGGTGTGTTGGAAAAGAACCTGCTTGAAGCGGGAGTTTCCGTAAGGGTTATCGAGGATTGCCTGAATGGTCGTCGAACCGTGTGGGACGATCCCTACAAGCCAGGTCGCAACGGGCTAGAGGGACTGGAACAGCGTATAGAGATCAATTCGCCGTTGTCGCTAGTGGTTATGCTGCTAGGCACAAACGATTTTCAATCCATGCATAACTTCAATGCGTGGCAATCTGCACAGGGGTTAAAGGCACTGGTTGGCACTATTCGGCGTGCTCCCATTGAACCAGGCATGCCAGTGCCTCCGGTCATGCTCGTTGCTCCTCCTGAAATCCAAAAGGCTAAAGGCAATATAGCGCCAAAGTTTGAAGGCGCAGAGGGCAAAGCGGTGGGGCTATCCGCAGCCATTGCCGCCGTTGCCGAAGAATGCGAGTGCCACTTTTTCGATGCAGGCCTGGTGACGCCCACAAGCCGCATTGATGGCGTTCATTTGGATGAAGATCAGCACTATGAATTGGGTACTGCATTAGCCAAGGCAATTAAGCCGCTGTTGTCATAGTATTGCCGCATAACAATCGCTAGCATTTCCTTGCGGCTTCGCCTCCACTTTAAAGCCGCGCGTTTTGAACGGCGTTATGATGGGGAGTAAACGCATGATCTTCGAGCTACCTGCACCGGAATTGCAAGACTCTGAGTCATTAGCTGGCTGTATTGAAAATCGGCGCAGCGTTAGGGAGTACACGAATGCATCGCTACCTATCGATGTTTTGTCCCAATTGCTTTGGTCGGCCCAAGGCATAACAGGGACAGACCAAAAGAGAACAACGCCATCGGCAGGTGGGTTATACCCGCTGCAGCTAAAAATGTTGGAGCGGGTATCGGAGCTCGAGCCCGGTATCTATGAGTATCAGGCTGATAGCCATTCGTTGAGGCTAATGGGTGAGCGTGTTCCTGAAGGGGCAGTGCAAGCGCTAGGGATTGGCGATCAACCCTGGTTGAAAGAAGCCGCTCTCGTCATCGGGGTTACCGCGAAACTTGGCGATGCGGTTCGCCACTTTGAATCTCAGCCACCCCAGGGAGCGCGCGGTGCTCGCTATGTATATATGGAAACGGGTGTTTTAGCGCAAAATGTCTATCTTCAGAGTACGGTTCTCGGCGTAGGTTGTGTACTAGTAGCAGGTTTCGATGATTCAAGGGTGAAGGAAGCATTGAGTTTGCCTTCAGACTTGGAACCTACGGCGTTGCTATGTATTGGGCAGCGGCGGGATAGCTAATAGTACATAGCAATACGCGTCACGCGATGTCCTCGCTACGTTTTATTGCTAAAGGAGAGGGAAGTGGCCAAAGTCGTGTCTTTAAGTAAGGATGAAAAACATCGGTTCTCAAAAACTACCTGCGATTCACTAACATTACTTAAAAGCTTGGGAGTTGAGGGCGATGCGCATTGTGGCGATACCGTAAAGCATCGATCTAGAGTCAAGGTGAACCCTAATCAGCCAAACTTGCGGCAAGTGCATCTTATTCAATTAGAGTTTTTAGTTGAGCTGCAGGAAAAGGGATTTAATGTAAAAGCTGGCAGCATGGGGGAAAACGTACTCACCCAAGAGATCGATCTTTTGTCGCTGCCAAGAAGTACCTTGCTTAGAATTGGTGAAAGCACGGTACTGCGAGTTACAGGACTAAGAAATCCTTGCGTGCAACTCGATAATTATCAAGAAGGGCTTACAAAAGCATGTCTTGAGCGAGACGAAGCGGGCGGCCTTATCCGAAAAGCGGGGATAATGGCTGTAGTAGAACAAGGTGGAACGATTAACATCAGTGACGCAATAAGAGTTGAATACCCGCCAGAGCCGCATGAATCACTCGAGAGAGTTTAGGGCTAACAAGTGCTGATTAAGTGCCTATGCAGAAGTAAGCTAGCACAAATACTTTTCTAAGCTGCTGATTTTTATGACCATATATGCGCGAAAATTTATGCATAGGTACTTAGTAAAGTTACTTCGCCTTAGTCGAGTCCAGTAACGTATGCCCAATCGATAGTAGAAATACATTATCAACATACGAAGGCACCAGCATGTGCTAGCCGGAGTGGGCACGGCAACGCCTATTATCCTGCATTCCTCATGAATAAGGCGGGATCACCCTCCAAACGGCTCTGGAGGTAGCTATGGCAAAAATTGCTAACGCCCCTCGAGTCTCCATACCATGCGGTTATTCTTAGCAGCCATCACACGGAGGGAGGCAAAGCAGACGTGGAAATGGCTTCTTCGGATTATTGACGCTTACTGTTTTTCCCGCTGCAATGCCCAGACAGGATGCTCAGCGAGCCGCTCTTCTAGAAACGCCACAAACGCCCTTACCCGAGGCGGCACCAGCTGCCGCTGGGGCATCACCGCGTAGATGCCGGTTTCCGTTAACCGGTAATCCGGCAATACCACGCTCAATTGACCGCTGCGCAGGTATTCGTGGATGTGCCACACCGAGTGCTGCGCGATGCCCAAGCCGCCGAGAACCGCCTCGGTGAGCATTTCACCCTGATTGCTGCGTATGCGGCCACCTACCTGTACCGCCTCGCTTTGCCCTTGTTTGTCGGTGAGATGCCAGATGTCCTGCCGACGCCGACTGCTGGAAAGTACCAGGCATTGGTGATCGGCCAGGTCGCCGGGGTGTTGTGGGGCGCCTTGGCGTTTCAGGTAGTCGGGAGAGGCGCACAGTACCCGCTCGTCGTCGGCCAGGCGTCGCGCCACCAAACTGGAATCTTCCAGAATGCCGATGCGAATGCCCAGATCGTAGCCCTCGCCCACCAGATCCACTACCTGGTCAGTCAGGCCGACACACAGATCCAGCCGGGGATAACGGTTAAGGAACTCGGGCAACAGCGGTGAAATGTACTGACGCCCGAAGGAGTGGGGCAGGGTGACTCTCAGGGTGCCGGTGACGTTGTCGGCGCTGCCACGTAGATCCTGGGTGAGTGCTTCCAGCCCCTCCACCAACTCGCGGCCCTGTTCCGCCAGCGCGAGCCCCTCTGGGGTGGGGTGGAGGCGACGGGTTGTGCGGTGCAATAGCCGTACATTGAGGCCCTTTTCCAACCGCTGTAGCCGCTGGCTGGCCACGGCCACTGACAGGTCGAGGCTGCGGGCGGCAGCGCTGATCGTGCCCAAATCCACCACGCGAAGAAAAAGGGCGATGTCGCTCAGGCGATCCATGGTCGTCTCATTATCAATTAAATCTTGAAAGTCATTGAAGATCCTAAAGGTATCAAGGAGGGCGATGCGGGTCTAGCATTCGTTTCATCACTCCCTGATGGATGTTTCGATGATGACTTCAATCTCTTCGCGCCCGGTTCCCTGGGCGCTCTACGCTTTGACCATTGGTGCCTTCGGCATCGGCACCACCGAGTTCGTAATCATGGGCGTGCTGGAGCAAGTGGCCGCTGACCTGGATGTGAGCATCCGCCAAGCGGGTCTGCTGATATCCGGCTATGCCTTGGGTGTGTTCGTGGGTGCGCCGTTGCTCACCATTGCTAGCGCCCGCTGGCCTCGCAAGAGGGTGCTGGTGGCGTTGATGATTATTTTCACCCTCGGCAACCTGGCCTGCGCGCTGGCTCCGAACTACTCGATGCTGATGGTTGCCCGGGTGGCGACTTCTCTAGCACACGGCACTTTTTTCGGCGTCGGTTCGGTGGTCGCCACTGGCCTGGTAGCGCCGGACAAACGGGCCAGTGCCATCGCCACGATGTTCACCGGCTTGACCGTGGCGACGCTGCTGGGCGTGCCCGCTGGCGCTTGGCTGGGGCACGAATACGGCTGGCGCACCACCTTCTGGGCAATTACCGGTGTGGGCGTACTGGCGACCCTGGTGATCGCCCTCATGGTGCCTCGTGACAGCGGTGACGGTGAGACATTGGGTTGGCAAAAGAGTCTGGCGTCGATCGGTCGACCCGCGGTGTTATTGGGGCTGTTGATGACAGCGCTTGGCATCGCCGGGGTGTTCACCGTGTTTACCTACATCCAGCCGATACTGACGGGCATCGCCGGTTTTTCCCAGGAGGCTGTGTCGCTGATTCTGCTGGTATTCGGCGTCGGCATGATCATCGGCAACCTGCTCGGCGGGCGTCTCGCGGATCGGGGGCTGGCACCGGCCCTGATCATCACATTGGCAGTGCTGGCGGCGGTGCTGGGCCTGTTTCCTTTGGCGCTCGGCTATCAGTGGACAACGGTGGTCTTCGTCGGCCTGCTGGGCATGGCCGGTTTCGCGACGGTGGCGCCCTTGCAACTGTGGGTACTTAACCGGGCGGAGGGCGCGGCCAGCCTGGCGTCCAGCTTCAATATCGGTGCGTTCAATCTGGGCAATGCCATTGGTGCGGGCTTGGGCGGTGTGGTGATCGAGCGCAGCGGCAGCTTTACCGCCGTGCCTGGCGCCGCCGCACTGGTTGCTCTTACCGGACTGGCGGTGGCCGTTTGGGCCATAAAACGTGAGCATGGCGAGTCGATTGGGCCTGCCCCGGCAATTTACTGCGAACAGGAGTGAGTGTGATGGAGTATCGTTATCTAGGGCGGTCTGGTTTCAAGGTGCCTGCATTGGGGTTTGGGGCTGGCACCTTTGGTGGCAAGGGGCCGCTGTTCAGTGCCTGGGGCAATACCGATGTTGAGCAAGCGAAGCGGCTGATCGATATATGTCTGGACGCTGGGGTCAATCTGTTCGACTCCGCTGATGTTTATTCCGACGGTGCATCGGAAGCGATCCTTGGTGCGGCGATCAAAGGCCGTCGTGACCGGGTGATCGTGTCCACGAAGCTATCGCTGCGCAGCGGGGAGGACGTCAATGACGTGGGCAGTTCCCGCCATAACCTGATCCGTGCCACCGAGCGCGCACTAAAAAGGGTGGGAACCGATTATATCGATGTGCTGCAACTCCATCACTTCGATGCCATGACCCCAGTGGAGGACGTGATGTCCGCACTGGATGACCTGGTGCGGGCTGGCAAGGTGCGCTACCTGGGGGCCTCCAATTTCTCTGGTTGGCAGTTAATGAAGTCCCAAAGCATTGCTGAGCGTTATGGCTATGCGCGCTTCGTGGCGAACCAAACGTATTACTCCCTGGTGGGCAGGGATTACGAGTGGGAGCTGATGCCGTTGGGGCAGGATCAAGGCCTGGGTGCTCTGGTGTGGAGCCCGCTGGGCTGGGGCCGCCTGACCGGTAAGATTCATCGCGGCCATCCACTGCCCGCCGGGAGCCGTCTCCACGAGACCGAAGGATTCGCGCCACCTGTGCCGAATGAAAGGCTGTACCGGGTACTGGACGTGCTATTCGAGATCGCTGACGAAGTCGGCAAGAGCGTGCCTCAGGTGGCCATTAACTGGTTGCTGCGCCGTCCGACGGTGTCGTCAGTATTGATGGGGGCCCGGGACGAAACCCAGTTGCGCCAGAATCTCGGCGCGGTTGGCTGGCGCCTCGACGAATCCCAGGTCGCACGTCTGGATGAGGCGAGTGCGGTGACTCCGCCTTACCCCTATTATCCCTATTGGAACGGCCAGTTCGCTGAGCGTAATCCACCACTGGTATGACTGACATTCACTGAAACTGAGAAAAGGGGTGCTCCGGCGCCCCGCCCGAGCATTGAAGTGCCATTAATGCTTTGGTATTTCAAAAGTAACTGTTCAGCTCATGCTGGCAGCCTAAAGGGTCGCGAGCTAAAGCTGCCTCCCACAACACCCTATAGCCAGCACTAAGCCAGAAGCTATTTGTGGGAGGGCGATTTATCGTTGGTTCGACACG
>Ga0209344_10001753_pt1 | contig 26905 bp, 23 predicted proteins | sample Cruoilmetagenom6_FD_187293 | JGI IMG/M metagenome (GOLD analysis project Ga0209344, IMG submission 187293) | Oil polluted marine microbial communities from Coal Oil Point, Santa Barbara, California, USA - Santa Barbara Oil Seep Sample 6 (SPAdes)... | ecosystem: Environmental > Aquatic > Marine... | reverse complement strand
TGAAACACATAATGGATTAAGTGGAAAACAATATGAAAAAACTAATTTTATTTTTAAGTGTATTTGTTCTATTATGCACGTCATGTAATAGCGATGATGATTCTGGTTCTCAAAATCAAGACCCAATAATAGGAACTTGGACTCATTATAAGTTATTTATTGATGGTGTTGAAGAGAGTTTAACCAATTGTGAGATGCAGGAAACCTTTATCTTTAATAGCAATGGAAACGTTTCTTATAAATATTATGAAGTAATCCAAGGTGTTTGCGAATTAGAAGAATCTACTTCTGGTTCATGGGCAAATGAAGGTAATAATATTTATACACTTACAATAGAAGGTGGAAGTTCATCTCAAGAATTAACTTTTGAAAATAATACATTTTATTTTGAATTTGCTGACGTTATAGATCCTTTGGACCCTGTTTTTGCAACATATAGAGACGTTTACATTAGAAATTAATTCCTTAAAATTTAAATAATCCACCTTCTATTGAGAAGGTGTTTTTTTATGAGCAAATTTCACTAAATTTGCAGTCATTTTCAATTGGTATTATGATAGATAAGATAAAAGAACTCATAGCAGAAGCTGAAGCTTTTAAAGCACAATCTAAGGAAGAGGTTGAATCATTTCGTATTAAGTATTTAGGCAAAAAGGGATTGCTTAACGACTATTTTGCTGAGTTTAAAAATGTAGCTAACGAACAAAAAAAGGAATTTGGTCAAACCATCAATCAGCTTAAAAAAACAGCAGAAGAAAAGGTAAATGCCTTAAAAGAAGAGTTAGAAAGTAAAGAGGAAACTGCTGGACTTTATGGTGATTTATCACGTCCTGGAGAACCTATCGAAATTGGTGCTCGTCATCCTATTTCTATCGTAAAAAATCAAATCATCGATATCTTTTCTCGTATTGGATTTAACGTGAGTGAAGGTCCAGAAATTGAAGACGATTGGCATAATTTTACGGCATTAAACTTGCCAGAGTACCATCCAGCTCGTGATATGCAAGACACATTCTTTATTCAAACGAATCCAGATGTATTGTTAAGAACGCATACAAGTTCTGTTCAGGTACGTTATATGGAAAACAATAAACCTCCAATTCGTACAATTTCTCCTGGTCGTGTATTTCGTAATGAAGCTATTTCAGCACGTTCACACTGTTTTTTCCATCAGGTAGAAGGCTTATATATTGATAAAGATGTGAGTTTTGCAGATTTGAAACAAACCTTGCAATACTTCACAACCGAAATGTTTGGGAAATCTAAAATCAGATTACGTCCATCGTATTTCCCATTTACAGAACCTAGTGCAGAGATTGATGTGTTTTGGGGATTAGAAACCGAAACCGATTACAAAATAACAAAAGGAACAGGTTGGTTAGAAATAGGTGGTTGTGGAATGGTAGATCCTAACGTATTAGAAAATTGTAAAATTGATCCTACCGAGTATTCTGGATTTGCTTTTGGTGTTGGTATCGATCGAATAGCAATGTTATTACATCAAATAGGAGATATTCGTTTACTAAGCGAAAATGATGTGCGTTTCTTAGAGCAGTTTAAGAGTGCTTTATAGAGATGATAAAACAATAATAAAAAAGGCGTTAATTAATAATTAACGCCTTTTTTATTAGTTAAGAGTTTCTTGAAACAACTTAAAAATTCTTCGGTATTCATCAGACCAACTTGAAGCTTCAACAAAGCCATGACCTTCTAAAGGAAAAACAGCAAGCTCCCAGTTTTCTTTTTTCAATTCAATTAAACGTTGCGATAAACGAACCACATCTTGAAAATGTACATTGGTATCAATCATACCATGAAGCATTAATAAGTTGCCTTTTAAGCCTTCAGCAAAATATAAAGGCGAACTTTGTTTGTAAGCTTTAGGGTCTTCAACAGGTGTATTTAAAATTGGAGACGTATAACCATGATTATAGTGTGCCCAATCGGTTACAGATCTTAAGGCTGCACCACTTTTAAAAGTATCTGGTGAGTTAAACATAGCCATCATGGTTATAAAACCACCATATGATCCACCATATATGCCTAGTCTGTCTTTGTCAATGCCTTGGTTTTCTATTAGATATTTTGCACCATCAATTTGGTCGTCTAAATCTTGTCCTCCCATATGACGATAGATAGCTGTTCGCCAATCACGACCATAACCTTTACTCGCTCTAAAATCTATAGCTAAAACAGTATAGCCATTATCGACTAAAATATTATGAAACATATATTCTCTAAAATAAGAAGGCCACCAGCGATGTACATTTTGAAGATAACCTGCTCCATGAACAAAGATTACAGCGGCTCCATTTTTTTTAGCTTCGGTAGGTTTGTATAGCGTTGCAGGAACTTGCTCTCCATCTCTTGCTTTGAAATTGATGATTTCAGAATCAATCCATTTATAAGCATCAAATGCATCAGTTGTAGATTCTGTTAATTGAGTCATTTGTGCTCCAGCTTTATTAGGCATTACATACAATTCCCATGGCTTATTTGTAAAAGAATGGCGTATTGCTAAATGTTTTTCGTCTGGTGAGATACTTACTTCATGCCCTCCTTGGCGTGTTGTAATTTGTGTCATTTTACCTCCTTTTGATGGTAAATGATAAAAATGCTGTTCGTGCGGACTGACCTTATTACTTGTTATAAAGAAAGTCTTTTTGTCTTTTGATAAACTCGTTTCCTGAATTTCAAAATCACCTTCGGTTAAGGCTTTAATTTTCCCTGAATTCACGTTAGCTGTATACAAATGGGAATATCCTGTTTTTTCAGACTTAAACCATATCGTGTTGTTATCTATCCAACCCATTTCTGGACGAGAAAACCAACCGACTCCAGGACCACCAATCCAGGCGTCATCATGTTGTCTGTCTATAAGTTTTAAGCTTCCGTCAGCAAGGTTTACTAACATAATCCAACGGTCTTTGTTATCTTGAGATGTAATGTTTACGATGGCTTTTCCGTCACCAGAAAATATTGGACTGTCTATATCTACTGCTCTAGGTTCATCATAAGTGTCTTTATAATCTGAAGGGTTTTCAGCATACTCTTTTAAGTATTTAGGTTTGTCTTTAATACCTTGAATGCTATCGGTTTTTATTTGATAGGTTTCACCAGTTTTAATGTTTAAAATCCAAGATTCATAAGTGTATTGATCACTTCCAACTTTTGGTCTTGCGTTTAAATCTTTAGTATAACCACTTTCAGTTACAAAGTCTGGTACAATAGTGTTTTTGTCTTTTGGAGACACATATAAGCGGTAAATAACATAATTTAATTCTGCAGAAATATTGATGTCAAATAAGTTTTTATCACCTAGATATATTGTTTTTGGGCGATCAAAAGTCGTTTGTTCATTTCTGTAGCTTTGTGCTTTAGCTTCGTTCTTACGTTTTTCAAGAATATTAAAATACTGTAATTGATCGTCTTCTAGCCATTGGTCTTGAGCATTAAGCTTACGTTCAGATCGTTCATTTCCGCTTTTGAAATTAGTAAGTTGAGTTGTTGTCCCATCATTAATATGCCATTGAAATAGATTGTTATCTAATTCATATATAACAGATTTTTGATCACCTGAAAATATAGGATTAGATTCTCTCGCGATGGTATTGGTAATTTGTTTTTTTGTAAAGGTTTTGGTATTCATTAAAAACAAATCGCCTTCTTTTTGATACACTGTCCATAGACCATCTTTAGAGAGTTTACCAGGATTTGTTTTTTGCTTAAGGTCTTCAAAAGAGAGTTTATTTACTTTTTTAGAAGCAATATTTACTTGATATGTAGATCGAATGGTGTCTTTGTCAGGATTCCAACTAAAATATATGTTTTTACTGTCATCAGACCAATTGACATTAGTAGGTAAATAGCCTACAAAGTCTTCACCTTGCATAATTTGGTCAATCGTTAGTTCTGATTGGTTTTGAATTTGCCCAATACTATGAGTTGTTATTAAAAGAGAAATAAATAAAACAAGCTGTTTCATGTTGGTTTTTTAAACAATTAGTAGGTTACGAATTTAATGGTTTTAAGGCTAAGAATGAAATACGATTTAAAAGGAATTTTAATTTAACAACAATTTAACTTCGATTAGTTCGGTTGGTTCCGAACTAAAAATATATATTTGCATAGAATTTTACTTATTATGAATTATTAATTTTCATAAAACAGTAGGAAAACAGTGAATAATGAAAGACAATATCTGCAAAGAAAAAATGGCCTTAGTTGAAAAGCTAGGCGTGCATTTAGAAAATAGAGAACAGCTAGCTCCAGTAGCAGCACGTATTTTAGCATATATCATTCTTACAGGTAAAAAAGGAACCACTTTTGAAGATATGGTAACTATTCTTTGTGCTAGTAAAAGTACAATTTCAACACACCTTAATCACTTGCAAGATTTAAATAAGATTGTGTATTTCACAAAAACAGGAGATCGCAAAAAGTATTTTGTGATTAATAAAAGCATGATTGTTCAACATATAGATAGCATGGTAAATAAATGGAGAGAAGAGCGTGAGATGCATTTAGAATTGAAAAATTATAAAGAAATTATAAACAACAATAAAATTGAAAATGAAGAAGAAAAATTCGATTTAAGTTTTCATACCGATTACATAAAATTTTTAGATGGAGCGACAGCTTCTGTAGAAGAATTAAGAACAAAATTAGCTAATAATAAATTCGATATTTAAGAAAGATTAAAAATGAAGCATAATAAATTATATTCCATTGTAACACTAAGTTTATTCTTAGTTATTGTAAGTTGTGGAAACAGCGAGCAAAAACAACCAGTTGTAGAAGCGCCACCTACACCTTTTCCTGTGACTCAAATACAAAGCAAAACTGTAACAGGTTACACGGAGTATCCTGCAACGATAGAAGGTATTGTAAACAGTGATGTAAGGGCGAAGACATCAGGATATATTGAAAAAGTATATGTTGACGAAGGACAAAAAGTAAGTAAAGGTCAAGTGTTGTTTAAATTAGAGACACAATCTTTAAGTCAAGATGCAGGAGCAGCAAAAGCACGTGTTAATGTTGCTCAAGTAGAAGTAGACAAACTCATTCCTTTAGTAGAAAAAAATATTATTAGTCCAGTACAATTAGAAACAGCTAAAGCTAATTTAGAACAAGCAAAAGCTAATTATAGTGGTGTTTCTGCTACTATTGGTTATGCAACTATTAAAAGTCCAATAGATGGTTACGTAGGTTCTATTAATTTTAGAGAAGGTGCTTTAATTAGCCCAAGTGATGCAACACCTTTAACAACAGTTAGTGAGATTAATCAGGTATATGCATTTTTTAGTTTTAATGAAGCTCAATATATTGACCATTTGCAAAGATCTGAAGGAAAAACTAAAGCAGAGCGCATTAAAAATGCACCAGATTTAACTTTGATTTTGGCTAATGGTAAAGAATATTCTGAAAAAGGACGTATTCAAACCAGTACAGGTCAAATAAATCAAGGTACTGGAACTATAAAAATTAGAGCTGCTTTTAATAATCCAAACGAAATTTTAACCAATGGAAACAGTGGGAAAATAAGATTTCCTATTGAGTATAAAGATGCTATAGTTGTTCCTCAATCTGCAACGTTTGAGCAACAAGGAAACATTATGATTTTCAAACTTGGAGAAGACAACAAAGTAGAAACTTCAATTATAAAAGTAAAAGGAACAGTAGATAACTTATATGTTGTAGAATCTGGTGTAGATGTAAAAGATAAAATTATTATATCTGGCGTTGGTAAATTAAGAAATGGAATGACAATTTCACCTCAAGACACTTCTTTCGAAGACGCTATTAAACCTATTGCTACTTTATTCAGAAATTAGATAACCACCAAACATTTAAGTCATGTTAAAAACATTTATTGAAAGACCAGTGCTTTCGACAGTAATTTCTATTATCATAGTTATACTTGGTGTTATCAGTATCACAAGTTTACCTATAGAAGAGTATCCAGATATTGCACCACCAACAATTAAGGTAACAGCAAACTATACTGGAGCAAACGCAGAAACTGTTTTAGAAAGTGTTATTATTCCTATTGAAGAACAAATTAATGGTGTTGAAGGAATGACATACATCACTTCTACAGCATCTAACAACGGAACAGCAGAAATCACAGTGTATTTTGATCAAGAAATTGATGCAGATATTGCTGCTGTTAATGTGCAAAACCGCGTTGCTAGAGCTAACCCATTATTGCCACAAGAGGTGATTCAAACAGGTGTCACTACACAAAAGCAAGAAACGAGTGCGTTAATGTTTATTTCTATGTATTCAGATAGCGACGATTATGACGCTACCTTTATTCAGAATTACCTAAAAATTAATGTTATTCCTGCTATGCAACGTATTAGTGGTGTTGGTGATGTTAGTGTATTCTCACAACAAGATTATGCGATGCGTATCTGGTTAAATCCTGAAAAATTAGCAGCATATAATTTAATCCCTTCTGATATTTCTGCGGCTTTAGCGGAGCAAAATTTAGAAGCTGCAGCAGGATCATTAGGCGAAAATAATGGAGAATCGTTTTCATATACTTTAACTTATAGCGGACGTTTTAAAGATGAAAGTCAATACAGTGACATCGTCATTAAAGCCTTAGGAAACGGAGAATTTTTACGTTTGAAAGATGTTGCTACGATTGAATTAGATGCACAATCCTATTCCTCTAATGCAATGAGTTTAGGACATCCAGCTGTATTTATGGGAATCTTTCAAACCAAAGGTTCTAATGCACAAGAGATTATTGAAAATATTAAAACCACATTGGCATCAGTAGAAAAAGATCTTCCTGATGGGTTGAACATTTTTGTGCCTTATGATACGAGTTTGTTTTTAAATGCCTCTATTGATAAAGTAATTACAACATTATTGGAAGCATTTTTACTGGTGTTCTTAGTGGTATTCTTATTCTTACAAGATTTTAGATCTACATTAATTCCAGCAATTGCAGTACCAGTATCCATTATAGGAACCTTCTTTTTTCTGAATGTTTTTGGATACTCTATTAATCTATTAACACTATTTGCATTAGTCCTTGCCATTGGTATTGTAGTAGATGATGCTATTGTAGTTGTAGAAGCTGTTCATGCCAAAATGGATGAGGGTGAACACAACCCTAAAAAGGCAACATTAACAGCTATGAACGAAATATCTGGAGCGATTATCTCAATTACTTTGGTAATGGCAGCTGTATTTATTCCTGTAACTTTTGTCACAGGACCAACAGGAGTATTTTATGAGCAATTTGGTGTGACATTAATTATTGCCATTCTTATTTCGGCAGTTAATGCCTTGACTTTAAGTCCAGCATTATGCGCCTTATTATTAAAAGAACATAAAGAAGATGAAGAATTAAAAGGAAAAGGTCCATTAAAACGTTTTTATATAGTATTCAATCGTGGATTTAATGCTACAGTAGAGCGTTACGGGAAATCACTTCAGTTTTTATACAAAAGAAAATTTGTATCTGTTTTATTATTACTAATTGCTGTTATTGGAATTTATTGGGCTTCAACAACAACACCTACTGGGTTTGTACCAAATGAAGATCGAGGAATTATTTTCGCGAATATCGAATTACCACCAGGAGCTTCTTTAGACAGAACAGATGCTGTAGCAAGACAATTATATTCAAAAGTTGATGGTCTAGACGGTATTGTTGGTGTCAACTTTATCAAAGGACGAAGTTTAATCAGTGGAGCTGGTAGTAACTTTGGTTTTGGGATTATAAAACTTGAAGATTGGAGTAGTCGTAAAGACCCTTCACTTTCGGCGCAAGCCATTACAGGTAAATTATTTGGAATAGCAGCTACAATTCCTGAAGCTAAAATTATTTTCTTCTCTCCACCAAGTATTCGTGGATTTGGTAATTCGTCTGGTTTTGAGATTAATTTATTAGACAAATTTGGAGGAGAGTTTACCGATTTAGATCAGGCGAATAAAGAGTTTTCTATGGCTTTAATGAGTCATCCAGAAATTAAGTACGCTACGTCTTCTTTTAATACTAATTATCCGCAATATGAAATGGAAATTAATGTGCCTTTAGCGAAAGAGAAAGGGGTTTCGATAAGCAGTATTTTTTCAACATTACAAGGGTATATAGGAGGTGTTTATGCTTCAGATTTTTCTAGATTTGGAAAGCAGTTTAGAGTATACATACAAGCCTTACCTGAAGACAGAGCTGATGAAAATGCATTAAACAGTATGTATGTGAGAACAGAAACAGGAGAAATGACACCAATTACACAGTTTGTAAACTTAGAACGTGTGTATGGTCCACAATCTGTAACACGTTTCAATTTGTTTAACTCCACATCAATAACAGGCGCAACGAATGACGGATTTAGTACAGGTGATGCTATTAGAGTTATTGAAGAGGAAGTCGCAAAACTTCCTAGTAATTATACAGTAGCCTATTCTGGTTTAACTCGTGAAGAGGTTAATGCAGGAAACCAAACACTTTTCATATTCGCTCTAAGTATTCTGTTTGTGTATTTCTTATTAAGTGCACAATATGAAAGTTACTTGCTTCCATTTGCAGTGGTATTATCATTACCATTTGGTGTGTTTGGAGCTTATATAAGCACGAAGTTTTTTGGATTAGAAAATAACATCTATTTCCAAATTGCCTTAATCATGCTTATTGGTTTACTAGCTAAAAATGCCATACTTATTGTAGAGTTTGCATTGCAACGAAGAAAGAATGGTGAGACTATTGTTGATGCAGCCATCCATGGAGCGAAAGCACGATTACGCCCTATTTTAATGACCTCGTTTGCTTTTGTTTTAGGATTAATGCCTTTAGTATTAGCAAAAGGAGTTGGAGCAGAAGGGAATAATTCCATTGGTACAGGAGCAGCAGGAGGAATGCTTATAGGAACCCTTTTAGGAGTCTTCGTTATTCCAATCCTATTTATATTATTTCAGTGGTTACAAGAAAAAGTTTCTAGCAAACCAGTAGTACAAACAATTGAAGAATAAAACAATGAAATCAATTATAAAACATAGAAATTTTAGTAAAAGCGTTTTATTACTTGTTGTTGCACTAACATTACAAAGTTGTTTTGTAGCACAAGATTATGTAAGACCAGAATTAAAAGCAGAAACTGAAGCATTGTACAGAACCGATAATTTACCAACAGATAGTGTTTCTATTGCAGATGTATCTTGGAAAATGTTGTTTACAGATCAATACCTTCAACAATATATAGAAGAAGGTCTGCAAAATAACATGGACGTTCGTATTGCAATTCAACAAATGGTAGCAGCCCAAGCTTATGCTAAACAAGGGAAAGCAGCTTATTTACCATCGGTTAATGTTGGAACAAATTGGACACATCAAGAGTTGTCTAAAAATACTCAGTTTGGTGCTTTTTTAAGTGATACGTCTACAGATCAGTTTGATGTTACCGCAAACTTGTCATGGGAAGCAGATATTTGGGGGAAAATTAGAAGTAACAAAAGAGCAACTCAGGCTGCTTATTTACAAAGTGTCTCAGGACACCAAGCCGTTAAAACTCAGTTAATTTCTAGTATTGCTAATACCTATTACAACTTATTGGCATTAGATGCTCAATTAGAAGTAACTAAGCAAACAATTGCAACTAGAGAAAGTGGTGTAAAAACGATTAAAGCATTAAAAGATGCAGGACAAGTCACACAAGTGGCAGTAGATCAAAATATTGCTCAATACAATAATGCAAGGGCATTACAAGTTGATATTGAAACGGCTATTTTTAAAACAGAAAATACCTTAAGTATTTTATTGGGTAAAGCACCACAGCATTTTGAAAGAAGTGCATTAGATTTTCAAAATATAGAGCAAGATATTGTTCTTGGAGTACCAGCAACATTACTCAGTAATAGACCAGATGTTATGGCTGCAGAGTATGGTTTAATTCAATCTTTTGAGCTAACAAATGTGGCAAAAAGCAATTTGTATCCATCCTTGAAATTGACGGCTTCTGGAGGGTTTCAAAGTTTAGAGTTAGATAAGTTGTTAAATGCAAATTCATTATTTGCTAATATTGTTGGAGGTTTAACACAGCCGCTTTTTAATAAGCGACAGCTTAAAACTCAAAAAGAAGTGGCAATAGCTCAACAAGAGCAAGCATTACTTCAATTTAAAAAAACCTTGTTAGTTGCAGGAAGTGAAGTATCTAATGCTTTGTTTTCTTACGAATCTGAAACTAAAAAATTCGAGTTTAGAAAAAATGAAGTTGAAGCCTTACGTAAAGCAGAAAGTGATTCTGAAGAGTTACTTAAAAATGGTTATGCCAACTATTTAGATTTATTAACAGCAAGACAAAGCGCTTTAAGTGCAGAACTTAATATTATAGATAGTAAGTTACAACAATTAGTGTCTGTAGTAGATTTATATGAAGCACTTGGTGGTGGATGGAGATAATATAAAATGAGATGATTACTAAAGCAGAATTGCTAAAATGTTCTATTGCAAAGTTTACTCAATTTGGTAGTAAACACGTAACGTTAGACGATTTAGCAACTGAACTTGGTATTTCTAAAAAAACAATTTATACGTTTTTTGATAATAAAGAAGATTTGGTGACAAGTAGTCTAGAAAGTTTATTAAATGAGTATAAAGAAGATATAAATAGGTTGATTAATAGCAATGGTAAAGACCCTATTTTGTGTGTTATATTAATTTACCAGAGAGGGTTTGAGTATTTAAAATGCTTTAAGCCCTCTTTTCTTTTTGGGCTAGAAAAGTATTACCCAAAAGCCAATTTGTTGTTTAATGATTTTGTTGAAGAATTATCAAACGAAATAGTTTATCCTTTACTTAAGCAAGCACAAGAATTAGGAAATATAAAAAAGGATATTAATATTGAACTAGTCGTGAAAATCTATTTTTTTAGAATTGATAACTTGGTCTTTAAAGAAAATAATTTATTTGAATTGTATCCTAAGGAATTACTGTTTAAACACTTAGTGATTTATAATTTAAAAGGTATAATTAGTAGCCATTATTCTAATTCTTATTTTGAATAGTTTATTATTTTTACCCTATGAAAAAAGACATTCAAATTCCAGAAGTTAAAGACGTTTTTGTAGCTGTAGTTCAAGAGCAACATCCAGAATACAAAACCGATGACTGGAATGCATACATCATCAATAATAAAGATATCGATCTAGATACCGTTTTAATTGTGTCAAAAGGCTATTCTGACAAGAAAATTACACCAGTAATGCGACATACAATTAAGTTATTACCAGCAAGAAGTTATGCTAAAATTGAGTTCATGCAAAATGATGTTCTAGAACTTAATAACGAGTTTAAAGTTACTTTTTTTGAAGGCAATCAAATGCTAGATAAAACCTATTTATTTAGAAAGAATATGATAAATACCAAAGCCCTACAAACGATTCCTTTAATGCAATTAAAAGGAGTTTTGGTGAAATAATTTAGTGATTTGTCTTTAAGTATTTGTATGCTGAACCAATTAAGATGAGATTCTGAATCAAGTTCAAGATGATTATTGTATTACTGTAGTTAATCCAACTGATCAGTTAGTTTCTTAAACACTTTTTTTGGATCTTTATTCTCGTACAAAATTTCGTAAACAGCTTCAATGATTGGTAATCTTGTCTTTTTTGCATTTTTAATATTGAGTTCATGTGCACTTTTGGTAGCATAATACCCTTCAGCAACCATGCTCATTTCCATTTGAGCAGATTTAACAGTGTAACCTTTTCCAATCATGTTGCCAAACATACGATTGCGCGAAAACGTAGAATAACCAGTCACTAATAAATCTCCTAAATAGGCTGAGTTGTTAATGTTTCGTTTCATCTTATGCATTTTTTTGATAAAACGTTTCATTTCACGAATAGCATTACTCATCAACACACTTTGAAAGTTATCTCCATAGCCTAAACCATGAGCAATTCCAGCAGCAATAGCATAAATGTTTTTTAACATTACAGCATATTCAGTACCAATAACATCATCACTAATTTTTGTCTTAATATAATCGCTAGATAATTTATCTGCAATAGCCTGAGCTTTTTTTGCGTCTGCACATGAAATTGTTAAATATGACAAGCGTTCAAGTGCAACTTCCTCGGCATGGCAAGGACCTGCAATAACTGCAATGTTTTCAAACGGAATGTTATAAATATCATGAAAATGTTCGCCAACTAGTAATCCAGATTGAGGCATAATTCCTTTTACAGCAGATACAATTGTTTTGTTAGAAATATCTACTGTGAGTTTTTCTAATTCGCCATAAATAAAAGCCGAAGGAATTACAAAAATTAAAACATCTGCCCAATCAGCTATTTCATTAATATCATTGCTTAATTTGAGTTGTTCAATTTTAAATTCTACCGAACTTAAATAACTCGGATTATGTTGTTCTTTTAGTAAATGTTCTTTGGCATATATGCTTCTCATGTACCAACCGACTTCATCTAAGTTTTCACAAAGCATCTTTACAATTGCGGTTGCCCAACTTCCTGCACCAAAAACGGCATATTTTAAGGGTTGATTCATAAATAAATTTATCAATGTTATAGTTATTCAAAAATACACAAAATTTAATGATTTTTATTTTTGGCACGTGTTTTGGATTAGGTATCATAGTAACCCAAAAATCAAACATTATGAAGACAATAAAACTACTTTTAGGCTTTGTTCTAAGTGCTACACTTTTAACCTCTTGTTATACTGAAGAAGTGATTGTTAACGATTTTGATAATCAACAAAACATTTCTTTAAATCAATTATTGGGTTCTTATGAACTTTGGTATGTAGATGTCAATCAAACTTTAGGGCCTGGAGAAACACCTTTTTTACAAATAGCTTTTACAATGTCTTTTAGAAATGGAGTTGTTTATGCGAATAATAATCTAGTAGGTTTTGGGAATCAGGGTAACGGTTTTGGGATTGATGTTGGAACTTATGATGCGTACAATATGATTTTAGACATCTATCACGACATTGATGGTTATGAAACCTTTGATATTTATCAAATAGATTATAATACAATAGAGTTGTATAATCCTTATAACGATACGTCATATTTCTTACATGGTTATCAAAGAAGTAATTTTGATTATGACTATGTGTTTTATGATAATATCCATTATTTTCTTCAAGAGTATGAAGCATGGGAAAAAACATACACTAGTCAAATGGGTGTTTTAAATGAATTTGATAATGAAAACTACTTACAATTTTTAGCTGGTGGGAATGATTCAGAATTTAGAAGTTCTCAAGATGTAAATATTGGAAACCCAAATACTATTTATTGGGATTATTCAGGGGTTTATGGTGTCGGGAATGTTAGTAATAATATGTACTTAAAAACATTAACATTAGATTATGATTTTTTTGACAATGAATTCTTTGAATTGAGCGTTATAAATGATCAAAGGATAGAATTATATCATCCAACATCTAACACTGTATATGAGTTTACAGGAAGAGGATATATACAATATTTACGTGAGGCAAATGTTGAAGGAAGAGGAATAGAAGGTAAAAAAGAACTTAAAAAACGTAAGCAGAAAACTGCTAAAAAAGAGAACCCAAGGGTCAATACAAGGAACTAGATTTTGGTTGGTTATTTAGTTCCCAGAAACGTCCATCTCATTTATTTGAGTTGGGCGTTTTCTTTTATTGTGACTTTTTAAAATTGTATGTGTCTAATTAGTAGGTATCTTTATCATTATAAGGATATTAAATTAACTATTAATATTAAAACAATATCACATTATGGGATTATTTTCATTTATTAAAAATGCAGGCGCTAAAGTTTTTGGAATCGGAAAAACAACAGCAGAAGAGGCTGCAGAAGCAAAGGCAGCTGCAGCAGTAAAAGCAGTAACTGAAGAATTGAGAATTGAGGAAGCAGCAGCTAGAAATCTTGAAGAGACAATTAACGATTTACAACTACAAGTTGAAGGATTAAGCGTTTTTGTTGACGATGACATGGCTAAAATTTCTGGAATGGCTTACGATCAAGCAACAAGAGAAAAAGTGATTTTAGTGGTTGGGAACACTGCAGGAATTGCAACAGTCGATGATCAAATGACAGTTGAGCACGCAGAGCCTGAGGCACAATTTCATACAGTTGTTAGTGGAGACACTTTAGGGAAAATAGCGAAGAAATATTATGGTAATGCTATGAAATACCCTGTGATTTTTGAAGCTAATAAACCAATGTTGACAGATCCCGATAAAATTTATCCAGGACAAGTATTACGTATTCCACATTTGAATTAAAAGAATGTATAGAACAAAAAAAGCGCAACTTGACGTTGCGCTTTTTTTGTTTTAATAGTTACTCCAAAACCTTTTCCAAAGCTTCATAATCATAAGGTTTTGCTTGTATTGTTTTGTTTTTATCTAATAATACATAAGTTGGAGTTGCAGAGACGCCATATGCATTTGCTGTAGGATTATCCCATTTGCCTAAGCCGACGACATGTATAAAATCTGGATACTGAGTAATTGTTTTTTTCCAGTTTATAGAATCTTCATCTTCCATTCCAAATGCAATTACTTTTATGTTTGGTTTTGACGCTAGTAACATTTTTACTTTTGGTAATTCGTCAAGACAATGTCCACAGGTACTACTCCAAAATATAATCAAGTATTGCTCAGTCATATTTAAGTCGTGTAGAGTTGTTGTGGTAGTTTCTCCTTTTTCAGTAAGAGTTATATCAAAGTTTTGAGCTGTTTTGCCAACCTGATTATTTTGATAGATTTCTAGTCCTTCGGTTAGCGCTAAGTAGTTTCCTGTTTTACTTAATTCCATTAAATAGGTATCTGAAATATAATTTGCTACTTCAGGATTGTCCATATTTTTAAAACGACTCCAAACCATTTCAAGGAGCATTGTTTTTATGTTGAGATTGCCATTACCAATGCTGGTTATGATATGGTCAACATCTGCTTTATAGGTTTTATTAGAAGTGTTTGGTGTCATTCCGAAGATGTAAGCTAATACACGATCGACCAAAAAATCTGAACTTTGAAGTAAATAATTATTAAAATCTACATGCGATAAAAACGTACGTTTTAGGTTTGAGGAATAGGTCGATATATCTTCATAAGATTCCGGAATGTATGGTGTGTTTGCTTTTATAAAAGTTAAAGCCATTGTTCCTTTTGAAGCTTCTTCAAAAGCGATCTGTGTTTCTTTTAGGGTTTTGAAAATATCTTTAAATGCTTTTTTATTTATACTTTCTTGAGTGTAATAGTTGCTAATGGTTCTATTTACCATTTCCATGCTATTTGTATAAGATGACCACAATTTATTTTCATTACTATCAGTAAATTCTAAGCCTTTATCTATGCTAAAAGTTAGCGATACACTTTCTTTTCCATTATAAATTAGATCAAAATTGTTTTCTTCTGGAGGAAGTGCATATACAATTTTATAAATACCAGCAGTTACTGAAGAGTCCAAAGGAATTGTAAAACGTCCTTCTGTATCGATTTGTGCTCTATTTATATAGTCTGAGCCATTTGGTGTTGCATGATATAAAAAAGCATAAGTGTAATCTGAAACTGGCGAAAATGTACCACTGATGCTATGTTGCGAAAACATGCTAAACGGAATGAATAATAGGAAAAAAAATAAATATCTCATAGGTAGGATTTAATTGAAGTGCAATGTTTATTAGTTCACAATCATTTTGATTTCAAATATTAAGCCAAATATCAGAATTTTATTGTTTTGATTTGCTTTTTGATCGGATACTTTCAATGATTACTGTTGAAATTATGAGTGCTCCTCCAATAAAAATATTCCATGAAGGAATTTCATTAAGAAACAAAAATGCAATGATAATCCCGAAAACAGGTTGTGTACTAGAAATAATACTAGCAGTACTCACTTTAAAATAGTTTAAACTGTTCACAAACAACGTATGTCCAATAGCTGTTGTTAATAATGCTAAAAGTATTACGTAAGGATATTGAGTTTCAATTGCAGTTGTATCCATTACAAATAAACAAGGCATCAATATGGCAGATAGAATTAAGACTTGGTAAAACATCAACATACTTCCATTATATTTTGTCACGTGTTGCTTCAACATTAACGTTCTAATGGCATAACAAATTGCTGAAATTATTCCAAAAAAAACACCTTGCAACGAGCTGCTTTCTAAATTGAATTCAGGAACTAAATAGTAGATGCCTAATAATACTAAAAGTCCTAGAAATAAATGAATTGGATCAAATTTTACTTTAGTAAATATTGGTTCGAGAATAGCGGTTATTAAAGGAAATGTAAATAAGGATAACATTCCAATGGCAACATTAGAAACTTTTAAGGCATAGAAATATGCAATCCAATGTCCTCCTAAAAAAAGAGCAGAAATAATAAACGTGAGTTTGTCAGAGCTAGTATGAATTTTGAGTTTTATCTTTTTGTGTTTACAAAACACAAATAAAAAAATCGCTGCTAAAGCACTTCTCCACCAAACAATTACAGGTGTTGGCATATCTATATATTTACCTAATACTCCAGATGTACTAATAAAAATTGTAGCAACAGTAAGCAGAAGCACATGATTTAGATGTGCATTTTTCATATGTCCTGAAGTCTACTTAATGCTTGCTTAACCGATTTTATGTGTTCGAAGGTTAAGAGTAAACGCAACCCATTTCGGGTTTGTTTTTCTTTCATCTTGCAGTCTTTAGGTCTTGTTTGAACAAATTGTAAAACTTTGGTGAAGTTGTTACTTTGGTAAAACGCGCTTTGTTGGTCGTTGATGAAATAACCTACAAAACGACCTTTTTTCATGATTATTTTTTCTAATCCGATTTTTGTAGCAATCCATTTCACACGAACACTATTCAATAAATCTACAACCTGAACTGGTAACTCTCCAAAACGATCTATAATTTCGGTTTCAAACGTTTGGAGTTCTTCTTCGGTTTTAAGCGTGTTGAGTTTTGTATATAGATTTAAACGTTCACTAATATTATTGACGTAATCATCTGGAAAAAGTAATTCGAAATCAGTATCAATAGTGATATCTTTAACGTAATCTTTTTCTTTTCCGTCGTCTTGATACAAGTCTTTAAACTCATTTTCTTTGAGTTCTTCAATAGCTTCATTTAGTATTTTCTGATAGGTGTCAAAACCAATATCATTTATAAATCCGCTTTGTTCACCTCCTAATAAATCACCAGCACCACGAATTTCTAAATCCTTCATCGCTATGTTGAAACCACTTCCAAGCTCAGTAAATTGTTCTAAAGCAGTAATTCGTTTTCTGGCATCAGTTGTCATTGCTGAATATTCAGGCGTAATGAAATAACAAAAGGCCTTTTTGTTGCTTCTACCAACACGACCACGCATTTGGTGTAAATCGCTCAAACCGAAATTATTCGCATTATTAATAAAAATGGTATTCGCATTTGGAACGTCTAAACCACTTTCAATAATGGTCGTACTGACTAAAACATCAAACTCACCATTCATAAAAGCAAGCATCAAATGCTCTAGTTTTTTACCTTCCATTTGTCCATGACCAATCCCAATTTTAGCATCAGGAACTAAACGTTGAATCATTCCTGCAACCTCTTTAATATTTTCAATTCGATTATGAATAAAGAAAATTTGTCCACCACGTTGAATTTCATAAGTCACTGCATCTCTAATAGTTTCTTCGCCAAAACGAATCACATGACTTTCTATAGGATAACGATTTGGAGGCGCAGTAGTAATCACTGATAAATCTCGAGCAGCCATTAAACTAAACTGAAGCGTCCTTGGAATTGGCGTTGCAGTAAGCGTTAGTACATCTACATTATCTTTGAGTGTTTTTAGCTTTTCCTTTACAGCGACACCAAATTTTTGTTCTTCATCAACTATAAGCAAGCCTAAATCTTTAAATTGCACGTTTTTATTGACCAATTGATGGGTTCCAATAATGATATCTACGTGTCCTTTTTCTAGTCTTTCTAGTGTATCTCGTTTTTCTTTAGCTGTTCTAAAGCGATTCAGGTAATCTACAGTAACTGGAAAATCTTTAAGACGTTCGGTAAAGGTTTTGTGATGTTGATATGCTAGAATTGTGGTAGGTACCAAAACAGCTACTTGTTTTCCGTTGTCAACAGCTTTAAAAGCGGCACGAATAGCGACTTCAGTTTTACCAAAACCTACATCACCACAAACGAGACGATCCATAGGTCGTTCACTTTCCATATCTGCTTTAATATCTGCAGTAGATGTGATTTGATCTGGCGTGTCTTCATAAATAAAAGAGGCTTCTAATTCATGTTGAAGATAACTATCAGGTTTGTACTGATAACCTTTTTCAAGTTTACGTTTGGCATAGACCTTAATAAGGTTGAATGCAATTTCTTTAACACGTGACTTAGTTTTCTGCTTAAGGGTTTTCCAAGCTTTGCTTCCAAGTTTATACACTTTTGGAGGCTTACCATCTTTGCCGTTAAACTTGGTAATTTTATGAAGTGAATGGATACTCAAATAGAGGACATCACGTTCACCATACACCAATTTAATGGCTTCTTGTTTTTTGCCTTCTACATCAATTTTCTGGAGTCCGCCAAACTTTCCAATCCCATGATCAATATGCGTGACATAATCTCCAATATCTAAATTGGTCAATTCTTTAAGTGTAATGGCTTGTTTTTTAGCATAGCCATTTTTAAGATGGAATTTATGATAACGCTCAAAAATTTGATGATCTGTATAACAAGTAATTTTTTGATCGTGATCTATAAATCCTTGATATAAGGATAGTACAATGGTCTTATAATGTACGTCTTCGTCTACATCTTCAAAAATATCGTGAAAACGTTTGGCTTGTTGTTCACTTACACATGCAATATAATTGGTATAACCTTTATTGTGATTCGTATTTAAATCTTCAATTAATAAGTTGAATTGCTTATTAAAAGATGGTTGAGGTGTAGTGTTAAATTGGATTTCCTTGGCAGAAAAGACACTTGCTGTTCCAAATTCTACCAAGCTGAACTCTATAAGTTGGCGTTTGAGTAATTCAGAATTACAAAACAATTCTTCAGGTTCTGAATGTTTTAATTCAGAAGATAAAGCTTTGAAAGTTTCTTCTGCTTTTCCGAAGAATTCATCAATTCTTGAAAAAAGTAAGTCGGTATTTTTTGAAAATACCACTGTTTTTTGTGCGATGTATTTTAGGAAACTCTGTCTGCTTTCTTCTAAAAATTTATTCGCAACATTAGGAATGATGCCAATCTTTTTAATTTGTTCAGTTGAAAGTTGCGTTTCTACATCGAAGGTTCTAATGCTATCGACTTCATCGCCAAAAAACTCAATACGATAAGGTTCGTCATGAGAAAATGAGAAGACGTCAACAATACCACCACGAACTGAAAACTCTCCAGGTTCGGTAACAAAATCGACACGTTTAAACTTGTATTCAAACAAAACTTCGTTTACAAAATCTAGAGATAACTCATCACCAACCGAAATTTTTAAGGTATTTTTTTCAAGCTCACGGCGCGTAACTACTTTTTCAAATAGTGCATCGGGATAAGTGACAATGATAGCTGGTTTTTTGCGGGAATTGATTCGGTTTAAAACTTCTGCCCTTAATAATACATTAGCATTATCGGTTTCTTCAATTTGATAAGGCCTACGGTAACTTCCAGGATAAAAAAGTACATCTTTATCATTGAGTAATACTTCTAAATCGTTGAGGTAAAATGCGGCTTCTTCTTTATCATTGAATACTAGTAAAAAAGGAAGTTCTGATGCTTTAAAGGCTTCGCTAATGATTAACGATAATGAAGAGCCAACTAACCCTTTTAAATGTAGTTTTGTTCCAGTTTGGGCAATAGCAGTCTGCAGATTTTGCATTTGCAAAGCCTGCGCATACGTTTGCGAGAGAATGGTTTTACTCAAGACATTTTATTTTGTGCAAATATAAAATATTTGTGCTTTAGCATATTGTTAAAATGTATTAATAAAACTATCTTTGTGCCACTAAAAAAAGAACTATATGTCATTTTCAGATTTATTTGATAGCGGATTTAAGAAACGTAATGAAGATCATTTTGCAGCCATTGTAAGAGTTGCAATGAGTGATGGTGTTATAACTGATGCTGAAAAAACTTTTTTAGATCGTTTAGCAACTCGTTTAGATATTACTGAGCACGATTATAAAGAAATATTAAAAGATTACCAAAGTCATCCAATAAATGCACCACTTTCTTACGATGACCGTTTAGAGCGTTTATTCGATTTAGCACGTATGGTTTGGGTAGATGATATTGAAGGACCAAATCAACATTGGTTACTAGAAAAACTTTGTGTAGGTTTAGGATTTCATGCTCAAAATGTAAAGTATATTGCAGATAAAGCATTAGCACTTGCTCATGACAAAGTAGATTTGGATACGTTTGTTGAAGAAATGAAAAACATGAATAAGTAATAATTTACTACTTATAAAAAAAGCAATCTATTTTAGATTGCTTTTTTTTATTTATGCATTGCGCATAAATTCTTCAGCTTTTTCGACCATATTTTTACTACCACAAATAAAAGGCACACGTTGGTGTAGTTCGGTAGGTTTAATATCCATAATTCTTGTAAATCCGTCACTAGCTTTACCACTAGCTTGTTCTGCTAAGAAAGCCATAGGATTACATTCGTAAAGCAAACGTAATTTACCATTAGAATTCGTAGAACTTTTAGGATACAAATAGATACCACCTTTAATCATATTTCTGTGGAAATCAGAAACTAAGGATCCAATATATCGACTTGTATAAGGTCTATCTCCTTCTTCTTGTTGACAGTATTTAATATAATTTTTAATTCCTTGCGGAAAGTGAATATAATTTCCTTCATTAACAGAATAAATCTTTCCATCTTCAGGAAATTGCATGTCTGGATGTGATAAATAAAATGTACCAATAGCAGGATTTAAAGTAAATCCATTTACACCATCTCCTGTTGTATAAACGAGCATAGTTGATGTTCCGTATACTATATATCCAGCGGCTACTTGTTGATTACCTTTTTGAAGAAAATCTTCTATAGTTACTGGAGTTCCAACTGGAGTTACTCGTCTGTAAATTGAAAAAATAGTCCCAACAGAAACATTTACGTCAATATTTGATGAACCATCTAAAGGGTCAATTAACACAATATATTTATTTTGATGATTTTCATCTTGACTATTAATAGAGATAAAATCATCTTCTTCTTCACTAGCGATTCCACAAACAATATTTCGCTTAGTCATGGTTTGAATAAACTTATCATTAGCGTAAACATCTAATTTTTGCTGGTCTTCACCTTGTATGTTTGTGTCACCTGCTGTTCCAATAATGTCGACTAAGCCAGCCTTATTAACTTCATGATTAACAACTTTGGCTGCTAATCTAATTGAATTTATAAGTCTAGATAATTCTCCTGAAGTATATTTAAATGACGATTGATTTTCGATGATAAACTCACCAAGCGTTTGGTTTTTCTTAGACATTTACTTTTGAATAAATTTGTTTTTACAAATATCGCATTTTTTAATAAACTATAACGTTTTCGTTATTTTTTAATGTTTTATTAAACTTAACTTTTAGACTATATTTACCTAAATTTATGTGTGATGGATTTTAGTATTAGAGAGGCTGTTAAAAATGATATGTCAAGAGTTCACGAGCTTATTACCGAACTTGCCATTTTTGAAAAAGAGCCTAATGCTGTAAAAATAACTACTGAAGATTTAATAATTTTTGGATTTGGGAATGATCCAAAGTTTCAATGTTTTGTTGCTGAAGCAGATGGAGAAATTGAAGGAATAGCTTTGGTGTATACGCGCTTTTCAACATGGAAAGGGCTTGTGTTACATCTTGAGGATTTGATTGTAAGTCAGCATAAAAGAGGACATGGGCTTGGAACAATGCTTTTAGATCGCGTTGTAACCTATGCAGAAGAATTAGGTGTTAAACGTGTAAGTTGGGAGGTTTTAGATTGGAACGAACCTGCTATTACTTTTTACGAAAAAAAAGGAGCAGATGTTAAGCGTGATTGGGATGTTGTTCACTTAAGTGAAGAAGGGATTAAAAATTACTTATTAAAATTATAGTATGCAAGTATTCAAATTTGGTGGTGCTTCAGTTAAAGATGCTAAAGGCGTAAAAAATTTAGCAAAAGTGTTACAAGATGTTGGTTATGATAATACACTAGTTGTCGTTTCTGCTATGGGAAAGATAACTAATGCTCTTGAGGTTGTTATAAAAAACTATTTTGAAAATAAAAGTGAATTACAAAGTTCTATACAAGATGTAAAAAAATATCACAACGAAATTTTATTAGATCTTTTTGAAAATACGCAACACTCAATTTTTAAAAAAGTAGCATCTATTTTTGAAGATTTAGAAACGTTTTTAAGTCGTAATAAATCTCCAGATTATAATTTTGTTTATGATCAAACTATTGGTTTTGGTGAGCTAACTTCAACTACAATAATTAGCGAATACTTAAATTCTATTAACATTCAAAATAATTGGATAGATGTTCGTCATTTTATAAAAACAGATAATTTTTATAGAAGAGCTAACGTTAATTGGGAGGAAACACAGACAGCTATAAAAGAAAATTTTGATAAAAAATCATTAAATATTACTCAGGGATTTTTAGGTAGTGATGCCAATAATTTCACAACCACCTTAGGACGAGAAGGAAGTGATTATACTGCTGCAATTTTCGCATACTGTTTAAATGCTGAAAATGTTACTATATGGAAAGATGTACCAGGAATACTAAATGCAGATCCACGTTATTTTGAAAATGCGCAGTTGCTGCATAGTATTTCTTATAGAGAAGCTATCGAGTTAGCATTTTATGGTGCATCAGTCATTCATCCAAAAACCTTACAACCATTACAACAAAAGGAAATTCCTTTATTTGTAAAGTCGTTTTTAAATTCTAAAGACGACGGAACAAAAGTTAGTAAAGACACAGGTATAGTTCCAAATATACCTTGCTATATCGTCAAGAAAAATCAGGTTTTAATATCGTTATCTTCATTAGATTTTAGCTATATAGTTGAAGAAAATATAAGTGAGATTTTTAAGTTATTACATTATTATAAGATGAAGGTTGACGTGATACAAAATTCTGCAATTAGTTTTTCGGTATGTTTTGAGAACTCTTATAGTAATCTAGATCGATTGCTTCAGCATTTAAAAGCAAAATTTAAAGTAACATGTCACGAAAATGTTAGTCTTTACACTGTAAGACACTATAATGACCAAGCCATAGTGTCTATAGAAAAGGATAAAACATTGTTATTAAAACAATTAACGCAAGAAACAATTCAAATTGTAACTAAATAAACATTTAGTACATTTACAGTCATGACCAAGCCACCAGATATAGGATTAGTTACCGCAAAAGAAGTTGCAAAAGCCATCAATGTTGAAAAATATGGTTTTATTGGAACATTTGTTGGTTGGGTATTAATGAAAGTCCTTAAAATATCTACACTTAATAGAATTTATAAGCGCAATAAACATTTAAGCGATGGAGCGTTTTTAGATGGAATTTTAGATGATTTTCAAATAAAATTTGAAATTCCAGAAGAAGATTTAAAACGTTTACCAAAAGATGGTGCTTTTATTACAGTATCTAATCATCCATTGGGAGGAATTGATGGGATTCTATTATTAAAGTTAATGATAGAACAGCGCAAAGATTTTAAGATTATTGCTAATTTTCTATTACATAGAATTGAGCCTTTAAAACCATACATTATGCCAGTGAATCCTTTTGAAGACCGAAAGGATGTAAAATCGAGTATAGCTGGTTTTAAAAATTCCTTAGTGCATTTAAGAGAAGGTCATCCATTAGGTGTTTTTCCAGCAGGTGAAGTGTCTACGTATAGAGATGGTAAACTCGTAGTAGATAGACCTTGGGAAGAGGCTGCAATGAAACTTATAAAAAAGGCTGAAGTTCCAGTAGTACCAATTTATTTTCATGCAAAGAATAGTAAATTGTTTTATAAACTATCAAAAATTAGTGATACGTTCAGAACTGCTAAATTACCATCTGAACTTCTAACTCAAAAAAATAGAATCATTAAGGTTAGAATTGGAAGGCCAATTTCTGTTAATGATCAGAAAGAACATGCCTCTATTGCTAGTTTTTCAGAATTTTTAAGACGAAAAACATATATATTATCGAATGCTTTTGAAGACAAACCAAAAATATTAGACAACCTTTCTAACACGTTGAAGAATCCTCCAAAGCCTCCTAAACGAATTGTAGGAGGTGTGAGCCAAGACAAAATGATCTCTGAAGTTGAAGCTTTACGTAAAGGTGATTTTAGATTGCTTGAAAGTAAAAATTATGAAGTGTTTTTATGCAGTGCCAATCATATTCCTAATATTTTACATGAAATAGGACGTTTACGAGAAGTAACCTTTAGAGCAATTGGAGAAGGTACTAATGAAGCTATAGATCTCGATAGTTTTGACACCTATTATCACCATATGTTTTTGTGGGATACTGATACGAATCAATTAGCAGGAGCTTATCGAATGGGATTAGGTTCTCAGATTTTTGAAAAGTATGGTATTGACGGATTTTACCTTCAGGATTTGTTCCGTTTTGAACCAGAATTGTATAAAATGATGAGCCAATCTATAGAAATGGGTCGTGCTTTTATCATTAAAGAATATCAACAAAAACCAATGCCTTTATTTTTACTTTGGAAAGGTATTGTACATACAACATTACGCTATCCAGAACATAAATACCTTATTGGAGGCGTGAGTATTAGTAATCAGTTTTCAAACTTCTCAAAATCATTAATGATTGAATTTATGAAGTCGCATTACTACGATCCTTATGTAGCACAATATGTGCATCCTAAAAAGGAATTCAAAGTTGTACTTAAAGATGCAGATAAAGATTTTGTATTTGATGAAACTGAAGCAGATTTAAATAAGTTTGATAAGATTATTGATGAGGTTGAGCCTGGAGCATTGCGTTTACCTGTTCTACTAAAGAAATACATAAAACAGAACGCAAGATTAGTTGCGTTTAATGTTGATCCACTCTTTAATAATTCTGTTGACGGCTTGATGTATATTAAAATAGCCGACTTACCAGAAAGTACAGTAAAACCTGTAATGGAAGAATTTCAAGCTGAGTTAGAACGTAAGTTTTCTAACGGATCAACTGATGACGCTTAGAGGTTTTGTTTTAGGTGTTCAAACTGAAGGCACATCTGTTTAATTGTGATATCACAATAGTGAATAATATAAAAAAAGCCAAAGTTTAAATTACACTTTGGCTTTTTTTATTATAGTTTATAATGATTTAAACCAATCTTGAAATTGGTTTCCAAGTAAAAATACAGTCTTTTTTTCTCCACTTAAAGCACCAATAATACTCATAATCCACATCACTAAAACAAGAATCCAAACGATCAAATTCACAAAAGGGATAAAGGAACCTATAAAGGCAATTAAGAATATGCCTAACGTTTGTCTTAGATAAAATGAACCAACTTCTGTTTTGTCTCCATTATTCATCACCAAAGCAATAATCCATCCAATAATGGTAATATGAGCTATAATAGCAACATTTTTACCATCGCTTAAAACGTCCTTTGCACTCTCTGAAAATTCTTTAGCAGAGTTCTTTGCTTCTCCAGCAAATTCTGATGCTTTTTCTTTGGCTTCACTTGCAAATTCTTTTGCATCATCTGCTAGTTCACTAGCTTTTTCACCTACTTTTTCAGCTGCTTTTTTAGCACCTTCTTTTGCGTCTCCTAACATGTCGTTAAGATCGTCACTTAAATTTTTGTTATCGTCAGACATACTTTTTTGATTTTAAAACGGTTAGGTTATAAATTTAATGAATTTGTTCAAGATATCAGTCTATAAACGAAACCATTTGTTACATAAAAGCTTTGTCTACAGGCTCCCATAATTCAATTTTATTCCCATCGTTGTCAAGAATCCAGCCAAATTTACCATAGTCATATTCTTGTATCTCACCAACAACAGTAACACCTTCCTCTTTTAAAACTTTTATTAATTCGCGAAGGTTTTCAACACGATAATTAAACATAAAATCTTTTTTAGAAGGCTCATAGTATTTGGTGTCTTCAGGAAATGCACTCCATTGGGTCGAGCAATCTTTTCCTTCTTTATCCTTCCACCAAAATGTACAACCATAGTCGTCTGTATTAAAGCCTAAATGTTTTCGATACCAATCTTTGGATGCTTTAGGGTCTTTACTTTTAAAAAATAATCCACCTATTCCTGTTACTCTATTTTTCATTGTATTTATTTTTTATTTAATGCTGTTTCATAAATTTCAATCCATTCTTCAGGCGTTAATTTGCTGCAAAGTTCAGCAATTAATTCAAAAGGAATGTCATCGACTTTTTTAAATCTGACACAGCTTTTGCCCATGTCTAATTTACGCTTACTGTGTTTGGGATATTCATTAACAAACCAATCGTGAATTTTAGGAATGGCATAAATACCACTATGATAGAGGTTTACTGAATTTTTTTGAGAAGCAAAACTCATAAAAGGTAATGGGGTTTTAGGATCACAATGGTAGCCGTCTGGATACATTGAATGTGGTACATAATAGCCAATCATACCATATTGAATGCCTTCTTCAAAACCGTTGGGTAAATTATCATTAATGACTTTCCTGAGTTGTTTTAACGCTTCTTGTCGTTCTTCAGGAACTTGTTTGATGTAATCTTCTGGTGATGTTGCTTTGTATTGCATACGATTTCATTTTATTTACGTTGAAGGATTAATGCTGAAATTAAAGATATAATAAATCCGATAATAGTGACAAGCGCAAGCATAAATAATGCGGCTGTTGTGCTTGACATTTCAAAGATTTCATCGGCTCTTCCT
>Ga0209344_10001752_pt1 | contig 26936 bp, 25 predicted proteins | sample Cruoilmetagenom6_FD_187293 | JGI IMG/M metagenome (GOLD analysis project Ga0209344, IMG submission 187293) | Oil polluted marine microbial communities from Coal Oil Point, Santa Barbara, California, USA - Santa Barbara Oil Seep Sample 6 (SPAdes)... | ecosystem: Environmental > Aquatic > Marine... | reverse complement strand
ATTAGATACATCGACATCACTTTCAACAGCGGTTCAAATAGCGCTCTTGCTTTTGAAATGTTAGATGGATTGCAAGCCGGAGGTAACAGCACTTGGACCGTGAATCTGCAGAAAAACCTTTCCAAATCATTACAATTGAGCATCAACTATAATGGCAGAAAGTCTGAAGACCTTGATACCATCCACTCTGGCGGGATGCAATTGCGTGCTTTCTTCTAAATTATTTTAACTCCAGCTTAGCTGTTCCTATTTCGTAATCTTCCGCATAAATGGTAATAAAATATTCTCCTGCTAAAAATTCAACCTCTTCACTAGCTCTTGAAAAATCCAAACAAGCATTTGAAGCTGAGTTATTATAATCAATTGTCAATTTATCTGAGAAGACACCCTTTTGACCTTCAAATTCAAATCGGTAATCATCACCTAATCCTTCGGATAAAATCTGACCATCAGGAGCGATTATTCGAATGTATAATGATTTCTTACCTGCTGGAGTAATCTTATTTTCGTCAATGTCAAAGCACACTCTAATTTTATCTGTTCTATTCGCTCGATCCGTATCTTTCCCTGTCATGTCCCGTTTTACACGAACTCCGTAGGCACTAATATTTCTTGCTTGTAACCTTGAAGCCAAAGCCACTTTACTGCTCAATCCTTCATTTTTTTCTTGCAAAGATTGATTGGTTCTTTTCTCAGAAGTTAAACGCTCTTTTACTGCAGAGTTTTCCTGACGTAAACCTACATTTAACGTATTCAAAGAATCTATAGTCACCACATAACCTCTCATGATCGTTCTTAAGGTTTTGGTCTCTTTTCTCAACTTGTAAATTGCAAAGTCTTTGTCTTTAACTTTTGCTAGCAAATCTTCAATTTCATTTCTTCTGTTGGTTAATTCAGCGCGCATGGAATCGTTATCCGTTTCCATATCTTCAAAATCTTCCAACATTTCTTCTAGTTCTGATTGCAGTTCAGTTCGTTCATCATTCAGGACTTCTATTTCTGACCCTTTGTTGGAATTTTGACTTCTTAGGTCAAAATATTGCCATAACAAGACCCCACAAAATACGGCTAGTAAAATTACTAGAACTATCAGAAAATTATTTATCTTGTTGTTATTATTACTATTAGGTGTTATATCTTCTGCCATTAGGACTAATTATTGAATTGAGAACTCAAATGTAATTTTATTTTGAAACCTACAAAAACTTAACCAAATTGGATATACTAAAAAGAGGAATAAATATGCTATTTTTCCCCAAACACTGCTGCGCTTGCGGCAGAGCTTTGCTTAAAAAAGAAAATCATATTTGTCTGCCATGCATCTCTAGTCTACCTTATACCAACACTCATTTAGAGAAAGATAACGCCGTGGAGCGAATATTTTGGGGACGCTTAAAGTTAGAGCAAGCCTTCTCTATGCTTTACTTTCAGAAAAAAGGAAAAGTGCAGAATTTAATGCACGAATTAAAATACAATGGCAAAAAAGAATTAGGAATTGTATTGGGTGACTTATATGGCTCCCATCTACTTAATCACTCTGAATTCAAACACATTGACTTAATTATTCCGGTACCCATACATTCTAAAAAAAAATTATTGAGAGGGTATAATCAAAGTGACTTTATCGCTCAAGGATTGTCAGAGCGGTTAAAAATTCCCACAACTCATACTTCTGTGGAGAAAAGAATACACACTGAAAGTCAAACCAACAAAAATAGATTTGAACGTTGGGAAAATGTAGACTCTACTTTTAAGGTGATAGAAAAGGAATCGATAACGAATAAACACATTTTATTAGTTGATGATGTTTTAACTACAGGTTCTACCCTAGAAGCCTGTGGTAAAGAAATTCTTAATCTACCTGGAACAAAACTTTCAATTGCTACTATAGCAGTGGGAATATAATTACATTTGATTCAGAAACATTAGCATTTTCCCATTGGCTGAATACTTCATTATAGCACTTAGAGTTGTTGTCCTCTTACTAATTGTAATGACGGCTATACCTCTCATTCGTCATGACTTTTGGACGTTTCGAATCTTTGAATTTGCGCGTGCTCAGAAATTAGTACTCAATATCCTATTTCTTTTTTTTTATAGCTTCTTCATTCTACAATTTAAGACAATAGACTATATTATTTATGCAACTTTCATTCTGAACTTAATCTATCTGATTTATCAAGTATTTCCATACTTACCCATCGCTAAAAAGCAAATAAAATCAGCAAACCAATCAGCAACCCCTTCCATCAGACTTTTAGTAGCCAATGTTTATCAATATAACCGAGAGTTTCATCAATTAAATGATCAAATTTTAGCAGAGAACCCGGATATTGTTCTTTTAGTAGAAACGGATCAATGGTGGAAAAATCAATGCCTTGAAAATTTTGCTAAACAATTTCCAGAACAAGTTTTACGTGACAAAGAGAACACATACGGAATGTTGTTATTTTCAAAGTTGATTTTATCTGATACCGAAGTACGCTATTTAATTGATGAAGAAATTCCATCCATAACTACCAACGTACAACTTAAAAATGGTGATTTGATCAAACTTTTTGCGTTGCACCCAGTACCGCCAGTTCCTACACAAAATTTATATTCAACAGATCGAGATGCTGAAATTCTGCTCATTGGGAAAGAAGCTAAGAAAGAAAATTTACCAGTCATTGTAGCAGGCGATTTGAACGATGTAGCTTGGAGCTACACCACCAATTTGTTCCAAAAAATAAGTGGATTGCTCGACCCAAGAAGAGGAAGAGGATTTTATAGTACTTTTCACGCCCAAAAGCCTTTATTTCGTTGGCCATTGGATCATATTTTTTGTTCGACTCAATTTAGGCTTCAAGCTATGAAGCGCCTGAATGACATTGGCTCAGATCACTTTCCTATTTTAGTGCAATTACACCTCGCTTCTACCAAAGACCAATCAGATCAACTAAGTGCAAGCAAAGAGGAAAAGAAAGATGCTGTAGAGAAAATTGAAAATGGGAAAAACAATCATTAGTTTACAATCACAAAACTTCTTCTACTTTCTGAAATCTATATGCAACCCATAATGTTTACTTTTGTCCTTTCGATTTAAACACCCACAATGAGCGAAGATTTAAAACTCGATTACAATTTAAGCAGAGCAGAAATGTATCAAGCAATTATTCCTCAAATCAAAGGACTAATTTCTGGTGAAAGCGATCACATTGCAAATATTTCGAACATCATCGCAGTTTTAAAAGAAGCATTTCAATTCTTCTGGGTAGGGGTATATTTCGTTAAAGGTGATACATTAGTATTGGGGCCATTCCAAGGACCAGTGGCTTGTACGCGTATCAAAAAGGGCCAAGGTGTTTGTGGATCAAGTTGGGATAGAAAAGAAACTATTGTTGTAGAGAATGTAGACGAATTTCCAGGTCACATAGCATGTAGTTCTCAATCTAAATCAGAAATAGTTTTACCGGCTTTTAAAAATAGTGAAGTAGCTTTAGTGCTGGATATTGACAGTAATCAATTGGCAGACTTTGATCATGTCGATAAGATGTACTTAACTGAAATTGTAAAACTAATCGAGGAGGTTATTTAATTGAGGAAACAGTTCAACATAGCAATTGGGATTGCGGCAATATTCTTATCAGCATGCGCGCAAGTAGTTTCTCCAACAGGAGGTGAAAAAGACATTCTACCACCAAAAGTAACCGACTCCAAACCTGAGAACGGAAGCACTAATTTCAACGCTAAAGAAATCGTTATCACTTTCGATGAATACATTCAATTGGGGACTATTAGTGAAGAATTAAACATTTCTCCACCTCTAAACAAGAAACCAGACATCACCATTAAAGGAAAAAGCTTATCCATTAAAATTTCCGACACACTGAGTGAAAATACAACTTACACTTTTAGCTTCGGAAGTTCCATTAAGGACAATAACGAAGGAAATATTTTAGAAAACTATACCTACGCTTTTTCTACAGGAGCAGTAATTGACTCTCTATCTGCAAGTGGAATAGTATTAGATGCCTTCACGATTGAACCCAAAGAAAAGTTCCTAGTGATGCTTTATGAAAACCTGGGAGATTCCGTTCCTTATAAAGAATTACCAAGATACATTACTCGTACCAATAAAAGTGGTGAATTTAAGTTTCAAAACCTCAAAGAAGGCACGTATCGTTTATTTGCGCTAGAAGATAAAAACAGAAACAGTAAGTTTGATCAAGCCAATGAAACCATTGCCTTTCAAGAGGAATCGTTAAAATTAAATAGTGATACTTCAGGATTGAAACTATTTAGTTTTTTAGAAGATAAAACGCGTCAATTTTTAGTAAAAAACAACTATAGTAAAGGAAAATTGACACTGATCTACAATAGACCAACTCAACAAGTTGACCTGCAACCGCTAGATGCAACCTTCCAAAACCAATGGTTCATTAAAGAACAATCCAAAGAAGGCGACACGGTTTCCTATCTATTCCTTATTCCTGACAGCACTTCGTTTAAAGCAGAAATTAAAGCGGACACTGCGGCTCCCGACACCATAGAGTTGAAAATAAATACCAAAAAAGAGCTAGACTCTCTTTTGAAACCAACTACTTCTGTACCATCGGGTAGTTTTAATATCAGTAAGTCGTTGCGATTAATGTTTCCCACACCTATTAAAGTTTGGGATCCACTGCTAGTTTCATTGATGAAAGACTCTGTTCCTGTCCCATTTGAAATTGAACTAACAGACTCATTGGCAAAAACTGTACTCATCAAGGCTGATTTAAAAGAGGCCACAACTTATCAAATCAATATATTGCCGAAAGCATTTGTAGATGTTTATGCCAGAACTACAGATACATTGAGTTCCAATTTTACCACTACTGAATTGAAAGATTACGGTAATTTATCAGTAACCATCAATTCAATGGACAGCGCCAATTTAGATGTTCCGATGATTCTTCAATTGATTAATGCACAAAAGAAAATTATCAACGAAAAACGAATCACCAATGGATCGTCCGTTCAATTCAGATACTTGGATGCCGGCAACTATTCCTTAAAAGTTATCTTCGATAAAAACCGAAACGGAAAGTGGGATACTGGAAATTTCATCTTAAAACAGTTACCTGAAAAAACGGCCCTTTATGAAGGAGAAATCATCATTCGATCCAACTGGGACAAGAAAATTGCTTGGAAGATTAAACGCTAACCCCTTGTTTTAATTCCGAATTGTTAGCTGTATATTTGGTCAACTCAATCAACTGTACAACTATGCGAATCAAAAATATTTCAACAGCAGTAATAGCTGCAGCACTATTTGCTTGTAACTCCCCACAACCAGTAGAAACCAATCCAAACGAAAAGATCATTGCGCAAGCGGACTCTTTCCTGTCGGAATACAATCAGAAATACCAAGAACTTTATTACCAATCAGCAGAAGCGGCATGGACGCTGAACACCCACATTGTAGAAGGTGATACCATAACTGCAAAGTTGGCAGAGCAAGCGGATAGCATGTATGCAGCATTTACTGGCTCCGAGTCAAACATCAAAGCTTGCCAGTATTTCTTGGCGGAGAAGGAGGCTCTTTCTCCACTACAAGTGAAACAATTGGAAACCATTTTATACAATGCTGGTAGCAATCCTGCGATAGCCGGAGATTTGGTACAGCAACGCATTAAAGCAGAAACCAAGCAAACGGAATTGTTGTTTGGATTCGAAACGTTGTTGAATGGCAAGCCAGTAAGTGGAAATGAAATAGACGGCATTCTAGCGAATTCGAATAATTTAAAAGACAGACAACAAGCTTGGGAAGCCAGCAAAGAAGTAGGTAAAAACCTGAAAGATGGATTGAACAATTTGCAGCAGTTGAGAAATCAAACCGTGCAAGCATTGGGATATGAAGATTACTTCGATTATCAAGTGTCGGCTTACGGAATGAGCAAGCAAGAATTGATGGATGTGTGCAAGGACATGGTGGCTGAAATGTGGCCACTTTACCGAGAACTGCACACTTGGGCACGATATACATTGGCTCAAAAATACAAACAAGATGTTCCTGAAATGCTTCCTGCGCACTGGCTACCCAACCGATGGGGACAAGAATGGAGTGGTTTGATAGAAATAGAAGGCGCTGATTTGGATAAAACGCTTGAACCTAAAGGTGCAGAATGGATTATGCAGCAAGGAGAAGAGTTTTACAAAAGCTTAGGTTTTGATGCTTTGCCACCTAGTTTTTACGAAAAATCGAGTTTGTATCCTGCGCCTAAAGATGCTGATTACAAAAAGAATTCTCATGCTTCTGCTTGGCATTTAGACTTGGATAAGGATGTTCGTTCGTTGATGAGTGTAGAGCCAAATACCAGATGGTGGGGAACCGTTTTACACGAATTAGGTCACATTTACTACTACATGGAGTATTCGAATCCTGAAGTTCCGATGGTGTTGAGAGAAGGCGCCAACAGAGCATACCACGAAGCAATGGGAAGTTTAATTGGCTTGGCAGCGATGCAGAAACCATTTTTGGTAGACAGAGGATTAATGAGTGCCGATGTAGAAACGGACGCCACTCAAGCGTTGATGGCTGAAGCCTTAGATTTTGTGGTTTTGATTCCTTGGGGGGCCGGTGTAATGACCGAATTTGAGCACGATTTATATGCCAAGAATTTACCGAAAGATCAGTACAATCAAAAGTGGTGGGAACTGAAAAAGAAGTATCAAGGAATTGTGCCTCCAACAGAAAGAGGAGAAGAATACTGTGATGCCGCTTCTAAAACACACATCAATAACGATGCGGCACAATACTACGATTACTCCATGAGTAACATTTTGTTGTTCCAATTTCATGAGCACATCGCCACTAAAATCTTAAAGCAAGACCCACATGCGACTAACTATTATGGAAACAAAGAAGTGGGCGCTTTCTTGAAAAAGTTGATGCATCCGGGCGCTACAGTTGATTGGAGAACCCACCTAAAAGATAATTTAGGAGAAGACATGTCGGCTAAAGCGATGTTGAACTACTTTGCTCCATTGATGGATCATTTGAAAAAAGTGAACGAAGGCAGAACGCATACATTGCCGGAGAGTATTTGATTGGGGGAATGGGGATTGCAAAAATAATTGAATTACAGTATTTAATTTAAAACATGGATATGACGCACTTTGTGCGTCATATCCACTTGTTGTGCCTAATGTAAAATGAAACAGAATCTACTTATCATAATTTGGATATTTCTCCCAGTGGTTACAATAGGTCAGACCATAGAATTGACAGGAACAGTTATGGACTCGACTGACAAAGTAGGATTCCCGATGGCAAGTATTGAGCTGATTAAGATCGACTCAACCTTGGTGACAACGAAAACAGACTTCGATGGACATTTCAAAATTGACGGACTCAAAGAAGGAGTTTACCGACTCAAAATCAAGGCAATCGGTTATCACGATCTCGAAGTAACCAAATTGAACTTGACAAACCAGTCGAATGATATCAAAATTGAACTGACAAGTCCAATTGAACTTGAACCTGTTGACATTGAATGGAAATACTTTACTATAATTGACAGCACAGGCACAATAAGGTGTGTCAAGAAAACAGAATGAAAAAAGAAAAAACTAGGCACAACAACACCTAAAGCTAATGCGGCCATTACGTCTTCGGCAGACACAGACACGGTTGACGATGACGATCTCGGTTCTTTAGAAATTCACGGAAAGCCGCACTAGCTTTAGCCAAAACGTTGGCAGCCATATAAAGAGATGAAGCAAACATTAATAATATTGACTATTCTATTACTATCAAATCTTGTTTACTCTCAAGATAAGATAGGCTTTTATTTTATAGAACAGAACTATAAGGATACCATTTTTATTTTTGAGAATGACTCTTTGTATGATTATGTAATATATGCAATTGATGGATCGGGTTACCAATATTGTAATGGAGACAGATGCAAGGGATTTATTGAAGAATATTATTTGAACGGGAAATTAAAACATTCAGGCTTTTATGAAAATGGTCAAATATTAAATGGTCAAAATCTTGATTTTTATAAAAATGGTAAACCTGAACAAGTTGGGCAACTAAAAATGGGTCGTAGAATAGGTCAATGGACTTGGTATACCAAAGATGGATTTGTAGAAGCAATATATCAATACGATTCTTTAGGACGGACAGTTATGGAATTGTCATTTTATGAAAATGGGAAAATTATGGATTATCAATTGGTGGAAAATGATTCATCATGTCTTAAATTAATGAATACCTATTATGAAACAGGCGAATTAAACACGCACTATTTTCAGCCTGAATGTGATAATAAAAATGAAATCCGCTTTTTAAGAGAATATTATAAAAATGGGGAATTGAAATTGAACGGTCAATATTTGAATAGGAAGAAGAATGGTCTTTTTGAATATTACGATAATATGGGTGTGCTTATTAAAACTGAAAAATATAAAAATGGAGAATTAATAAATACGGCTTCCAATCGAGTAGATGACTCCGACTAGAATATCCGGAGTTTACCTCTCACACCTCCCGTTCGCGCGGACTTGCAGCCCGTGAAAATAGGCGTGAAAGAAGAGAGGTCTTTTGGTCCGTTTTGAGAATAAACAACAGAAACAATCTTTATTTTGGATTGATGTCTATCCTCAGGAATAGGGCTCACACCCATATTTCTGTAAATCATACCCATAAAATTAAAAGTTAGATGGTTTTAATTAATTTAGGCTAAAATTAAAATATGGATATGAAGCACAGAGTGAGTCATATCCGCTTGTTGGCATCAATGTAAAATGAAACCACAAATTGACACTTTCCTAAAAATGTTTGTACTTGTCGCTTTGTTGACAGGAATGACATCATGTTTCTATTCGACAAAATATGTTGCTGAATATCAAATAAAAACTAACCCTAACATTAGTGAAACACAAAAAGAAATTGAAAATATTGTAGTCAACCTATCAGAAGATTACGAGCTAATGACCGATAAAAAATACAACGAGACTGATACTCTTGGATACTTTGGAAACCCATACCACTACTTCAAATATTGGACTTCAAAGCAAGACACAGTCATAAGCTTAACATTGAACTATAATGGAGTATTTGGAAAACGAAAACAACCTCCTTATGAGAGTATGTTGAATCAACTAACTGACGACTTGAACGACAAGTTTAAGGTGCTTGACTTAGAAGTTCTAGAGAAGTCAAATAGAAAGTTGAAAAGGAAGAAAAAATAAAAAACACTGACTCCCGTTAGCGCGGACTTGCAGTCCGTGAAAATAAGCGTGAAAGAAGAGAGGCCTTTTAGTCCGTTTAGCGAATAAAAAATAGATATAATCTTTATTTTAGATTGATGTCAATCAAGTACAGATAGTTTTGTAATTTGTGTGTTGTAAGACAAGTTACATAACGGACTGCAAGTCCGCGCGAACTGACTAATGGACACCTGAAAACTTAAATAAAGTTACTGAAATTCTGAACAAGATATAAAAGAAGTAAAAAAACAACGATACGCCAACATCGACTATTGCAAATTCGGGCTGACTACCTAAAAATAAAAATATTACGACCAAATAATTTTTCGGAAGGCAGAAAATATTTTTGTAACTTTATTTTATGAAAAATTTAATGTTTCCAATTCAGATATTAGGAATTGTGTTATTTGGGTTTATAGCAAGTTACACTGTTCTTATGGGTTCTATTTTTTTATATCTTGATGTACAAGAAAATAGTTTAACCAATTTGACAAAAGGCTATTTGATTGTAGCACTAATTTTTTCAGGACTATTTTATTTGCTTCTAAAAAAGGTTCATTCAAAAATATTGCACACGCTATAATACGTGCTAAACAACTTACAATAAATTAACTGCAAAACATCTAACTCCCCCGGATGTTCTATAAATCATAATATGTTCCCAGCTCAGCAGGATGTTCTAAATAGCAGAATATGCTCCCCAGTGGTTTCCTCCTAGCGGCGGACAGGTTTAACCCTACGGCAAATAGCTTTTGAAATTTGTACCTTATATAAAAATTACATCACGGACTGTTAGTCCGCGTGATCAGGTATTTCACCAAAGCAGTTTTTGAAGAATTAAATCCTTGTGTTTTCCCTTATTAGGTTCGGATATGTAATTACGAACCTACTCTTGAGATTTCGAACCTTTATAGTTCCTTGATCCTCCACCTTTGCTCTTGTAATCTTAAAAACACAATTATCATGAAAAATCTATTTACAATTCTTCTATTTTCTTGCACGCTAAGTGCTTTTGCTCAAACTAATTCACCAGTGGATAAAGAAACTGAAATGAATTATAAGTGGAGAGTAAGTACACCCTATTTTATTATTACAGATCCTATTGGAGGAGGGTGGAACGATCGAACAAGTACACAAATGATTGAGTTTCATGCAAAACGCAATCTAGACAATAAAAACATCGTAGGTGTGAAGTTTGCCACCTGGAGATTGTTTCAACCCATGGGAATCACATGGTGGGATGGTCTTTTAGATAAAATAGAGTCTGAAAGTGAATTCTACGATGGATACCTAAGAGAAACAGGAATTGGTATTTCTTATCAACGTATGTTATGGAAGGGGCTTTTTGCAACAATTGAAGTACTGCCACAGATTCAAACCTATACGGATTTAGAAGGCAATAAAATTAAAAATGGCTTTAAAGTTTACAATTCATATCACTTGGGCTACCATATCGCATTTGGTAAGAAAAAACGAATTTTTATAGAACCTCAAGTTCATGTTAACCAATGGATGTTTGACAATAACTCCCCCGAAGGATTTAAGGAGTTCGATGATAAATATGGAAACGTCTTTCTATTTGAGCCAAACATCTATATAGGAGTAAACTTTTAAGATATAGTCTGATAAGTCAGGACGTAAAATTCTTGGCTTATCGGGCTATTGAAAATGGACATGATTCCAAAAGTTGAAAGAAGAGAGGTCTTTTAGTCCGATTAGAGAATAAACAATAGATATAATCTTTATTTTAGATTGATGTCAACGGAGTACAAATAGCTTTTGTGATTTGTGTGTTGTAAGTTAAGTTACATCACGGACAGCAAGTCCGCGCGAACAGAATAAAGAACTTCCTATATGATAACTAAATTTGTTTCGAAATAATTAACTTTACTTAAAACGAAAATATGGCAACTGTTGACCAAATAAAAAATGGTTTAATCGATAAGATTCTAAATATTCAGAACAAGGAATTTTTAAATGCACTTGATAAAATAATTTCTGCCTCTTTTTCAGTTAATAAAACTGAACTTTCTGACTCACAAAAAGCGATGCTTGAAATGAGTAATGATGATATTATTCATGGAAGAACAATTTCTCAAGAGGCAATGAATAAAAGAAATCTCGAGTGGCTAAACGGACAATAATTTGGACCAAAACTGCAGATATTCAATTTGTAGGAATTCTTGAATATTGGTTAAATCGAAATAAATCTAATAGTTATCCTAAAAACTAATTAAATTATTAGTTCGCGCGGACTTGCAGCCCGTGAAAATAAGCGTGAAAGAAAAGAGGCCTTGTAGTCCGTTTTGAGAATAAACAATAGAAATAATCTTTATTTTAGATTGATGTCTATCCTCAGGAATAGGGCTCACACCCATATTACTGTAAATCATAATCATAAAATTAAAAATCCAATAGATTTAATTAATTTAGGCTAAATTTAAAATATAGATATGGCGCATAAAGTAAGTCATATCTGCTTGTTGTGCCCAATTGAAAAATGAATAAAACTGTTCTTAAAAATATCTTTGGAATAATTTGTCTTAGCTCACTCGGACTTGTGATGTCAATTCTTGGAGTCAAAATGTTAATTGAAAACCAGACTAGAAATCTAGACGACACTAATAAATTGACAGGGACAATTGAATTAACTCAAATTGTAACTGAAAGCAAAAAAGTAGGAGCTGTTCCGTTTACTTACATTGACCACGATTATCTAGGGATAAAATTAAACGAGCACAATAAATTATTTGGAACTTTTAACCCTAAGCAGTCCTATTATGAACTGCAGAAACAATTAAATCAAGGCAAACAAATAACATTATATTACTACGCCTCTTCAGATGAAAGCCCCACGAATAATGTTTATCAAATAGAAGCTGATGGACAAATAATAGTTAAACATTCTGATTATCAAAAAAACCATTCAATTGCTGCATTTCTAATCATTTGTTTTGGACTTGTCTGTTTAGGAATGTTAATATGGATTTTAAAAACCAAAAAGGTAAAAGAAAACTGGGCACAACACGGTGTATAAAACATAGCTAATAAGTGCTTAACCAAAAGGTTTTGTATATTCCCGTTCGCGCGGACTTGCAGTCCGTGAAAATAAGCGTGAAAGAAGAGAGGCCTTTTAGTCTGTTTTGAGAATAAACATTAGAAAAAATATTTATTTTAGATTGATGTCAATCCACTGGAATAGGGTTTACATCCATATTGCTGTAAATCATACCCATAAAATTAAAAGTTAGATGGTTTTAATTAATTTAGGCTAAATTTAAAATATAGATATGATGCATCCGCCAAAGGCGAGACAGGCTCTGCCTCATATCCACGTGTTAGCAAACATAAATATTTATGAAATTTCTATTAATCACCTTGACTTATTTTGTTTGTAACATAGCTTATTCCCAAGACTTACAACTTAAAAATGTTGTCGATATCCCTATTGATACTGAAAAATATGATGTGAAAAATCAATCCAACAAAAAAACTAAACAGAACTTAATATATGTTTATTTAAAAGGGACAGATAAATATGTAGCAAAAATAATAGAGTCTGATTATGAGCAATATCTGAAAAGAGGAACACCTAATTATACTCATACGGTGACTTACAACACGTATAGTTTTGACAGCACTTTCAATGTTTATGACCAGTACAACCGAATTTATTCGATTTATAATTATGTAAATAATGTAGCTACAAAAAACATTGTTTATTATACTTATTATGACACGGACACAAATATTCTGTCAATTGAAAACTACTATGGAAGAAAACTTGAAGGAAAAGTACTTACCTTTTATAAAAGTGGACAACTAAAAAAAGAATCATACCTAATTAATGGTAAATTAGAAGGTGCTTGTATTAGTTATTTCGAAAATGGTAATATAGAAAAACAACATTACCATCAAAAAGACAAACAAAATGGGCTATACCTTAAATATTATGAAAATGGGTTTTTAGAAAGAAAGGGATATTTAAAGAACGACAAGGGTGTTGGGGAATGGATTTATTATTACCCTAATGGGAAAATAAAAGAAAAAGGATTTGAGGTTAAGAATAAAAGAAATGGATGGTGGTTTTTTTACAATAATTTAGGTGAGTTTACTCACCCTAAGTATTACAAAAATGGTAAGATTAAAGATGTACCTAAAGAATTAGGTATTAATTTGCAAAAATCCAGCTCCGTAGGATGTTCTATAAATCATAATATGTTCCCCAGTGGTTTTCTCCTAGCGGCACAAGTTCAACCAATCCCTCCCCTACTCTCCACCTGAAACCACCAAAACCAGCACCCACCAAGAAATATTGCAAAAGCATCAAAAGGATCGGCAACAAATTCGGAGGAGAGAAATGGCAACAGCCACTCTGAAGCAAGCATCAAAACAAGGAGAAGAATGACAAATTCTATTTTGGAAAAGTGGGTTTGTTTAAACAGCCACTCTCGTTCTATTAATAACAGAGGTGGAACTAAAGCACCCAAACAAAAGGGATCCAAATAAGCGTCGATAAAAGAGAGATGAATCGCCAATCCTTTTTGCAAGATTTGGTGTACAACAAATAAAGCAGCAGGAATCCAAAAACTGAAATGCAACAATCGCTTTATCATAATGTAAAAGCCATTGCAAACAGGAAGATGACCAACAACGCAGGACTTAAAATAATCAAGAGAATTATTCCCAATATTCGGATAGTCAATTTCCCTAGAATCGTTTTGAGAGAATCTCCCTTATCTATACTTGAACGCTTTCTCCATTGATCAAACCACTCTGAGGGACCTGTATTGGTGGATTTAACTTCTTGCTGTTTGATGTCGTTTCCCTTTTCCTCCATTTCTATCTATTCTAATACATCATTCCAAACAACCACATTTCCGTACCGACCAATTTAAAACAGTTTCCATGGTGGAGAGAATTTAGGAGAAACTAGCAATTGTGCCATTTCAATGTAGCAAATATACCTCATTTTGTCATGTCCAAATTGAAAAATAGGCACATTTTGAAATATCAAGATTACACTTTTGACATTTTAAACCTTTACACCAATCCAAAATACTGATAAAAACAGATTGAAACATTAATTCTAAACAACTTTTGGCCCACCTCTATTCAATATTAGCTATCTAACCTCCCCCATAAGGGAATAAATACAAGGTCTTGTTAAATATATCTTGCAAAAAATTCAAATTATGTCATGTCAATATTGCATTATTATCAAAAAGTGTAAATCTCAGTTTGCAAAACTGCACAACTGTAGTCAGAAGCCATTTTCTAACTATCGGTATCATTTCCTAATTTAGCGCATTGAAAAAAAAGAGAATGAATCCATTAATAAAAGAAGCAAAAAACATCATTTTTGACCTCGGAGCTGTGATTATCAACATTACTCCAGAAACGGTTGTCAATGCTTTTAAATCGGCCTACAAAGGAGATTTTGAAACAACTTACAAGGAACTAGTCGCAACAGGAATTTTTGAGGACTATGAAATCGAAAAAGTCAATTCTACTCAGTTTTTAGCTGCGATATACGAGGCATTGGATGGACAAATCAGTCTTCAGGAAATAGAAGTCATTTGGAACAAAATGCTGTTGGACATTCCTCCAAAGCGAATTAAAATACTACAAGAACAGAAGCAGCTTAAGAACACCTATTTGTGCAGCAACACCAATGAGATTCATATTGATGTGATCAATCAATACATTAAAGAAGAATTCAATGTGGATGGATTAGCCCCACTTTTTCACCAAGTTTATTTATCTTATAAATTAGGGATTCGAAAACCCAATCCAGCAATTTTTGAATTAATTTTGAACGAGCATCAATTGGTCCCATCAGAAACTTTATTTATTGATGACAGTGCTGAGCACATCGCTACGGCGAATAAATTAGGAATTCAAACCATCCACCTAACTGGTGATTTAACATTAGAAAAAATCTTCAACGCATGATAATTAAAGGCGAACATAAACGAACCATTTGGGTAGATAAGAACAACAGTCAATTGATACAAACTTTTGATCAACGGCTGTTTCCACATGAAGTAAAAATCGTTGACATCACTACCTCAGCAGAAGCTGGAGTTGCCATTAAAGACATGATCGTTAGAGGTGCGCCACTTATTGGAGCCATGGCAGCTTACGGTATTTATTTGGCTGCAGTAGAATACAAAGGTGATGACATTCTCGCCTATTTAAATGAACGTAAAGACTACCTCAACGAAACTCGACCAACAGCGATCAACTTAGCGTGGGCGTTGAATGAGCAGTTTAAAAATATAGATGGATTAACCCATCAATCAGAGATTATAGCGGCTTTGTTCAAAGGTGCCAATAAAATCGTGGAAGATGATGTGGAAACTTGCCGAATGATTGGTGAGCATGGTTTACAAATTATAGAAGAAATAGCAGCTAGCAAACCAGGAGAAACGATCAATATTTTGACGCATTGCAATGCAGGTTGGTTGGCTTGTATTGATTGGGGAACAGCGACTTCACCGATTTATCAGGCGCATCAAAAAGGAATAAAAGTACACGTTTGGGTGGACGAAACACGACCACGAAGCCAAGGCGCTAACCTGACCTCTTTTGAGTTGAACGAGCAAGGCGTACCTCACACCTTAATCACTGACAATACAGGTGGACATTTGATGCAACACCACATGGTGGACATGGTGATCGTAGGAACAGACAGAACGACAAGAAGTGGTGATGTAGCGAATAAGATTGGAACCTATCTGAAAGCATTGGCAGCTAATGACAACCATGTTCCGTTTTATGTGGCACTTCCTTCCTCTACCATCGATTGGGAAATCAACGATGGCGTAAAGGAAATTCCAATTGAAATGCGTTCGGAAGACGAGGTAAAATATGTGTATGGAAAAGGAAAAAACGGAATGGAATCGGTGTTAATCTGCCCGAAAACCACACCAGCAGCCAACTATGGCTTTGATGTCACTCCCGCTCGTTTAGTAACTGGATTAATTACTGAAAGAGGAATTTGTGAAGCCAGTGAAGAAGGGTTAACCAATCAGTTTCCTGAGCAAAAAAGATAAGCTATGATTGACGAAGGTTATATAAAATTTGAGCTCTTTTGGGAGCAACAACCGAATGATTTTAAATTCGATATCAGTAACCTAATGCATTGGAGAGACAAAATGCATGAGTTGAATTTGATTGGGAATTATCCAGACTTGGGCATCGGCTTTGGAAACATCAGTCAGAAATTTGAGAAAGGCAATGAGTTTGTGATTTCAGGAACTCAAACAGGTGATATTTATCCCATTGCTGAAAAGCATTTTACTACAGTTACCAATTATGATTTAGCTGCTAACTCTGTTTGGTGCCGAGGACCACTAAAAGCTTCTTCGGAATCAATGACTCATGCTGCTATTTATGAGTTTGATGAATCCATAAAAGCTGTGATACATGTTCACCACATGGAACTGTGGAAACAATTATTAGATAGAGTACCGACTTCAAAAGCTGATGTACCTTATGGCACACCAGAAATGGGCATGGAGATCAAACGGTTATTTGACGAAGAAAATTTAGCCACTGAGCGCATTATGGCAATGGCTGGCCATGACGAGGGCATTATTACTTTCGGAGCCACTCTAGAAGAAGCTGAGGCCGTTTTAATGGACTATTATAATCAGATGGATTAAGGTTTCTCTTGGCACAATTCAACTAACAAACCTCCTGTAGATTTAGGGTGTAAGAAAGCTATTAGTTTATTGTCTGCTCCATTTTTGGGAGTTTGATGAATCAACTGAAAACCTTCATTCGTTAGGCGCTCTATTTCAGCTTCAATATCATCCACATCAAAAGCGATGTGGTGTGTTCCTTCGCCTCTTTTCTCAATAAACTTAGCAATTGGACTATCAGGAGATGTTGCTTCCAAGAGCTCTATCTTACTTTGACCAATACGCATGAAAGCCGTTTTTACACCTTCACTTTCCACTGCCTCTGTTTTATAGATATCAGTATTCAGTAGCGTTTCATATACCTTCGCTGATTCTTCAATGCTTTTTACGGCTATCCCAATGTGTTCAATCTTTCTCATAGCATTTCATAAAAAAGCCCTCTTCAAAAAATGAAGAAGGCCCTAATTTATATTTTCCAATCAATTATCTAATTGTAATTGTTTCTGTTTTATTATCGTAACTCAAGTAATAAATCCCTTTTTCTAAAGTAGAAATATTGGCTTTAGAACCAAAACCTCGCTTTACTATATTTCCGTACTTGTCGTAAATTTCATACAAAGTCTCACCGTTTGAAAAAGCAATTTCATCTTTAAACTTAGTCTTCCCTTCTAAAGAAATTTCTGGAACGGAAGAAGTAAACTCAGCAGCTGGAGAATATCGTGGTTTTCCAGTGTAATCCACTTGTTTTACTCTAGCCTTGTTTGCTCCAGAGTGAGGAGTCACTTTAAACGAGTATTTGTGAGCTCCAGGCACACCTTTTCCTTTTACTTCACCAACTTTTACCCACTTGTTCCATCTGAATTGTTCTACGATGTAGTCCATTTCACCGGTTTCGTTATTAGTTGTCCAATTTAAAACTCCGTTTTTATCAAATGAAATTTGACTGGTATTAAAAGTAGACTTTGGTTTCAATACATCAGGATTTAATACCTGAACATCACAATCATCTTTGTGTTTAATGTTAACAATTATAGGGTCTCCCAGTTTTAATTTAAAATTATTGAAATCGATTTCAAATGCACTCGAATTGATTTCATCTGTAGATAATTCTCCATTCACTGTCACTTCAAAAACACAGAATCCAACACCAGAACCTCCAAAAGAGTTTTTGACAAACAAGTTTTTTCCTTGGTAGTGACCTTCTAAAACAAGAATTCCTGCGTTAGCAGTTATCGCAAACAACAAGCATAAGACACTAATAACAAGACTTTTCTTCATAATTAACCGTTTCTAATGAGGATGGTATTCTCAACTACAATAATAAAGTGTTTCCGTCCAATATCAAAATAATTCTGGATAAATATCGGACTACTAATTTAGTAAAAATTCAACATTTCGCTAACTAAATATTAATTCTCGACGAATCAACCATTCTTCTCATATTTTTTCAATACTTCCTTTAACTCAATAATTCTTTTTTGTTTTTCAGGATCTCTTCTGCTCTTGGCCGATTTTGTAAAGTACTTGTGCATAGTCAAAAATTTCACTTGCAAATGATCCCAATCCTCCGCTGACTTGAGCTTCCCAAATTTCATCAACTCTTGTTTCAACGTTTCCGCTTTTGGGTAAAAATCATTTCTTCCCAAATAATCCAAATCTGCATCACACATCATTTCTTCCAAATGAGATTGGGGATTATGTGGAACCTTGGTGGCCTCTATCAGTGTAATCACTAATTCTATTTGTTCTTCAGTATATCCAAAGCTCGGCAGCATTTCTTTTGCCATCTGTGCTCCAATCGGTTCGTTACTCTCATACGATTCAATGAAACCTGCATCATGAAACAAAGCAGCAGTTTTTAGCAAGTATAATTCTTCTCCTCTAACTCCTTCCCAAATGGCCAATCTTTCAACGCTTTCACATACATCTTTGGTATGATGTATTCCATGATAATAGAGTCCTTCAGGCAACTCGTCCCCTAATCGTTTAATAATGTATTTTTCTGCATTTCTATAATTTATATTACTGTAAAGCTTAAGGTTCACATAATGCTCAAACGCTTCATTTGGAGTTATTCCATCTTCATTTTCAGATAGCTCTGGTTTCACTCCATGCACATAATACATGTCAATTTCGCCTTTATTTTTTGCCGGAATTTTGCCTCTGTACTCACATTCAAAAAACTCTGCAACAGCTTCGTATGTCGTTCCAGATATGTTGATCATACCGACTTCGCAAGCAGTTTCTAGTCGGCTAGCAATATTTACCGTATCCCCCCAAATATCATAAGCAAAACGCTTGATACCTACAACTCCGGCGATTAAATCTCCTGTGTGAATACCAATTCTTAACTCCCAGGGCTCCTCACCTTTTGCCTCCATCTTTGCGGCTTCTTCCCGCATGCACTTTCTAATATTCAATGCGGCTAAAACGGTATCTATAGGGTTACTTTTATTTCGAATTGGAAGCCCTCCTGCACATAGGTAGGCATCTCCAACTGTCTTAATTTTTTCTACGTCAAACTCAGCGGTGATCTCATCAAATTTGATAAAAAAGCTATCTAATTTAGCCACTAAATCTTGCGGCTTATAATTCTCCGCTATTTGGGTAAACCCTGCAAAATCAGTAAACATTACCGTTGCTCGCTTGTAGTTCCGGGCTTTGGCTCGTCCCCTATTTTTGAGTTCTTCAGCCGTTTCTTTTGGTAAAACGTTCAGCAGTAATTTCTCGGTTTTTTCCTTTTCTTCTTCTACTAATCTTTTTTGTACCTCAACCTCTTCTTTTTGCTTAATGATTTCAATGGTTCGATGTTTAACTTGAGCTTCCAGAATTTTTTTCTGCTGCTTTACACGCTTTAATCGACTTCGATAATAGAAAAATATTAAACTCAAAACAGACAATATTACCAATGTTCTAAACCACCAAGTGGCCCAAATTGGGGGATGAATGGTCAAGGTTATTTTTACTGGCTCGCTCCAGATGTCATCACTATTACTTCCTTTAACTTTAAAGGTATAGGTCTTAGCATTTAGATTGGTATAGGTAGCGACCCTTGAGTTATCTATATACACCCAATCGTCATCAAATCCTTCTAACATATAGGCATGTTGATTCTTTTTTGGATTGGAATAATGCAAGGAAGCGAATTCAAAGGCTATTACTTTTTGGTCATAATCTAAATCAATGTGTTTCGTTTCTGAGATACTCTGCTGAAGAATACCATCTTCAGTAATTGGCACCTTTTGATTGAATAGGTTAAACCCTGTTATTACCATCTCTGGTGGGTTCCTATTGATTGCTATTTGGTTAGGAGTAAAAACATTAAATCCATCTATTCCACCAAAAAACAACTCAGAATTAGCCGACTTAAATCCCGCTCCAGAATTAAATTCGTTGTTTTGTAACCCATCGGTTTCACTAAAATTAGTAATTAAACCAGATTTAATATTATATCGGCTAAGTCCCTTATTAGTACTAATCCACAGGTTGTCATTATCATCACCAATAATGGAATTAATGGCATTATTGGACAAGCCTTCATTCTCTGAAACATTCCTGATCTTTCTAGTAATAAGATTATACCCGTACATTCCTGCAGAGGTATTACCAATCCAAAGCTCCTCCTTTTCCATCCATAAGGAGGTAATGAAATCATCTTTTATTTGTGGTTTAGCAATTCGATAGCGAAATGGGTTGATTCGTAATGTATGAAAACTAACAACTCCTTCCTCTGTACCTAACCATAAAGTGTCTCCTTGCTTAGTGGTAATGGAACGAACTACATTGGCTTTTACCCGATCTTTAATACCATCTGACTGGTCAAAAAAGTGATCAATTTTACCTGAAGTGTTTATTCTTAACAGACCTTGCCTATTACCTATATAAACTTCACCATTATCCATCACCTTAATGGCATATGTTCTACTTTTATTCTTTGGGTGATAATAATCTTCAAATGTTTTCTTAATTGTATCGAACCTCTTGAATCCGTCCTCTGTTCCTACCCAAAAACCATTTTTGGTTGGTGCGATCGAAAAGATACCAGCTCCTTTATTAATATTCGGCTGATAGGTAGCAATTTCATTGGTGAGAATATTGTATTTAGATAATCCATTATCACCACCAATCCATACGATTGGCAACTCTTTGGAGTAAATTGTCCAGACTTTACTATTGTCTATCTGATCGTTACCGGCTATGATTTGATAATGATTAAAATTTTGTCTCTCACTATCGAATTTATTAATCCCAAACCGTGTTCCAACCCACAAAATACCTGTTTTATCAGTAGTTAAACTCAAAACAGTATTGGAACTAATCGAAGTAGACATATTGGAAGAGTGAGTAGATCGATCTAACTTTGAAGTCTTTAAATTATATCGAAACAACCCCGAGTTTGGTGTTCCAATCCACATAGATGCTTTGCGATCTACATGAACTACAGATATTTCAGCATTGGAAGCCTTAAACTCTTCACTAAAATCACGGTACAATGCAAAGATTAATTTTTCATTTAGATTATAGATACCTGTTGAAGTGTAAGAGTAAAGTACTTGTTGATATTGCTTAAAACCAATAACTTTTTGATTTTCAGCAATCCCTGAAACACTAGTAAAGTTGGCTTCTTTCAAAGATTTAGACCTCAAAACGCCTTTATCTGTAGCCAAATAAATGGTCGAATTAAAAAGTTCTACTCCATTTACTTGGTAGTTGACTGATTCCCAAAACAATGAAAAAGTAGAGGTAGAAGTATTTAGTTTAAATAATTTATTATTCGCAATAACTAACAAATGTGCTGAGTCCAACTCGAGAAGACTTTGAACACTTAGCAGTTTATCTTTTAAAACGGAGTAATTCTTAAATTTTAAGGTATGGGGTGAATAGGAGGAAACCCCTTTGTCTGTGGCAATCCATATTAACCCATCGGCCGCTTGAATAATTTGATTGATGTTATTACCCTCAATAGAGTTTGAGTCATTCAGATTATTGATGTAATTGGTAAATTCATACCCATCATAACGGTTAAGACCGTTTTGAGTGCCAAACCACATGAAACCACTTTGATCTTGTAGTATCGTTTTTACCGTACTTTGGGAAAGTCCATCGGAGGTTGTAAGACTTTGAAATTTAATAGTAGTCCCTTCAGAAGAAATGCCAACCACAATTGATAAAATCAATAATAGCAACTTACTGTACCAATGTTTCTCTTTCAAATTGTACATCATTTAAAGTATATTTTAAATTCTGTTCGTCGATTGATTCTATTTTCTTCTTTTGTTAAAGGCACATTCAATATATCTTGAATTAGCAACAAATTAACTTCTCCTTTGGCCACTCCTTTTAGCCTACTCTTTTTAATTCCAGCATCTGTTAAATAATCAATCACTGAATTTGTCCTTTTCTTTGATAATTTCTCATTGTATTTTTCTGGTCCCATGGGATCAGCATATGAAATTACCTCCAATTCTATCTCATCCTGTATCAACAATTTAGCTATTAAATCATTGAGTTTATGTACTTCTGAAGAGTCAATTTTGTAGCTATCAAAGTCATAATATACAACATATTGATTTAAAAAATCAAAATAAGTGGTATCTATAGGAAGTGAACGCAGCGTATCCACCTCATTTTTGAACGCAAGGAAAATATCGCTATCCTCCAGTTTTTCAACAGGTATTATTGCCTGATCTAGATCAAGCTTTGTATACTTGAAGTTTCCTCTTCCCAATTTGGCCGCGCTTGCTATTACCTCATCATTTATATCATAAAGCACCATGTTAAGGTCAAGCGTTTCATCACCGACTTTGAATGAATAGTTTGCATCTGGATCTAAGGTTTCAAATTTAAATCGACCATATTTATCGGAAAGAACTACATCGATGATGTTGCCATTCTCATCGAGTAAGTATACTTTAACAATCTGATTGTAATCGTTGGGTAATTTTCTGTATACCTGTCCAAACAATGCAAACCGGTCTATTGGCATAATGTCCGTCACGTCCTCCTCTTGAATTTCTTCCAATATTGCAACCTCGGAAGTTAGTTTCGTGTATTCAAATTTTCCGGCACCAGTTTTAATTGTATTACTTAAAAATTCATTGGTTTCATTCTGCAATGAAATGGATAAGTCATCGTCAATGGCCTCTGGAATTAGGAACGTATATCGCTTATCTGGATCTAGCTTTGTAAATTTAAATAAGCCAGTAGAGTCAGTATACGTTTTACCTACTATATTTCCCTCATCATCAAGAATTAAGACTTCAATTCCTTTTGAATAATCCCCAGGAAGCTTTTTGTAAACTTGTCCAAAAAAGCTAATTGCCTTATCCTCTAAAAGTATAGGTTGTACATTATATTCATCAAACGGAAGAGCTTGAAAGGTATAATCTCCATTTTTAAGTCGATTTAATAGATACAATTTTTCACTGTCCATATTAAGTGCAAAAAGTCGGATATTATCCTCCTCTCCATCTATTCTTACCAAGTAATTTTCATTCAGTTCTAACTGATTAAATTCAAACTCCCCTTTATGATTAGTGTAGGTGGTTCTCAAAGTGTCACCAGATACTGAAAGCATATAAATAAGAAGATTACTAATTGGAACACCATCTTTCTCAGCCAGCCCAATAATAGCTGTATGGTCGGATTTATGAGATTTTAGATAATGATAGTTAACCGTTCGTGATTTATCTATGGCAAATTTATTGTCATTGTCTTTGGAAGGAAGGTCAACAATTCGTTCATAATTGTTGATTAGTGCAAAGTCAATTCCTGGATTAGATTCTTTTAGCATTACCAAATAGTCTTTGTCGAAGGGTAAGTTTCTAAATGACAACCTTCCATTTTCATCAGCGAAGGTAGAATCGACAATATTTCCAGCATCATCATATAAATACACCATCATTCCTTCAGAAAAATCTCCAGGTAATTTTTCGAATAACTGTCCAAAAATCATGAATTCATTTAAGGTGACATCTTCAGCCTTTAGCAAGGCCATTTGCTTGATTTCATCCAACTTAAGAGTGTTGAACTTAAAAGAACCATCTGCCAATCGATCTACTAAAAGCATTTTTTCACCCGAGTCGTCCGTTATGAAAATTTTAGCATTAGGATAAGACTCCTCATCCTTGGCATCTATAGTAACGATATAATTTTCATCAACTGGCAGTTTGCTGAATTTAAATCGACCATTTTTATCCGTATAAACTACTTCAATTACGTCTCCGTTTTCATCCAATAAATTAAGCTTTACGCCTTCAGTTGGCAATCCATCAAATTCAAATAATCCAGCAATCGCAATAGAATCAACAGAAGTAGAATCTCTAAGTTGAAAATAATAAACATCGTCACTCCCTTTTCCACCTTCTCTATTGGAAGAAAAGAACCCTTCGTTATCTGAGATAAAGCTTATTCCAAAGTCATCAGTTGTAGAATTAATGGGTCCTTTTAAATTATTCGGCTCAGTATGATCTAGCGTTGTAATAATAGATTCAAACAAATCTAAACCACCATAACCACTAAGTCCATTGGAAGCAAAATACAATTTATTCCCTTTACAATAGGGAAACAACTCATTCGCCGCAGTATTAATCAATCGTCCCAAATTGATTGGTTTACTCCAATCGTCGCCTGCCTTATTGACGTAATACAAATCCATTCCTCCAAAACCTCCAGGCATGTCAGAACTAAAATAAAGCCGACTTCTATCGTGTGAGAAATACGCATGACCAATAGAGTAATCATCAGAATTGAATGGAAATTCCTTTTCATCTCCCCATTTTTTCCCATCCCAGGTGGAGTAATATACTTTCATTCGATTGACAAACTTTCGTCCCTTTTCTTTGTTTTCGACTCTTGTGTAAAAAGCAGTAGTTTGTGCAGAGTCGAATGATATAGGCCCATCGTGATAAAGCGTATTAATTGCTGAAGAGAATTCTTTAACTTGAGAAAAATGTTTTTTATCAGCAGACATATCAGCCTGATAGATGGACAAAAAAGGCTTTTCCGTCCAATCAAAAGTCACATCATTTTGGTGGTCAATTCCTCGATCAGAAACAAATACGATTGAATTGTTATATCCTACTGGAGAAAATTCCGCAAAATTGGTATTTAACCCACTTACGGTATCAATAATGAAGGCCTGAAATGCTTGCCTCCATACCTCAACATCTTCAATAGACCTCACAGCTAATTTTGCTATAAAACTCTCCGGGTTTTTATTGGCGAATTCTTTAAACTGAGCTTGCGCTTGCAACAGTTCTTTATTGGCTAAAAGCACCTGACCATATGACAAGTGTGCTTGACTAGGTATATTTTCAAAAGAACTAATCTTTGAAAATACTTTAGCTGAATTATGATAATCATCAATCTTTTTGTAACTCTCAGCTAGCTTGTATAATATACGATTGTTGGAACTATCCTTCAATAAAGCCTTCTCATAAGCTACTATGGCTTTTGGAAATTGAAATTTATCGAAAAGCCGATCACCTTTATCTTTCTGAGCAAACAAAAATATAGAAGAATAAAAAAGGAAACAAAACACCAACAACTTCTTAATAACATGAAGACGAAATTGTTGAATTGGAAATATATGTTGAAAAATATCGGTCATTAAACTATATTCAGGATATTAAAAGTAACGAGGTGAAATTAATTTAGACTTAAAAATATCAAAATCAAACCCCACAAAAATCTCATGAGAACCGCCATTTCCAGTTTTCAAAGTATTGAATGGGTAATCATAGGAATAACCTACCCTCAACTCTTTTGTTAGATAGTACTCAATAAGTGCAGCCATTCCATACCGTTTTCTATATGATAAACCCAGCCACAAGGTTTGCTTAAAGAAAATACTTGCATTAATATCTAGTAACAAAGGGGAATTTACCATTCCTCTGGCCAATATGGAAGGTTTAAATACAAGGTCCTTTTGAATGACAAAAGCACGACCTGCAGTTAATGTCAGATGAGCATTCTGTTCAATTGTATTGGTTTTATTGATGTTTTTATCAGTGATTCCTATTCTATCCTCTGAAAGGTGAGAGGCTTCAATACCGATATAGTTTTTCTTATCACTATAGTACATTCCAAAATCAAATGAAGGCATAAAATAACTTTCGCGCCCTAAGTTATAGGAAGCTTCTCTAGTGTCTTTATAGTTTATTTTACTCCAATCAAATTTATAGTTGTACAAACTAGCCCTAATTCCAAATCCTAACTTACCGGTGAAAAGTTTAATCTTATAGGCATAATCTCCAGAAATTGCGAGTGTATTCTTAGGGCCAATATTATCATTCATTACCTGAAATCCCACCCCCATATTTTTACCCCTAAAAGGTGCGTGTATAGCTAGATTTTGAGTAGTTGGAGCCCCTTTAAACCCTACCCATTGAGAGCGATGAATTAGCGCAACACTCAAAGCATCTCTGCTTCCTGCATATGCAGGGTTCACAGACAAAGGGTTAAACATATACATATTGTATTGTGGATCTTGCTGAGCTAGAGCAGGAGCCATCCATAGCAATGTCGAAAATATACCGAGAATCTTCAAATACTTTTTCATCTCTATTTTGTTAATTCTACCCACCCTTTTTTAATTTGACTACCAGATTCTAAAACATAAAAATAGGTGGCTCCTGGAAGCAATTTATCATTTAAATTACTACCATCCCACACTACAGTTGAATTATCATAATTTTTGAACTGATTTACTTTTTCGCCATATCTGTTATAGATAGTTAAAGTATTCTCTGGGTAATTAGTGATATTATCTATTAACCATAAGTCGTTCACATTATCCCCATTTGGAGTAAAGCCTGAATAAAAAACAAGGTCGCAAAAACCGAGAGGTTCAGTACCAATCTCAAATGACTTTGTTAAACTACATCCATTAAACCCAATAACTGTGACTTGATGAATGCCAGCTAATAACCCAGTTAGAGTAGAATCAACAGATACATCTGAAAAAATAATTTGGTAAGGAGCGATACACCCGTTAATATTTGATACAATGGCAGACCCATCAGAATAACCCTCACAACAAATATT